>Ga0315281_10011264_pt1 | contig 12260 bp, 9 predicted proteins | sample YL17G07_0_MG_FD_204540 | JGI IMG/M metagenome (GOLD analysis project Ga0315281, IMG submission 204540) | Sediment microbial communities from Yellowstone Lake, YNP, Wyoming, USA - YL17G07_0 | ecosystem: Environmental > Aquatic > Freshwater > Lake > Sediment | place: USA: Wyoming | collected... | reverse complement strand
TTATTCCACTTCGCCTTCTGGTTTTGACGTAACGGCATCTACAAGCTCAAGAGCGTTGCTGTTTTCTGGTTCTGCTTCCTTGCTCAAGGCGCGGTACACCATTTCAGCCTGGTTGACGAAGACTTTGAGCACACTGGGATCGAATTCTTCAAACTGCTCAGGCACGCGGTCCAAAACCATAAAAGCTTTGATTTCGCCCAGTTTGCGATCAGATGGAATCACCAGCCAAAGCTTGTCGTCCACTTTTAAATTTTCGTAACGCATGCCTTGTTCATGTATGCGTTTCAGTTCTTTGTTGGGCAAATGCATGACCGTATGGCCGTTTTCAGTGGGTCCGTGATGGAATTCTGCGTCTGTCCGAAGCTTGTCCAACTGTACGAAACGCAACATGCCGGCCGTTCCGCCCAGACTGCCGCAGGCGGCGCGAATCAAGGTATGTAACAGATCCTTGCTCAACTTGTCCTGCTCGTAAATGGAAACACTGGTATCATTGGACAATTGCTTTAAAGTTTCCAGTTGCCGGTTCATTGACCCGATGTATTGATATGACGCTACCAGCTCTTTTTTGATCCTGTCACTCGTATCCTGGATCTGCGAATGCTCTTTTTCCGTTCGTTCCATGAGGCGTTCATACAGCATGAAGATGGCCAATCCGGCCACGCCAAACACGAAAATCAAAAATTCTTCGATATGCTGTTCCGGTATGTCAAAATAATCCTTATTGACAATGGATGGCGCGAACACGGCCATGACGAACAATAGCAGGTAAACGATGGAAATCCATTGAAAATTTCTGGATCGTTCTTCTGACATAATATTGCGGCTCATGCTATCACAGATGCGTGATTTGGCGAATGACTCCACCGCCCAGGCACCCTCGGTTGCGGTAAATCACGGCCGACTGGCCCAAAGCCGCCGCATGCAGGGATTTGCGCAATGAAATTTTGACCGTTCCGGCGGTTCGACCGGCGGATATCGTGCATGGCAGTGCCTCGGTGCGATAACGGGCTTGGACTTGCGCTTCAAACGGCAGTTTCGGCGGTTTGCCGGCAATCCAGTGCACATCCCCGACTTCCATTGTCTTGGCCCGCAGCCAGGGATGGCCGTCTTTTTCAACTACAACCAGGCGGTTTGTCGTCTTGTCCTTGGCCGCGACGTACCAGGGATGCGAACCCGCGACGCCGATGCGCTGCCGCTGGCCGATGGTGTACAGATATAATCCATCATGACGTCCGATGACATTTCCGTCAGGCGTGACAATATCGCCTGGCTTGGACTTTATCTTGCCGCTCAAAAACGTCCCCAAGTCTATTTTGCCGATAAAACAAATGCCTTGGCTGTCCGGTTTTTCCGCCACCGGCAACTTCCATTTTCGCGCCAGTTCCCTGACTTTGCTCTTGCGCAAATCGCCGATGGGAAACAGCGTGTGAGACAAAGCTTTCTGATTCACTCGATACAAAAAATAAGACTGGTCCTTCTCCGGATCTTTGCCACGTGTCAGACCTGATAGACCTGATGGACCTGATGGACTTGCTTGCGCATAATGCCCCGTCGCCATCAGATCAAACCCAAGTTCCTTGGCTTTATCCCAAAAAAGACCGAATTTGACGTACTCGTTGCACAGCACGTCAGGATTGGGCGTCTCTCCGTCTTCGTAGCCTCGATAAAGCTCGGCGACCACGCGTTCGCGATATTGTTTTTCAAAATCAAAAGTCAGCAACGGAATGTCCAGAACAGCGGCAACCCGCATGGCGTCTCGTCGATCGGCACGCCAAGTGCATTCTCCTGACAAGGGATCCTTGGACGACGACCAGTTTTTGATAAATCCTCCGGTAACGTCAAAACCGGCGCGCACCAGCATGGCCGCGGCCACCGAACTGTCCACGCCGCCGCTCATGCCGACCAGGATTTTTGTCTTTTTCGACTTTGTTCGTTTCATAATACTGTCATCCTGAGCGAAGTCCGACGGAGTCGAAGGATCTGGTTCGTTCTGACCAAACCGGATCTTTCGACTTCATTCGTAAATCGCGTCTAACGCGACAGACTCATTCCGCTCAAGATGACAAAAAGAGTTGTGATTGACTTGTTATTCCGTTTCCCTTGTAGCCAGCTGTCCGCACGCGGCCCGGATCTCTTCACCAAAACTAATGCGCCGCGTGACAGAGATGCCGCGCCGGCGCAAAACGTTCTGGAACTTTTTGGCATTGGCCTCGGATGTCGGTTTGAAAACGCCGGTCTGGTGGTAGTTGATGAGATTGACATGCGCCAGGTGGCGATATTCGTTAAACAGGTCGGCAAGATCTTCGGCATCATCCTGGCTGTCGTTTACGCCTTCGAGCAGCACGTATTCGAACATTACCTTGCGATGTGTCAGTTCCAGATACTTGCGAACCGCGCGCATCAGCCTGTCCAAAGGATAAGCTTTGGCCACGGGCATGATCTGCTGGCGCATCTCCTGCGTCGGAGCGTGCAACGAAATGGCGAGATTAACTTGCGGCGCTTCTTCGGCCAAACGTTGGATTCCAGTGACAATGCCGCAAGTGGAAATGCTGATATGGCGCGCACCCAAACCGAACATGTCCGGCGATGTCAAAATCCGAATAGACTCAAACACTTCGTCGGGATTATTGAAAGGCTCGCCCATGCCCATAAACACTATATTTGTGATGCGTCCTTCAGGTCTATCAGGTCCATCATGTCCTTCAGGTCGTTGGCCTGCGACTTGATAGACTTGCGACTTGATAGACATTTTCTGTATCTTGAGCCACCTCGCTGCCTGTACAACCTGATCGACAATCTCCTCCGCGGTCAGATTTCGCTTTATGCCCATGGTTCCGGTAGCGCAAAACGCACAACCCATGGCGCAGCCGACCTGCGAACTGACACAGACCGTATTCCGGCCGTCTGCATGGCGCATAACCACGGTTTCGATAGTTAAGCCGTCAGCCGTCTGGAAAGCGAATTTGACGCTTGGCGGATCCTGCGTCTGCAACACGGTCTTGACGGTCAGCGGCGACCAGGCCGAATTAGCGCAATCAGCGCGTAATTTTTCCGACCAGGTGGTTATATCTGCCCAATCGTCGACCAGTTCCTGGTAATACGAACGCATCGCCTGTTTGAGGCGGTAGGCCGGCATCTTCAATTCAGACAATTTAGCTTCAAGTTTATTTGGATCCATAGGTGGTCGCCCCTTCGGCCATGCTCCCGCCAAAGGCGGACTGTCGCAGGGCTGGCACGGATGGCGTCCGCCAATCATACGCTGACCAGGTCCATTGGGCAAGACTCTGGGCTGCCTTGAACATTTGATCCTTGGTCGCCGCGCCAAACACCACAAGCGTCAATTCCTGGTTAGCCGCGGCTTTGGCCGGCCGCACGCGCATGACAAAATTATTGCCCGACTCTTCCAGATATCCTGTTTTTCCTCCCATGACATACAAACCGTTATCAGAGTCGAGCAAAAGGCTGTTGGTGCTTTTTATGGTTTTGACTTGTCCCGTATTGCGGACTTTAAAAGTGTAATATGACGTCGAAGCCGGTCCGCGGATTATTGGATTGGAAAATGCGGCATCTACGATTTTCGCCATGTCCGCCGCCGTGGTCATGTTGCCGGGATTCATGCCCGAAGCGTCTTTGAATACCGTGTTCTTGCAACCGATGGCTTTAACTTTGGCGTTCATGGCATTGATAAAACCTTTTTGTCCGAGTTTACTGAGCCTGGCCATGGCGGTCGCCGTGTTATTGGCGCTGCCCACGATGCTGGAAAATAACATGTCTCGGATGGACATGGTGGCGCCGTCATTTACGCGCAAACGGCCACCGCCGACTTCATCGGCTTTTTTTATCTGAGCTAGCGAGTTCCATATGGGCTTGCGGTCTACGAACACCAAGGCGTTTGTAAGCTTGGTCAAGCTTGCGGCCGGCCAGGCCATATCAGGTTTATAGGCAAAGAGCACTTTCTTGGTTCTTGCATCCAAAACATAAGCCGCCGCAAAATCGCCGTCGGCCGGTTGAAAATCTTCCACCTTTGATACCCGTGTGGGTACCGGTGTGGCGGTCTTGGCCTGAACGACAAAAGGAAAACACAGGCTGGCAATAGCCGCCGCGCACCAAAGCAACTTCCCGTCTCTCGACGCCATATTTTCAATAAATGTACCGCCATCCTATGGCATTTGCAAAGTTTCCTTCATCCAGGCAGCCAAAGACTCCATCAGTTTGGGATCCCCCTTGAACAAATGTATGCCGTGTCCCGCATTCTTGTAAGGCATGAAAAATTTACGGTTGGATGCGGCTTTTTCGATAACAGCTTTAGCTGTTTCGTATGCTTCCGGGTCATCAGAATCCGAACCCGCGGCCCACAAGGAATGATGAGGCAAAACGTCTTCCACAATTTCGGCTGGAATCATGCCGCGATAATTACCCGGAGAAAGCATGACCGCTCCGGCCAACGCCGGTTCGTTTTCGAGCATCATCAAAGCCAGGTCCGCACCGATGGACGCGCCCACGATCACCACGCGGTTCAGGGCATAACCTTTGCCGCGCAGCCAGTCCAGAGCGCCGATGGCATCGTTTAATTTTTGCTGGTGCTGCGTGTCCGTAAAATTCTTGAAATTCAACTTATCGCCCTCGGTCGTGCTGACGCTGTCGCCATGGCCGCGCATGTCGATGGCCAGGGTGGCGATATTGTATTTCAGCAACACCTGGGCAAACGGCGCCCATGATTTGCGGTCCATGGGCATCATGTGCAGCAGGATGGCCACGCCGACGGTCGTCGGTGCGGGCGACCAATCGCCCACGATCTTTACCCCGTCAAAGGTGGTATAGGTAATTATTTCAGACATATGTTTCGAGGGTCGGGACGTTGCAATGCAACATCCTTACGTTTGGTGATTTGGTAATTCGGATATTTCGTTATTCCTTTGGTGATTTGTCGCGTTTAACGCGACTGCGGTCGCGTTTAACGCGATTTGTTGATTTCTTCAGAAAGTGATTTTTTTCCCGGGTTGCAAAGTCCGCGGCGAACTTGGACTTTGCGGCGTATTGCCCGAAGCGTCAGGACGCGGGCCGTGGGCAAACCTCTTGTCCAGCGGATTGTGGCTATGCGGCGCCTGTGTCGGTACGCCCGGATACTCGAATGACGCGCGCGAAGATTGCTGTGATTGAGCCGTCACGGACGAGCCGCTTTGACTTTGCGACGGAGCTTGGTTCGCAGGTGCGGTCGATGATTGCGGAACGCTTTTCTTAAACACCGTTGGCGTTGACCGCACATGCGTCGCTTCCGGTTCATCGCCTTCCAGACGCGAAAAATACTCTTCAAGCTTGGGATCCGGCGGTCTGGGAGCCTTGGTTTCTTTGGGCTTGTCGTTTTGCCTGAAAGGTAGCTGGCTGGCAGGCTGGGACTGATTTTGAAACGGACGGCCAGGCTGCTTCTGACCCGCCGGCGTTGCGTGTCTTTCCACTCGATTTTTATTCGTTTCCACGGCCTTGCCCTTGATGCGTTCCAACTCTTCGAGCAAACCTCGCGGATTGACCGTTGATCTTTGCGGGACAGAAGTATTCGGCTGGCTGTTGGCTGGCGCGGACGGAACCGCTCCGACAAAACGCGGACGATTCGGCGGTTCGGGTTTGGCTTCCGTACTGGCCGGCCTCGAATCCCGTTCCGGCCCGGCTTTGGAAATCCTGCCTTTCATCTTCTGCTCGTCGCGAACAATAGGCATGCAATCCGCGCAATACATGGGGCGCGAAGGATCGAGTTGGATGGGCATTTCCCAAACCTTGCCGCAACGCGAACAGGTATGCGGAAACTTTGGTTTATCCTTCTTTTTGCCCGCAGCCGGCGGTTTTTGGATGGCTTTCAACCGCTCTGCAGAAATTTTCAGGTATTCTACGGGTTCCTCGCCGGACGTATGTTCCAATCCTTCGGATTCCAGTTCCGACAGCTCGGGCTCAGGCTTTCTTTCCTCCATCATGGACGCAGGCACGCCGCCCAATTCTTCCTTAGCCTCTTCGATTTCCGCCGCATTCGCCCTGATGGACGCCGACTCCATGCCGCTCCAGCGCAAAACTTTTTCCGCAATCGTGGCCCTTGGCATGGCATATCGTTCGCGCGACACGGCAATGACTTTTTGGGCGTTTCCCGTGAACTGCGCGATGGGCGGCAGTGTCGTGGCCGAAAACGGGCTGGTGGCCACGCCGTCAACCATGAGCTTGAGATAAATGGTGAACTTGGGCAGATTGACCAAATCTTCCACCATAAACGTGGGAGAAAATTCTTTTTCCAAAAACTCGGCATCCGTCGAACCGACTCGGAATGCCAGGATAGTGCCTACGTTGCCGATCACGGCCGCCTGAACCTCTTCGGTAAGCTGTTCGACATACTGGTGCGCGACAGTCAGAGACAGACGGTACTTGCGCGCCTCGGACAGGATTGAGGCGAATGATTCGTTGGCAAAGTTCTGGAACTCGTCGACGAACAGATAGAAATCGCGGCGTTCGTTTTCCAATATGTCCACGCGTTCCATGGCGGCCATGGAAAGACGCGAGATAAGCATGCCGCCCAAAAGCTTCATATTTTCTTCGCCGATGCGGCCTTTGGACAGGTTGACGATGAAGATCTTGCCCTCGTCCATGATTTTGCGCACGTCGATGGTGGATTTTACCTGGGACACGATGTTGCGCACGATCGAGGCTGACAAAAACTGGCCGACTTTGTTTTGGATCGGAGCAATGGCTTCGGTTTGGTATTTGACTTCCCAGTTTGAGAATTCAGCCACCCAAAAAGTCTTGACGATGGGATCGCGAATCTTGGCGATAACACGGCTGCGGTAATCAAGGTCCACGAGCAAACGATTGATGCCCAACAGCGTGGCGCCAGGATAATCCAACAAAGCCAGCACGCAATTTAGCAGAATGTATTCCATGCGCGGGCTCCACACGTCCGGCCAGATCTTTTTAAACACGCCCATCAGGCCGCTGGCAACAAGATGTTTCTGGTTATCGTTGGCCGTTTCAAGAATATTGAAACCCACGGGAAATTCCATGTCAGCCGGGTTGAAGTAAACCACGTCGTTGATGCGGTTGGACGGAATGTAATCCAAAAGTTTCTCGGCCGTGTCGCCATGCGGATCCACGTAGCAGACGCCGTGCCCCGCCATGATGTCGGACATGACCATGTTTTCCTGCAACACGGTTTTACCCATGCCGGTTTTTCCGATGATATACAAATGCCGACGGCGGTCGTCCGTCTTTATGCCAAAACGCCTCCGCTGGTTGCGGAAGTTTGTCTCGGCAAACAAAGTGATCTCGTTTTCGTGTTCGTGGTTGTACTCAACTGGCATACTCAGACATTAATCACCAAATTAACAAATCACCAAAGGCAGGAACTTACATTCATTATATTTGTTGATTTGGTGATTCGGAAATTGATTTGGTGATTCGGTTATTTGGTTATTTGATGATTACCCAATGGGTATATTCATCGGCGGTTCGGCTGACTTGAACTCGCGTTTTTGCAACTGCGGCGCCTTGACCTGGAAAGTATGCGGGAAATGCCACAAAGTCGCCAATTCTTCGGTGCACAGGTAAAAAGGCGGCATGCCGTAAAAAGTCGAACGGTGCTTGTAATTGTTAAGCAATCGATTTTTGCGGAAACTGTTGCGCTTCTGGTTAAAGAGCCAAAGACCGCCGTTCACGCCTACGACTTTGGCTTCGGGTTTCAGCGACAGCATGTCGTTGGTATTCATCTGTTTGATGAAACCGACGAAAGACGATACAATACGCGGTTTTTTGAACACGTTCTTTTTAGCCGCGTAAATAAACCTGACCTTTGCCAAAAAACCTATTTTGGAAACTTTATTTTCCACGGCCTCCAGCACTTTGCGTTCACCGGGCGACAAGTTGAACATTTTTGCCTGCAGCGGATTGGCTGCAGAAGTCGGTTTGAGCGGTGTCGCGCTGGGCATGATATTGTCTAAAACCATGATCATCAAATTAAAAGGCGCGAAAAGTATGTGCTCGAACAAACCTGGAGGTTTGGACGTGTTTTCGCCTTTCAACTTCTTGATCAGTTGCATACCCTGTTCCTGATATTCTTTCTGGTCGATGGGCAAGGCCAACAATTGCACCCACGCCTGCTCGCCCGGACCGAGACGCGAAAAAGCTTCCAGCAAAACCGAAATCGGATCTTTAAGCTCGCCGCTGATCGAATGCTCGAATTCAGAATATGTTTTAAGCGGGTAAATCGACGACTTCACGGGAACCATTTCGGTTCCGTACAAATCCCATTCCTTGTCCGGATACCACTGGGGAATGTTCTTGGCATAATCCTCTACTTCAGCGATTTCAGCCGTAGGGTATTGGGCAAAAATGGAAGCTTCCACCAGATCCCGCAATTGGCGCAGGCACTGGACAATAAATTGCACGCGCCCTTCGATGGACACGACTTCGAGCGAAATGGGATCCTGATACTTGCCCTGAATCCATTTTTCAGTCCAGGTGGCCGGCGCATGCGCACCGGCCAGATGCGCAAAAATATTTTCCACGGCCGACAATGATTGCCCAGGTTCCTTTTCCGTGAATTTAGGAATGCTGATCGATAAGACTACCCATTCTTTCTGCCTGCCGGAAATGGTTTGACGCCAATGCAACCAGCCATGAACCAAAGTCCATAAAAAAGCATAGACAAAAAACACCCATGCGCCATGGCTAAACAAGTACCACATGGCATAAAACGGGCTGGTTCCGGCCTGTGCTAAAAACGTTTGGATATCGAACGTCAAAAAGTCGCCCATATGCCGTCAGCATAGCATATCGGAAAGACAAAAGCGAACACCACAAACAAATAAAAAAGGTTATCAGGTGCCAGGTTATCAGATGGTTTTTAAGACCTGATAACTTGATAACCTTATTCTCAATTGTTATCACTTCTGTCTCCGCTTTAGCGCAAACTTGTGGAAAGTCACGAGCAGCGGCGCGGAGATGAAGATGGACGAATAAGCTCCGACCGCGATGCCGATGATTAGCGTGAGGGAAAAGTCATGAATGGATTCTCCACCGAATAGATAGACGGCAATCAGCGCCAACAGCGTGGCAACGGTCGTATTGATCGAACGGACGATCGTCTGGTTCAGCGAACGGTTGACGATATCTTCAAAGATGCCGGATGTTTTTCCCAAATTCTCGCGCACGCGGTCCAAAACCACGATAGTGTCGTGAATCGAGAAGCCCATAACCGTCAAAATGGCGGCCACGAACGACGTGCCGATTTCCGTGCCGTGCAGTCTTCCCAATATGGCAAACACGCCGATTGGCACAGCCACGTCATGGAAAGCGGTCAGTGCCGTGATGACGCCGTACTTCCAGGACGCTATGGGAACCGAAACTTTACGGAAAGCGTAGGCGATGTAGATCAAGATGGCCAAAAAGACGACTATCAGGGCAATAATTGATTTGGATCTCAACTCCTGTCCGATAACCGGACCAATGGAATCAAAACGCATCTCGATCAAGTCCGGATATTTTTCCTTGAAGACGGCCAAAAACTTTTGGTGGACATCTTCGTCGAGAGCCTTGGTGCGGAAACTCAAATCCTTGTCGCCCACGGGCTGGATCACGATCTCTCCCAGATTAAGCGGCGCCAAAACCGGTTCGGCCTGCAAAGGCGTGGGACGCTCGCCGTTAAAACGCAACACGATCAGCGAACCGCCTGAAAAATCTATGCCTTCCTTGAGTCCGAGGACGAGCACTGCTAAAATGGAACCGCCGATCATGAGCGTGGACAGCAGGTACCAGATCCAACGGTATTTGATGATATTCATAGTTTTTACGCGTTAGGTGCTTTTTCCGTCACGGCTTCCTTTTTGGGAACCAACAACAGCCAGCCGAATTTTTCCACAATCGCCGGTGTCAGGAAAAAACGCATGAGATTGCGGGTGATGGTAATGGCCGTAAACATGGACACCAGCACGCCGATTGCCAGAGTCAGGGCAAAGCCCTTGATGACCGAAGATGTGAACCAGTACAGCACGAAGCACGAGATGAGCGAGGTTGCATTGCCGTCGCGGATCGAGAGCCAGGCGCGCTTGAAGCCTTCTTCCATGGCCAGGCTGTAAGGCTTGCCCAGCCTGAGTTCTTCTTTTAACCGCTCAAAAATCAGCACATTGGCATCCACGGCCATGCCGATGGACAGCACAAAGCCCGCGATGCCAGAGAGCGAGAGAGTCACTGGCAGTAATTTAAAGATGGCCATGGAGATGAACGTATACATGCCCAATGCGACCACGGAAATCAAACCCGGCAAGCGATAGAAAGCAAGCATGAACAAGGACACGAGCAACAAACCCCAGAGACCGGCTTTGAGCGACGCTTGAACCGAAGCTTCGCCCAACATGGGTCCGACCGACTGCTGTGCGATTAGTTTGATGGGCACGGGAAGTGCGCCAGCCTGCAAACGCTGAGCCAAGAGTTTGGATTCGGCGATGCTGAAGTTTCCGGTAATGACCGCTTTGCCGCCCAAAATCTCGGTTTGCACCGTGGGCACGCTGATGGGTTCGTTGTCCAAAAAGATGGCTACCGGCCTGCCCACGTTGCGCTTGGTAATTTCAGCAAACAATTTGGCGCCTTCGTCGTTGAATTGCAAACTGACTTCGGGCGAACCGCTGCGCGGATCGAATTCCACGGTCGCGTTCTGGAGCTGCTTGCCAGTCAAATCCGTAAGCTTCCAGGCGTCCGCTGCCGGCAAGATGTCAGTTTCCACGATCTTCTTGAAAGGCATGGCTCTCGCGCGCACATCCTGCGTGGCCCTTTCATCAATCTTATAAATCAAGTGATAACCGAACTGCGTTTCGACAGGATCGGAAACCTGACCTTTGGTCAAAGCAAAAGCCTTGTCTTCGAATGCCTGAACCATGGCTCCTTTGCCAAACCAGCCCAAATCCCCGCCCGATATGCTGGCACCCGGCTCTTCCGAATACTTCTTGGCCAGGTCTGCAAAATTCTTGTCGTTGATTTCCTTCTTGATCTCCTGAATCTTAGCCAAAGCCTGTTCCTTGGTTCGCGTCGTGGATGTCGGTGAATTCTCGGCTCCTGCCCACTGGATCAAAATATGGCGCGCCTGAATCTCCTGGCCCGCCTCCTTAGTCTCTTCGACCTTGACCACGTAGTCAGTTCCGTAATCTTCGATCACGGCTGGCGCCACGGTACCGGCTCTGACATCCTTGGCCGCGGCATAAATCTTCTGATATTCGGATTTGTCTTTAATGAAACCCAAATCCCCGCCGTTTTCCTTGAGTTTGACGTCGTCCGTGGCAGATCTGAGCAAATTTTCAAACTGGCCAGGATCCTTGGCGGCTTTGGCTAAAAAATCCTGCGCTTTAGCCTTGGCGTCTTTGGCTGAATCGGTAATCTTCTTTTTTTCATCCAGCGTCAGCGTCCTTTGCGGTTCGTTGTTCTGTTCCTTGAACTCCAAGATCGGCGTTTCACCGATCATCTTGATGGCTTGGTTGATGTCTTTCACGCCGGCTAGTTCGACAGACACGCGCCAGGCATTACCTGCTCGCGCCGTCTGCACCAATGGCTCCGATACGCCCATGGAGTTCACGCGGCGCTCGATGACATCGCGAACGCCGTCCAATGCCGCCGACTGCTTGTCTGAAACCACGTGAGTCACATCGGCTTCATATTCAAGACGCGTGCCGCCCTGCAGGTCCAAACCCAGCACGAACGCCTTGTCGACATGGCCGAAGTGCGTGCGAATAGCGTTATTGGTCTGGTCAATCAGCCAGTTGGCCGGAACCGAATATGTCAGCGAACCGGCGATTACGAACAACAAAACTATGAGCGCGGTACGGCGCTTGACCGAGATGCGAGGAACGCCGCCGGCCGTGGTGAATTTTTTGGACATAACAATGGCCCGAAGGATATCTAAAAAACGCTGATTCCGCAAGCATTGTCAAGCCGGACACCTCGTCGCCCCGATTATGTGACCAGGGGCAAACCTTCTTTTTCTCCGGCTTCAATCCCGGGCTTCTTCTTACCAGGCTGCAGATCTGTCATTTTGAACAAGCCGCCAGCCTCGGTGCGGATCGACACCGGCTGTCTGGCAACTTCTTTTGGCAGTTCCATCAGCACTGCAGCAGCCTCGCCTGCATTCGCCGCCATGCTTACAACTTCCGGCTCCGCCGGACCCGAACCTTCAAACTGTTCTTGAGACTGATGTTTTAAATCTTGTAAATACCCGATTCCTTCGGTCACATTCCTGGTAGGAT
>Ga0315281_10011263_pt1 | contig 12261 bp, 11 predicted proteins | sample YL17G07_0_MG_FD_204540 | JGI IMG/M metagenome (GOLD analysis project Ga0315281, IMG submission 204540) | Sediment microbial communities from Yellowstone Lake, YNP, Wyoming, USA - YL17G07_0 | ecosystem: Environmental > Aquatic > Freshwater > Lake > Sediment | place: USA: Wyoming | collected... | reverse complement strand
CGGTGACGAGGACGTCATCCTCGATGCGTACGCCAATGTTCCAGTAGGCATCCGGCACGTTGTCCGCCGGCCGGATGTAGCAGCCAGGCTCGACCGTCAGCGTCATCCCCGGCTCAAGATGCCGCCAGTTACCGTCGATCTTGTACTCGCCGACGTCATGCACGTCCAGACCCAGCCAATGCCCCGTCCGATGCATGTAGAAGCGCTTGTAGTCCTCGGACTCGATCACGCGCTCGACCGGTCCCTCGCACAGGCCGAGATCGACGAATCCCCGGGCGAGCGTCTGAACCGCGGCGTCGTGCGGGTCGTTCCAGCTGCTGCCGGGCCGCGCCTTGTCGATCGCCGCGGCCTGTGCGGCGAGCACGAGTTCGTAGATCGCGCGCTGTGGGGTCGAAAAGCGTGCATCGACCGGAAACGTGCGCGTGATGTCGGCAGCGTAGCCGTTGAGTTCACAACCCGCGTCGATGAGCAGCAGGTCGCCTCGCGCAAGCGGCGCGTGATTGTCGCGATAGTGCAGCACGCAGGCATTACGCCCGCCCGCCACGATCGGCCAGTAGGCGGGAAACTGCGCGCCGCCGCGGCGGAATTCATACAGCAGCTCGGCTTCGATCTCGAACTCGTTCCTGCCCGGGCGCGTGGCCTGCATCGCGCGCTTGTGCGCCACCGCCGATATGGCAGCCGCGCGGCGCATGGTAGCCAGTTCGGTCTCATCCTTGAACAGCCGCATTTCGTCGATGACCGCGCGCACGTCGCGGATTTCATTGGGTGCGCTAACGCCGGTGCGCGACTGGGCGCGAACCTGATTGAGCCAGTTCATCACGCGCGCGTCCCACCCGGGGTCGGCGCCAGGCGCGTAGAACAGTGCGCGCTGATTGGCGATCAGCTTGGGTAATGCTTCTTCCAGGGAGGCAATGGAGGCGGTTTCGTCGATACCGAAGGCTTCTTTCGCCGCCTCGGGACCGTAACGGAACCCGTCCCAGAGCTCGCGCTCCGGGTTCCTGTCCCGGCAGAACAGGATCGACCTGGCCGAATTGGGTGTGGCACCGGCGACGACGACCAGTACCGCCTCGGGCTCCGGAAAACCCGTGAGGTAATAGAAATAGCTGTCGAAGCGATAGAGGTAATCGCTGTCCCGGTTGCGGATGCGCTCGGGCGCGGTAGGTATAACTGCAATACCCGTATCCATTCGTCGGGCAAGCGTGGCGCGCCGGTCGGCGCAGCGGGCGAGGTCAATCATCGGGTTGCCGGTAGCGTTCGAAGAGAGCGGATTGTCGGCCGCTTTGAGGCCGCGATCAAGTACGGCGGGTGCCGAGGCTGCGGCTGAGTTGATCGAGGCGCCCAGGCGTCCCTATGTCGTGCCACTCGCCGCCGAATATTTCGCCCGTGACAAGGCCGCGCGCCATCGCCGCACGCAACAGGGGCGCCAGCTGTGCCTTGTCGCCCGCTCGGACCGACTTGAACAGTTCCGGCCGGTACAGGCCGATGCCGGAGAATGTCCAGCGTGGCGCTCCATCGTCCCGCACTTCCTCGTCGCAAAGCGCAAAGTCGCCCTTCGGGTGGTGGGCCGGATTGGCGACCAGCACCAGGTGCGCGAGCGCGCGGCCGAGCGGGCGCATGCGAAGCGAAGCCAAGTCGAAGTCACAGTAAATATCCCCGTTTGTCGCCAGGAATGGATCGCTTCCGAGTAGATGCAGGGCGTTGGTGATACCCCCTGCGGTCTCGAGAGGCTGGCGCTCGGCGGAATAGCGGATCGAGGCGCCCAGGCGACGACCGTCGCCGAGCGCCGCTTCGACAAGATGGCCCAGATCGGCGTGGTTGATGACCAGATCGACGAAGCCGGCGCGCACCAGACGCTCGATGGTCCATTCGATAATCGGCCGGCCGCACAGCGCGAGCAACGGCTTCGGGGTCGCGTCGGTGAGGGGCCGCATGCGCTCGCCGCGCCCGGCGGCAAGGATCATTGCTCTCATGTTCAGAATGTGTAGCCGATCTTGCGTTCAGTTGGCTCCAGCTCATCGAGCAGCCGGGCGAGGGGCCCGAGTTCGCTGTAGCGCCCGCAGGCGCTCCGGAGGTAGCGCATCACCAGCGGCTGGTCGCGGAGATAGCCGTCCTTGCCATCTCGGTAGCATAGGCGCGCGAAAATGCCGAGAACCTTTATCTGACGCTGGGCGCCCATCCACTCGAAATCACGGTAAAACGCCGCAAAATCGGCTGCGACCGGCAGGCTCGCCTTGCGCGCCTTCTCCCAGTAGCGGATGCACCAGTCCATGACGCGCTCTTCCGGCCAGGAGATGTAAGCGTCGCGCAGCAGCGACACCAGATCATAAGTGACGGGACCGTAAACGGCGTCCTGGAAATCGAGGATCCCCGGATTGGGCTCGGTGAGCATCAGGTTGCGGGAATGATAATCGCGATGCACGAACACCCGAGGCTGCGCGAGGTTGTTCGCAAGCAGAAGGGCAAAGCTATTCTCGAGTGCCTGCCGCTGGGCAGCCGCAAGTTTACGGCCCAGCTGCCGGGCGACATACCAGTCCGGAAACAGCGCGAGCTCGCGCGCGAGCAACTCACGTCCGTATTCGGGCAGCGCGCCCGGCCGGCTGGTCAGCTGGATGCATACCAGCGCATCCAGCGCATCGCCGTACAGGCGGTCCGCGTTGTCCTCCCCGAGCGCCGCGAGGTAGGTGGTGTCGCCCAGGTCCGAGAGCAGCAAGAAGCCCAGGTCGAAGCTGCGCGCATGCACGGCCGGGACGTGCACGCCGGCGGCGGCAAACAGCTCCGCTACGTGCACATAAGGTCGGCAGTCCTCGTGCCCGGGTGGGGCGTCCATGGCGATGAGGTTCGGCCTCCCATCGTCGAAACGCACGCGAAAATAGCGGCGAAAGCTCGCGTCGTTCGATGCGGGCGACAGCCCGAACGTGTCAAGGCCCAGGACGGACTGCAGCCAGTTCCGCAGCGATTCGATACGTTCCACTCGCTGATTGCCTTCCCTCGGGATTTGTGACATTTTAGCAGTCAACCCAGCACCAACATTCCGTATCCCCCGCAATGTCTGTTTCTCACTTGCGCCGGCTGGCGCTCGCTGTTGCGCTTGCCTGCACCCAGGCGGCGCTCGCCGAAGAGCTGGGGCTGAAGCTGCAGCGCACCCCGGTCGGCCCGCCGCGCGCGAGCGGTATACAGCTTCCGGTGTTTCTGACGGCCGACCGGGTCACGGGCATCACCGGGCGCGAATCGATCGCCGAAGGCGACGCGGAACTGCATAAGGGGACCACTGCGATCTATGCCGACTGGCTGAAGTATATGGAGCAGACTGAAGATGTCGAAGCCCGTGGCCAGGTGAGAATCGAGCGCGATGGCGACGTGATCACCGGGCCGTCGCTCAAGTACCGTGTCAACGATGCCACCGGAACTTTCGAGCGGCCCGAGTTCACGCTGGCGCCGCGCAAGCGCCAGAACATGCAGCCCGTCACCGGCCGCGGCAATGCCCGGACAGCCCGGTTTGAGGGTGAAGACAAGTACCGGATGTTTGACGCGTTCTTTACGACCTGCAAGCCGGGGGATCGCGACTGGTACCTGGATGTTGGGGAACTCGACCTCGATTACACACGCAATATCGGCACGGCACGAAACGCTACGATCTATTTCAAGGACGTGCCGATCATGAAGGCACCCTATATGGACTTTGCGCTGAATAACCAGCGCAAGTCCGGGATCCTGCCTCCGCTGATGGGCTCCAGCGGCAAGAACGGGCCGGAAATTACCCTGCCTTATTACTTCAATCTTGCGCCGAATCGCGACCTGACAATTTCTCCGCGCCTCATGCAAAAGCGGGGCCTGCAACTCGGCGGTGACCTGCGCTTTGTCGAGCGCTATTTCTTCGGAGAGGCAAAGGCCGAGGTTCTGCCCAACGACATGGTCCTGCACCAGAGCCGCTCGGCCGTATCGCTGATCACGAACTACAACCAGCCGGGACTGATGATAGGGGCGCTGAACCTCAATCGCGTCTCGGACGACAATTATTTCCGCGACCTGTCCAGCCGAATCAACATTGCGGCGCAGACTACCCTGCCGCGTGAAGGCTACCTCACCTATTACGGGGGCTGGTGGAATGGCGGCTCGTGGAGCGCGACGGGGCGCATGCAGGGGTTCCAGGTACTGCAGGATGCCACGCGCAGTATTCCGGTGCCGTACTGGCGCGCTCCTCAACTTGCTCTCAATGCGGTCAAGCAGGACGTCGGGGCCGGCCTTGACTTCAATCTCGCTGGTGAAGTTGTCGACTTCCGCCACCCGACTAACGTCATCGGCCTGCGCAGCACTGTCTATCCTTCGCTAAGCTTGCCCATTATCACGGCCGGGAGCTTCCTTACCCCTAAGATCGGCATCCACTCGACACACTATGTTGTCGACCCCAACGGCAACGTCGCGGCGAGCATCCCCGGAACGCCGCAGCTTACGACTACCTCGGGGACGCTGACGCGCACTTTGCCGATCTTCAGTGTCGACGGCGGCCTTATATATGAACGCAAGGCGAACTGGCAGGGGCAAAGCCTGATCCAGACCCTGGAGCCCAGGGCGTATTACCTGTTGGTTCCCCACCGCGACCAGAGCCGGATCCCGCTGTTTGACACCGCCGTCGCCGACTTCAACTATGCGCAGATATTTTCCGAAAATAGTTTTGTCGGTGGCGATCGCATCAATGATGCCAGCCAAGTCACGCTGGCGGTCACCTCGCGACTGTTGTTCACGTCCACGGGCCAGGAGGCAGTTCGCGCGACGGTCGGTCAGCGCTATTACTTCAGGGACCAGCAGGTGACCCTGGACTCGACGACGCCGGCGCGGACCTTTCACAGCTCCGATTGGCTGGCCGCACTGTCCGGGAGGTTGACCCAGAGATGGACCGCAGAGAGCGCACTGGAGTACAACGGGCGCGAAAACCGGGCCGAGCGCGTCACCGTCGGTGTGCGGTATCAGCCCGAATTGCTCAAGACCCTAAACGTGAGCTATCGCTATCTGCGTGACCAACTGAACCAGTTCGACGTGTCGAGCCAGTGGCCCCTGGGCCGCGGCTGGTATGGGGTGGGGCGGCTCAACTATTCAGTGATGGACGGACGCATCGTCGAGGGACTCGCCGGTTTCGAATACAATGGCGACTGCTGGATCGGCAGGGTGGTGCTGCAACGGTTCGCGGTGGCTGCTGGCAACGTCACCCAGACGATTTTCCTGCAACTCGAGCTGAACGGCTTTTCGCGCATCGGGTCCAACCCGTTCGAGGCCCTTAGACGCAATATTCCGGGGTATGCGCAGCTCAACCAGGCAGCGCCGGCAAACCGGCCTTATAACTTTGATGACTAGACTGTTTCGAACCCTATTCGCAGCCACGCTCGCGCTTGCGTGTGGTTTCGCCGCGGCACAGTCTGGCCGCAGCGCCCCGGCGCCGGAGCGCACTTCGCTCGTCGATCGCATCCTCGCGGTGGTCAACAGCGAGGTGATTACTCAGTTCGACCTGTCCGAACGGGTAACGCGGGCGCTGCGCGAGCTGCGCAGCCGCAGCATCCCTCCGCCCGACGAGAACGAACTGCGGCGGCAGGTGATCGAGCGGATGATTCTGGAGCGCGTGCAGCTTCAGCTGGCGCGCGAAACCGGACTCCAGATAGACGACCTGCAGCTGGACGCGACCATTGCCCGCATTGCCGAGAGCAACAATTTGCCGCTTACGGAGTTCCGCCGCATGCTGGAGCGCGACGGCGTCCCGTTCAACAAGTTCCGCGAGGAGGTGAGGGCAGAGGTCATCCTTTCGCGGCTGCGCGAGCGGGAGGTGGACAACAAGATCAGTGTGGCTGAGTCTGAGATCGACAACTTCATTGCCGACCAGAAGGAGGCAAAGAACGAGTCAGTCGAATACAGGTTCTCGCACATTCTCATCCGGCTGCCGGAGCAGGCCCGCCCGGAGCAGATCAAGCAGCTGCGGGAGCGGGCCGATGAGGCGGTGAGAAGGATCAAGGCGGGCGCGGATTTCGCACAGGTGGTTGCGACGTATTCAGACGCGACCGATGCGCTGGAGGGCGGCAATATGGGCTGGCGCACCCAGGACCGATTGCCGGAGCTGTTCGCCGGCGCGGCTGTGGGCATGCGGCCCGGCGAAATCAGCGAGGTCCTGCGCAGCCCTGCGGGGTTTCACATCCTGAAGCTCAATGAGCGGCGCGGCGCGGGCGCGCCCTACATGGTGGAGCAGAACCACGTCCGGCACATCCTGGTTCGTACCAGCGAGACGGTGTCCCAGGACGAAGCCAGACGCAAGCTCCTCGCGCTGGGGGAGCGCATCGCCAACGGCTCGAATTTCGGCGAGCTTGCGCGGCTGAACTCTGACGACGGTTCCGCAGGTCGGGGTGGAGACCTCGGCTGGATCTTTCCCGGCGACACGGTCCCCGATTTCGAGCGCGCCGTGAAGGAGTTGAAGCCGCTGCAGGTTAGCCAGCCTGTCAAGACACAGTTCGGTTGGCATCTGATCCAGGTGCTGGAACGGCGCACCATGGATGCCTCGTCGGATCGCAAGAGACTGGAAGCGCGCAAGGCGCTGCGGGAGCGAAAGAGCGACGAGGCATTCCAGGAATGGCTGCGCCAGCTGCGCGACCGCGCCTGGGTAGAGTATCGGCTCGAGGAAAGGTGAGGCGTGAGCCGTGGTGAGGCGGCAGGTGCGCCGGATTCTGGCGCGTCGCCTCGCCCGGTCATCGCCATCACCTCGGGGGAGCCCGCAGGAGTCGGTCCGGATATTTGCCTGGCGCTGGTTCGGCATGCGTTTCCTGCACGTCTGGTGATCCTTTGCGACCGCGCGCTGCTCGAGGAGCGCAGGCGAATGCTGCAGGTGGAGGGGGTGCTCGCGGACTTCGACCCGAGCAGACCTGCGACCGGCATGCTCGAGGTGCTTCACCTGCCGCTTGCGCAGACCTGTCGCGCCGGCGTGCTCGATCCGGCGAACGGTCCGTACGTCCTTTCCCTTCTGCAGCGCGCCGCAGACGGATGCATAAGCGGCCAGTTTGCCGCCATGGTCACCGCGCCCGTGCACAAAGGCGTAATCAACGACGCGGGAATCCCGTTCACCGGACACACAGAATTCCTGGCCGAGCACACCGACGCCAGACAGGTGGTGATGATGTTGGTCGGCGGCGGCCTGCGCGTCGCGTTGGCAAGCACTCACTTGGCGCTCAAGGATGTGGCACGGTCAATCACGCAAGAGAGGCTTGAGCGCATCCTGCGTGTGTTGTGTGACTCCCTTGCACGCTTCTATGGCATCCCGAGGCCTCATGTCCTGGTGGCAGGACTCAATCCGCACAGCGGGGAGGGCGGTCACCTGGGACGCGAGGAAATCGAGATCATTATCCCGGTGCTCGATCGCCTGCGCCGCGAGGGGTTCCGCCTGACCGGGCCGCTGCCTGCCGACACGCTGTTCACGCCGGCGAGTCTCGAGGGAGCCGACTGCGTTCTGGCGATGTACCACGACCAGGGGCTGCCGGTTCTCAAGTACGCGAGCTTCGGACTAGGGGTCAATGTCACCCTGGGCCTGCCGATCATTCGCACGTCGGTCGATCACGGCACCGCGATTGATCTTGCGGGTACAGGGCGCGCTGAATCACGGAGCCTGTTCGCCGCCGTGGAAGCGGCGCTGGACATGGTTGGATCGAGCGCCGCTAACGCGGCGCGCTAGGCCGCGCCGCCGTGCGGCACGTTCCCCGTAAGAGGTTTGGACAGAATTTCCTGGTCGATCGCTCGGTCATTGCGCGCATCGTCGAGGCGATCGACCCCCAACCCACCGACTACCTCGTCGAGATCGGGCCGGGGCTGGGCGCGCTGACCGGGCCGTTGCTCGAGCGCGTGCCGCAACTGCACGTCGTCGAACTCGACCGCGATCTCGCGGCGCGATTGAGGGCGAGTTACCCGCCCGAGCGCCTGACCGTGCACGAGGGTGATGCGTTGCGTTTCGACTTTTCGATGCTTGCTGCGCGGATGCGCATCCTGGGCAACCTGCCCTATAACATCTCCACGCCGCTGCTGTTCCATATGGTGACCTACGCTGAGCGCTTCACCGACCTGCATTTCATGCTGCAGCGCGAGGTTGTCGAACGGATGGTCGCGGCACCTTCGACGCCCGGGTACGGGCGGCTGTCGGTAATGCTTCAGTACCGGTTCCGAATGCAGCACCTGTTTTCCGTTCCGTCCTCGGCCTTCCGGCCGGTACCCAAGGTGGCCTCGGCGGTGGTGAGGCTGCTGCCACTCCTGCAGCCTGACGTCGCGGCGCACGACGAATCACTTTTAGCCGGGACCGTGACGCGGGCGTTCTCGCACCGGCGCAAGACGCTGCGCAACGCCCTCCTGGGACTTGTGACCGAGGCCGATCTGGAGACGGTGGGGATTGATCCAGGCCTGCGCGCGGAAAACCTTTCAGTGGCGGCCTTTGTCGCCATATCCAACCGCATTTCAGAGCGGTCAGGCGGAGCATAGGGCAAACCCTTTAAAATAGCCGGACCTGCTGGCACAATCTCGTACTTTGAATTTGCGCATCATCGACGGAGAAGACCATGGGTCTGCTTGACGATCTGAAAAAACAGGCCGAGCTGGTCAAGACGCAGCAGACCTCCCAGCAGTCGCTGCGCGCAGAGAATCTCAAACTCGTCGAAGAGAAGATGAGGCAGGCGTTCGATTACCTGAACGAACTGCTCAAGCAGCTTGCGGTTCTCAGGCCCGTCAATCCGGCCACCTACTGCCTTCCGGGGATAGCGGACCTGAAGAATCTGGGTTTTTCCGAGACGTTCATCGACTATCGCCGCAAGCGCATCAACGACCGCGACTACTTCGATTCCATCAGTTTCTTCATCCGGTGGGGTTCGGGTGAATCTTTTGTGGTCGAGCGCGACATGCCCGCCGCGGCGCAGAAGGTGCGCGATGCCCTGTTCGGATACCGGATGAAGTTCGAAGAGGAGGAGTTGAAGGGCCAGCACGGCACTGCGACGAAGTGGCGTTTCACGGCACAGCCGAGCATCGTGACCGACGTGACCATCCAGGCCGAACACGATCAGGGCGGGCTGATCGTCACCGCCAAGAACCTGGAGCGCATGGGCATCATCGACACTTTCGCAGTGCCCGCCGCGGAGTTTAATGAGGCGCTGCTGGAGGAATTCGCCAAGACGCTGCTCGGTCACCCGGGCGCGTTTCGCAAGTATCGCATCGCGCCCGGGGCACGCTGATCCGTTCGTCGCTGCGGCCGACAGGCGGCGGCCCGCCGCGGCCTATTGCCTGCGCTGGACGAACTCGATCTTGTAGCCGTCGGGATCCTCGACGAAGGCGATTACTGTCGTGCCGTGCTTCATCGGCCCGGCCTCGCGGGTCACTTTTCCGCCAAGCTTCTTGACCTCTACACAAGCCTTGTAGGCGTCTTCGACCTGGACGGCGATATGGCCGTAGGCGGTGCCCAGGTCGTATTTCTCGACTCCCCAGTTGTGGGTGAGCTCGATCACGGCGGCTTCAGACTCGGCGCCATAGCCCACGAATGCAAGGGTGAATTTCCCGTCGGGGTAATCGGTGCGGCGTAACAGCTTCATGCCGAGGACCCCGGTGTAAAACCTGAGCGACTGCTCCAGGTCACCCACCCGCAGCATGGTGTGCAGAATTCGCATCAAGAGTCTCCTAAGCTGGAATAGCCGGAACCAAATGGCCTGGCTTACTTTGCAGTACATAATCTCCCGTTTTCGAGCAGTTGCGAAGTTGCAAAGCCCGAAAACGGGAGACATATGAAACCCAAAATTCTTCGCCAATTCTGTCCACACTTGAATCATAGGAAACTATAGGGTCGGCAGTGTACGGCCCAGCCGGCTCAGTTCGCGGCGGGCCGAATGATAATCGGGAAACAGTTGCGCAACGATCGCCCAGAAACGCGAGGAATGGTTGAGTTCGAGCAAGTGGGCAAGCTCGTGCGCAACGACATATTCGGTGAGATGCGGCGGCAGGTGAACCAGCCGCCAGTTGATCAGCACGCGGCCGGCCGCGCCTCCCGCCCTCCGGCAACTGCCCCATCGCGTCTGCCCGTTGGACAGGCCGAGCGAAGGCTCATGCACGCCAAGTGATGTTGCGTAATGACGAACGCGCTCGCGGAACAGATCGAGAGCGGTTGCTCGCAGCCATTCGATCGTCAGCTCGCGCCAGCGCGCGAATTCCGTGAGCGGCAGCACCAGCCGGTCATGCGCAAGGCATACCGCGCCTGCGTCGGCCGATGCGCTCAGGCGGACTGCGTGGCCGAGCACCGGGAGCGTCTCGCCCTCGGTCCAGCGGAAACGGGGCGGCTCCGGCGTCGATTCAGCCAGCCGCTTCGCGATCCATCGTTCCTTCTTGCGAATGAATGCCTCGACCTCGGCAAGCGCAACGTGGCGCGGCGCGCGCGCCTCGACTTCTCCGCGATGGACGATTATGCCGATGGTGCGGCGGCGCGCACGAACGAAGCGATAATGAAGCATGCCGCCCGCTACCACGACCCGGCGCGCCGTGCCGGTCCTCGTGGGGGAAGGTTCCGGGTCGAACTGCAGGTGTCGTTGGGTCACGCCGGGCACAGCGTGGCCATTCTTGCCTCGATCCATTCCTCGACCTTCACGGTCACCGCCTCGGGCTTCAGTCCCGCGGTGTAGATGGGTTCTCCGATCTGGACTCTGATCTCCCCAGGGCGTTTCATGAACTCGTTCTTGCCCCAGTAGAGTCCTGCGTTGTGGGCCACCGGGACTACGGGGGCGCCCAACCGGCATGCCACCCAGGCGCCCCCGACGTGATACTTGCTGCGCTTGCCCGGACTGATGCGCGTGCCTTCGGGGAAGATCACGATCCAGAATCCCTGGGCGATGCGCCGCGCGCCGCGCGCGGCCATGCGCTTCAGTGCACCGCTGCCGCGGCTGCGGTCGATCGCGATCGGACTCATGAGCGCCAGTCCCCAGCCAAAGAAAGGAATCCACAGCAACTCGCGCTTGAGCACTTGCACCTGCGGCGGAAAGATGAGCTGGAACGCTATCGTCTCCCAGGCCGACTGATGCTTCGACAGAATGATCGCCGGCTCCCTGGGCAGGTGCTCCAGTCCTTCGACACGGTAGCGGATCCCCGTAACGACCTTGGACAGCCAGAGCACGATGCGCGCCCAGCCGGAAATGATCCGCCAGCGCGCCTGCGCCGGCAGCGGAAACGAGGCCAGCGCGACGATGGAATACGGCGGCGTGATGACGACGAGCGCGAGCGCGAACGCGAGCGACCGGAGGAAAATCATGCGGGCCGATCATCCTTCACTGGCACAGCGCCCGCGCCACGGCGGCCAGATCGGGATGGACCTGCGTCGATTCCGGGAGATGCCCTTCGGCACAGGTCTTCTCGCCTTTGCCGGTGAGCACCAGGATCGGTTGGGCACCCACTGCTTCGGCGGCCTTCAGATCGCGCAGGCCGTCGCCTACCGCCGGCACATGCTCGAGCGACACATTGAACCGCTCGGCGATGGCGTGAAACATCCCCGGGTTGGGCTTGCGGCACGGGGAATTCGAGTCGGCCGGGTCCGGGCAGTAGAAAATCGCCTCGATCCGCCCGCCCGCTTGCGTCACCGCCTTGTGCATGCGGGAATGGATCGCGTTCAGCGTCGCCATGTCGAACAACCCCCTGCCCACGCCGGACTGGTTGGTGGCGACGATCACGCGGTACCCCGCCTGGGTGAGCTTGGCGATGGCTTCCAGGCTCCCGGGGATCGGGCGCCATTCGTCCGGGCTTTTGATGAACTGGTCGCTGTCGAAATTGATGACGCCGTCGCGGTCGAGGATGATGAGTTTCATGGCGGGCCAGGTGTCGTCTAGGCCGCGAGCTTCGAAATGTCAGCGACGCGGTTCATCGCCTCGCGCAGATCGGTGAGCAGCGCAAGGCGATTTTTTCTCAGGGTATCGTGCTCGACCATGACCATGACCTTGTCGAAGAAAGCGTCAACTGGTGTCTTCAATTCGGCGAAGGTCATCAGGTAGCCGGCGTAGTCTCCGCGCTCGAACAGCAGGTTCGCGCTTCGTGACGTCTTCGCCAGCGCATCGAAAAGCGAAAGTTCTTCGGACTCCTTCAATTCCTTTCGGTCCGCGTTCCCATATGACTCGCCCTTGGCTGCTGCCTGCTTCAATATGTTTGCCACTCGCTTGTTGGCGGCAGCGAGACTCTCGGCCTCGGGCAGTGCCTGGAACGCCTTGACCGCATCCAATTGTCGCGGCACGT
>Ga0315281_10011262_pt1 | contig 12261 bp, 11 predicted proteins | sample YL17G07_0_MG_FD_204540 | JGI IMG/M metagenome (GOLD analysis project Ga0315281, IMG submission 204540) | Sediment microbial communities from Yellowstone Lake, YNP, Wyoming, USA - YL17G07_0 | ecosystem: Environmental > Aquatic > Freshwater > Lake > Sediment | place: USA: Wyoming | collected... | reverse complement strand
CCACCGCCCGTCGCGCACCACAGGAGGCACCGCAAGTAGCCCCAGCGTGACGCAGGTACCGCAGCAGGCCGCGGAACAATCCCTCGGGCGCGGGCCAGGCACGCGGCGGGTCACGTCCCGGAGCGCGACGCGGGCTGACGCGGGGCGGACACGCGCGGACGCCGGCGTTCCAGAGCGAATCCTCTGACGCGAGCCAGGTGCGCGGCGCGGGCGGGGTCCCGAAGCGAATCCTCTGAGACGGGACGCGGCGTAGCCGCGCACCGGCGAAGGAGCGAGCACCGCAGGAGCGGCCGGATTGCGCGCAGCGAATGAGGCCGCGACGAGGAGCACAGCGTGATTCGCGCAGGGACCCCGGCCTCGCCGCGCGAGAAGCCTGCGCGGTGATTCGCGCAGGGATCCCAGCCGCGCCGCGCAAACACTGGCGCGGAGAGGCGGAGAGGCGGAGACACGGCTGGCGTGCGCGTTGGCCATGCGAACGAGCACGCCCGTATATTCCGGTTGTGCAGGGGGAGGGAGCCATGGCGACAACCACGACTGCGGTACACCGTGATCCCGATATTCTCGGGGGGAAGCCGGTTTTTGTCGGCACGCGCGTACCGTTTCAAACCTTGGTGGATTACATCGCGGCTGGTCACACGCTCGATCAGTTCCTCGATCATTTTCCGACCGTGAGGCGGGAGCAGGCGCTGGGTGCGCTCGAGGACGCCGGTGGCCATTTCAGAACGTCGCCGACTTCTCGTTGACGAGTGCGTCCCGCGCCCATTCGTCCGGGCGCTTGAGGATTTGGCGCCCACAACGGTTCAGCAGCTTGGGTGGGCGGGTATCAAGAATGGACGACTGCTGACCTGCGCCGCTGGCGAGTTCGATGTGCTGTTCACCGTGGACCGTGACTTTGCTGGATTGAGCGACACGGTGCCCCATGCGCTCGGCGTCGTGATCCTGCAAGTTGGGAGCACAGACTTCGAAGCGCTCCTCAAACATGTAGCCGCCGTGAGGGCCGGAATCGCTGAAGTAGCGATCGGTGCGGTGCTCCGCCTCGGTGGCTAGCGGCGCGCTGGTGCAGCCGGCGCAGGCAGAGCGACGGCGAGGCCAGGAGCTCGGAAGCGAATCCTCTGACGCGAGCCAGGTGCGCGGCGAGGGCGGGGTCCCGAAGCGAATCCTCTGAGACGGGACGCGGCACAGCCGCACACCGGCGAAGGAGCGAGCACCGCAGGAGCGGCCGGAATGAGCGCAGCGAATGAGGCCGCGACGAGGAGCACAGCGCGATTCGCGCAGGGACCCCGCCCTCGCCGCGCAAAACGCTGGCGCGTAGACGCGGAGTCGCTCAGAAAGAGTTAGTTTGGCACTCGCCTCGACCGGGAACAGCGATGGACCTCGACCTACTCGCGATCAACACCATCCGCACGCTGTCGATGGACGGCGTCCAGAAAGCCGACTCCGGCCATCCCGGCACGCCGATGGCGCTCGCGCCGCTCGCGTACCGGTTGTTCACGAAGCATATGAAGCACGATCCGTCGGACCCCAAGTGGTTCGACCGCGATCGTTTCGTGCTGTCCTGCGGTCACGCGTCGATGCTCCTCTACTCGACGCTCCACCTCACCGGCTACGGCGTCTCACTCGACGACCTCAAGCAGTTCCGCCAGTGGGAGTCGAAGACCCCTGGCCACCCCGAGCACGACTTTACGCCTGGCGTCGAGACCACCACCGGCCCGCTGGGTCAAGGCATCGCCAACGCCGTCGGGTTCGCGATGGCCGAAGCGCACCTGGCGGCGGTGTTCAACAAGCCCGGCAACGAGATCGTGAACCACTTCACGTATTTCATCTGTAGCGACGGCGACCTTATGGAAGGCATTTCGCACGAGGCCGCGTCGTTCGCCGGACACAACGGATTCGGCAAGCTCATCGGCTTCTACGACGACAACAAGATCACGATCGACGGCTCGACCGATCTGTCATACAGCGACGACGCCGAGAAACGCTTCAGCGGATACGGCTGGCAGGTGCTGCGGCTCGACGACGTCAACGACCTCGCCGCGATCGACCGTGTCGTCGAAAAAGCCAAGGCCGACGCAGACCGTCCCACGCTGGTGATCACGCGCACCCACATCGGCTTTGGCAGCCCCAACAAGCAGGACACGTCCAAGGCGCACGGCGAGCCACTCGGCAAGGATGAAATCGTTCTAACAAAAAAAGCTCTCGGTTGGCCATGGCCAACTGAGAGCTTCAAGGTGCCACCCGAAGTGCCGGTCCACTGTCAGTTAAACAGAACGCTGAACGCTGAACGCAGAACCCTGTGGCAACAGTCCCTCAAAGCGCACCCGGACTCAGCCGAACTCGCGCGTCGTATCAGCGGCACATTGCCCGCCGGCTGGCAGTCCAGTATCCCGGTGTTCACCAAGGAGACGGGCGGCGTCGCCAGCCGGGCTGCCTCGAACGTCGTGCTCAACGCGCTCGTGCCAGTGTTGCCCGAACTTATCGGCGGCTCAGCGGACCTCACCCCATCGAACGGCACAGCACTAAAAAACCAGCCGGATTTCGCGCGCAACAAGAAAGACGGCCGCTACGTCCGCTTCGGCATCCGCGAACACGGCATGGCGGGCATCATGAACGGCCTCGCGCTGCACGGCGGCCTGCGCCCGTTCGGCGGCACGTTCCTGATTTTCAGCGACTACATGCGGCCGTCGGTGCGCCTCGCGGCATTCATGAAGCAGCCGGTGATCTTCGTCTACACGCACGACTCGATCGGCCTGGGCGAGGACGGGCCGACGCACCAGCCCATCGAGCAACTATCTACACTCCGCGCCATCCCGGGACTGGTGCTCCTGCGGCCGGCGGACGCGAACGAAGTCGCGGAATCGTGGCGCATCGCGATCGAGCGTGTGCACGGCCCCACCGCGCTCGTATTCACTCGACAGAAACTCGTTTTTGTCGATCGCACCACGCACGGCGACGCATCCGGCGTCGCGCGTGGCGGCTACATTCTCGCCGAGTCCGACGGACAGAAGCCGTCGACCAAGAGCCCCAAGCCGCAGATCGTCCTGCTATCGACTGGCTCGGAGATCGGGATTGCGCTCGCAGCCCATGACAAGCTCAAGGCGCAAGGCGTGAAGTCGCGCGTGGTGAGCATGCCGAGCCACGAGCTGTTTGCGGAGCAGGACGCGAAGTACCGCGCCTCAGTGCTGCCAGACGGCGTGCCCCGGGTGGCGATCGAAGCGGCACATCCCATGTCGTGGTACCGCTGGGTCGGCGACAAAGGCGCGATCATCGGGCTCGAGCGCTTCGGCGCCAGCGCGCCGTTCGAGAAGATCTACCAGGAACTTGGCATCACCGCGGAGCGCGTCGTCCAGGCTGCCATCGCGCTGCTGTAGTTCCAACGTCGAAGCGCGCGCCCTGAAGTTAGGCAATTCGCTGTCCTTTTTGGCATGATCAACGCATGACCAAGGTAGAGAAACTCGAACATAAAATCGCTTCGCTCTCAGAGAAAGAGTTGACCGAGTTCCGCCTCTGGTACGCGGAGTTCGACGCGGCCACATGGGATCGGGAGATTGAAGCTGATTCGCGAGCTGGAGCCCTCGATTAGTTCGCCGACGAGGCGCTCGCTGAACATCACGCTGGGCGTTCGCGCCCGCGTTGAAACATCACGCCTCCCCGCGCTTCTGGCAGTGTTACGAGGCGCTGCCTGGTCGCGTTCGCGCGCTTGCCGACAAGAGCTTTGAGCTCCTCGAAGCTGATCCGGCGAACCCATCGCTCCGTTTCAAGCACATCGGCCGTGTCCGATCGGTTCGCGTGGGACTGCGCTATCTTCCGCGAGGCGATCACACCATGGAAGGCCGCCGGCGTCGCACTGATCATGCTCGGCGTTCTGGCTGGATCCAGAGGCTGAAACCGGGCGCGAGGCGACAACCAGGGCGTTAGTTTGGCACCTCGCCTCGACTCGGACCACTGATGCACCTCGACGTACTCGCTTACCGCGCTGTACTGCTGATCGTCGCCGGGAGCTTTGTTGCGAGCGTTGGACTCACTGGCCTCGTCCGGATGTTTGCGCTTCGCCGCGACCTGATCGACACGCCGAACTCCCGGAGTTCGCACATCGCTCCAACTCCTACCGGGGGCGGTGCCGCTGTTCTGCTTTCGATCATACTTGCGCTCCTGGCTGGAGGCGTCCTCGGTATCACCGTTTGGCGCGATGTCATCACCTTCGTCGTCGGGATGACTGCATTGGGCGCCGTGGGATGGCTGGACGATCGGCACAGCGTGTCGGCCGCATCGCGCCTGACCGTTCACCTGCTCACTGCGCTTTGGACGCTGGCGCGCATTGGAGGATTTCCCACACTGTCGCTGGGGATCTCCGTCGTTCCGCTCGGCGGTTTCGGTTGGGTATTGGGCGTCATTGGCATCGTATGGAGCATCAGCCTCTTCAATTTCATGGATGGCATCGACGGATTGGCCGGCTCGCAATCCATCATCATCTACGGTGCCGCTTCCGCCGGCCTGTGGTACTGCGGCGATCCTGGCCTGTCATTCGCGGCCGCGGTAATCGCGGCTGCATCGGCTGGCTTCCTGATTTGGAACTGGCCGCCGGCGAAGATCTTCCTTGGCGACGTTGGAAGTGGGGCGCTCGGTTACTTGGCAGCCGCATTGGCGCTTACATCCGAGAACCGCGGCGCAATGCCCTTGACCGCGTTTGCCATCCTGGGCGGAGTCCTCGTGGCGGACGCGACGGTAACGCTCGTTCGTCGTGTCAGGGCAGGACACCGCCCGGCAGACGCGCATCGCGAGCACGCATACCAGCGATTGTCGCGCGTCTGGGCCAGCCACAAATCGGTCACACTAAACGCCGCGATCGTGTCCGTGTTTCTTACGGGCCTCGCAGCCATCGCGACAACATCGGCACGGATGTTACTTCCTGCCCTGCTTGTCGCCGCTCTTCTGCTCGGCGCTCTCTTGGTCGCCATCGAGCGTCGGATGCCGATGAGGACGTCCGATTCAACGACTACCCGGTCGCCTTAGGAAATCGTCGGCGGCACGTTTAAGCCCTTCTTCGACGCTGAGGGGCGGCCGCCAATCAAGCGCGCGCGCGGTTGGCTCAATGTCAACTTGCAGCGAGCCGAGCAGCCGCTTCGCGATTCCGCCCATAGCTACGACCGTTGCGGCCGTACCCAGCATGCGTGGCGATACTGGAAACAGGTGCGGCGCGATGCCCATCGCCGCCGCCAAGCGCCGAATGAGCGTCGTTGTCGAGAGGTCCTCGCCGTCGCTAACGAGGAAGGTCTTGTTGCCGGCTGCGGCGCTCCGAGCGCACGCCATCACCAAGTCGCACAAGTTGTCCAGCGCTACGAGGCTGCGACGATTGTCCACTGCGCCGAGCGGCAGCGGAAGTCCCAGGGCCAACAATCGCATAATCGTGCGGAAATTGCCTTTGACGCCTGGGCCATAGACGAGAACCGGTCGAATGACCGTGACTGCCATCCCGGTTTCCGATGCGATTTGTTGCAGCGAAACCTCGGCTTCGTACTTCGACTTTCCATACGCGTCCGACGGTGCTGGTGCGTCACTTGCTTCAAACGGCTTGCCAGGCTGGCTCTCCTCGCCATTCACTTTTATGGAGCTGAGAAAGACGAATCGTTCGACGCCAGCCGCGGCCGCTTGTCGCGCAAGCGTGACGGTCCCCTCCACGTTCACTTTGCGGAACTCGGCGAGCGGATCCTCGGCCAACTCGCGCATCACATGCACACGAGCCGCGCAATGAACGACGACGTCGGCACCGCGGACTGCTTCGCTCCAGTCAGTGTCCGGCCCGAGAGAGCCAACGCGAACAGTCTCGCCGCCTGGTAGCGCATCGTGGGGTTCGCGGCGAATCGCGGCTCGCGGGGTCTCAAGACCGTCGGTGAGGATTCTCGCCACGACCCTGCTTCCAACAAAGCCGTTTGCGCCGGTAACCAAGATTCTTCGTGCTGTCATCAAGCGCTCAGGAGTGGATCGGCCTGCATTCGGCGACTGCGTTATTGTAATCGGATGAACTCCAGTTGCCCGAGATTCTCCGCATGAGAATTGTCGTCATCGGCGGTGGGTTGATCGGACTCGGTACGGCGTACGCGTTGCAACGGATTCTGAACGGCGTCGACGTTGTCGTTTGCGAGAAAGAGGAGCGACTCGGCGCTCATCAGAGCACCCACAATAGCGGCGTTCTCCACGCTGGGCTCTACTATCGTCCCGGATCCGCCAAGGCGCTCCTCGCCGTCCGCGGCATACGGTTGATGGTCTCATTTGCCCGTCGTCACGCAGTACGGTATGAGCAATGCGGCAAAGTGGTCGTCGCGGCGGGCAGCGGGGACGCCGCCGAGTTGTCTCGCCTTCGCGGGCTGTTCGAGCGCGGCAACGCAAACGGCCTGCAGGGTCTGCAGTGGCTGTCCGGCGATGAGCTTCGCGCCCGCGAGCCAGCGGCTCGCGGCGATGCCGCGGTCCTGGTTCCCGAGGAAGGAATCATCGACTACGCCGCCGTTGTCGCGGCGCTTCGGGCGGAAATCGTCGCCGCCCGCGGCGAGGTTCTGTCCGGAGCGCCGGTCACGGAAGCAAGGCGCGATGGCACGACATGGCGTTTATCCGTTGGCGCGACGACGATCAGCGCGGATTTCGTCATCAATTGCGCCGGCTTGCAATCCGATCGGGTCGCGAGGCTCTTCGGGGAACGGCCAGCGACCAGAATCGTGGCGTTTCGAGGCGACTATCATACGCTGGCGCGTCCCGGGTTGGTACAACACCTGATCTATCCCGTGCCGGATCCCGCCTTTCCCTTCCTCGGCGTGCACTTCACCAGGATGATCGGCGGTGGCGCTGAATGTGGCCCGAGCGCCGTACTGTCGCTCGATCGCGAGGGATACCGCCGCAACGCGTTTCGGCTTGGGGACGCGGCCGACACCCTGGCCTTCTCCGGCCTGTGGCGATTCGTCGCCAGACATCCGTGGCCAACCGTGCGCGAAGTGGCCCGAGCTCAGAGTAAACGCCTCCTTCTGTCCGCGCTTCGTCGTCTCGTTCCCGCCGTCGAACTGAGTGACCTTCAGGCCGGTCTCGTCGGCGTGCGCGCCCAGGCCATGAAACCTGACGGAACGCTGGTGGACGACTTCGAATTCCTGAGCGGGCCTTCCACGCTCCACGTGCTCAACGCGCCGAGTCCTGGGGCGACGGCATCACTGGCCATCGGCGAGGAAATCGCGCGCCATGTTGCCCGGGATTCGCGACAGGCGCTGCGCGCCGACGCCCTGGATCTGGTATAGTGTCCGAACACCGAAAACGAAAGACGCGAACGCCGACCGGCATCCGCGTTCGCGCTAGGGATACGAGCCGCGCTAACGTCTGGCGGCCCAGCCAACCAGTTCAGTCAATTCGCTGAGTCTGCCCTGACGCGCGGCGGACCTTCTTCTCCGGCGCCATACCCAAATCCACCGTCGAGACCGCGCCGGAGATGCGCCGGCCTTCACGTCCCTGGCCCTGCACCAGCGCCAAGCGGTCGGCGAAGTCGGGGACCAGTCGGCGCAGCGTTGCCCGCAGCTTGGCCTCGTCCGCGCCATCGCGGGACTGCTCAATGAGCAGAGATATCTCCTCATCGCCACAGTACAGCTCCAATCCGCTCCTGGCGCGGAGAATCTTGGCGTGACTTGTAGGTTCAGCGACTTCGTGGCTGAAGAACATCTCTTCGTAGAGCTTTTCGCCCGGCCGGATGCCCGTGAACTCGATGTTGATGTCCACGCCCTCTTCCAAGCCCGAGAGACGGATCATGTCGCGCGCGAGGTCGAGCACCCGTACGGGCTCGCCCATGTCGAGCATGAACAGCTCGCCGCCGACGCCAAGCGCGCCTGCCTGAAGCACGAGTTGGACCGACTCGGGAATGGTCATGAAGTACCGGCGCATGTCGGGATGCGTCACCGTGACCGGGCCACCCTCCCGAATCTGGCGCGCGAACGTCGGTACCACGCTGCCCTGGCTCCCGAGCACGTTGCCGAACCGCACGGACACGAAGTTGCGGCCGTGCTTGATGGCAGCGTTGTGGACGATGAACTCAGCGATCCGCTTGCTCGCGCCCATGACGTTCGTCGGACGCACGACCTTGTCGGTCGAGATCAAGACAAGGTGCTGCGCTCCGTGTGCAACGGCAGCCTCAACCACGTTGCGCGTGCCCATGACGTTGTTGGAGACGGCCTCGATGACGTTGCATTCCATCATCGGCACATGTTTGTGCGCCGCCGCGTGGAAGACGGCGAACGGGCGATGCTGGGCGAACACCTGGTGCATTCTCTGCAGGTGCCGAACGTCGGCGATCACGGGAACCACTCGACAGGCCACGCCGCGCCCCGCCAGTTCCTCTGTGAGGTCAAAAATCGGATTCTCGCCGTGACCGAGCACGACAAGCGTGTCCGGGTTCAGCGGCGCCAGCTGGCGGCACAGCTCACTGCCGATCGAGCCACCCGCGCCCGTCACTAGCACTGTGCGGTTGGCAGCGAGCCGCTCGACGAGTTTGAGGTCGGTTTGGACCACCTCGCGGCCGAGCAGGTCTTCGATCTGGACTTCGCGGATCGCGGTGACGCTCACGCGCTCGGACAGAATTTCGAACAAGCCGGGCACGATTTGCGTCCGCGCGCCGGCGTCGTAGGCCGTGCGGAGCACCTGGCGGACCACCGGGCCCGGAGCACGAGGCATCGCGATAAGGACGTCCGTCGCGCCAACGCGCGGAATCAGCGTGGGGAGCATGTTCAGCGCGCCCAGCACCGGAAGGCCGCCAAGCTGCATGCCATGCTTCTGGAGATCGTCGTCCACGAACCCAACCGGCTCCATCCCCAGTTCGGGATTGGCACGAAGCTCCCGAACGACCGCCTCGCCAGCGGCGCCGGCGCCGGCGATCAGCACGCGGCGGTCGGTCTTCAGGTTTCGCCTGAGGCTCCGCCAGCCGGACATACGCATGAGCAGCCTTGGTGTCCCGATAATCGCGAACGACAACAAGGAAGTACAGAATAGCACGAGCAGCGGCACCCGAACCGGCGTCAGGTGCGTCGCCGGGAGCAGCCACGCGCCGATGACAAACCAGAGAATGCTCACGGTGGCGCCGGCCGCGAAGATCAGCTTGAGCTCGGCGATACTTGCGTAGCGCCAGAGCCGGCGATACAGCCCGAAGAAGAAACACACCGCGATGCTGACGGGCATAGCCACCGCGGTGAAGACGACTGCGGTCGTCCGGTGCTCCGGCGCCCAAGTCCATCCTTCGAATCGCAACGCGTACGCGAGGATCGGAGCCAGGCCGATCAACGACGCGTCAACTAACAGCAGATAGCGGTTTCGGGGGGTGCGTCGCATCAGGATCAGGTTGGGCACCGCTGCCCAAGGGGGACGATCAATCGCGTGGTGGGTTACCGATGTTTGCATGGCTCGGCCCCGAATGGTGCAATAGGCGGGCCGCGCTGGCTTACGTGGACCCCCAATTAGCGCCCCACGAACCCTAAACGCAAGTAGCCCTTGGCCTTCGGCCGCCTTGTGGTACTGCGATCCGTGTGCATCGGCCCGCGCTTGGCAGGTCCGCATGCAACGATTCCGGCGTGTCACCGCGACCATTCCGTGTGTCGGGCCGCCCGCGGCGTAGCGCTGGTTCTAACCGCAGGGGCCGCTTGGCAGGTCGCGTCGAATCTCTCCACGTGTCACGACGCGCCTCGCGCTCGGTTCAGGGATCACGAGCGACTTCGGGCTGCTTGAGCGACGGCTGAGGATCGCGAGGCCGGATTTCGCGTCCTCCCGACACGATCGCCGACCATCTGAATCCATTTTGAACGCGGGATCAAGGATCGTTCGGCCCCGCTCTGGAGTTCGGACCGCCTGCGAGCTCGGACAGCCATCCCTCGAGCCGGTCGAGGAGCTCCGTGCGGCCGAACTCCCGCCGCGCGTACGCGGCGCCGTTGGCGCCGAGTGCCGCGCGCGCTTCGGGGGCGAGGGCCACGAGCAGCTCGACATTGCCCGCGAGACCCGCCCCGTTGCCAGCAGCGGTCGCCATCCCCGCCCGGGCCTGCTCGATAACGTGGGCGCCCTCCCCGTCCAGCATAGCGAGCACAGGAATGCCGGCCGCGAGGTACGACTGAATCTTGCCTGGCGCCGTCATCGAGAAGACGGGATCCGCCTTCAGTGAAACCAGCAGGGCGTCCGCTTGGCGCAGCATGGTCGGCATGTTGTCGGCGGGCGAACGGCCCAGCATGACCATGCGCTTCTGGAGTCCACGCCGCAGGATCTCGTCCCGGACCCAGGCGGCCATGCGCCCGTCGCCGACGATCACCCAGCGAATCTCTGCGCGGTCCCTGAGCCGCTCGGCGGCGTCCAGAATAGCCGGGAAGTCCTGCGCCTCGCCGATGTTCCCGGCAAACATGATGTTGAATGTCCCAGGGCGCCGTAGCGTTTCGGGGAGCGTCTGCGTCGTCTCTCGCTCGAACGCCGCCTCGGTCCAGTTCGGGAAGTACTCGATGGGCTGCCCGGGACGGCAGTAGGCCGCGATCAGCGGGATCATTCGCCGTGAGGTAGTGAGGATCAGGTCGCACCGCGCGTAGATGAAGCGGACGAGTCGGCCGACAAGACCGAGGAGGAGCGGCGACCGGATCACGCCGACGGCGGCCAGCGACTCCGGCCACTGATCCAGCACCCAGAATGCCACCGGCCAGCCACGCACCGCGCGTAGCACGATCGCGGGGATGCCCACGGTAATCGGCGATGGCTCGAAGACGAAGATAGCGTCGAACCGGTGTCCGGCGAGCGCCTTGAGTCCTACGACGGTCGCGCTCACAGCGAACGTCGCGTAATTGACGACCAGCCGGAGCTTGCCTTGGCCGCGCGACGCCATCGGGACGCGAATCACCTCGGCGTCCGCATACTTTTGGAAACCGTCCGGGTTGGCGGCGTACTCCGGGAAGACGGTGCCGCTCGGGTAGTTCGGGATGCCGGTGAGGACGGTAATCCGATGCCCTCGCGCGCTCAACTCGGCGACGAGGTCGTTGATCCGGAACTCCTCCGGCCAGAAGTACTGAGTAACGACGAGAAGACGCAACCGGCCCTCACCTACCGCGACGCCACACGACCCGGTTCACGTAGTCTGTGTAGCTGAGGATGATCCGGAGGACCTTGTCCGACACGTTCGGCATGCTGTAGTCGGCCACGGCCCGGATCAACCGGTCGCCTCCACGCGGCTGGTCGGCAAGCACCGCGAGACCCAGCATGACGCGCTCGAGATCGAGGCCTACCATCATCACGGCAGCTTCCTCCATGCTCTCGGGGCGCTCGTGCGCCTCGCGCATGTTGAGCGCTGGGAAATTCAGGATGGACGACTCCTCGCTGATAGTTCCGCTGTCCGAGAGCGTCGCGACCGCCTCGACCTGCAACTTGATGTAGTCGTGGAAGCCGAGCGGCTTCAGCGTCCTCACGAGATCGTGGAACCGCACTCCCAGCGAGTCGATGCGCTTTTGCGTTCGCGGGTGTGTCGACACGATCACTGGGAAGCCGAACTGCTCGGCAACGGCGTTCAGCACGTTCACGAGCTTCGCAAAGTTCGCGTCTGAGTCGACGTTCTCTTCACGGTGCGCGCTGACGACGAAGTACTGCCGCGCCGTGAGGGCGAGCCTGGTGAGCACGTCCGACCGTTCGATGTCGGCGCGATGGTGTGTGAGCACCTCGAACATGGGGCTGCCCGTCTTGATGACCATGTCGGGTGGCAGGCCTTCGCGCAGCAAGTATTCGCGCGCGATGTCGCTGTAGGGGAGGTTGACGTCCGCCGTATGGTCGACGATGCGCCGGTTGATCTCCTCCGGCACGCGCTGGTCGAAGCAGCGATTCCCGGCCTCCATGTGGAAGACGGGAATCTTGCGGCGCTTGGCCGGAATCACGGCGAGACTGCTGTTCGTATCCCCCAGAATCAGGACCGCGTCCGGCCGGACGTCGGCGAGGACACGATCTACCGCGACGATGACGTTGGCGATGGTCTCCATGGCGCTGCCGGCCGCGGCTTCGAGGAAATGGTCGGGCTTCCGGATCCCGAGGTCCTTGAAGAAGATCTCGTTCAGCTCGTAATCGTGGTTCTGTCCGGTGTGAATGATCGCGTGATCACAGTACTGGTCGAGCCGCGCCATGACACGAGAAAGCCGGATGATCTCCGGCCGGGTACCAAGAACGGTTGCAACGCGCTGCTTCTTCATGCGTGGGTACCGGTGGTGGAGAGCGCGACGGGGGCCATGATGGTGTCGG
>Ga0315281_10011261_pt1 | contig 12262 bp, 12 predicted proteins | sample YL17G07_0_MG_FD_204540 | JGI IMG/M metagenome (GOLD analysis project Ga0315281, IMG submission 204540) | Sediment microbial communities from Yellowstone Lake, YNP, Wyoming, USA - YL17G07_0 | ecosystem: Environmental > Aquatic > Freshwater > Lake > Sediment | place: USA: Wyoming | collected... | reverse complement strand
CACGACCATTTTTGTCAGCCCCTCGTTCAGGCGGCTGGCGTATATCTCCAGCAATGTTTGAAGCGCCTCCAGCGTTTCGCCCGCCCGCCCGATGATAAGGCCACCGGAACCGCTTTCGATGTTCAGCGTTATCACCGAACCGTCGGTGGAGGGCGTTACCCGGGCGTCGTCGATTCCCATCCGCGCCAGTATTTCAGTCAGAAATACGCAACCCTTTTCCTCCATCTCGGAAAGCTGGGAGGGGGAGGCGTTCGCTTTCGCCGGATGTTCCGTCGCTTTCGCCGAATGCTCCTTCTCGGGCTTGCCAGGGCGGCGGCGGGGAGATTCGTCCCGGAACGATTCCACCCGGAACCTGCCGCGCACCCGCGTTACCACCCCGCCGAACCCGAACATCTTGCGCTGTTCGCCGAGGTCTTCTATCTCCACCTCGGATTTGTCCGCCCCGAGGCTCTTCAGGAGCGAGTCAACCGCCTCTTCGTATGAGTTTCCTTCAGCCGTAGTCCAATCCATCTCTACACCTCTTGCTTGTTCCGCATCTGGATGGTGTACTGTTGCAGTATCGACAACAGGTTATTGACAAGCCAGTAAATCACCAGTCCGGACGGGAAGTTGATAAACATAAACGTGAAAATCGCGGGCATAAACATCATTATTTTGCGTTGCATCGGGTCGCCGGTGGCGGGCGACATCTTCTGTTGCGCGAGCATCGACAGCCCCATGAGTATGGGGGTAACGTAGTAGGGATCCTTGGCGGAGAGGTCGGTTATCCATAACAGGAAGGGGGCGCCCTTCAGGTCGATGGATTCCAGCAACACCTTGTACAGCGCCACGAACACCGGTATCTGCAAAACAATCGGCAGGCATCCCGCCATCGGGTTGATCTTGTGTTTGCGGTAGAGGGCTATCAGTTCCTCATTCAGCTTGGCCTTGTCGTTCTTATAGCGTTCCTGAATCATCTTCATCTGCGGCTGTACCTTTTTCATCTTTTCCATCGATTTGAAACTGCTTTGCGACAGCGGCCAGAACAGGAGCTTTACCAGCACGGTCAGAAGGATGATGGAAATGCCGAAGTTGCCGATGAACGAATTAAACAGGGTCAAAAGCAGGAACAGCGGATTGGCCAGTATGTCGAACCAGCCGTAGTTGATCATGCGCATCATCTCGTTCCCCACCTTCTTCAGTTCAGTGTGGTCTTTCGGCCCCACATACAGGGAAAGGCGGTTCACGTTGTTGGCGGGTAGCTGGAGCGAAACCGCGTAGCTCTTGTCGTCCATCCGCGAGGTGGTAATCCGGGATTTTCGCGGTCCCGGTATGAACGTCGCGCAATAATACTTGTTCGTCAGGCCGCCCCACAAGATTTGTCCTTCGTAGTCCTTCGGCTCCTTGTCTTTCGGCTCGTCGGCAAGCCGTTTGCCATCCACCAGAATTACCGGGCCAATGTATGAATTCTGCCCCTCTTCGCCGCCCAAGCCGCCCCACACCAGGCCGTAGGCGCTTCCCGTCACATCGGCGGAGGGGATATCCACTCCCACGTCGAGATCGGCGAGGTACGAACCGTAATGGAGCGTAAGTTTTTTCGTTATCGAAACCCCGTTCTCAAGCCGGAGCGAAAAAAGCACCGATGCGACCGGGTTTCCCGGCGTGAGCGTGATGTTGCCGGTGGCGTCGGCGGTGAAAATGGAATCGTTTATTTTTTTCGACGCGTCCGGAGTGGCAAACGCAAGCGAGAGCGGCCGGATGAGCGACTTGGGATTGATGAGTTCCGTCGGATTTCCACTCCCGTCTTTGTAGTGGAAAAGCCGTAGCGAACTGATGGTTCCGCCCGCGGTCGAAAGGGTCATTTCCGCCACGCCGGTGTTCACCAGTATTTTACGTATTTCCGCGGCGGCCCGCGCATCGGCGCCAACGGACAAATCCAGCGGTTTTGAATCGCCGGATGGCGCGGTTGCGGACGGCGACGCGGAAGCCGTTTCCGGCTTGACCCCGTCCTTTTTCTCCATCTGCTTTTTATGGAGGTTGGTTTCAATAACCCCCTTGTAGCGCCAGTAGTACCATCCGTTCCACCCCACCATTACGGCGAGGGAAAGGACGATGGCGACAATGGTTTTCCTTTCCATTTTTTACCGAAGGGGATCCAATCCGCCCGGGTGGAGCGGGTGGCATTTTGAAAGGCGTTTCACGGAAAGCCACAGCCCACCGATAGTGCCGTATTTTTCCACCGCTTCCAGGCTGTATTGCGAACAGGAGGGGTGGAACCGGCAGGAGGGCGGCAGGAAGGGGCTTATCGCCATCTGGTAGACCTTTATGGCGTACGCCAAAATTTTTCTCACAATCTGCTTTTCCCTAATGCATCCGCCAGACAGTCCATCTGGCGTTCCAGTGTCTTAAAATCCGGCAACTTCCGCCCCTGCCGAGCGACTATCGCCACGTCGAAACCCTTTACGGCATCGACAATTCGCCGGAAATGCGCGCGCAAAAGCCGTTTGAGCCTATTGCGCGTCACCGCGCCAACATACGCCTTCTTGCCGATCACCAGCCCCATGCGACCAAAATCCATACGGTTCGGGGCGTAGTGGAAGACCAAGTCGGGCGTTACAACCCTTCTTCCGGCAAAAACATGGCTAAAAGCCTTTTTACCGGAAAGGCGTATCTTGCTGGACTTGTGGCGCAATCGGTCAAACGGTAAGCCGTGCGCGGCCTTTCGCTCTCCGCCTTCTCAACACGGCGCGCCCGTCTTTCGTGCTCATACGGGTCAAAAAGCCGTGCGTTCTCTTCCTCTTTATCCTGCTTGGCTGGTATGTCCTTTTCATAATCAGGTAAATTTACATGAAACGGCCCCCCCGGGTCAAATTATATTTTGGGGGAATGGGGTTACGCGACCGGTATCATTATGCTAGGCATAGTCACCCACTTCGCTCTTATCGCTCGTCCCGGCAGGATAGGCCCGTAAATACGCCGCGAAATCGTCGGGGTTTGTACTGTCCTTGATGCTGTTCCAGCGGGAACTCAAACGGGCGATTATTCCTTGGGGCTTCTCATGCAATCGTCGAACCACGCGCATTTTTCATTCGTGCAATCATGGATTCTGCGGAAACAGTCGGTATTCCCCTCCGCAAGCTGTATGGTGCGGATAAGGTCTTCCAGATTCTCAAACTTATGGGCGGACTGAATGCCCAGCGCCTTCGCGAATTCCCTGATCTCGTCCAACGTCATAAGGCTCTCATCCTATTTCCTTGTTCATCAACTGCGGTGGAGCCATCCTAGCTCCAAAACAGCGCGAACTCAAGCGATTATAATCATTTCAGCGGCGCTATCGGCTCCCTACGCGGTTCTCAGCCGTTCCAGGGATTCGGTAAACGGTTTTTTCGCCACCCCTTTTTCCGTGATTATCGCCTCTATATACCCGTTCGGGGTCATGTCGAACGCCGGGTTCAATATCTTCACGCCGTCCGGAGCCAACTGCCGGTTCCCCACATGCGAAACTTCTTTCGTGTCGCGCTCTTCTATGGGAATGTGGCTACCGTCGGGAATCGAAAAATCGATTGTGGAGATGGGGGCCGCGACGTAAAACGGGATACCGTGGACTTGCGCCAGCACCGCCACGGAGTAGGTTCCTATCTTGTTGGCGGTGTCGCCGTTGCGGGCGATGCGATCCGCTCCCACTATCACCTTCTGGATGAACCCCTTTTTCATGTAATAGCCGGCCATGCTGTCGGTGATGAGGGTAACGTCAATCCCCTCTTTTTTCATTTCCCACGCGGTCAGGCGCGCCCCCTGCAAAAAGGGACGGGTTTCGTCGGCGAACACCTGTATCCGTTTGCCCTCCAGATGGGCGGCTTTTATAACCCCCAGCGCGGTGCCGAAATGTCCCGCGGTGGCCAGCGCCCCCGCGTTGCAGTGGGTGAGTACGGTATCGCCATCGGCTATGAAGCCGGAGCCGTTTTTCCCCATTCGCTCGTTAATGGCGATGTCTTCCCTCAGCACGGCATCCGCCTCTTCGCGCAACGCCTTTTTCAGCGTCGCCACCGTGGTGAGCGCCGGGTTGGCCGCGGTCTTTTTCATCCGTTCCACAGCCCAGAAAAGGTTGACCGCGGTGGGCCGGGTGGAAGCGATGACGTTGCACACTTCGTCGAACCGGCCTTTGAACTTTGTCATATCGCCGGTATCGATGGCCTGCGCTCCCAGCGCAACGCCGCCCGCCGCCGCCACGCCGATGGCGGGCGCGCCCCGCACCGTCATGTTTTTTATCGCCTCGGCCAGTTGCAGGTAATCCCTGCATTCGACAATCACTTCTTCGGTGGGCAACAGCCGCTGGTCTATCAGCCGGATGTACCCTTCTTGCGTGAACTCAACCGTTTTTATCATTTTGCCTCTTTCAATTTTCTTTTCGCCTCTTCGAGCCCCACGCCCGAAACCAAGACCGTTTTCAGTTTTCCCGTCTCCCCTTTCAATATTTCCACGCCCCCTTTGGGCACCTTGAAAAACTTCGAGAGGAACTTCACCAATTCCGCATTCGCCTTCCCGTCCACGGGGGGCGCCGCCAGGCGTATCCGCACAAAATCATCCGATACCCCCGCTATCTCGCTACGCGAAGCCGAAGGCACCACCCGGCATAAAACAACCGTTCCCCCCGCGCCGGCCCGTATTGCATTATCCATCGGCGGGATTCCGGAAAAAGGGCAAACCTACCCCATCCTGATGGCGATGTCGTACAACGTACGCACCAAAAACGCCTGCAGAAAATAGATGATGAATATCGCCACGAGCGGGGAAAGGTCCAGCCCCGATATCGGCGGCAATACGCGCTGTATCGCCCGCAGGATCGGGTCGGTTGCCCGTATCAGGAACTGCACGATGGGGTTGTACGGATCCGGCGATACCCATGAGATGAGCGCGCGGATAATGATAAGCCACATGAAGAGCGTAAGCCCCATGTCCAGTATCATCGCCACGGCTTTCACGAAATTCGCCAGAACAAACATCAGCCCAGTTCCTTGGAACGCCGCACGGCCGCGGCCACTGCTTCCAAAAAGGCCCCGCGCACGCCGCCCAGTTCAAGCTGGTGCAACGCCGCCGCGGTGGTTCCCTGCGGTGACATTATTTTTTCGCGCAACGAGGCCGGATTCTCGCCGCTGGTCATCGCCATCTGCGCCGTGCCCTTCACGGTCTGGAAAACAAGGTTCCGCGACTGCTCAAGCGAAAGCCCCGCTTCGACCCCTCCCTGTATCATCGCCTCCATGACGAGGAGGATGTATGCCGGGCCGGAGCCGGAAATAGCCGTTACGGCGTCCATCTGGGCTTCGTCCACCCATACCGCCGTGCCGACAGACTCGAACAAAACCTGGATTACCTCCCTGTCCGCCGGGGTGATGCCGGGAGTGCCCGCCAGCGCGGTTACCCCTTCCCCCACCTTGACGCAGATATTGGGCATGGCGCGCACGACCTTTGTCTTTATCCACCAGGTAAGGCTGGAAAGCTTCACCCCCGCCGCTATGCTTACCACCACGACATCCTGATGGATGCCCGGGCCGACCTCGCGTAAAACGTCGGGGAGCGTTTGCGGCTTTACGGCCAGCACGATGATTTCGCACTTGCCCACAATCCGCATGTTGTCCTTTTCCGCGGCAACGCCGTATTTCGAGCGGAAAAATTCCAAGCGTGATTCCACAGCGTCCGATACCATGATGTTCGAGGCCTCGCACGCGCCGGATTGCAAAAGTCCGGCCACCAGGGCCTCGCCCATCACTCCGCCGCCGATGATGCCTATTTTTTTATTCTTCAGTTTACCGTTCACCAAATACTCCCGTCCCTATCCTCAGATGAGTCGCTCCCTCTTCCACGGCCACCTCATAATCTCCCGTCATGCCGAATGATAGTATATCAAAGGCACCCTTTTCCAGCCTCAATCTTTCCATGTCCGATTTCAGCTCGCGCATCTTCCTGAAGTACGGCCTACTGGCCTCCGGGTCGTCCGAAAACGGCGGTATGGCCATAAGGCCGCAAACCCGTATTCCGGCCAGCCCCGCCATCTTGCGCGCCTCGGCGACGGCCTCCACCGGCGCCACCCCGTGCTTTGATTTTTCCTCGCCGATGTTCACCTGCAACAGCACCGGCTTGATTTGCCCCTTCTGTTCCGCCTGGCGGCTGATTTCCGCCGCCAGCCCGAACGAGTCCACCGAGTGTATCAGGCTGAAAACATCGAGGATGTATTTCACCTTGTTTTTTTGGAGATGGCCGATAAAGTGCCATTCCACCGCGGGTCCTATCTTCCCGAATTTCTCCATTGCCTCCTGCACCCTGTTTTCCCCCACCACCGTCACTCCGCGGGAAATAGCGGCCCGAATGGCCTCTTCCCCCACTGTTTTGGTAACGGCCACCAAGGTGACGTCCATCGGGTTGCGGCCGCTCCGCCGGGCCGCATTTTCGATGTTGCGGCGGATGCGCAGGATGTTTTCGGAGATGGTTTTTTCCAGTTCATTGGGGGCGTGCATTGGCATCCGCATGATTATATAATTTAAAAGGGCTATCCGCGAACTATTCAAAACGGGAGGACTGGTGATTATCGGGGTTCCACGGGAAATCAAGCCGGACGAGTACCGCGTGGGCATGACGCCATCCGGCGTACGGACGCTTACGCTCTCCGGCCACACGGTGCTGGTGGAAAAATCCGCCGGGACCGGGAGCGGCCTGCCGGACGACGCCTACGACGCCGAGGGAGCCGAAATCATCGACGCTCCCGATGAACTGTGGAGCCGGGCGGAAATGGTGGTGAAGGTGAAGGAGCCGATAGAGGCCGAATACCGTTTCCTGCGGGAAGGGCTGATCCTCTACACCTTTCTCCACCTCGCGGCGGACAAGCTTCTTACCGAAACCCTTTTGCGGGAAAAGGTCACGGCCATCGCCTACGAAACCGTGCAGGAGGATGACGGCTCCCTGCCGATACTCATCCCGATGTCGGAAATCGCCGGCAGGATGTCGATTCAGGCGGGAGCGCGGTATCTGGAAAAACCCAACGGCGGGAGCGGGATACTTCTGGGCGGTGTTCCGGGAGTACCCCCGGGGCTGGTGGCGGTACTGGGCGGCGGCGTGGCGGGAACCAACGCCGCGAAAATGGCGCTGGGGCTTGGGGCGCGCGTGAAGATGCTGGACTTGTCGCTTGCGCGGCTTCGCGCGCTGGACGATATTTTCGGCGGCAGGGTGGAAACCGTACATTCAAACCCGCATACCGTCAACGACGCGGTGATGGAAGCCGACCTGCTTGTCGGCGCGGTGCTTATTCCCGGGGCCAAGGCGCCGCGTCTGGTTACGCGGAGGATGGTGGGCGAGATGAAAAAAGGGGCGGTAATCGTCGACATAGCGGTGGATCAGGGGGGGTGCGTCGAAACGTCCCGCCCCACGTCGCACCACGATCCCGTTTACTCCGTGGACGGGGTTCTCCATTATTGCGTATCCAATATGCCGGGCGCGGTACCGCGCACCTCCACCTTTGCCCTTACCAACGCGAATTTTTCTTATGCCTTTGAAATTGCGCGAAAAGGTTTTAGAATGGCGGTTCTGGATAATGGGTCATTACTGAGAGGAGTTAACACTATTAACGGATTATTAACCTGCGGGAAGGTAGCGGATTCCCTTAACATGAAATATACCCCCCTGAAAATATGATTCCCAAAACCCTTGGAAGATTTGAGGTCGTGCAGGAACTGGGGCGCGGCGCCATGGGCGTCGTCTACAAAGGGATGGATCCCAAGCTTCAAAGGCCGGTGGCCCTGAAAGTCATCCAGTTCGGCATGAGCCAGGAAGACTCCGAACAGCTCCAGATAAAAGAGCGGTTCATGGTGGAGGCGCGCGCAACAGGCCAGCTCCAGCACTCGAACATCCTCACCATCTACGACGTCGGCGAAGAGGGAAACCTCACCTACATCGCCATGGAATACCTCGAAGGCGGCAATCTGGAGGACATGATAAAGGGGAACAAATTCCACGATTACGAACAGATAATGGATATTGCAAAACAGATTGCCGACGGGCTGGATCACGCGCACGCCAAGGGAATCGTCCACCGCGACATCAAACCGGCCAACATAATGATGGCCAACGGCAAGATACCAAAGATAGCCGACTTCGGCCTTGCCCGGCTTTCCAACTCCACCCTCACCACCACCGGCACCGTTTTGGGAACCCCCAGCTACATGGCGCCGGAACAGATACGCGGACGGAAGGTGGATGGAAGGGCGGATTTGTTCGCGTTGGGCGTCATCTTTTATGAAATGCTTACCGGCGAAAAACCGTACGGCGGCGACAGCATAACCTCGGTCATCTACCGCGTGGTGAACGAGGAACCGATACCGGTGAGAAAGCTGAACCTTGACCTTCCGGAACAGATGGATATATTCATGCAAAAGGCGTTGGCCAAAGAGCCAAGCCAACGGTTCCAGACCGGCAAAGAGTTCTACGAGGGGCTGAAAGCGTTGCAAAAAGGGGAATTCAACCTCAATGCCAGTTCCGCCGGAGTGACGCAGAAAATTCCCGCCTACGAAGAAACCAAAAAGATGGAGGCGCCGAAGGCGAAGCCGAACATGGGCCTTATCATCGGAGGTATTGCGGCGGGCGTGGTGATAATAATTTTGGCGGTATTGCTTTTCGCCGGCGGGAAGAAGGAAAAACCGGCCGCCGCGCCGCAAGAACCGGCGTTGCTCACCGTAGCGCAAGCGCCGCCGGTTGCCGAGCCTCCGTCCTCAAAGCCGTCAAAAACCGCCAAACAACCGGCATCCACCCCCGCGCAAAAAGCCGAAAAACCAAAAAACGGAAAAGGGGAAAAGGATGCCGCCGTTCCCCCCGCCCGTAAACAGCCCAAAGAAATGGCATTGACCACAACCGTAAAAAAAGCGGCAACACCGGCCGAAGAACCGCGGAAAAAAGAGGAACAGACCGCCCTCTTAACGATAAATTCCACGCCGGAGGGGGCCAAGGTTACGCTGAACGGAGCGCCAATAGGGAACACGCCCATCGCGGGTAAAAAAATGGAGATAGACAATTACGATATGAAGGTGGAAAAGGAAGGATTCGCTCCCCACACCGAAAAATTCCTGCTGAAAGGGGATATGACGATTACGGTTGCCCTTACACAGGAAAAAGCCGTGAAGGAGGAAAAAAAAGAGGAGAAGAAAGAACCTGGCGAGACCGGCACCCTTATCATCAATTGCAAGGAAAGCGACACGGTCACGGTGGACGGCTCCAGCCGGAAAGGCGAGCCGATTGAAATAAAGGACATCTCCAGCGGGAGGAAGCACAACATTCTGGTAATCCGCAAGGGCATCGGAAGGTCGTGGCTGAAAACCGTTACCATCAAGGCCGGGGAAACAGTTACGGTAACTCCCGAGTTCCCGTAACACTTCCAATTCTTTCCGCCGGGAGGTATGAGTGGAATTTTATAATGAGGCGATGACCTCTTCCGTTTTCGGCATACAGGTGAAACTTATCTCCATAACCCTGGGGATAATCCTCGCCACCCTCGTTATCCGCCGATACATGGCGGACAAGGTGATGAATGTCTTGGCCCGCTTGGCCTCCAAAACAGAAGTCGCATGGGATGACGAGGCGATAGAGGCGCTCCGCTCGCCCCTGTCGATGGCCATCCTGCTTTTCGGCGTTTGGTCGGCGGTGAAAATACTGCCGCTCCCCGAAAAGCCGTTCCACCTGCACTATGCGGTGAACACGGCGGCCCATATCGCCCTCCTGTTCATCGTCGCCTGGGCGGCGTTGCGGCTCATCAACATCCTTGAAAAAGAGGTGAAGAAAAAAGGGCTGGATCCGGAATACTGGCTCGACAGCCATCTCGTGCCGGTGATAAGCATTGGCCTGAAGGCGGTGCTCGGTATCGGCATTTTCGTGGAGATGGCGCAAACGCTGGGCTATTCGGTCGGCGCACTTGTGGCGTCGCTTGGAATCGGCGGAATCGCCGTAGCGCTGGCGGCAAAGGACACCCTGGCCAATTTCTTCGGTAGCGTTATGGTGATGCTGGATCGCCCATTCCGTATCGGCGACTGGGTGCAGGGGGAACATTTCAACGGCGTGGTGGAGGAAATCGGGTTCCGGTCGACGAAAATACGTACCTTCGAAAAAACCGTCATGATCATCCCGAACGACAAAATTGTATCGATGATTGTGGAAAACATGGATCGGCGCAAGGATGCGGGACTGAACATCCGCCGTGTGAATTTCACGCTGGGACTGGAATACAAGGCGAGCGCCGCGCAGGTGGAACGGGCGGTAAACGCCCTGCGGAACCTGCTGAAATCGCACGAAATGATAAGCGAAGAGGGGCGGCAGGTGTATTTTTCCGATTTCGGCGAATCGTCGCTCACCATACTTGTCAACTACTATATAAAGACCACCGATTTTCCGGAGTACATGGACGTGAAACAAAACGTCAACCTGTCCATCATGCGCACGCTGGAGGAAATGGGACTCTCCATCGCCCTCCCGACCCGGTCGTTGTACATTGAAAAAAACGACGCGTGAAAAAAATAGCCGCGCGCGATTTGCCCGGAATTCGCGCCTTGAAATTGACTCCGAATTTGACAGGTGCTATCTTCATTAGGATGTTAACTAAAAAAATATCCGCTATTTTGCTTTTCGCCGCGCTGACGGCGGCCACCGTTTCATGCGGAAGCTTCCAGCTTATTTATCCGATTGATGCGCCGGATACCACCGCGCAGACAAAAAAGGGGAAGGATACCAACGCCGCGGCGACCGCCGTGCCGCAACAGCCCGCCGCAAAGGGGGATCGGGTGGCCGAATTGGTCGACGTCCAGCCGGGGACACTGGCTCCGAATTCCCTCACCCGCGTGTTCACCCTCGAATACGCCAAGGGATTTGATAAGGTTGTGGAGGCGATGTTTACCTTCTCGCTGATAAGCGTGGACAAGGGAAGCGGGGTTATCATCACCGACTGGATTGTCGACAACCCGAAAAACCAGGGGGACATGATGGGGGTTGACCTGTTCGGCGGTAGCCGGGCGGTGCGGTACAAATACATGGTAAAAGTGTCCGACAGCAACGGCGTCACGGAAGTGACGGTGGCCCCGCACGCGCAGTACACCAAAGACCGCAAATGGGTGGACGCTACCCCGAAGATAGTGGTGGCGGAAACATTAATGAAAAAAATAATAGCCCGACTGGAGAATTGAGCCATGCCGATATACGAATTCAAGTGCCGGAAATGCGATCACAGGTTCGAAGTATTGCGGCTCTCCAGCGGCGGATTCAAGAATATCGAATGCCCGAAATGCGAAAGCAAAGACGTGGGCAAGGAGATGTCCACGTTCGCCCCCGCGATGGGAAGCTCTTCGGCGTCCCTCCCGTGCCGCGATGACTCATGCCCGGCTCCTTCGTTCGGCGGTTGCCCTTCCGGCGGATGCGGCCTGAACTGATTTTCATGCTACAAAAGGAACAGTAGCCATGGGTATCAACGGAAGGCCGTCCGGAAATCCGAAACACGGGTCATTGGGCGGCGCATTGGCGGCGGTTTTTTTATTGGGAACCGTGGCCGTGGTCTCCCTTTCCGCGTGCAAAACGCCGCGGACGTTCGACGGGGGACAGGCTTCGGAGAGCATGGCGGTGCATCTGAAAAAGATTACCTATGTGGCCGAGCAACACGGCACGGTGGTAAAGGTGTTCACCTCCCGCAAACCGGAATTCACCTCGTACAAGCTTGCCGAACCCCTTCGCCTAGCGGTGGAAATACCGAATGTGGTGCTTGATTTCGAGCCGAAACGAATTTCGGTGGAGGACGAAATAATCTCCGCCATCAATGTGGTGAGATTTTCCAAAGTCAACTCGGTTCGGCTGGAACTGGAACTGCTTTCCGACGCCCAAATCAAGATTACCCACAAGCAGGATTACATAGAGGTGTTGCTGACGCCGGGCGGTTCAATCACTTCCTCCGCCGCCACGTTGGCGGCCCGGAAAGAAACGGCATCCGCCCCCGGATCCGCCGAAACGGGGAAAGCGCAGGAATTGAAGGATCGCATCGACGCCCTGACGGCGGAAACCATCCGGCTGAAAGAGGAAAACCTGGCGACGCGGAAAAACGCCGTGAAAATGGAAGAGGAGAATAACGAACTCAAACGCCAGTTGGAGGAATCGCACAGGCAGATTGAAGAAGCCAGTAGCCTTTCAAAGACGATGCAGGCGCGGGTGGCATTTGTGGAACAACAACTCAACGATCTGGAGGAAAAAATAAATTCCATCCGAAATCCCG
>Ga0315281_10011260_pt1 | contig 12262 bp, 10 predicted proteins | sample YL17G07_0_MG_FD_204540 | JGI IMG/M metagenome (GOLD analysis project Ga0315281, IMG submission 204540) | Sediment microbial communities from Yellowstone Lake, YNP, Wyoming, USA - YL17G07_0 | ecosystem: Environmental > Aquatic > Freshwater > Lake > Sediment | place: USA: Wyoming | collected... | reverse complement strand
TGCCGGTATTAAAAATATAATTGAAATAGCTAAAAGCGGGAAATATGGGAAAGTTACTAATTTTACATATCACAGCGGCCAATATCTTCCGGACTGGCATCCTTACGAAAATGTTAAAGATTTCTATGTCAGCAAAAAGGAAACAGGGGCTGCCCGTGAGATTGTCCCTTTTGAATTGGCCTGGCTGGTTGATATTGCCGGATTTCCTGTAGGGGTGAAAGGGTTTAACGGCAAAACAATGGATGTAGGCGCGGACATCGATGACACATATATTATTGCAATGAAGTTTAAGAACAATATTTATGGTTTGATTAATATTGATGTTGTTTCACGTTACGCAACAAGGAATTTTATATTAAATATGGAGAAAGCTCAGATTCTATGGAGATGGGATGAGAATAAGATTAAACTTTATGACGCAGATACAAAGAATTGGTCAACAATTGAATATGCGCTTGGGGCTGCTGCTGAAGGATATAATAAAAACATAGCGGAAGATATGTATGTAGACGAATTAAATGCTTTTATTAAAGCGGCAAAAGGCGAAGGCAAATTTCCGAACACCCTGGAAGAAGATATAGCTGTACTGAAAGTATTAGAGGCTGCAGAGAAAGATAATGAAAGAAAATAAAGGAGATATAAAATGAGATTTCTCATGTTTTATGTAAATGATACGAACAACACAAAGGTGCCTACCGGTATCTTAACTATTCTTACTCAATTAAAGAAAGACGGCCATGAAGTAAGCCTATTTGATAATTCAAAATATGGGCTCGAGGCAGACAGGAATGATCATACTATCCGCGGACATATGCTGAATTTTCAGCTTCTTGATCTGGAACCTTACGGGGTGACCATTGAAAAAACCACGATCGAACAGGTCAATAAGGACATAGCCAGCCATATAAAGGGTTTTTCCCCAGATATAATAGGTATTTCGATTACCGAAGACACTAGCAAAACCGGGTTGCGCTTTGCAGGCGAGTGCAAACAGGTTGCGCCCGAGATTCCAGTATTGATGGGAGGCGTTTTTTTGTTCGACAAGACCCGACAAGGTGATTGCCAATGAGGCAGTTGATATTGTTTGTGTAGGTGAGGGCGAAATTGCCGTAAAGGAACTTGTCGCCAGGATGTCAAAAGGGGAGAGCATAAATGACATACCGAACCTTTGGATCAAACTACCGGATGGCACAATACTTAAAAATCCTGTTGGCGCTCCGACTGATCTGAACGCTTTGCCATGCGTAGATCTTTCTTTGGTAGAAGATCGCCATCTTTATGCTCCTTTCGCCGGGCATGTGTATAAGATGTCTTATGTCGAGAGCCAGCGTGGCTGCCCGAGGCGATGCACGTACTGCTGTAATCAGGTATTTTTAGATACTTATTCAAAATATGGAGCGAAGTATTTAAGGAGAAAAAGCATTCCCAAGCTTATCGATGAATTGATATTATTGAAAAATGATTACGGCTTGAACTTCATACAGTTTACCGATGATGATTTCTTGCTTCGCCCAGTCGAAGAACTGCGCTTATTTTTAAAGTTATATAAAGAAAAGGTTAATCTGCCGTTCTGGATCCAAGCGGAAGCTTGGAACGCCACCGATGAAAAAGTCGGTTTGATCCGAGAGGCCGGATGCATCTCTATCAGTATTGGCATAGAAACCGGCAGTGACTACATCCTTAAGACTATCATGAAGCGTAACACTCCGCGGGAACAGACACTGAAGGCCTTTGAAATAATGCACAAATATGACATCAGAACATCCGGGAATGTCATCATAGGCATGCCTGAAGAGACAAGGGAGAATATCTTCGAAACAATTGAATTAGTCAGAGAGTGCAAGCCGAGGAGCGTAAACTCCAGTATCTTTATCCCTTACTACGGGCTGGCTCTGAGGGAGTATAGCGTAAAGAAGGGCTACCTGGATGAAAATTATCACCGCGATCTCAGTGATTCCTGGCGCGCTGTTCTGGATATGCCACAGATTACAAAAAAAGAGGTAGAAGATATCGCCAGAACTTTTTGCCTGTACAGCACATTACCGAAGGAATTGTGGCCTGAGATCGAAAAGGTTGAAAAATATCCTGAACAGAATAAAGAAATTCAAAATAAACTTGAAAAAACATTCTGGGATATTATGCTGAAAAGGGGCATTAATGTCGATGTCCCGGGTTATGATTATGATGGGTTTTTAAGAAAACGCCAGGAAGAATTAAGGCAAAGGAAATTATCCAATGAGTCAAAATAAAGGCGTCTTGCTTTATAGACGGGCAAAAAAGATCATCCCCGGAGGAACACAGCTTTTATCAAAACGTCCGGAAATGTTTTTGCCTGATTTATGGCCTTCATACTATTCCAGATGCAAAGGCATCGATGTCTGGGATTTGGATAATAATAAGTATTCAGATTTTACTATATGTGGAGTTGGTGCCTGCACTTTGGGCTATGCTGATCCAGATGTCGATAATGCCGTTAAAAAAGCGATTAACCAGGGGAATATGTGCACGCTAAATGCTCCTGAAGAAGTTGAGCTTGCCGAGTTGTTGTGCGAAATACATCCCTGGGCTGAAATGGTTCGCTATGCACGCTGTGGGGGCGAAGCTATGGCGGTAGCCGTTAGAATAATCCGTGCTTATACAGGCAAAGACAAAATATTGTTTTGCGGTTATCACGGCTGGAACGACTGGTATTTGGCCGCAAATCTTGCAGAATCTTCTGCGTTGGATGGACAGCTTTTACCCGGGCTTGATCCTGCGGGAGTTCCCAGAGGTTTGCAGGGAACTGCGATCCCGTTTTTCTACAATGATTTGGAAGCTTTTAATGCCCTGATAAGCAAATATGATGGTCAATTGGCAGGTGTTATAATGGAGCCGGTAAGAAATATTTGGCCTGATGCAAATTTTATAGAAGGTATTAGAAGTATAACTAAGGATAAAAAAATACCGCTGGTGTTTGATGAAGTAACATCGGGGCTTAGGATGAATGCCGGGGGGATACATTTAAAACTTGGAATAAACCCTGATGTCGCTGTTATGGCAAAAGCGCTTGGCAACGGCTATCCAATGGCGGCTATTATGGGTAAAGCCGAAGTGATGAGTGCAGCTCAGAAGACTTTTATAAGTAGTACATACTGGACGGATAGAATAGGGCCAGCCGCTGCACTTGCCACTTTAAGAAAACACAAATCAAAAAATGTCGGAGTTCATCTTGAAAAAATCGGAAACCTGATACAAGAAGGCTGGAGGAAGCTGGCTGAAAAACATAAGATAAACATTCACATATCCGGAATATCTCCGTTGAGCCACTGGCAGATTGAACATACCGAATCCCCGCTTATGCATACGCTTATTGTAAAGAAAATGCTTAATAATGGTTTCTTAACATCAAAGGCATTTTATGCAAACTATTGTCATAATGAAAAGAATGTTAATTCTTATCTTAAAGCTTTAGATGCGGTGTTTGAAGAAATACTTCCTTTTGCTAATAAAGGCGAACTCAATAAACTCTATTCAGGGCCTATTGCTCACGCAGGATTTAAGCGACTGAATTGAAAAGTATTAACATATATGAAAAAAATAGTCTATGTTTGTTACTCGCCGCTTACGACGGTATATGAAAATATATTTTATGTGTTTGGGCTAAAGGATTCTGGTATTTCCGTTGAATATTGGGATCTTTCAAAAGCATATTTTAAAGATATTTCTTTTACTAACGTTATTGAAAGGGACTATGTAAGGAAAATTGATACTCTTAAAGAACTAGAAAAGGCAATAAAAAGCGAGGATAGCGATACACTTTATTTTCTGATAATAACATACAGCATAAAAACTTTGAGTTTATACCGCATATTTACAAGAAATAAGTGCCGGCTCGGATTTTTTGAAAGGGGAATGCTTCCTTCGGTTGCAACCGGAGTAGGCGTTCTAAAGAAAATCAGTAAGCTGTTTTCTTTAAACCGTACAGCTCTGATAAGTATTTTATTGACAAGGGTTGCATGTATTTTAAGAAAGACAGGGTATGTCAAAAAATTTGATATTGTGTTTGCAGCCGGTTCAAAAGCTTACTCAATTCATGAGAAGACGTGTAGAGTTGTCCCTGTTAATTATTTTGATTATGATAATTATATGAGTTTAAGGAATAGTTCAGTGAGAATTGTCGCCGGCCAATATGTTGTTTATCTAGACGATAATATTATCGATGACTCTGATTATGAAATTATAGGAGTAAAATCAATCGATGCGCAAGAATACTATTCTGTCATGAGTAATTATTTTAGTCTTATAGAAAATAAGTTTAATGTAAAAGTTGTTATTGCGGCACACCCTAAATCCAATTATATTAAAAATCCATTTTCAGAAAGAGAAATTATTATAAATAAAACTAATGATTTGGTAAAAGACTCTCTTTTTGTTCTGGCTCATTATAGTACATCAATATCTTATGCTGTGCTTTATGAAAAACCAGTACTATTTATTTTTACTGACGCGATGAGGAAGAAGCCATACTTTTCTACCATTTTAGCTTTTGCCAAAGAGCTTGAATTCGTACCACTAAACATAAATGCTATCAAGAGCATCGATGACATTGGTGTGGGCACAATAAAAAAAGAAGTGTACGATAAATATAAATATTTATACCTCACATCCAGGCAGTCGGAAAAAGAATATTCAAATAGTATTGTTTTGAAAACACTTACAGAAGAGGCGACTTAATTATGAAAGTTATGATGATACAGCTCCCTCATTTTTATTCGGCCACTTCTCGCCCTGCAACATTATACCCTATCGGTATTGGATATTTAGCAAGTATATTAAGGAAGAACCATGTTCTTGTTCCTTTGGATCTATGGATCGACAATGTTAGTGTTGATAAGGCGATGAAATTGATTGATAATAATGTTCCTGATATATTTTGTATAAGTACTTACTCAACGCAATATGCTTATTTGAAAGAATTTGTAAAGAGACTCAAGGTGAAATATCCTAATATAAAAATAATCGCCGGAGGCCCGGGAGCTACGTTCAGTTACTCAGTATTTCTAAGAGACAACCCCATTGACTTTTGTGTAATAGGAGAAGGGGAGATCACACTGCCTGAACTTTTAGATAACATCGGACACGCTGTTGATGTTGAGGGGATTGCTTATATAGATAAAGGAGAAATTGTAAGAACAAAAGAAAGAAAACAAATAGCAGATATTGATCATTTGCCTTTTCCAGATAGGGATTTTTTTAATTTTAAGAAGTATCTGAAAAATAGCAAGGCCGAGAGAGGCCTTTTTAAGGGGTTAAGGTCAACGAATATTATTGCTGGAAGAGGTTGTCCGTATAAATGCACTTATTGCTCAAAAACGTTTAGTGGTATTAGATTGAGAAGTGTAAGTAAGATAGAAGAAGAAATCAAATATTTGATATCAAAGTATGATTTAGAGGCGATAGAATTTAATGATGAATTGGTGGTTGTCAATAAAAAGAGAATACTTGAAATATGCGAATGCCTTAAGAAACTTGGGATTAAGTGGGGATGCCAGGGCAGAATTAATTTAGTAGATGAAGAAATTCTAAAAGCTATGAAAGATTCAGGTTGTATGTATATTGGATATGGGGTAGAATCCTTTGATCAAGGTATTTTGGATAGAATGAAAAAACAGATTAAGGTTGATCAGATTATTCCAGTTATTGAAATGACTAGAAAAATTGGAATTAATCCAATTATTCAATATATGTATGGATTTCCTGGCGAGAATGAGGTAACAATAAAAAAAACCATTGAATTCTTTAAAAGAATCAATCATTCATATGTCGGTTTTATTACAACTCCTCTTCCTGGAACTGAATTATATGAAAATGCAATATGTCGGGGATTGATTAAAGATGAAGAATCGTATCTTATCCAATTGGACAGTGGTTACAATAGAGGTGAGCCAATCATTAATATGACTGAATTTAGTTCTGAAGAACTGGTCAGAAAAAGATATCAACTAATTAAATCAATAAATGGAAATTATTACAGAAAACACCCTTTAATATATTTGAAATATTTAATAAGGAAGAATTTTGGAATTATAGCTCTGCTACGCAAAAATCCAGCAGGTTTTTTTATGAAAATAAAAGCAAGGTTAATTACTCACCAAAATGCTACTTAGATTTAACGGTAATCCATCCGAATATAAAGAAATATTTGATTCTAATTTGGCTATTTTGAGTTCGATAGACGAAAATTCAGATTTTCACAAGTTTATCAAATATATATCAGATTTTACTGAGATTAACTATGAAATTGTAAGCCTGAGCCTCAAGAGGTATCTTATGATTTCACAGGAATACTATCCGGAAAATATAACAAAGTACAATAGTAAATTCATAAAAATAAATATATTAGTGTTTCTTGCCGGAATGGTAAAAAGGAATTTATATTCAGACAGAAAGTCTTCCGCAACAGATTATGGTAAGTTCCAAATATTTATTGATAACTGGGCCCCGACCGTAGTTGAAGGATTTTATGGAAAGGATCTGATAGGTAGTCTAAAAAAGGAATATTCCGTGCTCACGGAAGACTTTTCCATGACAGGGAAAGTCAGGGTTAAACATTTTTTCAGATATTATAAAAACTTATCTAAATGTTTTAAGATGGCATCGGTCATAGAAAAAAAATACAAAATCAAACTAATGAAGTATATATGTAATGTATTTTTTAGTTTTATATCAGGAATGGATTTAAAGGAAAGAGGTTTTCGCGGGATAGTTATATCGGGGAATGATAACGGTTTCAATACAATAAAGGCCAAGGCATCTTTATGTAATATTATGCTGATACAGAATGGCGGAAGAGGATACCTTAGTGATTCTACTTTTGGATATGCTGATTGTTATTTGGCAATGGATAGCGAACAAGAGAATGTGCATCGTATCAAAACCGGAAATTTGTTTAAAAGCACTTATAATTTAGGATCCCTGAGATTGTTCAACTATTTGCAGTCTAAAGAGAAAGCGGAGTTTAATTTTACTTATGACATACTCTGGATTTCGAGTTGGCCAGTGAGCGGTATAAGTAAAATATATGATTCATACTATGACGTTGCAAGCGAAAAAAACGCCATCAGGCTAATAAATGAATTATCAAATAAAGGCAAATATTCTATCGCTTATCAATGCAGTTATAAAGGAGAGACAGAAGACTTAAAAATAATGAATTTGTATTCCGAAAACATAAAATATTTTATGCGGAATAAACCAATTGTATATGAAAATATATTTTTATCAAATGTAATACTTTCCACTGGCTCGACAGTAAATATTGAAGCTTTAGCTTCAAAAATAAAATGTGGTTTTGTTAATATGTCCGATAACGAATTAATTAATTACCCTTTTGCATTAGGTAATTTGGAGTATTCAAAAAAAACAGATATTTCTTTTGAGGAATTTATTGAATATATTAAAGACAAGGAATTTGCCTTTGATAAATATATTACTCAGGAAGCCAATTACGCAAAAAAGTTTCTCGAAATAACGAGGGAATATGTTAAATAAATAGGGTTATATTAACAAAATACTATCCATTATTCAAGTCCGTCTGATAAGGGGATATTCAGCTTAATAATTATGATTTTGGGATTCACTGAAGACTCTATTTAAGACTGGTACATAAGATGGGGGAAGGTCATTCAGTGCGTATTTTATTTGAGGAATCAATGATTCTGTTTACAGGTTTGCCAGCCTAATTTCGTGTCCGCAATTTTGGGGAAAGATCAACTATCCGGTTTTTTTGTTGAAAATCTGAAATGATATGAATAAATCAAAACATATTACTAATACTTTTTATTACACTACACTTCCTTTTTTAAGAAATATTTTAAGTTTTATTACACTCCCTATTTTAACGAGATATCTATCTCCTGGTGACTATGGTATTTTAAGTCTGCTTGCTGTAGTCATGAATTTTGGTTGGATTTTTTATTTAGGCTTAAGCAATGCAACATTTCGATTGTATTTTAAGTATAAAGATGATTTCGAAAAGTTAAGAGAATTATTTTCGACTAGCCTTGTTTTTATAATAATTGCTGCATTTTTCTATGGAATAGTAATCTTTTTAGCATATCCTTTTCTTAATAGCTTCTTCTTCAAGAACAAATTGTCTCTTGTATGGATTCTGTTATCAGTTGTACAGTATTTCCTATCCTATGTAAATCTCATCAATCAATATCTTAATCAAAATCAATATGAAGGCAAGAAATGGTTTGTAAATGAACTTATAGCTTTGTTTGTACAAATTCCACTTACGATTTTGCTCGTTCTTACGACACGTTTCAAGTTTGAGGCTCTTATAATCTCAGGATTTGTTGCAGAAATTACGAAATTTACCTTATTGTATTTTCAAGTAAGAAAATATTATGCCCCAATATTTAAATACGCATTATTCAAAGAATCATTTAAGTATTCGTGGCCGAATATTCCAACATCAATCATGGGTTTTGGCTATTCATATTTTGATAGAATAATGCTCAGTCGGTTTCAAGGGCTTTCGCAAGTTGGAATTCTTGACATGAGCTGTAAGGTAAGTGTCATTTTGAAAATGTTTATGGATGGCATAGGCGGGACAGTTTCTCCAATAACCTTGGAATTGCTGACTACAAACACAGAGGAATCCTTAAAAAAACTTGCAAATATTAACTTAAAGCTTGTCTTTATTGTATTATTCGTTGGTCTTGCAGTAATGTTATTTACAAAAGAAATGATAGTATTGTTGACCACACACGAGTATCATCGAATTATTTATGTTGTTCCTATATATATTTATCTCCATATATTTGGAGTGCTGAATATGGTTTGCTATTGGCTTGTGTATTACCATCAAAAATATACATTCTGGCAAATACCTCTCACTGCATTAGCTTTAGTCCTTAATACTATTGCCAACATGATACTAATCCCAAGATATGGATTTATCGGTGCTGCTTTTGCAACTTTCATATCTGCTGGCATAGTAAACATATTTACCTTTATTTTAGGATTAAGGTTAACTCCTATCCCAATGAATGTGCCAAAGATAGTTGCAATGTTTTCCATGGTGTTTATTGAAACAGCGCTTCTTTATATGGTCTATTATCTGAATATTCATCTCATATCTGGAATTGTAATCAAGATATCAATGCTTCTTTGTTTTGCTTATGCGTGCATGATCATGGAGATATTCAAATTAAACGAAGCAAATGGAATCATTATTGATATAAGGGATAAGATATTTTCTAAATTCTCTATAAGTTATTAAGATCGAAATGAATGAATCTAAACAGAATCATCTGGAAATATACTGCCCGATTTGCGATAAATCGACAATTTATAATGAGATCTTTGTAAATATATCAGATGATCTTAAACTGGTATTTTGCAGTAATTGTAATATGGTGATACGACATCCTAATCTTGATGAAAAGGAGCTCAATAGGTATTACGAAGGGTACAATCTGCGAAATTATAATAATGATCTGAATAAGACTTTTCATGTGATGGAAAAAGTCAGTAAATTCAGGTTTGATTATATAAAAAGTATTTTAGGTCAAATCCCGAAAAATGTATTTGAAATTGGTCCGGGTACCGGAACATTGATGAGTATTTTCAATGAACAGGGGGGGGACGTTGTCGGCCTTGAAGCGGATGATGTTGCTGCTGAATGGATGAAAAAAGAAAAGAATTTGAGTATTATCACCGGGACATTTGAGGCATTTGTAAAAAAAGATGATTTTGAAAAGATGAAGGGAAAGTATGATCTTGTCGTGGTTTCTCATGTACTTGAGCATATACCAAAACCGAATGAATTATTAAAAAGAGTTAGAGAGCTTCTTGTCCCGAATATGGGGTTCCTGTACATAGAAGTTCCAAATCTATTTAAACCTTATTCAGATAATTTTATATGGCAAAAGCACTACGATGTTTCTCATGTCCATTATTATGCACCAGATTATCTCGCCCATATCGTTGGAAGAGCCGGTTTTGAGGCAATTAGTGTCTCTGAAGATATGTTTTCACCATACTATCCCCTTATGGGGTTATTTAAATATAGCAGCAGCCATGGCACAATGTTGAAAACTTTTAATGATATAAAGAAAGTCAAACTGCGTTTCCGTATCTTTTATCTGAAAAGCAAATTATTGAGAATAGTATATATTGCCAAGACAATAATCAAGAAAATTCTTGTTATGTTGCATATGAGAGAGAGGAAATAGCCTTGAAAATTGCTGTGTATCTTGAATTAAGCGAAGCGGGTGGTGTCGATTCACATCTAATTAATATTATTAGATATTGGCCGGAACCAAACGATAGATTTGAGATATTATGCAATAGTAATCATAAAGGCTTAAAAAGAATTGAAGCTGAAACAAAGAAATGTCCCAATGTGATTATAAAGAAGTATAAATACATAGCATTTTCATATTATTCGGGAAGAATAAAGAAATATTTTAGCAATCCCATTATTCGTATCATTCTATACTTGTTATTACCATTTTCAGTATTTCTGCAATTGTTACAGGCAATAAGGCTTTTGAGAAAAAACGACTACGATGCGCTTTTGGCATATAACGGGGGATATCCTGCCGGATGGGGAGTGCTGGCTTCGATTATTGCCGCCAGAATTATCAAGATAAAAAAGCGTGTTTTAATTGTCGCACATGCGGCGGCAAAACCGTTGTTATTCCATGGGTATTTTGAACGAATTATGGATGAGATGATAAGCTACTGCTCTACCAATATGGTAGCTATTTCTTTTGCTACCAGGGAATCGTTGCTGCGGAATAGATGTTTTAATTTAATTAAAAGATCTATTCGTGTAATCTACTGTGGAGTCAGCAAGCCCGACAATAATCAGGCGGCTGAAAAAATAGATATTAAAGATAAGTTCAATTTGAAAAATAGGGTTGCTGTCGGTATTGTCGGGAGGATTGAAAGATACAAGGGTCACGAAGATCTTATTATAGGGTATTCTAAGATACCACAAGAACTCAGGTCAAAGATGTCATTAGTGCTCATTGGGGCGGGGAATGAAATAGAAATAGAAAGATTAAAGGCAATTGCTCAAAGGCTTAACATTAGTGAAAGCATTGTATTTACGGGATATTTACCCGGAGATTCGTACGATATAATTTCACAATTAGATATGTTGGCAGTAATGACCAAGGATTTTGAAGGTTTTGGGCTGACTCTGGCTGAAGCGATGGTAATCGGGGTTCCTGTTCTCGCGACAAAGGTAGGAGCTATACCTGAATTCGTGACGCCTGAGAACGGATACTTAATACTTCCAGAATCTCCTGAAAGTGTTGCGGAAGCATTAATTGATTTCATGTCGAACAAAGATCAATGGTTAATAAGAGCGCAGAAAGCTCAGGTTACTATTCAAAAGTTCAGCGCACAAAAGGCCTCAGAAGAATTCAATAATATGTTTAAATATTATTAAGTCTATGCCTTAAAGAGGGTGAACGCATGAAAACAGTCATATTGTGTGGTGGTTATGGCACCAGGATACGGGATGTGGCGGACAATATCCCAAAGCCGATGATCCCGATCGGTCCTTACCCGGTTCTCTTGCATATCATGAAGTACTACGCGGAATTCGGACATAAGGATTTTATTCTTTGCCTGGGCCACATGGGGGATGTTATAAGGGATTTCTTCCTAAATTACAAGAACAGGACGCAGGATTTTACGATTTCGCTCAACAATACGCGTCCTTTACAATATCATGCAAATACCGATGATATTGATTGGAACGTCACCCTTGCGGATACCGGACTTAACACAATGACAGGAGCCCGCGTTAAACAGATCGAAAAATATCTGGGCAACGATGAAGATTTTATGCTTACTTACGGTGACGGGGTAGGGAATGTCGACCTTAACAAACTCGCTGCATTTCATAAATCGCACGGGAAGATATTGACGATTACCGGTGTGAATCCGCCTGGAAGATTCGGGGAGATTTTAAATGATCAGAATGGAAGAGTGATTGAATTCAACGAAAAACCTCAGGCAACTGCGGGAAGGATATCCGGGGGATTCTTTGTATGTAAGAAGGATTTGTTCAAATATTTGGATAACAAGAATGATCTTGTGTTTGAGCAGGACCCGATGAGGCAGCTCTTAAAGGATAAACAATTGATGGTTTTTGAGCATAATGGTTTTTGGCAGCCGATGGACACCAATAGAGAATACTCATTGCTTAATTCAATGTATACTAAGGGGGAATCCCCGTGGGTGATATGGAAATGAT
>Ga0315281_10011259_pt1 | contig 12262 bp, 8 predicted proteins | sample YL17G07_0_MG_FD_204540 | JGI IMG/M metagenome (GOLD analysis project Ga0315281, IMG submission 204540) | Sediment microbial communities from Yellowstone Lake, YNP, Wyoming, USA - YL17G07_0 | ecosystem: Environmental > Aquatic > Freshwater > Lake > Sediment | place: USA: Wyoming | collected... | reverse complement strand
CTTCAACGCCAACATGGTCGTGCACTACGCCACGTTCTGTGCCGCACGCATGGCCACCGTCGTCGTGCCGCTGCAACTCCACAACGACGGGGTGTATCCGGAACTGAGGAACCTCGTGCGGAACCCGGACGAGCCGTCCGTCGCGCAGTCGGAGAAACTGGCGATGATCCGCCGCGCGGCCGTCATGGCCGTGATGCCCGTCAGCGCCGTCGGGGCGGCCGGGACGGGCGGCGGCCAGGACCCGACCGGCGCGGCCATCCAGAAGGAATCGGCCTCTGCGTTCCGGAGCCTGGGCGCCAGGGACCAGCGGCCGTGGTTCTTCCTCCTGAAGAGCAAGCCCTCATTCGCCCCGTTGTTCAAGCGGGCCAAGGAGCAGTTCGACTACGCCGACGGCAACATCACGCTCACGGGCGGAGAGACCCCCGGCGATAACCCGGTCACGAAACTCGAACTGGCGCAGCCGGACCACTGGCGCCACGGCAACCGCGACGCGGGCTGCCCGTACCGCCACCATCGCCAGGGCGACTGGGGCGACTGGGGCTGGAACTGGATCGCCTTCTGCCCCTTCTACCCGGAGCGCATGGACTACTGGTACTGGGAGGACCTGAACGTCCGGGTGACGTACCAGTTCCTGCTGGAGGTGCCGTACGCGAACCGGTTCCTGGGCGATGAGGCGTCGGTCCAGGGGCGGAGGGGCAAACAATTCGCTTCGCAGATTCGGGTGGAACTCTCGCTCTCCAACGAGGGCGGGCCGGAGATCAGGCCGAAGGATTACCAGGGGCCGTAAGGCCTGCCCGCAAGGGCGATGCCCAGGGTCGCGGCCGGCCGCAGCCGGCATGACTCGTAGCGCGGGGCCTTGTGCCCCGCGCGGAAGGGCGCCCGTACGGGCGCTACGGCCCGTGGCGTACGGGTCGCCGCGGATCTGACGGTTCGGAGCACATGCCCGGCATAAGCCGGGGCAAGATATACGGAGACAGGCACACCCATGGCAGACCAGCCGTTCTCGGGATCCCTGAAGCCCGGCGTCACGCTGGACAAGTACGAAGTCCGCGAGCAGGTGGCTGCGGGCGGTATGGCCGTCATCTACAAGGCCTATGACCCCACCCTGGACCGGTACGTGGCCATCAAGCAGATTGCGCCGCACCTGGCGCTGGACGAGAAGTTCGCGGTGCGATTCCGCACCGAGGCCCAGACGCTGGCGCGGCTCTCCAGTTCCCAGGCCAACGTCGTCCACGTCCACGAACTCATCCAGCAGGACGGGCAACTGTACCTGGTGATGGAGTACGTCGAGGGGACGACCCTGCGGGCCATGATGGACAAGGGCCCGATCCCGTTCCAGACGGGCCTGGGCATCATGCTTTCGGTGTCGCTGGGCCTCAGGGCGATGCACGCCCAGGGCATCGTCCACCGGGACCTCACGCCCAACAACGTCATGATGGCCCGCGACGGGGCGCTGAAGATCACCGACTTCGGCCTCATCGGCCACAGCGGCGGCCGGACGAGCCTCCCGATGGGCACCACCAAGTACATGGCCCCGGAGATGTTCACCGGGTCGCCGGTGGACCCGCGGGCGGACCTGTACTCGCTGGGGATGATCGCGTACGAGATGTTCGCCGGGCCGGAGAAGTTCGCGGAGGCGTTCCGCGACGTCCTCAGGGACGAGAAGGCCCAGCAGGTCCGGTGGATGCACTGGCACTCGAACGCGGCGCTGCGTGCCCCGCCGCTGAAGGACCTCCAGCCGGGCATCCCGCCGCTGGTGTCGAAGGTCGTGGAGCGCCTGCTGGACAAGGACCCGTCGCGGCGGTTCGCCTCGGCCGACCAGGTCGTCAAGTGGCTCCGCAAGATCTTCGTGATGAACGTCCAGGCCAAGAGCGTCTCGGTGCAGGAGAACGAGGCCATCGAGAAGGAGATGGAGGCCGACACGGCGGCCCCGGTTCCCGCGGCGCGCGCCGGGGGGGCGTCGGCGGGCGCGGTCGCCGCGGAGTCAGGCGAGAAGACCGCGCCGCTGCCCAAGGCGGCCATGACATGGCAGCGTGCGGTCTTCTGGGCGGCCGTGGTCCTCCTGCCGCTTGTCCTGGCCGCGAGCGGCGTCATCTACTGGAAGTACAGCGAGCAGAGCAAGCGCCTGGGCCAGGCCAGCAGCGCCGCCCGGGTGGCCAGGGACCTGTTCGAGCGGCGCGAGTTCGCCGCCGCGGCCCAGGCCTACCTGGAGATCATGCGGAAGTACCCCGACCTGGACAACCTCGTGACCGAAGCGGACCGCCACGTGCTGATGGCCCGGGCCGAGGAGTCCCTGGATAAGAGGGAGTGGGAGAAGGCCGATGCGTACGCCAACCAGGCGCAGGAGAAGGATGCGCCCGCGCTCTGGCAGAGCGACTTCCGCAACCGCTTCCAGAAGGCCCGCGACATCGAGGATAAGACCAACCTGGCGGAAGCCGCCGCCAAGGCCGGCGATTTTGAGAAGGCCATCGCCATCCTGACGGACCTGATCACGCGGTACCCGGACCTGAAGGCCACCGGCGAGAAACTGGCCGAACTGCGCGACCGCATTGCCCTGCGCGAGTACCGCGCGCTGGTGGACCAGGGCAAGCAGGAGTTCGAGAAACGGAACCTCGATGCGGCCGAGGACCTGTTCGAGAAGGGCCGCCAGAAACGCGAAACGCCGGAAGTCCTCGAATGGGCCCAGAAGGTGGCTCTTGAGAAGAAACTGGTCCAGTTTTACACCGAGGCCGAAAAGGCCGCCGCCGCCGGCAAGTGGCCCGAGGCCGCACGCCTCTACGAGGAGTGCCTCAAACTCAGGCCCTCCGAGGTCATCCGCCAGAAGATGAACAATTGCCGGGCCGAGGCCCTGGTCGCCGAGGCGGAGTTGCTCAAGGAGAACAACCTCCCGGACGAGGCCACGAAGAAATACACCGCGGCCCTCCAGTTCAACCCGAAGCACCCCAAGGCCCTGGACTTTCTGAACCGCCAGGGCCAGGCGCAGAAACTGGCCCAGTTCCTCAGCGCCGGCGACGAGGCCAAGGCCAAGGGCGACTTCGAGGCCGCCATCAACAGTCTCCAGAGCGCCCGGCCCCTGGTGGACCCGACAGATGCGGCGGCGCTGAAGGCCATCGACGACAAGATCACGGAATGCAAGTCGCAGTCGCTCCAAGGGAAGTCCCGCGAGGCCCTCGCCCAGAAGGACTTCGCCAAGGCCATGCAACTTGCCCTCGAGGCCCAGGCCGTGAGCGACACCCAGGAGGTCAAGGACCTTATCGCCTTGATCAAAAAGACCGAGCAGTACACGTTAAGCCTGAACCTGGGTAAGGAACTCCTTACGCAGGCCAACTACCTGAAGGCCCTGGCCGAACTCCAGGCCGCGCAGAAAATCGAGGATACCCAGGAAGTCCGGGACCTGATCACGGAATGCCAGTACCGCCGCTTCATGGCCCGGGGCAACCTGCTCATGAACGACAGGAAGTACGGCGAGGCCAAGGCCACGTTCGCCTTGGTCCGCCGCTACCGCGACACCGCGGAGGCCCAGGGCCGCGAAGCGGAAGCCGCACGCCTCCTGGCAGCGGCCGAGAAGGCCGCACAAGGTGGACCATGAAACAGACCCTCAGTTCCAAGTTTCAAGTTCCAAGTTCCAAGTTGAAAACGGCAACGCAAACGGGCCGTTCACTTGGAACTTGGAACCTGGAACCTGGAACTTGGAACTGCCGTCGGGGCCAGGCGATTTACGTCGTGGTCCTCTTCATGTTCGTCCTGGCGGGCCTCTTGTTCCTCATCCTGAACACCGGCGAAAAACTCAACCACAAGGTCGAAATGCAGGGCGCCGCCGACTCGGTCGCCGCCACGGGCGCCGCCTGGTATGCCCGGGGCCTGAACGTCGTCTCGATGGCGAACGTGACGGAGACGCAACTGCTGTCGCTGATCGTCCTCTTGGACACCCTGGAGACCGTCACGCCGCCGGCCACCGAGTGCATCGACGACCTCGTGAAGCACGGCCGCGACCTCCCGGTTGACCTGCGCGTGTGCGACGTGTCGGCCAGCAATAAGGACAACGGCCCCGGCAACATGTTCCTGGTGGTCGGCAACGCGTCGTCCGAGCAGCAGGTCATCCGGCAGTTCGGCGACATCGTTAAGGCGATCGACTGGCCGCCGTACCTCCAGTTCGACAACGGCGTTCTGTGGGAGTGCGCGAAACTGATGGACGGCTTCTCCAAGGCCATGGCCAAGGACACGCCCCGGGCGGCGCTTCGGGAATCGGTGGACATCGCCGACAAGAACCACGCCGATTGCGGGTTCATGACGCCGTTCTGGCCGGAGTTGCCGGTCGAGTCCGGCGAGTTCCAGGACTTCCGCGACCCGATGGCCTTCGCCTGCCTTCCGAGGCGCTACGGGGGCACGGTCATCGGCGGTTTCAGCCAGGTCATGGGGTACCGCGGGTACCGCAACCAGGTGCTGGGGCCGTGGGGCTTCTGGCGTGAGCCGTTCACGGCGACGCGGCCGATGGGCCTCTTCGACCTCAGCCGCTTCTCGGTCCTCTTCAACGTCGTGTCGCTGGTGAAACTGGACATGATGTTCGGGGGCACGTACGACCGCGTGTCGCTGCGAAAGTGGGAGATGGACTACGACAAGGTGCACGGGAGCACCCCGCCGGAGGTCTTGCGCACGTGGTGGGAGACGGTGAGTTTCGACGCGCGGTACGAACCCGCCGAAGAGACCAAGCCCTTCCCGCCCGACGCGGACGCTCCCTGGGCGACGACCCTGAAGCACGAATCGTCGCCCGACCCCCGGACGGCGTATCGCGGCGAACTCATCCCCATCAGCCCAGACTTCCTGCGGGAACTCTCGCGCCGCGGGATGAGCCTGCGGCGCGAGAGCAGCAACCTCTGGCCCGACCTCGCGGGCTGGACCCGCGCCCGAAAGGCCGAGGAGGGGGCCGACCCGCGCCAGGCCGTCTGGTACCGCGTGGACCGCCGGCGCACCGCCCAGTACCCGGAGTTGAGGATCTTCGCGCCGCACCCGCCGACCTATCCCGACGGCAGCCCGTGGCCCTACACGGACGCCGAGATGAAGACCTACTGGCACATCAGCATGCGACGCTTCAACGGGGCCGAAAAGGAGGCCGACGAAACGCTCCACCGCAGGTACGTGGGCGACGGCAACGGCCCCAGCCCCACCCTCGCCCCGACGTTCTTTACCCAGGCGGGCGATAACTACCTGGACAACATCGAGCGCCGCTACACCTTCAACGGCTACGCCTACCGCACCGGCAAGGTCGCCAACTGGGCCCAGCGGTTCATCAACCCGAACCCCATCGAGGACCTCGTCTGCTACGCCCAGGCCCGCGTGTACAACCGCTGGTCCTGGGACCTCTTCACCCAGCACTGGAAGGTGAAGATCATGCGGGCGCAGTCGGTGGACCCGGACCCGCAACAGTCGCAGCGGTGGCAACTGATGCTCTCGGAAGTGAACAAGGGCGTGCCGGGCCAGGCGCAGCAGGTGGCGTCGCAACTGACGGCCGAGCGCCTCAAGCCCGTGCGCGACATGCTGAACGCCTATTCGCAGGACTTCGTTAAGGAGATCACGCATTGAGACCGGACCGGACATCTCGCGGCGCGCGCCGGCGGGCCCCGGGCAATGCGCTCGTGGAGTTCGTCCTGACGCTGCCCATCATCTTCTTCATGACCGGCCTGACGATCTACATGTCCATGGCCATGCTCTCCAAGCAGCAGGCCCTCGTCGAGGCCCGCTACAACCTGTACCGGACCGCCAGCAACGGCTACTGGCCGCCGATGATCGGCGTCGCGCTGAACGACACCTCCTACAGCAACTCGCCCCGGGACGGTGACATGCCGCGCGGCTCCGGGCCGGAACTCGACCGCCTGTATCCCGAGGTGGCGCCGCCGACGCTCGCCTCGACCTCCAACGGCCAGGCCCGCGAGTACTGGCAGCGCATCTGGACCAACCTCCCCGGCCGTCACGAGACCCGCGCGGAAAAGTCGTTCGAGACGAAGGGCAAGATGTGGGATTTCATCGAACGCCCGGCCAGGGCCAACCACGTGCGCGATTCCAGCCCGTGGCACTTCTTCCACCTCGACGCGTGGAAGATCGCCCGCAGCGGCCCGCTGCGCGAGATCTTCGACGCGTTCTACAACAACCTCCAGGCGACGGCCGCGCCGCATTTCGACCCGACCCGCAAGGACATCATCGACCGCTGGTGGCACGGCCAGGACATCCTCGACGACGAGGCCAACGGCGGCAGAATGCCGCAGACGTCTCAATAGGCCCAGGCCATGGCGCAGGAACTCCAGAACCAGCCGCCGTCAGCCCCGCCGCCCGGCGACAAGCCCAGTCGAGTCTTCGACAAGCCGCCCGAGGCCAGGGGAGGACTCCTCTGGCGCATCCTGGCTGTTGCGGTGATCCTGGCGGCCATGGTGGCCGTGGCGCATTACCTGCGCCACCCCGCCCGGTTCGGTCGCCCAGGCGACACCGGCGCGGACGCCGCCAAGGGCGAGGACCCCTTCTCGCCCATCCCCGGGGCCGGGGGCGCCGCCGGCGCCGAGGAAGGCCGCAAGCAGGCCCTGGCCGACCTGCGGGCCCACATGGCCGGCATCGTCATGCACGCCGCAGACGAGGAGGGGCCGTACAACGACCCGGCCAACCAGGACGCCGAATCGCGGCGGCAGTTCCTGGCCGGCGTCTTCGGGCTGCCGGCCGACTATCCGCGCAACAAGGTCCCCGAGGACCTGGCGCCGAAGGACGCCCGGGTCCTGGCGGTCTTTGAGAACCCGGAAGGCAACGGCGCCCGCATGGCCATTCTGCGCGTGCCGGGCGACATCCACCAGGCCCTCAGCGCGGTCCACAACCAGTACGTGGCCGCCGGCTGGAAGGCCCCGGAGCAAGCGGACCCGTCGGCCCAGACCGACCAGGGGTGGCTCATGCGGTTCACCAAGGGCAGGTCCGAGCGCATCGTGTACGCCCGGTCGCGACAATCGGGCGGCGAAACGCTGGTGGCTGTTTACGACGAACCGCATTAGAATAGCGGGCCGGGCGGCAGGGCCGCAGCAGGCGTAAGGGAAGAAAGGAAGTTCTCATGGCTAAGGCGAGCGAATCCCAGTGGATCCCCAGCGGCGGCGTGCTGGCGGTGGCGGTCGTAGCGGGGCTCCTGGCGGCCATTCTCGTGAACGTCTATCTGGGCTACGTGAAGGGCCAGTACGAGGAGGGGGGCCAGGCCTACTACGTCTTCAAGGATGATGTTCCCCTGGGCCAGCCCATCCAGCAGCGGAACCTCGTGCCGGAGTTCATTCCCAAGCCCCTGGTGCAGAGGTTTAAGGACGCCAAGGCCATCGAGGCCAACGAAAAAGCGTTGAAGATCCTCGGCATGAAGGCGCCCCGCGACCTGAAGAAAGGAACCTTCCTGTGGTGGCCGGACTTCGTCGCCGAAGAGGGCGGCCCGCAGGTGGCGAAGATCCCGAAGGGCAGCGAGATGATCACCATCCGCGTGGACCCCAACAATTCGCTCGGCCAGGCGTTGCGGCCGGGCGGCTACGTGAACGTCCGCGGGCTTTTCGACACGGGCCTCGATCCCCGCAACCCCCGCTTCGAGTCGCTGGACGTGATGAAGAACGTCCAGGTGCGCATGCTGAACGGGTCGCCGACCCCCGTGGCCGGCAGGACCGACATCACGAACATCCAGATTATCGTGCCCTCGGAGCAGGCCAGGAAACTGCTCCAGATCCAGGGGATCCTGAAGGCGAGCCACTTTGCCATCGGCGAGGTGTCCGCGCCGGATGCGACGAGCATGGCCGAGCCGGCGATTGAGAAGGAAGTGCTGGCGCTGCTCGCCCGGCCGCGCGCAGGCGTCCTGCCCGGCGCCGCGCTCCCCCCGCCGCCGGACACCCCGCCGGCCCCGGGCCCCGTGCCGGTGGTGCCGTAAAGCCAGTGCCGGACAGAAGTTCCAAGTTCCAGGTTCCAAGTGAACGGCCCTTTTGCGTTGACTTTTACAACTTGGAACTTGAAACTTGGAATTTGGAACTTGGAACCTTGAACTTGGAACTGCCGTTAACATGCGGGTCATTGCCTATAGCCAACTGAGCGACGCGCGGCAGGAGATCGAGATGAAGAGCGACCTCCTGCGCATCGGCCGCGACCCGGCCAACGACCTCGAACTGCCCAGCCCGTTCGTCTCGCGCGAGCACGCCCGCATCCTCCGGAAGGACGGCCTGTACTTCATCGAAAACGTGGGCCTGAACGGCACCCTGGTCGACGGCCAACTCGTGGGCGTGGGCGAGCAGGTCAAGATCGCCCCCGGCCAGGAAATCCACATCGGCGAGTGGGCGCTGTACATGACGGCCGAGGAAACGACCCGGCCCAGCGACCAGGCCCTCCACCTCCGCCGCGAACGCACGCCCCTGGCGAAGGCGATGGAGATCGAGAAGGGCATCCACTCGGAACTCCTGCGGCGGCTGAACCTGCGGACCATCGACGTCGAGGCCCAGAGCGACCCGCGCTACGTCGCGCACATCAAGGCCCACCTGGCGGGCATCCTCGACGGCTTCGTCAGCCAGGTGGACGATGAGACCGGCTGGTTCATCGTCGAGCAGCAACTGAAGCGCGACGTGATTACCGAGATCTCCCGCCGCGCGGGATCCAAGATGCGCCCCGCCATCCTGGCCCAGGGCGACGCGGTCCTGGACCCCCAGTACGAGTCGGGCCTCCTGAGGATGCGCGACCTCCTGATCGGGGGCCTGGGCCTCAAGTTCGGGACGGACCACGTCAAGGGGGACCTCTCAAACGTCGAGGAGCACTTCCGCGAGGCGTTCGACCGGGAGGCCCCGATGATCACCGAGTCGCTCTGGGTCTACACGGTCCGCCGCTACTTCATGAAGGACATCCTCGACATCGTCGTGGGCCTGGGGCCCATCCAGGACCTCCTGGACATGCCGAACGTGACGGAAGTCATGGTCGTCGGCCCGTCGAAGATCTACATCGAGGAAGCCGGCGTCATCCGCAACACCGGCCGCTCGTTTTTCTCCGACGAGGTCGTGCACACGGTCATCGAGCGCATCGTCACGCCCATCGGGCGGCGCATCGACCGCTCGACGCCCATCGTGGACGCCCGCCTGCCCGACGGCAGCCGCGTCAACGCCACCATCGCGCCGCTGAGCCTCGTGGGCCCGGTCCTGACGATCCGCAAGTTCTCCGAGACGCCCTTCACGATCGACGACCTCATCGGCTTCGGCACCCTGACGTCGTTTGCGGCCAGTTTCCTGCGGTCGTGCGTCCTGGGCCGGATGAACGTCCTGGTCTCCGGCGGCACGGCGTCCGGCAAGACGACGCTGCTGAACGTCCTGTCGGCCTTCATCCCGCCGCACGAGCGCATCATCACGATCGAGGACTCGGCCGAACTCCAGATGTTCCAGGAGCACATCGTCCGCATGGAAACCCGCCAGGCGAACGTCGAGGGCAAGGGCCGCTACTCCATCCGCGACCTGGTGCAGAACTCGCTGCGCATGCGGCCGGACCGCATCATCGTCGGCGAGGTCCGCGGCGCCGAGGCCCTCGACATGCTCCAGGCCATGAACACCGGCCATGACGGGTCGCTGACGACCATCCACGCCAACAGCCCCGAGGACGCCATGAAACGCCTGGAGGGCCTCGTGCTGGAGGCCGTGGACATGCCCGTCCGGGCCATCCGCGAGCAGATCGTCACGGCCCTGGACGTCGTGTGCCACCTGACGCGCTTCGCCGACGGCCGCCGCGAGGTGACGGCCATCAGCGAGGTGGCCGGCCTCGACAAGGAGGAGGGCAGCATCATCATCGAGGACATCTTCATCCGCCCCGCGTCGGGCGACAAGGGCCGCGCGCGCGGCGAACTGATCCACACGGGGTACATCCCCCTCTTTGCCAAGGACCTCCTGACGAAGGGCCTCCTGACGGTTGACGCCTTCATGTGAGCCATGAACGAATCCCTGATCCTGGCTGCCGCCGACCCGACGCTGTACCGCTGGGGCGCGACCGCGCTGGCCGCCGTTGCGGTCTTCGGCGCGGTCCTCTCGCTGCGCCTGCCCATGCGCCAGTTGATCCAGAAGCAGGAGGCGGACTTCCACGGGGCCCTCGTGGAACTGTTTCTGTTCGACGTGACCCCGCGGCAACTGACTCTCGTCATGTTCGCCGGCGCGCTGGTGGCCGGGGTGCTCCTCGCCCTGTTCGCCTTCCACTCCGACGGGGGAGGCCTGGCCATCGTGGCCGCCTTCGTCGTCGGCACCGTCTCGGGCTACTGGGTGCCGCGCGTCGTCATCTTCGTCATGCAGCGCCGCCGGCGGCAGAGGCTCAACGACCAGTTGATCGACGGCCTCGTGACGCTGGCCAACGGCATGCGGGCGGGCCTGAACCTCGTCCAGTCGATGAAACTCATCGAGACCAACGCCCAGCCCCCCATCAGCCAGGAGTTCGGCCTCATGCTGCGCGAGTTCGAGCACGGCACGAGCGTGGACGAGGTCATGCGCCGCGCCTCGGTGCGCATCAAGTTGCACCATTACAGGTTGCTCTTCGCGGCCATGGAGACCGCGCGGCAGCGCGGCGGCAACCTGCCCGAGACGCTCGACCGCCTGGGCGAGTCGCTCCGCGAAATCCTGCGACTGGAGGAGAAGGTCAAGGCCCTGACGGCCGAGAACCGCATGTCCGCCCGCATGATGGGCGCCATGCCCGCCGTCATCGGCGGCATCTATTACATGATTGAGCCCGACTGGGTCGGGGCCATCCTCGGCAGCCAGTGGGGCCTCCTGCTGCTGCTCATCGCCCTGGTGTTCTGGGTGGTGGGGTTCCTCTGGATCCGCAGCATCATGACGTTTGAAATCTAGCCGCGAACCGCGGGCCCCGGGCGGGTTCGAACGGCCCGAAGCGCGCGGCTCGAAGCCGATGGAGGTGTGAACTTCCGTGCTCCTCATTGCGATCTATGTTCTCGTGTTCGTGGCGGTCTTCCTCCTCGTGGCCACGCTCTTCCGTGCGCCCCTCTCGACGGAGGACCCCAACGCCTTCCGCATCGAGATCGACGGCGTCGACCGCGACACCCTTTTCGAGGTTCCCTGGCTGCGGCCGGTGCTCATTCCCCTGTACCACGCGGTGCGGCGCCTGAACATGCCGGGCTTCAAGCGCCACGTCATGAAACTCCTCCTGGCGCTGGGCAACCCGCACCAGTACACCGCCGACGAGTACCTGGTCATCTGCGTCCTCTGGGGCGGCATCGGGTCGGTGATGGCGCTGCTGCTGGCCCGCGTGATCGTGGGCGAACTGTCGTTGGCGGGCCTGGGGGCCTTCCTGGTGCTGGGTCTTGTGCTGGGTTTCTTCGGGGGGTACCTGTGGCTGCGCGAACTGGCCCTGAGGCGGCTGCGCGAGATCGCCCGCCGGCTCCCCTACGCCCTGGACCTCATCGCCATGGCGATGGACGCCGGCGCCACGTTTTACGAGGCCTCGAATGCCGTCGTCCGCGACGACCCCGACGACCCGCTGAACGAGGAACTCGGCATGGTCGTCCGCGAGATCGATTTCGGCCGCAGCCGCCAGGACGCCCTCACCCACCTGGGGCAGCGCATCAACGTGGAGGGCCTCGACAGCATCCTCTCGGCGGTCCTTCAGGCCGAGGCGCTCGGTACGCCGCTGGCCATGGTCCTGAAACTCCAGGCCAACCTGTTGCGCATGCGCCGCAGCATGCGGGCCGAACGCAAGGCCGGCGAGGCCGCCGTCAAGATCCTGGTGCCCTCGATGCTCATCCTCGTGAGCGTCGTCATCATCATCTTCGCCCCGGTCATCGTCCGCGCGATCGAAGGCCGGTACCTCGAATAACACCCCCGCCGCGCAATACTCGGCCCCTGGTAGATGCACCGGGGGCCTTTTCGCACAAGGTCACAGGCTCGGCTCTTCGGCCCCCGTGTACTCACGGGGGGCTGAATGAGACCGGCGACGGCGGCTACTTCGCAGGCGCGGCCTTTTTGGCCTTGGGCGTTTCGGTCTTGCCGGCGTCCGGCTTTGCCGCCGGCGGGGCGGCCGGGGCTGGCGCGGGGTCGGGGCCCAACTTCTTGAGGTGGATGTTCTTGAACTCAACGGTCATCGGCCCCCCGGCGTGGATTTGCAGGGCGAGGATGCCCGACATCGCGCGGGCGGCCGGGTCCTCGTCCGTGAAGTCGATCGTCTGCACGCCGTTGATGTAATGGGCGAGGTGGTTCCCCACGGCCACGATGCGGTATTCGTTCCAGTCGTCCCTCTTGAAGTAGGC
>Ga0315281_10011258_pt1 | contig 12262 bp, 10 predicted proteins | sample YL17G07_0_MG_FD_204540 | JGI IMG/M metagenome (GOLD analysis project Ga0315281, IMG submission 204540) | Sediment microbial communities from Yellowstone Lake, YNP, Wyoming, USA - YL17G07_0 | ecosystem: Environmental > Aquatic > Freshwater > Lake > Sediment | place: USA: Wyoming | collected... | reverse complement strand
TCACTTTACAAAGTGATGCGATTGCTTCGTCGGTCTTATCGACCTCCTCGCAGTGACTTTTTGTGAATCTTGCATAATACAGGTTAAACTATACGACAAATTTTCATAATCGCAGGCTAAAGCCTGCGGCTACATTCGAATATTTTTGTAAGAAGCTATTCGGGGTAATATTATAAATGGCCTATACATGGGTTCTTTTATCAATTATTTCAGCATTTACCCTTGCAACGAGTGATGCCCTTACAAAGAAAGCGCTTACTGATAGTAATGAATACCTTGTGGCATGGTTCAGACTCCTTTTTTCACTCCCCCTGCTTTTGTTCCTCTATATTTTTGTCCCCATACCAAAACTTGATATAGAGTTTTACAAAGCCTTTGTACTTGCATTGCCCCTTGAGATAATAGCAATGGTTTTGTACATAAAAGCATTGAGGATTTCTCCACTCAGCCTGACATTACCTTTCCTTGCTCTTACACCTGTTTTTTTAATCCTCATCTCCTATTTAATAATAGGTGAGAAGGTATCTTTCCTGGGCAGTATGGGTATTATTTTTCTCGCTGCAGGAAGCTATACCTTGAATATTCATGAGATGCAGAGAGGTATCTTTGAACCTTTTAAGGCCATAGTAAAAGAAAAAGGCTCTGTTCTTATGGTTGGAGTTGCTTTGATTTACAGTGTCACATCATCTCTTGGTAAAATGGCGATAGTGCATTCTTCTCCATTGTTTTTTGGTGTTACATATTTTATAGCGGTGACCGTTATCTTTGCTCCAATAGCTTTATGGATGGGAAAGACAGAGCTCAAAAGCTTTATTGCAGGAGGACAGGTTAAGGGTCTCTTTTTCCCCGGTATTTTCTATTCAGTAATGATAGCCTCCCACATGATTGCAATTAGCCTTACAAAAGTTGCATATATGATATCCTTGAAAAGGACAAGTCTGCTGATAGGTGTAATGTATGGATACTTTTTCTTTAAGGAAAAGAACATAGGCGAGAGGCTATCAGGGGTTGTATTGATGCTTATCGGTTTTGTAATGATTGTTACAGCTACATGAATTTTATAATATAAATGCAAGGAAATAATGCCGGATAAGACTCTATCACCAAAAGGTATAATCAAGGCACTCGGTCTTGTCTTTGGAGACATTGGCACGAGTCCAATCTATACAGTTACAGTAGTATTCCTGCTCCTGACATCTACAAGCTCTAACATCCTGGGCGTTATATCTTTGATAATTTGGACACTGGTAACTCTGGTTACAATACAGTATGCATGGCTCGCAATGAGCCTGAGTAAAAGGGGCGAGGGCGGGACGATTGTTCTCAAAGAGATACTGGAGTCACTTCTTCATTCCAGAAAAGGTTTTATTATCATTCCGCTATTATCCATTGTGGGAATTTCGCTGCTTATCGGAGACGGCGTGATCACTCCGGCCATAAGTATTTTAAGCGCAGTGGAAGGTGCTGTTCTCATACCAGGTCTTGAACACCTTTCCATAACCGCTATTGTGCTGATCTCGATGGTTATCGCGATAATCCTTTTTGGATTCCAGAAAAAGGGGACTGACAGGGTAGCAGGGGCATTTGGTCCGATAACATTTGTCTGGTTTGCAGCCCTCGCCATTAGCGGAGTGATCTCCATCGCAGAATCGCCGCAGATAATCAAGGCATTGAACCCCTATTATGGGATAAAGTTTCTCATAGAAAACGGCTTCAAAGGTTTTATTGTCCTTGGAGAGATAATTCTCTGTGCCACAGGTGGCGAAGCCTTATATGCGGATATGGGACATCTCGGGGGGAAACCCATACGACAGGCATGGGCAGGTGTTTTTATTGCACTTGTCCTGAATTACTTAGGACAGGGAGCTTTTCTGATGAAGCATCCTGATGCAAAGAATATCCTTTTTGAAATGGTATTTTACTACGCAAAAAACCTCTATGTCCCATTCCTCCTTTTAAGCATCTCCGCTACCATTATTGCATCCCAGGCTATGATAAGCGGCATGTTCTCGATCGTCTACCAGGGGATAACCACAAGGCTTATGCCCATGTTCAAGGTAGATTATACGTCTGTTGAAAGGAGATCGCAGATATACATAGGTTCGGTAAACTGGTTTCTGCTTTTTGCGGTTCTTTTCATAATGCTTGAATTTGGAGAATCGAGCCGTCTTGCTGCTGCATATGGCCTTGCAGTTACAGGAACAATGACCCTCACAGGTATCTTAATGACCTCGATTTTTTATATTAAGAAAAGGAAAATACTTGCGATCACTTCATTTCTGATTACATTTGTAGATATGGCTTATCTTGGTTCTTCTTTCTTCAAAATACCACATGGAGGTTATTGGTCCCTGATACTTGCCTCAATTCCATTTGCAATGATAATTATTTATACTGAAGGGCAGAAGAGACTTTACAGGATGATGGATTTTATGCCTTTAGATGAGTTCCTCCATAAATTCAAAAGAGTATATGCATCAACTGAAAAGATTAAAGGCACGGCGCTGTTCCTTATAAAAGATATAAACGAGATACCATTTTATGTCATACAGACAATGTTCTACCACGCTATTATTTACAAGGACAGTATCTTTGTATCGATCATTAAAAGACCTGACCCCTTTGGTATTACAGGTTTTTTAAAAGATGATCTTGCAGAAGGTCTCAAGGTTTTTGAGATACAGATGGGATACATGGAAGTAGTAGATGTGGAAGAGATTATGAGAGAAGCGGGGATAGAGGAGAGGGTTGTCTTTTATGGGCTTGAGGACATTCTTACAAAGAACTTCATATGGAAGATATTCTCTTTGATCAAGAAAATAACTCCAACATTTATAAAGTTTTATAACTTCCCATCAAAGAAGCTCCATGGTGTTGTAACAGAGGTATGGTTATAAAATTTTACGAGAGGACATGAAGGCTCTCGATAAATTACGAAAAGTAAAGGAGTTCCTCGAAAGTTCTGGCATTGACGATGCTCATAGAGAGGCTGATTTGATCATATCTCATTGTCTTGGAATAAATAGAGTAATGCTTTATAAAGATAATCCTCAGATTTCAGAAGATATTATTCCGATGATAGATGAACTTCTGACAAGGAGGTCAAAAAGAGAGCCGCTGCAGTATGTCATAGGATATACAGAATTCCATGGACTAAAAATAAAAGTAGGTTCAGGAGTCCTCATCCCGAGGCCGGAGACAGAATTGCTGGCGGAAGAAGCTATCAAGACAGTTACAGGTTACAAGATTAATCCCCCCTTACTCCCCTTTAACAAAGGGGGGATGGGGGGATTTAAAATTCTCGATCTTTGCACGGGCACCGGCTGTTTAGCCCTTGCACTTGCACGAGAATTTCCAGATGCACAGGTTTATGGGACTGATACATCAGAGATTGCAATTGGATATGCAAAAGAAAATGCAGGCTTAAACGGAATTAAGAATGTGAAATTCATCAAAGGCTCATTATTTGAGCCATTTAAAGGGTCAGCTGATACATTTGACCTGATAGTCTCAAACCCTCCTTACATCAGAAGGGGTGATATAAAAAGTTTACAGGCTGAGATCAAAGATTGGGAGCCAGTAGAGGCATTAGACGGAGGTGAAGATGGCCTTGATTATTATAGAATAATAATCCCTGAAGCAAAAAATTATTTGAAAGGGTATGGCTGTCTCATGTTGGAACTGGGCATCAGCCAGGCAGATGCAGTAAAGCAAATGGCGAAAAATGCAGGCTTCCAAAATATCTCCCTGATAAAGGATTATGCCGGGATTGAGAGAATACTTATACTTAAAAGGGAGTAATTAATGGGTATTATTGAAGAAAACAAGAAGCTTGAAGAGCTTGATAAGAAATATATCTGGCATCCATTTACCCAGATGAAAGATTGGCTTGAGGAGAAACCAATCATTATCTCTGAAGGAAGAGATTGTTTCATAAAAGACATTTATGGAAGGTGGTATCTTGATGGTGTTTCATCTCTGTGGGTTAATATCTTTGGGCACAGGAAAAAGGAGATAGATGATGCGATAAAAGAACAGCTTGATCGCATTGCCCACAGCACATTGCTTGGATTAAGCAATGCCCCTGCAATTAAGTTGGCAGAAAAACTCATTCAGATTGTTCAGAAGTCGTTAGGCAGAAATAAAGAGACAAATCCCCCCTTACCTCCCTTTTCTAAAGGGGGGTTGGGGGGATTATGCAAGGTCTTTTATTCTGACAATGGCTCAACTGCTGTAGAGGTGGCCATTAAAATGGCATTTCAGTACTGGAGGCATAAGGGGGTTGAAGCAAGGTCTACCTTTGTTTCCCTTACCAATGCATATCATGGCGATACAATTGGTGCTGTAAGTGTGGGCGGAATTAATATATTCCACAAGGCATTTGAGCCTCTCTTATTTAAAACGTACAGGGCACCTTCGCCATATTGTTATAGATGCGAACTTGATAAAGAATATCCAGATTGTAATTTTGCGTGTCTTGAAAAAATGGAAGAGATATTTAAAGCCTATTCTGAAGAGATAGCTGCATTGATTATTGAGCCTCTGGTACAGGCCGCAGGTGGAATGATAACCTCTCCGCCAAAATATCTTAGGGGTGTTAGGGAATTATGTACAAAATACAATATCCTTATGATTGCTGATGAGGTAGCAACAGGTTTTGGGCGAACTGGAAAGATGTTTGCCTGTGAACATGAGGATGTTGTGCCTGATATCATATGTTTATCAAAGGGCATAACAGGAGGATATATGCCCCTTGCAGTTACCCTCTGTACAGATGAGATATATAATGCATTCCTCGGAGAATTCAAAGACTTGAAAACATTCTTTCACGGTCATTCCTATACAGGAAATCCTCTTGCGTGTGCTGCAGCCCTCGCATGTCTTGATGTATTCGAGCAAGAGCATGTATTAGAAGGTCTCAAAGCTAAAATAGAACTACTCGAAGTATGGCTAAAGGAAGTCCTGAATATAAATCATATAGGAGATGTAAGGAGTACAGGACTAATGGCCGGGGTAGAATTGGTAAGAGACAAAAAGACAAAAGAACCCTATGACTGGTCAGATAAGATGGGATGGCGCGTTGCATATCGTGCAAGAGAGAACGGCGTTTTCATCAGACCTCTTGGAAATGTTATAGTCATCATGCCTCCATTAAGTATAAGCGAGCAGAACCTGAAGAGATTGCTCGATATTATAAGGGTTGCAATAATTGATATAACATAGAAAAGATAAAAATTGAGCAGAAAATCTTTAATTCTTTTATTCATAGTTTTTACGTTATCTTTGATCATTTATCTCTCCTGGCCTTCTGATGAAAGCAGGATAAAGAAACTTTTCAAGGAAGGTTCTAAGGCAATAGAAAAAGAAGAACTTGATGCTGTAATGTCAAAGGTATCTTTTAATTATCGGGATGAATATGGCATGACATATCTTTATATAAAGGAATTAATGAAGTCGGTCTTTCAAAGGATGGATGACATCAAGATCGAATACGAGAACCTCAGTATAAAGGTTAATAATAAAGTTGCTACTGCCGATATGGATGTGAGGATTATTGCAACTATGGGAAATGATACGGGCTATATCTTAGGCGATTTAGATAAACCGGCTCACCTCAAATTTACACTTGAAAAAGAGAGAGTAAAATGGCTTGTGATAAAAACTGTGGGGCTACCATTTAATTTTTAGTTATAGGATCGTATAATACTATAGTTATAAGCCGAAGTGGCGGAACTGGCAGACGCGCTAGGTTCAGGGTCTAGTGGTCGAGAGGCCGTGCGGGTTCAAATCCCGCCTTCGGCACCAATATTATTCATTAATTGATTCCTGCATAATTAATGACCTATTTCCTGTCACTCCCGCTTGTCGGGAGTCCTTCCCACAGAAAAATTCCGGACGAGCCGGAATGACAAAGCGTAGGACATTACTTTTACATCTTTCAATAATATCAATAAATTCTGAACATATTGTAAAATAAAACCGTGAACAAACCGTGAACAAAACTATTTTATTGAAGGTTTGCGGTGGCATTTTAAGACAGTCAATAATGTGTAAACTCCTTCCTGAAAGCCGCAACCAAAGAGAATGATACAGTGGTGGTGACTTTAAAGGATAATTGACAGTGTAAGACAACAAATCTATGTTATACGAATTTCGCTTTTTCTGGTAATACGGACATAATGCGAAACGGCACAACCTCTTCCCACTGATTTTACTTTTTTGTTGTTTTCCAATAATTGCTCGTTTATGCTATATTCTGTCTATGATCGATCACAGGGAACAGGAAGTTCGTATAATTATTTGGGCACAAAATGTAAGTAAGGAGAAGCAAGATGTCCTTTTTGAAAAACATGGCCATCAAGAGAGTTACTAAGAAACGATTTAACCAGCTAATGGGCTTAATCGAGAATGATCTCCCCATAGGAGGCGACCCGCCAGTTGACCCAATGAAAACTCTTATGAATTACATTAAATACGTTGAATTAAGTGGAGAGACTATTGAGATACCCGCTGATATTACCCATTGGTGGGACCTTTTCGTCTATTTAGTTTGTATTATGGTCCGGGCTGAACTTGCTTACGATCCGACAATGGGCTCGGAGCAGGACTTCAGTCTCATCTTGGAGACTGCTAACATACAACTTGAAAAATGGAAAAGAGAATCGGTGCTGGAAAAGTTCGCCAGACGGAATATGATAATCAGCATGGGAGACAACTTTTTGAAGCGGCATTAAATTGGTTCGAGGGTCGGCCATTGGTACAAAACAGATAATAACGGCCAATTGATTGCGAACAAGGCAATTGCGACCGACTTTGCACTCTCTGGTTTTAGTGTTTTACTAAATACGAGGAGATTATGTGGAAATTGTACAAGCAACAAGGGGTATCAGGTAGTTCTGTCGATAAATTCGACTTAATCATGGAATCCGATAGTCTCGACGGCCTCAAGTCGGAGGCAAGAAGACTTGCGATCATTGATGGTTGCCTACCCCGAGACCAGTTTTGGGTATATAGCGAAGAGCTAAAGAATTATGAACTGTCCGTAGACCCCAAATATAAATTCATAATTCGAGAATGGTAGAATCGGAGTACCTACTTTATGTGCGCAACGGAGTCACGTCTTTGACACGATAAAAGGGCAAAATGATAGCCCAACAGCAGCATTCAGCAGACCGCGAATAAGCGTGGTGAGTTTTTCATTCTTTACTTTGTGGCGCGTCGGCTGATGCATCTCGTTATGCATAAGGAAATAATTAATGACAACAAAGAGACTTCCAATACCGAATATCCCGGCAATTTGTCTTAATCCTGCCTGTAACGCTATTTTCCCGTCACAATTCAATCTTACTGACCCTTTTATTATTCTTGTTGCTTGTGACGCTGGTCGCTGTCCCCGGTGCGGTTCTAAAGGGCGAATTCCGGATGGCGCATATGAAATATTCGGAAATGATATTCTTGCTATGTTATTTAATGCAGAGGATGAAACAGTTATTAATAAGTCCATTACCCTTATTACACAGTACATTGCAGGCAATAGAAAACCTTCTGAAATTATTAAGAAGGCCAAAAAGGAAGTTCCCGAATTACAAACACTATGGGATTTAATTCCACGGACAAGGGTCGAGGCATATGCTTTTCTCACATTACTGATAGCTTGTCTACAATTCTTTATTGCATTATTTCCAGAAAAAGCGACTGATCTTATCACTGTTAAACAAACCATCATTAATCAAACTTTCCAGAATTATTATTTTTCAAAGAGTCCCTCAGAATACTTTGTCCAACAAGAAAGCCATAAAGAAAAGAGGCACCACTCAAAAACAAAAGATCGAAAATTACAGATAAACAATAAGAAAAAAAAGGCAAAATAAAAGAAATGCACAAAAAAAATCAAGCCGACCAGCAATAAGCGCGGCGGGTTCTCCGTTCAAACCTCTGTTGGCCGGCGGCTGACGGTGGCGTTAAACAATTCTCCCGTAAATCATCACTTTTTGTCTTCTGCCACTTTAACGGAATTGTAGGTGTATCACTCAAAATTTTACTCTATAAAATATTTTTTTAAAAAGGTCGGTCGGTATATATGCAGATATGTTTGATCATTTTTTGTCAAATAGTAATGCTTATGTAAAAGAGAGCCGTTTAGTAATATTAAAAATAATAGACATGATATTTTCAAAGCACTTATTTTTGATTTATAACTGTCAAAAGAACGTCCTGCATTTTTTAAATGTTTCATTTATAAAATGTAAGTGGGCGTTTGTTATTTTCATGCGTCCATCTGTCACGTGTGAAAATATTTGATAGTTAACCTGTGTATAGTGCTTTGAAATTATCATGGTGTCTTGGTTATGTTTGTATTGTTTTGGTTGGTGCTTAGATATGGGTCGGTCTGAGTTTTTGCAATGTAGAGCTTCTCAGGCGGTCATTTTGGAATAAATGAAAGCAAATACGTGGAAGACTCGCGAATATCTTCCTATAATTCACGCATCATTCCGAAATCTTTACTTCAGAATAAAGCTTAACCGTAGTCATCAATTCAAAATAACATTCAAGAGAATATTTCCAAATTCTATATATTCTTGATTCTTACAAAATAAGAAGAAATATTGGGGTCAGCCCTTGAATGATGACATAAATAGCACACTTCTGCTTTTTATAGAGAAATATCAAGGAAAGAGAGAGGGATAAATCCTTCAGCGATAACACATGCAGGCAAGAGAACAAAGAGAGAAATAGAAAGAGATGAAAAGTCACAAAAGAGATTGAAAAAAGGTGGAGGAGATAAAGTCAATATTCAAGGGCTGACCCCTTAGAATTGTCACTTAGAATTGTCATTCAGCTTTGAATGGCCTGAGTGCCTCCTTGATCGTTGACGGATCATTTGGAAGTTTCCTCTTAAATATCCTCTTGCCTTTCTCATCGCTGATACCCAAATACGAGTTACTTGAATGCAAATCAAAAGCTGCATATAATCTCATACAGCACCTCCTAAAAGTTAAGATTGATGTCTTCCTTTAAGCATACCGCAAAACGATATGCTTAGGAGGTGCCCTCTATATGATTATCAGGTGACAGAAACAACCGACTAATAGAATTTTTCCCCTGACAAATAAAATAAAAAGGAGCAAAATTTCAGGTAGCAAAAGAAACTTAAAAGGAGGTAGACAATATAGGGTAATCAAAGAGGTACAGGCCATAGAAAAATTATTCTTTTACCTGATAAGCGATTAAAGGGTGTGACAAGAATAATTTAATAAAAAAGGAAATGTTTGTCCGCCAGTCGGATAAAAGTAAGGTTAGAGGAATACTTTAAAATAAATTAATACAGAGGTATTATTTCTTTAAAAGAGAAGTTAGAAAGATAATTATGATACCAATTGTAAGGGATGAGTCAGCTACGTTAAATGCAGGCCAGTGGAAATTACCTACTGAGAAATCTACAAAATCTACAACCTTCCCATGGATTATCCTGTCTATGAAATTTCCTATTGCGCCACCGAGTATTAGGGAAAGTCCGAAAGTGTTATAGACTTTTCTGATCAGTAAATATGTTACAAAGATTATGGCTACAACAGATATTATTACGAAGAAGTTGCTTCCCAAACCCCTGAACATCCCGAACGCAGCACCCATATTTCTTACATTTACTATATGCAGGAATGGGAAGATTTCGATAGAATCAAAGGGGCTTAAATAGCTGATAACAAGATACTTTGTTATCTGATCCAATGCAATTATAGACGAGACAATAAGTAACACATTTATAACTCTTCTCATTATTTTTGTTCTTCTCCTAAAGGTTATTTAAAGGACTCGAGGATTCCGGTATTCAAGTTTTCGGGTGAATTTACTGGAACCCTATCCGCCTCAGGCGGACTTGACCCCTTGAATCCTATTCACATTGCAATTGAGTTTGAAGTGAATCTCATTTAAAAATTATCTTATAACACCTCTCGCAGATTTCTGGTGCCTCTTTGAATGTACCGACCAATTCACTCCAATTCCAGCACCTTTGACATTTTTCGCCAGTTGCTTTCTCGACCTTAATCTCAAGCCCCTGGACTTCTAAACTTTTATAAGAGTCTTCTATGCCCTTATTTGTAATCTCCACTGCCGAGACGATAAAAAAGGTTGGTAAGAAATCTCTATATGCTGAAGCAAGTGCATTATATTTTTCAGGGAAATAGAGTATTATCTTTGCCTCAAGGGAGTTTCCTATGAACTTCTCTACCCTCTTGATCTCGAGTGCCTTGTTTACCTCATTTCTCAGTACAAAGAGATTATCCCACTTTTTTTCAAGTTCCTGGTCATAATACTTTTCATCAACATCAGGGAATGAGGTAAGGAATACAGATTCCTCAAAATTCTCTCTTCGGTGTTCTGTATTCTGGTTACTGGTTCGTATGCTCTGCCAGACCTCCTCTGCAGTAAACGAAAGTATCGGTGCCATTAATCGTGTCATTGTTGAGAGTATCTGATAGAGAACCCATTGAGCCGCACGCCTCTCTGTTGAGTCTGATTTGAATGTATAGAGCCTGTCCTTGAGGACGTCGAGATAGAAAGAACTCATGTCAACGATGCAGAAATTATAGATGTCATGGAATGCCTCATGAAAATCAAAATTCTCGTAAGCTGATATAACCTTCTGTGTAAATGTCTGCAATCTGCTCATGGCCCATCTGTCTACCTCCGGAAGGTCTTTGCTATAATCTTTTCCATCAAAGTCGTATATGTTGCCGAGCAGAAACCTGCATGTATTCCTTATCTTCCTGTATGCCTCTGTAAGTCTATCGATTATCTCTTTCGATATCCTTATATCATCCCTGTAATCTTCTGCAGAAACCCATAGTCTCAATATTTCTGCGCCATTAGTCTTTATAACCTCCTGTGGTGCCACAACATTGCCAAGGGATTTGGACATCTTCTTTCCCTGACCATCGACAACAAAACCGTGTGTGAGGACAGTCCTGTATGGAGCTTTCCTTCTTGTGCCTGCTGATGCAAGAAGTGAACTCTGGAACCATCCCCTGTGCTGATCACTCCCCTCAAGATACATATCAGCAGGCCAGGAAAGTCTCTCATCTAACTCCATAACAGCAGCATGACTGACACCTGAGTCAAACCAGACATCGAGTATATCTGTCTCTTTTGAAAATGACGTGCCTCCACATTTCTTGCATGTATATCCTGATGGTAAAAACTCCTTTGCATTTTTTTCAAACCATATGTCAGCGCCATGAATCTCAATTAACTTGACTATCTCTGACAAGACATCGCGGTCTGTCACAAACTCTTCGCAGCTATCGCATCTGAGAAGGGTTATCGGTACACCCCATGCCCTTTGTCTTGATATACACCAGTCAGGTCGATTTGTAACCATCCCATGAATTCTGTCCCTCCCCCATTTTGGAATCCATGTAACATTGTCTATCTCTGAGAGGGATTTTTCCCTCAGGTTATTTTTTTCCATAGAGATAAACCATTGTTCAGTTGCCCTGAAGATAACAGGTTTTTTACACCGCCAGCAATGGGGATAGGAATGTACAACCTTTTCTTCTTTTGTAAGGGCGTTATTATTTTTAAGGATATCTATTATCTCTGCATTTGCCTTGAATACAAACTTTCCTTGCAAGGGAGATGATTGTATATCCCCGGTGAATTTGAAGTTGCCACGCTTGTCTACAGGTGCATAAATATCAAGGCCATATTTCAAGCCGATCTTATAATCATCTTCTCCATGGCCAGGTGCAATATGGACAATGCCGGTTCCTTCTTCAAGGGATACGAATTCTCCTAAAACTGCCTTTGATTTCCTATGGATAAATGGATGGAGTGCAAACATGCCTTCAAGTGCCTTACCCGATGTTTTTATAATAATGTTTCCATGAAGGCCAATTTTCTCTCTAAGTGCTGCAACCCTGCCTTCAGCAACAATATAAACTTCATTGTTCTGTTCAACAGCTACATAATCAAAATCCGGGTGAAATGCAAGTGCAAGGTTTGCAGGAAGGGTCCACGGAGTGGTAGTCCATATGAGCACAAATACGGTTTTCCCCTTAAGAGGAGGAAAAAATTTACTTATATTTTCTTCATCGAGTGCAAATTTGACAAAAATAGAAGGTGATTCCTTATCACCATATTCTACTTCAGCCTCTGCAAGGGCTGTAATACACGAAGGACACCAGTGTACCGGCTTTTTACCTCTATAGACAGAACCTGCCTCAACAAATTTACAGAACTCTCTTACAATCGTTGCCTCATA
>Ga0315281_10011257_pt1 | contig 12263 bp, 10 predicted proteins | sample YL17G07_0_MG_FD_204540 | JGI IMG/M metagenome (GOLD analysis project Ga0315281, IMG submission 204540) | Sediment microbial communities from Yellowstone Lake, YNP, Wyoming, USA - YL17G07_0 | ecosystem: Environmental > Aquatic > Freshwater > Lake > Sediment | place: USA: Wyoming | collected... | reverse complement strand
TCGCCATCGCCGGGCTGAGCCTGCTCTGGCCACTGGGCGACGGGCTGCCCCCCACGGCCCTGATCGGACGGCTGAGCGTCATGGTGTCCGACTACAAAGGCTCTTATTGGTCGTTCTTAAAAACGACCTGGCTGCCCTGGCTTGTCATCACGATTGTCGGAATTCTGATGATCCGCTTCAGCCACGAATTGTCGTTCCTGGTGAGATGGAGCATGTAGAGGAGGAAGGTAATGACCTTGATCATGATTCTCTATTATCTGATCAGCGCCTATCTCATCGTTATGCTCGCCTGGAATTTCATCCGCGAAAAGAAAAGCGTCAATGACATGATTCTTTATATTCTTGTGCTTATCCCGCTCGTGCTACGGATTTTGAGGATTAAATGACGAGGTCCTAACATGTCCCGAGAATGGACTATAAAATCAATCCTGATTCTGATGACCGCAGTCCTGATGGCCCTAGGCGGCGCTCCGCTCTTCAAGCACCGCCATTTTCAGATACCTGTTGTCGCCGGCCCCGGCGTGTCTAAAGTCATTAAGCTCAGTGATTTTGCGCCGAAATTGAAAGGGACGATGGCCGATGCCGACGTCTTTGTTCTTGAAGGCCGGGAGCCGGGCGGCAAAGCCCTGATTATGGCCAACACTCACGCCAACGAGCCGGAAGGGTTGCTGACGACAATCATCATGATCGAAAACGCCGAGGTGGAGAAAGGGACGCTGTTCATCATCCCCGAGTTCAACGCCAGCGCGAGCCGCAATACGAAACCCGGCGACGGCTATCCCCTGTACTTTGACATTCCCACGGACTGGGGAGCTAAAAGATTTCGCCTGGGAAACCGCGACGCTTCGCCGCTCGACCAATGGCCCGATCCGGATGTTTATATCCATTATCCCGACAGGCAGCTTTTATCCTTTATCGATGTCCGGAACACCAACCGGACCTGGCCTGGAAGGCCGGACGGACCTCTGATGGAACGCGTAACATATGCCGCCATGGAATTGATACGGAACGATAAAGTGGATATCGCCATCGACATGCATGGCGCGGAAACCATGTTTCCGGTGACAAACTGCATTGTCGCACCCGAAAAATCCGCGAAAATCGCCACCCTGGCCTCCATGACCGTCAAGGCCATGGAACGCTTCGACAATCACGTCGAGCCGTCGCCCTCCAATTTCCGCGGCCTCTCCCATCGCGAGATTGGAGATTTCTCGACCGCCATGCCATTTCTGCTCGAAGCGCCCATCCCCTTCCTCGACCAGCCGACCGGTCCGAAAACGGTTAAACTTCTGCTCGACGGCAAGGACCCTTTTCTCCTCAGCCTCTCAAAAAAGAAAAAACTATTCGTCCCCTACGACGAATCCGGATGGCCCATGGAAAAGCGCGTCGGACAGCACTGCTCTGTGACGCTGGAAATTCTCCGCCAGTTTTCCAAAAAGAACCCGGATAAAGCGATCAGGCTTCGAGGCGTGCCCCGCTATGCGGAGCTGGCCGCGGGTCACATCGGACATTATTTCCATGATCCGTCCCAAGCGGATAAAAAAAACCTTTACTACGAGTGAGCTCATTAGTTCCCTAGCGTATATTCCAAGGAGAAGGCGCGTGCCTATAAAGAAAACGAAAATCCTTGTCAGGGGAGCATTTTTTATTCTGGGACTGACCGCTGCTTTGGCCATCATCCAATTCAAAAACAATCCTGTGGGTCCGATAGATATGAATCTTCCCCACGACAACTGCACGGTCATCATGGCCGGGAAAGACGCGACAACCGACGGCTCGACGATCACGACACACACGGCGGATTGCGGAATGTGCGATTGGACCTGGCGCAAAGTGCCGGCGGCCGATCACAAGCCGGGCGAAACGCGCAAGACCTACCATATCTCCCAAACGCGGACCTGGCCTCCGCAAGAAGGCCTGAAATGGGATCTTATCAAGAAGGATTTCACGGGCCTCGAAATTCCCCAGCCGGTGCATACCTACGGCTATCTGCACGGTGTGTTCGGCTACATGAACGACGAGCAGTTGGCCATCGGCGAATCCACAATCGGCAACGTGCGCAAAATGGACAACCCCACGCCCGCTCCCAAGATGGACATCACGATGCTGACGCTTCTGGCGCTGGAACAATGCCGGACGGCACGGGAGGCCATCCAACTGATGGGCTCAGTCGCTGAAAAATACGGTTATGGCTTTGTCGACGGCGGCGAAATGCTGGCCGTGGCCGATGCGCGAGAGGTCTGGATCTTCGAGATCATGCCCGTCGGCCCGCTCTGGACGCCGCAGAGCGGAAAGCCCGGCGCGGTCTGGTGCGCGGCACGGATCCCCGACGACCATGTCAGCGTCTGTCCGAATGAATCCCGGATCGGCGAGATCGATCTCGCCAAGCCCGACTATTTCATGGCCTCGCCGAACGTAATTTCTTACGCGGTTGAAAACGGCCTCTATGACCCGAAAAGCGGCAAGCCTTTTAGCTGGAAGCGCGCCTATTCCCCGGTTGCCGGAAGCGCCGTGACGAGCGGCGGCCGGAGAGCAAGGTTATGGCGATTTTTCGATGTGGTCGCGCCGTCGCAAAAATTCAATCCCGAAACGCCGAACATGGACCTGCCGTTCTCGGTGAAGCCGGACAAGAAGATCTCGGTCCAGGAGGTCATGGCTTTGACGCGCGACAAATGCCAGGGAACTCCGTTCGACCCTGTTAAGGGGATTCGGGGCGGCCCGTTCGCCAATCCCAACTATTACCCCGCGACCCGGACGATCGGCACCAATAGAGCCGAGTACACGACCGTGACTCAATGCCGCGGCTGGCTTCCCGCGCCTCTCGGCGGAATCGTCTGGCTGGCGTGGGGAGCGCAGGACACATCGTGCTACATTCCGTTTTATGCCGGCGTCGCTAAAATTCCCAAATCCTATAATATCGGCGATCACTGGGAGTTCAATCGCGCCTCGGCGCGCTGGGCGTTCGATTATGTCGATTACCATGTCCAGGCAGCCTATGCCGATGCGATCGCGGATGTCAAAAAAGCCCAGCAGGAATGGGAAGGCGGCGCGCTCACAAAAATTCCCGAAACAGATGAAAAGGCAGAGGAGATTTATGCTAAGAGCCCGGCCAAGGCTGTCCAATATTTAACGAATTTCTGCCTGGACAACGCCGACAAAGCCGTGGCTGCTTGGTGGGACTTGGGCGATAAGCTTCTTGTCAAATACAACCATTTTGGATATTACGATCTAGAAAAACGTGGTCGCGAGCGCGGCAAGCCCATCCATCCGGACTTATGGAGGAGAGCCGTAGGGATGGTCGATATTCTAGTGGAACCGGAAGCCCTGCGATAATTAAGATAAAGTGGGGTCAGGTCTTAACATTTGACATTTGACGGGACATCATGACATCTTAATGAGGACATAATTATCGCGTTCTGTTGACTCACTTTGAAAATCAAGTTGCCCATATGTCCATATGTCAAATGTTAAGACCTGACCCCTGATCTTTTAATAAGGAGATTGACAATGATCTTAAAAAAATGGCGGCTTCGGGCCGGCATCTTGGCGGCAATAATTATCGTAAGTTGCTATGCTCTTATCTTCCCTCAAAAAAATATCGGAGACGACCTTTTCTTTGATACCAGCCATGACGGCTGCACAGTCATCATGGTCGCCAAGGGCGCCTCGGTCGACGGCTCGACCATGACCACGCACACCTGCGACTGCGGGGTATGCGATTGGACCTGGGGCCATATTCCGGCTGCCGATCATAAGCCCGGCGCAACGCGCAAAATTTATCACGTCAACCAGTACAAAACCTGGCCGCCCAAGGAAGGCCTGAAATGGCAGATCTATAAAAAAGATTATGCCGGCCTTGAGATTCCCGAAGTTCCGCATACCTACGCCTACCACCACGGCATGTTCGGCTATATGAACGAAAACCAAGTGGCGATCAGTGAATCGACGCTCGGCACGGTCCGCAAGTTGATCAACAACACACCTGCGGCCAAGCTGGATCTGACCATGCTCTCGCTTCTCGGCATGGAGCGCTCCAAAACGGCCCGCGAAGCCATCAAAATCATGGGCTCGCTCGCCGAAAAGCACGGCTACGGCTTCAACGACGACGGCGAGATGTTCGCAGTCTCCGACCCAAATGAGGTTTGGATTTTTGAAATCATGCCCGTCGGCCCGCTCTGGACGCCCGAGAGCGGAAAACCTGGAGCGGTCTGGTGCGCCGAGCGCATCCCCGATGGCGAGGTCAGCGTCTGCCCGAACGAATCCCGGATCGGAAAGATCGATCTCGCGAATCCCGACTACTTCCTGGCCTCATCGAACGTCATTACGTGCGCGGTCGAAAACGGCCTGTACGATCCGAAGAGCGGCAAGCCCTTCAGCTGGAAACAAGCCTACTCCCCCAGAGAAGGAAGCGCCGTGTCGAGCGGCGGGCGCATGGCACGCCTGTGGAGATATTTCGACATCGTCGCCCCTTCGCTCCAGCTCAAGCCGGACACGCCCGACATGGACCTTCCCTTCTCGGTAAAGCCCGATAAAAAGCTCTCTGTCCAGGATGTGATGAACATTACCCGCGACAAATGTTATGGAACTCAGTTCGATCCTATCAAAAGCATCCGCGGCGGCCCGTTTGCCAACCCAAACTTATACAGCGGAACCCGGACGATCGGCACCAACCGCGCTGAATACACAAGCCTGGTCCAGTGTCGAAGGGATCTTCCAGATCCAATCGGGGGCATCGTCTGGCTGGCCTTCGGCGCCCAGGATACGGCCTGCTATATGCCGCTGTATGCCGGCATAATCGAAATGCCGAAATCGTTCATCATCGGCGACCACTTTGAGCTTAACCGCGGCTCGGCGCGCTGGGCTTTCGACTATGTGGATTTCCATGCCCAGGTCGTCTATTCCGAGGCTATCCTGGACGTTAAAAAAGTACAAATCGAATACGAAGGCGGCGCTGTGGCCAAAACTGCGGAGATCGATAAACAGGCCCAGGAGATTTATGCCAAGAATCCGGCCAAAGCCCGGGAATTCCTGACTAAATATTGCCTGGACAACGCCAACAAGGTCGTGAATGCCTGGTGGGAGCTGGGCGACAAACTCCTGGTCAAATACAACCACTTCGGCTTCTATGATACGACAAAAAGAAGCCGCGAGCGCGGCAAGCCAACTTATCCGGAGATGTGGCGAAAAGCCGTGCGGATGATTGACGTCTTAATGGAGCAAGAGCTTAAATAGGGGTCAGGTCTTAATTAAAATTCCTGACGCCCGATCTTAATTAAAGCAAGAAAGGAGCAAACGCCAACATGAAAAAAAGCTTCATGGCCTTGATAGCGTTGAGCATGGTAATTTTTGTTTTTTCGACAACCTCGGCTCAAAACCAAGTCCCTAAAGCGAAGCTTCCGGTACTGACCACTTCGGCCGGGCAGAGCAACGATGTTAACGCCCTCAACATCGTCATGGAAGAAGCCGGCATCAATTATGACTACTGTGATGTGCCGACCGTGGAAATGCTCGGAGCGGGTGTCGGCCTGGCCGGAAAGCAGTCGGCCGAAGGTTTCCATGTCGAGGTCAACACGGATTTAACGAAGTTTCCCAAGGGAACGCCGTATAAGGTCGTCATCTTCGCCATCGGCGCGAGCCTAAAAGGCATGGGAGCATCCGGCCTGACCGTCGATGCGGAAGAAGCCCGTTTGAAGAAACTGGTCGATTATTGCAAAAAGAACAAGATCTTCATCATCGCCGTGCATATCGGCGGCGAAGCCACGCGGGGGCCCGCGGGAAGCGATAACGAGCGGATGATCGATGCCGTCGCGCCCTTCGCGGATTACATCGTCGTTACCAAAGACAGCAACAAAGACGGCCGCTTCACCAGGATCGTCCAGAAAAGCAACGCCCCGCTTACCCAGATCGACTACGCCCTCGGCCTAGTAGAGATCGTAAAGAAAGCTTTTAGTTGATTCCCTCGGCGACTGTATTCGTTTAATTTTCCTCTGGCAAAAGAGAGGTGCGCATGCCGCCTTCGAAAAAAATATTTATTTTTTTGATCGCGTTTGCTCTCGCTGTTTCCCTGGCTTCGGCCCAGGGAAAAATCACGACTCCGAAACAGGAGTTCGGGTTCAACGTCGGCGATGACTATCAGTTGATTAATTACACCCGGCTCCTCGCCTACTGGAAAAAATTGGCCAAGGAATCCGACCGGATGACGCTCATCGAAATCGGCACAACGGCCGAGGGCCGGCAGATGGTTATGGCCATCATTACCTCGTCCAAAAACCATAAAAAACTCGATTTTTACAAGCAGATTTCACGGCGCCTGGCCCTGGCCCAAGGTCTTACGGATACTCAAGCAAAAAAATTGGCAGCCGAGGGCAAAGCCGTCGTCTGGATCGACGGCGGCCTCCACGCCACGGAAATCGTCGGCTCCCAGCAGCTCATCGAGCTTGTCTATCAAATGGTCAGTGGAAAGGATGCCGAAACGCTGCGCATCCTCGACGATGTCATTTTGCTCGCCGTCCCGGCCAACCCCGACGGCCTGGAGCTCGTCGCCGATTGGTATATGAAGGAAAAAGATCCGCTGAAGCGCACTATGGGCGGCCTGCCGCGCCTCTATCAAAAATACATCGGCCACGACAACAACCGCGATTTCTACATGGTCACTCAGCCTGAGACCGAGGCCATCAGCTACGAGCTCTATCGTGAATGGCACCCGCAAATCCTCTACAACCACCACCAGTCCGGCCCGGCCGGCACGGTCCTTTTCTGCCCGCCCTTCCGCGATCCCTTTAATTACTATTTCGACCCGCTCATCCCGTTGGGCACGGACTTCGTCGGCATGGCCATCCACGACCGGTTCGCGGCCGAAGGAAAGCCCGGAGCCGTGATGCGCTCGGGCGCCGGTTATTCGACTTGGTGGAACGGCGGCCTGCGAAGCACGGGGTATTTCCACAACATCATCGGCATCTTGACCGAAATCATCGGCAACCCCACGCCTCAGGACATCCCCTTCATTCCGGACCGGCTGTTGCCCAAAGGCGACCTGCCCTACCCCATCGCGCCGCAAAAGTGGCGCTTCTGCCAGTCGATCGACTACTGCATCACCGCCGATAAAGCCATCCTCGATTTGGCCTCCCGCCTCCGCGAAGACTTCCTTTACAAACGCTACTTGATGGGCAAGAACGAGATCGCGAAAGGCAGCCGCGACAATTGGACCGTCGAGCCTCAGTGGATCTCCGAAGTCCAATCCCAGATCGACAAAGAGAAGGCCCAGACTCCCGCCTCCGCCGCCGGCGGCCGGAGCGCTGAATTCCCGGCAGGCATGAGGGGCGGGGCTGTCGCGCCGCTTAAATATTATGATCTGCTCCGCGATCCGGCCAAACGCGATCCCCGAGGCTTCATCATTCCCTCCGATCAGCCTGATTTTCTGACGGCGACAAAATTCGTAAATGCGCTCATCAAGAGCGGCGTCACTGTCCACCGGGCAATGAAGTCGTTCATCGTCGGCGGCAAGGCCTATCCGCAAGGATCTTTCGTCGTCAAAGCCGCCCAAGCATTCCGAGCGCACATCATGACCATGTTCGAGCCTCAAGACCATCCGAACGACTTCACTTACCCCGGCGGCCCGCCGAGGCCTCCCTATGACAGCGCAGGCTGGACGCTCGCCTACCAAATGGGCGTCCAGTTCGACCGCATCCTGGACGGATTTGACGGGCCCTTCCAGGAGATCAATGGGCCGGCTAGGCCCGCAGCCGGCAGCTTCCCAGAGTCCAGCGCGAAGGCGGCCGCCGGTTTTCTGCTCAGTCATCAAGTCAATGACGCCTTCGTCGTCATCAACAGGCTGCTCAAGAACAACGAAGAAATCTATTGGATAAAAAAATCGTTCACGGCGAATAGAAAAACATACCCGGCCGGGACGATTTTCATTCCGGCCAAGCCGACGGTCCTGCCCGTACTGCAAAAAGCCGCGAAAGAACTTGGATTAAACTCTGACGCCGTCGACCTCAGACCCGCGGGTGAAGCTCTCAAGCTGAAACCGGTGCGCATCGGACTATGGGATATGTACGGAGGCTCGATGGATTCGGGGTGGGTCCGCTGGATTCTGGAGCAGTTCGAATTCCCCTTCGAGGTCGTTTACACCCCGGCCCTCGACGCGGGCAATCTGGAGTCCAAGTTTGATATCCTTATCTTTGTCGAGGGCGGCATCCCCTCATTCGGTCAGGACGGCGGCCGCGCCGACATGTTCCGCCAGTTCGGCGCGCCCAATCCGGATAGTATCCCCCAGGAATTCCGTCATATGCTCGGCCGTGTCAGCTGGGAGAAGACAATCCCAGAGCTTCGGAAATTCGTGGAAGCCGGCGGAGCGATCGCGACGATCGGCAGTGCAACCAGCCTCGGCTATCACTTTGGCCTTCCGATCGTCAATCACTTGCTGGAGAAGACTTCGGACGGCAAAGAAGTCCCCCTGACGTCGCAAAAGTTTTATGTTCCCGGCTCTGTGCTCCAGGTGCGCGTTGATAACACCCAGCCCCTAGCCTTTGGCCTGCCCGAATTCCCGGACGTGTTCTTCGACAACAATCCGGTCTTTGACCTATTGCCGGAAGCGGGATTGAAAGGCGTGCAGCCCGTCGCCTGGTTTGAAAATAAGAATCCGCTCCGGAGCGGATGGGTATGGGGAGATCAATATTTGCGCCGCGGCGTGGAAGTCATCGCGGCTCCAATCGGCAAAGGAAAATTGTTTCTTTTCGCTCCGGAAATCACGTTCCGCGGCCAGCCCCACGGCACGTTCAAGTTTCTGTTCAATGGAATCTCCTTAAGTGGAGCCGAAGAGGTAACGCTGTAAAAGAGATTGGATTCCAACCTGCACTTTTGACAAATATCCTTATCCATTTGATCTTGCAGCTTTTTTTGTCAAAAGCCCAGGCTTGAGCCTGCTAAATAATTTTGCCGTCGATGCCGACGATAATCTTTTTGGGCTTAATAGGAACGTCCGAGAGTGTCGCGGCTTCTTCGACGAGATGATATAGCCCCGAGCAGCAGGGAACGGTCATGATCGCCACGGACAGAGATTTGATATTGTGTCTTTTAAAGATTTCCGCCAGTTTTTCGATGTAGCCCGTCGTATCGTCCAGTTTCGGACAGGCGATGACGAGCTTTTTGCCCTTTAAAAGATCCCGATGAAAACCGCCCATGGAAAACGCCGTGCAGTCGGCCGCGATCAGAAGATCGGCCTCCTGGAAGTACGGCGCGAGGGGCGAAATAAGATGAAGCTGGATGGGCCATTGGGTTAATTCCGATCGACCGGACACCGCCCCATCATCCTTCGCGCTTTCGTCCTTGGCGACCTCTCGGGCCATGCTTCCGGGACAAGCGGCATGAAAATGCGGCGCCGGTTTTCTCGATACATTTTCAATGCCTTGGACATGGCGGGCGCCTTCTTTTCCGCGGGTTTTCAAGATATGTTGGTAAGCGGCCTGGGGGTCATAGATCGGGCTTTCCCGCTCAACGATTTTCAAAGCGTCCGTCGGACAGACGTCCAGACAAGCTCCCATGCCGTCGCAATAGATGTCCTTGACCAAAACGGCTTTATTTTCCTCATCGAGCTCCAGTGCCCCTTCCATGCAGGCCGTCGTGCACAGCCCGCAGCCGTTGCACAGCTCGCGGTCGATTTCAATAATTTTTCTTTTAGCCATCGCGTCTTTCCTTAAGTATTATGGAAAAAGAATGATATCCTGGAGGCAAATAAGAGTCTTTGACTTAAGTCAAAAATCAGTCGGCCAACTCGGCACGCAACTTCTGACAATCCTTGATATGAATCGACGGACCGTGAACTTCAATCAAGCCCTCATTCCGCATTTGTCTGAGGTTGCGCGACAGGGTTTCGCTGATGGTTCCCAAAAAAATGGCCAGCTCGCCTTTTTTAATCTTCAATTCGACGAAGCATCGGGATGATCCTTGGCAGTTCGAGAGTAGATACTGGATAAGCTTTTGCCGGACGGTCTTTAGGCCCAAGCTCTCGACGCGGCTGCTGAGCAGGACGCACTTGCGAGCCAACAATTCAATAAAATATTTGGCGATGGCCGCATCGGTCTCGACGGCGCGGAGGACGGAATTCCTATCAAAATAATAGGCCTTCGTATCCTTCACGGCCTGTCCGTAAAAAGGGAAATGACCGGCGCCGAAAGCAATGGCTTCGCCTAAAAAATCGCCGGGCCCAATCCGGGCGACCTCGAGCTCCCGGCCATTCTCATCCACTTTGAAGACGCGGACTTCTCCCGATTGAATATAATAAAAACCCCCGGCTTTCTCTTCGGCTTGGAAGAGAAAGGTCCCCCGGGAACCGTGCCTGAGTTTTCCCAGAGTCAATATTTTCTCACTTGGGCTTTTCATGATATGACGACGAATCGGACGTCGTTCCCCCGCCAGGCCAGGAATTTTTCGAGGTCGGCAAGAGCAATCGTGAGCGTGGCCGTGTTGACATTGGGATGAAAATTGACGAAAGTTTCTTTTTTGAGGTCGGCATCAATGACGACGATGACCTCTTTTTGGGAGTCATGGACAAGCCCAAACGGCGAGACTTCACCCGCCTGCAGCCCTAGATACCGCATCAGACGCTCGTCGGAAGCGAAACTCAGCCGGTCGTCGCCGAGGCTCTTGGCTAGATGATGCAAGTCGATCTTTTTGAGGTGCTCGGCGATGATTAAATAGTGGCGGTTGCCTTTCTTATTGCGGACGAAAAGATTTTTGCAGTGCCCGCCTTTTATGTCTTTCCAATGTTCAATGGCCTGCTCGACCGTGAACACTGCCGGATGCGTATGGCGGATATAGGCGATGCCCAGCTTCTCCAGGGTTTCATAAACTCTTTGCTCGCGCTCTACTGGCATATGTTCCTTCCTTATGTTTCATATTTTTTAACACTCCCGTTGCGCTGTCAAGACATCGCATTATGAAAAAAGGCAACTTTATGTCCGTTTGTTCGTATAATAAAGAGAGGATTGACGTCGATGAAATTTTTGCTTTGGCTGATTTTGCTCGTCCTGTGCTGGCCTATCGCCCTTTTGGCGCTCGTCCTTTATCCCTTTGTTTGACTGTTGATGTTGCCTTTCCGCCTGATCGGAATCACGACGAACGGCGTCTTCGAGCTTTTCAAGGCGATCATCACCTTGCCCGTCAGAGTACTCCAGGGCTTTAAATAAAAATCCTTAGAAAGAATTCTAAAAAGACTCCGTCTTAAAAAGCGTCCATTGGCCGGCTTGATAGGCCGTCTTCAGCCATCCGCGGAAGCCGATGTATAATTGGGCGATGATAAACCCCAGGAATATGGGCAGCTCAGAGCTTTTGGCGAAAGTCGACTGGATTTTCAAATAGACTAGAAAAGCCGCCCATCCCGTCAATCCTAGGAGATAATAAAGCGCCAGCGCTTTCGCGAGCTTGCGGAAGATAAAGCCAACGGCGGCGATGAGGGTGCGAAAAACTGAACGGGAGTCGTCCACAGCAATCTTGATCCGGGCATAGTCCATAATCATTTTCATCAAAAAGAAAATGAACAGGGCGAAAACAATACGCCCGATGGTGAAATAAAAAGAGAGCTGTTCCTGCGCCGGATCTTTATCGATCGCCCCCAGCAGGATATCCAGGCCGATAAACACAAGGATCGCCGGAATCCAGAGGATTACCGAACAGACGGACAAACGGAAAAACCGGCCGAAATATTTCCCTCCTCCGGCGAAAAAAGCCTGAGTGAAGCTTTCCTGCTCCCGGGGGCGGACCAGGCAGTGAAGAATGCCTCCGTAAAGAAACAGAGAGACCATGAAATAGAGAACGATGAGGACAAAGGCGACGGTCAGCAGCGCGCCCAGCGATACTCCGGAGGAGGTCAAAAACTCTAAGATGGCGTTCATATCGGCTTTTTTCAAAAGTTCGGACGCGCTGAGGCTATTGGCCAGCGCAGACGCGGAGAGGACCGCTGAAAACAAAAAATAAAGGACCGAGCCGAACGAAAAATTGACCAGCCACAAGACGAAGGCGATCTTCGGCCGCAGAGTCGCTTCTTGAATTCCCTTAATATAGCTCTTGGTGATGTTCATGGCTGGCTCTCCTCAGAACGAAACAAACGATAAAAGGTGCTGGAACCAGGCCATGAGGCCGAGGGCGTATTTTCGAATTGGCGCCTTCTTCGGTGCTAAAACCCTGGAATTATTGCCGTAGTTGACATCGAGAAGCCATATCCGGTCGGGGTCGACCTGGGCATAAGCCAGTTTATAAGGCTTGGC
>Ga0315281_10011255_pt1 | contig 12264 bp, 11 predicted proteins | sample YL17G07_0_MG_FD_204540 | JGI IMG/M metagenome (GOLD analysis project Ga0315281, IMG submission 204540) | Sediment microbial communities from Yellowstone Lake, YNP, Wyoming, USA - YL17G07_0 | ecosystem: Environmental > Aquatic > Freshwater > Lake > Sediment | place: USA: Wyoming | collected... | reverse complement strand
AGCAGCGGTAATCAGACCACCGCTCCCAACGATGTAGTCGAGCGATGCCTCGCGGTTGCGGCCCTCGGCGATCGAATTGGTCGCCACAAGACCCGCGCGACCACCCGGCTCGAGACCACTGTGTGCCTTTCGGAACCAGTAGACGGCATAGTCCTTCACTCCGATTCCAAACTCCGCCTTCAGCCACTCGACGTACTCGTCACCAAGCTCACCGCGAAGAAATTTCGTCCCGTGATACGGCGGGTTCCCGATGATCGCGTCCGCGCGCGGCCAGTCCAACCGCAGTGCATCCCCGCGCCGGATCCCGGACATGTCCGCGAGCGGCAGCACCGTCTCGTCCAGGTCCAGCTCGTCGACGGCGAGCTTGTGGCCCATCCAGAGCGTCACGCGCGCGAGCTGTACCGCAAACGGGTCGAGCTCGATGCCCTTCATGTTCGACAGGGGGAAATAGACGGCGAGCGTCTGCTGCGCCGCAAGCCCCGCGTTCCGGCGCATGTCGGTCGACCGCCGCCGCAGCTCCGCCTCGATCCGCCGCAGCTCTCGGTACGCGACATAGAGGAAGTTGCCCGAGCCGCAGGCCGGGTCGAGCACGACGTAGTGCATCAGGTCGTTCTGCGCGGCCGTGACGTCGTCGAGCGTCCGGCAGGCCGCGATCCGCTCGCGCCACGGCTCCACCACCGTCGGCAGCACGATCTTGAGAATGTCCGCCTCGGCGGTGTAGTGCGCACCGAGCGCCCACTGCCGCTCGCGTCCGAGCGCACCCTGGAGCAGGCCGCCGAAGATCGCCGGCTCGACCTGGCGCCAGTTGAACCCTCCTGCGGCACGCGCGAGCAAATCCAGCTCCTCCGGCTCCAGGTGCACGCGCGCAGGCTTCGTGAAGAGCGATCCGTTCGCGTACGGCGTTCCCTCGTAGAGCCCGTGCTGCGGGCGGTCGCCCGGCGTCGCGAGGTACTCGAAGAGCTGCCCGAGATCGTCCGCACTCGAATGCGTCGCGTCGTCGCGGAGAGATTGCACCACCCGCGTGAAGAGATGCGACGGGATCATGTGCAGGTCCTCCGCGAACATCGCCCACACGCACTGGAGGACGAAGTCGCGGAGCACGTCGAGATCGGCGGCGCGCCGTTCGCGGAGTTGCTGGTACAGATCGGTGACGAGCGCGACCGCCTCGCGCGTCAGGTCGGCGCCGCCCGTCTCGAAGACGGGGTTGCGCCCCGCGAGGAAGTTCAGGACGTCGAGGTTGTCCGGCAGGTCGACGAGGTCGAGCACCGCCCTCGGCTCGGTGTAGACCGCGCCGGGCTCCCAGACCTCGAAACGGTGGAACGCGCAGAGCACGACGTACCGAGGGGCCGGCGACCTGGGCGTCCCGGACCGCTGCCAGTACTGGAGCGCCTGCGCGCGATGCGTCGGCAGCCGCGCGACCTCGCTCGGCCTCTTCATCTCGACGATGCAGACGCCGGGCCAGAAGAGGTCCATGAATCCGCCCTCGGTGTGCTCCTCGAACCGCGCCCCGGCCGCCTGCCGGTCGACGCCGTAGCAGGCGAGGAGCTCGTTCAGGAACGTCTGCGCCTCTGCGCGCTCCGAGCCGTGGTAGCCGCCCCAGTGCGCGGCGAACTCGGCGAGGCGCCGCCGGATCTCCTCTTCGGCGGGCGGCACGTCCGCCCTACAGGGTCAGCTGTTCCTTCGGGACCGCGAAGAGGGTGCCTTGCCGCAGGCGGCGGCCGACGTCGCTGAGCTCGGTCTCGGCCTTCGCCACCGCCTCGACGAGATGCTCGTCGGCGCCGGATTTGCGCAGGGCGTCGACCGCGCGCTCCGCGCGGGAACGCGCCTCCTCGATGTAGAGCATGGCGACGTCGATCTCGGCGAAATGCTGCTCGTCCAACTCCTGCAACCTCCTCTCCGGCGACAGAGTAGACGAGGTCGCGGACGTCGGCAGGCGAGGTGCCATCCCATGACCGTAGAGCGCCGTTTCACACGAGATCGTGCCGAGTTCGTGGCGAAACGGCGCCCTCAGGCGGCCGCGTGACAGACGGCTTCGATGTTGTTGCCGTCCGCGTCGAGGACGAAGGCGGCGTAGTACGTCGGGTGGTACGCCTCGCGGATGCCCGGCGCGCCGTGGTCGCGCCCGCCGGCGGCGAGGGCGGCCGCGTGGAACGCGTCGACGGTGGCGTGGTCGGACGCCGCGAACGCGACGTGCGTCCCCGTGCCGTACGGCTCACGCTCGGCGATCCAGAACTCCGGCTTGTCGGCGGTGCCGAAACCGGCCGCCTTCCACTCGTCGCGGGCCATCACGACGTGCCAGCCGAGCGGCGCGAGCGCCTGCTCGTAGAACGCGCGGCTCGCGGGGTAGTCCTTCACGTTCACGCCCACATGGTCGAACATCGCAGCTCCTCTCGTTAGGCTCGACTACATGATCCTCGAGAACGGCGTCGTCCGCACGCTCGACCCGTCGCTGCCCCTCTCGCGTGCGCTGGCGGTGGCGGGCGACCGCATCGCCGGCGGCGTCGGCGTGCACGAGACGTCGCTCGCGAGCCCCGAGGCGGTCGACCTCGGGGGACGCTGCGTCCTCCCCGGCTTCACCGACTCGCACGTGCACTTCCCGACCTGGGCGGTCGCACAGGGCGAGATCGGGCTCGACGGTTGCGCGTCGCTCGAGGAGACGCTCGACCGCGTGCGCACCGATCGGTCGGAGGGAAGCTGGATCCGCGGCTACGGCTGGCGCAGCGGCGACTGGCGCGACCCGCGCGAACCGACGAAGGCCGACCTCGACGCCGTCACGGGCTCCCGGCCCGCCGGGCTCGTCGCGAAGGACTACCACTCGCTCTGGCTCAACTCCGCCGCGCTCGCGCTCGCCGCCGGCGACCTCGACGTGCCGGGCGGCGTCGTCGAGCGCGACGCGAACGGCGAGCCGACGGGGATCCTGCGCGAGGAGTCGGCGTGGCGCTTCAAGGAACGCCACATGACCGTGCCGCCCGACGAATACGTGCGCGCGATGCGCAGCGGCGTGAAGCTCGCGCACGCGCGCGGCGTCACCTGCGTCCACGACAAGGACGGCTGGCTCGGGGCGGCCGGCCTGTGGCAGCGCCTCGACGAGCACGGCGGGCTGACGCTGCGCGTGTGGCAGTCGGTCCCGCACGACACGCTGCCGTCGCTGCGCGCGACGGGGCTGCGCAGCGGCATCGGCTCGCAGATGCTGCGCGTCGGCTACCTGAAGGTGTTCATGGACGGGACGCTCGGGTCGCAGACCGCCTGGATGCTCGACGGCAGCGGCGTGCAGATCACGAGCGGCGAGGAGCTCGCGGAGATCGTCCGCGCGGGCGCCGAGGCCGGCTGGCCCGTCGCCGTGCACGCGATCGGCGACCGGGCAAACCGCGAGGCGCTCGACGCGTTCGAGCAGACCCGCGACGCCTGGCAGCCGCGCGGGCTGCGCCAGCGGATCGAGCACGCGCAGTGCCTGGCGCCGGAAGACCTGCCGCGGTTCGCGCAGCTCGGCGTCGCCGCGTCCGTGCAGTTCACGCACGCTCCCTCCGACCGCGACCTCGCCGAGCGCTTCTGGGGCGACAGGCTCGCGGGCACGTACTCGTTCCGCTCCCTCGTCGACTCCGGCGCGGTCGTCGCGAACGGCTCCGACGCGCCGGTCGAGGAGCTCGACCCCTGGACGGGCGTCGTCGCGGGCGTCCTGCGCACGCTCGACGACCGGCCCGCGTGGCGGCCCGCGCAGGCGCTGACGCTCGAGCAGGCACTCCACGCCACCTGTGTCGCGCCCTCGTGGCTCTCGCACGACGAGCGCGTCCGCGGCACGCTCGTGCCGGGCCGGCTGGCCGACCTCGTCGTGCTCGACCGCGACCCGTACGCCTGTGATCCCACGGAACTGCCCGAGGTCGGGGTCGTCGCGACGATGGTCGCCGGGCGCTGGGTGCACAACCCGCCCCCCTGGTAGTTGCGCGGGCGACCCGGCATCTGATCGAATCGCCCATCCGGTCGAAGACGAAACGAATGGAGAAGAGGTGCCGCAGCACCGCCTGTCGCGTGACCAGGTGATCTGGTCGTTCGGGCCCGACCTCGTCCCGGTGCTCGAGGTCGGGCCGGGCGACGTCGTCACCTTCGAGACAAACGACTGCTTTACCGGCCAGATCCGGAGCGAGGACGACCTCGTCACGGGGATCGACATGTCGCGGATCAACAGCGCCACCGGCCCCGTCGCCGTGAAGGGCGCGGAGCCGGGCGACTCGCTCGTCGCGGAGATCCTCGACGTCCGCCCGATCGAGTGGGGCGTCGCGACCCTCATCCCCGGCTTCGGGCAGCTGATCGACCAGGTGCAGGCGCCGCTGACGCGGCTCTTCGAGGTGAAGGACGGAATGATCCGGCAGAACGAGCGCATCTCGTTCCCCGCGCGGCCGATGGTCGGCGTCGTCGGCGTCGCGACCGCCGGCGAGACGCTCTCGACCGGGCTCGCCGGCCTGCACGGCGGCAACCTCGACGACCACTTGCACGGCAAGGGCGCGAAGATCTACTTCCCGGTGCGGCAGCCCGGCGGCATGTTCGCGGTCGGCGACATGCACGCGTCGATGGGCGACGGCGAGATCTGCTTCACCGGGGTCGAGATCGCAGGCGAGGTCGACATCCGGTTCGACCTCCTGAAAGGCAAGCAGGCGACCTGGCCGGTGACCGAGCTCGCCGACCGCTGGCTCCCCCACGCCACGGCCGACCGCTTCGAGGAGGCGCTGCAGCTCGTCTCGGAGGAGGCGGCGCGCATGCTCGTCGACGAGCACGACTTCTCGCTGGAGGACGCGTTCATCTTCCTGTCCGTCGCCTGCGACGCTGGTGTCGCGCAGGCGTGCAAGCCGGCGATGGGCTTCGGGACGATCGCCCGCTTCTCGATCCCGAAGATCGGAGCCTGTCCCGGCCCCTTCAGGATCTGACGGCGACACGTACAATTCGAAGCATGGACCGGACGATGAACCCCGTTCACGAGGCCGCCACCTGCGCGGTCGCGGCCTCCGCCGAGATCATCGGCGCCAAGTGGACGGCCCTCCTCGTCCACGACCTCTCCGAAGGGGCGCGCCGGTTCTCGCAGCTCGAGCGCTCCTGCTGCGGCATCAGCCCGCGCACGCTGGCCGAACGGCTCCGCGCCCTCGAGGGGGAAGGGATCGTCGAGCGGCACAGCTACCCGGAGTCGCCGCCCCGGGTCGAATACGAGCTGACGGCCAAGGGCGAGGCGCTGCTACCGATCATCGACGCGATGCGCGAGTTCGGCCACGCGCACCTGCACTGCGAGCACGACCACTCGCACGCCCACTGACTACGCCGGCGGCAGCTTCCCGAGCGCGGTGTACAGCTCGGCCGCGGTGTCGACGCCCTGGTCGAAGTAGCGCACGAGGAACTTCTCGTTCGGCGAGTGCACGTTCGACTCGGGCAGGCCGAAGCCGGTGAGGATCGTGGCGATTCCCTTGTCGGCGAGCGCACGCATGATCGGGAGCGTCCCGCCGGAACGGACGAGCAGCGGCCGCACGCCGAGCACGTCCTCGAACGCCTGGAGCCCGAGCTGGATCGCGGGCGCATCCGGCCTGAAGAGCGCGGGCGGCGACCCTTTCCACTTCACCTCGACCTCGGCGCCGTCGGGCGCGGCGGCGCGCACGATCTTCTCCGCCGCGGCGCCGATCGTGGCGACGTCCTGGCCGGGCGCGAGCCGGATCGTGAACTCGCCGGACGCCTGCACCGAGAGCGTCGTGTTCCGCAGCCCCGGCTTGCCGCCGATGATCCCGTTCACGTCCGCTGACGGCTCGGCCCACGTGCGCGTGTAGAACTGCTCCGCCGCGGTCGGGTCGAGCGCCCGCGCGCCCTGGTCGCGCAGCTCGTCGGAGCCAGGCGGCAGGCTCGCCCACGCCGCGAGCTCCTCGGCGGTCGGCGCAGCGATGCCCTGCCGCAGCGGCTCGGGGAGCCGGCCGTCCGGTCCCGCGAGCACCGACTGGAACAGGCGCATCAACACGTGGATCGCGTTGAGCGCGGCGCCGCCGTACATGCCCGAGTGCAGGTCGCGCTCGCCGGTCCGCACCTTCACGTCGAAGGCGATCAGCCCGCGCGTCGCGAGGTCGAACACCGGCACGTCCATGCGAAGCATGCCGCCGTCGAAGATGATCGCCGCGTCCGCACCGGCCTCGTCGCCCGCAAGCCAGTCGACGATCGTCGTGCCGCCGATCTCCTCCTCGCCGTCGCAGGCGAAGCGCAGGTTGACGGGGAGCGCGTTCTGCTCGACGAGACGCTGTGCCGCCTTGAGCAGGATGAACACCTGGCCCTTGTCGTCGGTGACGCCGCGCGCGTACGCCCACTCGTCCCTGATCGTCAGCTCGAAGGGATCGGTGTCCCACAGCTCGAGCGGCGCGGGCGGCTGCACGTCGAAGTGGCCGTAGCAGAGCACCGTCGGCGCGTTCTCTGCGTCCTTCGACGCGCGGATCTCGCCGAGCGCGAGCTCCTTGTCGCCGAACGGGGTCAGCTCGGCGGTGCCGCCGATCCGCCGGACGAAGTCGCAGACCCACTCGCCGGCCCGCTTCACGTCCTCGCGGTGCGCGGGATCCGCGCTCACGCTCGGGATCGCGATGAGCTCCTGGAGCTCGTTACGCCACGTCTCGTCCATGGCGCGGACCTTAGTCGGGAAGGTCCCGTCCCTGCCGGAAGTACCGCGCACCCGCCCCGAGCTCGGCGGCCCGGTCCCCGCGGGTGAGCAGCGCGCAAGTCTTCAGAGACAAACAGCCGCACCCGATCCACGTCGTCAGAGGCCCCCCGGATCGCCTCGAGCGTCGCGATCCGACGGGCGAGGGGAAGGGCGGTCGCCTCGTCTCGAACGGACACGGCTCGTGACTGCCACCAGACGTGGCCGTGCTAGACGATGTTCCGCCCAGACAGGGTCGCCGCCTCCCGCTTGCAACCCCGAGTTCCCCTACCGGCGGTGTCCCGAAGAGCCACGGCCCGTGCCTGTCACCAGACGTGGCTGCCGGGGACACGCGCACGTCCCCGAACGCACCGCGGCGTCAGCCAGCCCGCTCGAAGGACGGACGCGCCTTCAGCGCGCCGACGACCTCTCTGAGACGACCCGCTAGGCGACGTCGCGCAGGCTGTGCGAATCGGCCAGCGCCCGCAGCTTCTTCAGGCTCTGGTTCTCGATCTGGCGGATGCGCTCGCGCGTGACGTTGAACGTGCGCCCCACCTCGTCGAGCGTGCGGGGGTGCTCGCCGTCGAGGCCGTAGCGCAGCTCGAGCACACGGCGCTCGCGGTGCGAGAGCGTCCCGAGGATCTTGACGAGCGTCTCCTTGCGCATCGAGACCTCGGCCGCCTCGTCGGGCAGCGGCATGTTCTCGTCGGTGAGGAAGTGCCCGAACTCCGACTCCTCCTCGTCGCCGACCGGCTTCTCGAGCGAGACCGGCGTCTGTGCGCTGCGCATGATCTGCTCGACCTCGTCCACCGGCAGGTCGAGATCCTTCGCGACCTCCCAGGCGAGCGGCTCACGACCGAGCTCGGCGCGGAGCTTGCGCTCGCTGCGCACGATCTTGTTCAGCTTCTCGACGACGTGCACCGGCATCCGGATCGTGCGCGCCTTGTCGGCGAGCGCACGCGCGACGGCCTGGCGGATCCACCAGGTCGCGTACGTCGAGAACTTGAAGCCCTTGCGATGGTCGAACTTCTCGGCCGCGCGCACGAGGCCGATCGTCCCCTCCTGGATCAGGTCGAGGAACGGCAGACCCTGGTTGCGGTAGCGCTTGGCGATCGAGACGACGAGGCGCAGGTTCGCCTCGACCATCTCCTGCTTGGCGCTGTGGTCGCCGCGCTCGATGCGCTTCGCGAGCTCGACCTCCTGGGCTGCCGTGAGCAGGTCGACCTTGCCGATGTCCTTGAGGAAGAGCTGGAGCGAGTCGGTCGAGATCTCGCGCGCCTCCGCGACGAGCTCTTTCTCCGGCTCGTCGGCGACGACGACGGCGGCGACGACCTCGATCTGCAGCTCCTCGAGCGCGCGGTAGAACTCGTCGATCTGGCCCGCGTCGAGATCGAGCTCGTCGAGGCCGAACGCGATCTCCTCGGTGCTCAACGAGCCGCCGGCCGCCTGCGCCGTGTCGATCAGGTGCCGGGCCTCCTCCGTCTCGAGGATCTCGGTCACCTCGCGTACGCCGCGCCCCTCAACCCCTGCTGCACTCACCGGCTCCCCCTACCTGAGTCCTGCATGTACCAAGGCGTGCTTTTTTGGGATGCCGCACTGTGCCATGCGGGTCGGACGTGGCGCCATGGGCCGTTCGGCTCATAAATCTCCTCACTTGGTCCCAGTGGACCCGAGGGCCGCGAGGAGCCGTCTCGCCTGGGTCGCGTACGGCGATCGGGGGTCGAGCGAGGCCGCCAGTTGCAGTTGCTTCCGCGCCTTGCCGAGCTCGCGCGTCCACAGCAGGAGCACGCCGAGATGGAAACGGACGACCGCGGCCCGGGGAAAGCGCCCGGTGAGCGGGCCGAGCCGGGAGAACGCGAGCACCGGCCGCGCCTTCGAGAACGAGCCGACGGCCGCCGCGGTGAGCGCCGTCGGGTCCTGCGGGGCGAGCGCCGCCGCGGCGCGGAACTCCCGCTCGGCCGAGAGCGGCCGGCGCAGGTTCCAGAGCGCGAGGCCGTAGAGCACCTTCGCGTTCGCGTCGGAGCCTGCGGCGGCGCGCTGCAATGCGCGGAGCTCCTGCGCGGCCGGCAACGACGTGACGCCCGGGGGCGGCTCGAGCGTCGTGACGATGTACGGCAGCCCCGGGAAGAAGGACGGATGGAGGACGTCGGAGGCGGAGACGGCCGAGGGGGAATCGGGCTCGACCTGCACGGCCCGGCTCCACGCCCGCACGGCGTCGGCGTTGCGGCCCGACCAGTAGTACGCCCAGCCGAGGTGCAGCTCCGCGAGCGCGCTGCGCTCGTGCGAGGCGACGAGCCGCTTCAGCGTGTCGAGCCCGCCGTCGGGCCAGGCGGCGAACGCCGCGCCGATCTGCGCCGGCAGCGAGTGGTAGCGCGCGAAGATCCGGCCGGCCTGCTGCCGGCGGCCGTTCCGGTAGAGCGCGGCCGCACGGCCGAGCGCCCGCGCCTCCGCGTCGGCGCGGACGCCGAAGTCGAGGTCGAGCGGCGGCGCGCCCGCCCGGGGCTTCGTCACCGACCCGCCGGCGGCGGTGCCGGGACCGGCGCTCCGCGACTGGAGCAGCGTGGCGCCCACGATCGCGGCCACGGCAAGCGCCGACGCGAGCCCGGCGATCGAGAGGACTCTCGTCCGTGCGCTCATCGAACGGCGAGGGTACCGGGTGGCGAATCCGAGCCGGCGCAGACCGATCCTGTACCGCTATATTCTGGAAAGTCATGCCGAGCTACAGGGACCTGCTCGCCCAGGTGAGGGCCGAGATCGACGAGGTGGACGCCGTGCGCGCCCGCTCGCTGCTCGACGGCCCCGAGTCGCCGCTCTTCGTCGACGTGCGCGAGCCGGACGAATGGGAAGAGGGCCACCTGCCGGGCGCCGTCCACGTAGCCCGCGGCCACCTCGAGTCCCGGATCGAGCACGCGGCACCCGACCGGACCCGGCCGATCGTCGTCTACTGCCAGGCGGGCGCCCGCTCCGCGTTCGCGGCGAAGTCGCTCCAGGAGCTCGGCTACGAGCACGTCGTCTCCCTCGCCGGCGGCTACACCGACTGGAAGCGCAACGGCTTTCCGACACAGCTGCCCCGCTCGCTCGACGCGGAGAAGCGCTCGCGGTACAGCCGCCACATCCTCATCCCCGAGGTCGGCGTCGACGGGCAGCTGAAGCTGCTCGAGTCGCGGATCCTGCTGATCGGCGCCGGCGGCCTCGGCTCCCCCGCCTCGCTCTATCTCGCGGCTGCCGGGGTCGGCACGATCGGCATCGTCGACGACGACCGGGTCGACGCCTCGAACCTCCAGCGCCAGATCGCGCATTCGACCGAGACGCTCGGCGACTGGAAGGCCGATTCCGCCAAGGCGACGATCCAGGCGCTGAACCCCGACGTGAACGTGATCACGTACAGGGAGCGCCTCACCTCCGAGAACGTCGACCGGATCCTCGCCGACGGCTGGGACGTGATCGTGGACGGCGCCGACAACTTCCCGACGCGCTACCTCGTCAACGACGCGGCCGTCTTCCACGACATCCCGCTCGTGCACGGCTCGATCTACCGCTTCGAAGGCCAGGCCACGGTCTTCAAGCCGCATGAGGGCCCCTGCTACCGCTGCCTCTTCCCGCAGCCCCCGCCGCCGGAGCTCGCTCCGAGCTGCGCCGAAGGCGGTGTGCTCGGCGTCCTGCCGGGCATCATCGGCTCGCTCCAGGCGAACGAGGCGCTCAAGCTCGCGCTCGGCATCGGGGAGACGCTCTCGGGCCGGCTGCTGCTCTTCGACGCGCTCTCGACGGAGTTCAGCGAGGTCACGCTCCGGCGCGACCCGGCCTGCCCGGTGTGCGGCGAGCACCCGACGATCACCGAGTACGTCGACTACGTCGAGTTCTGCTCGGGCAGCTCGGCGAGCACCGATCGGCCTGCGCACGCATGACGACCGTCCGGATCCCACCGACGCTGCGCGCGGAGACGGGCGGCGAGCGCCAGGTGACGGCGAGCGGCGCGACCGTGCGCGAGCTGCTCGACGACCTGATGACGCACTTCCCCGGCCTGCGCTCGCAGATCGTCGAGGACGGCGAGATCGCCCCCTTCGTCAACGTCTACGTCGAGGGCGAGGACGTGCGCACGCTCGACGGCATGGACACGCCGGTGCACGACGGCGCGACGGTCATCCTTCTCCCTGCGATGGCCGGCGGCTCCTCTGAGCCCCTCGCCGGGATGCGTCGTCCGGTCAAGGCAGAGTCGCTGCTCGACCTCGTCGGCAACACGCCGCTGGTCGAGCTTCGGCGTCTCTCGCCCAAGCAGGGCGTCCAGATCTACGCGAAGCTCGAGGGCGAGAACCCGACGGGCTCGATCAAGGACCGCGTCGCCAAGTCGATGATCGACGCTGCCGAGGCGTCGGGCGAGCTCGAGCCCGGCCGCGAGCTGCTCGAACCGACGAGCGGCAACACCGGCATCTCGCTCGCGCTGATCGCGAAGCTCAAGGGCTACAAGCTCACGTGCGTGATGCCCGACAACGCGACGGAGGAGCGGCGGCGCCTGCTGCGGCTCTACGGCGCGACCATCGTCGACTCGCCGGGCGACCAGGGCTCGAACGGCGCGGTGCGCCTCGCGCTCGAGCTGGCCGAGCGGGATCCGCGCTACTTCATGCCGTTCCAGTACGCGAACCCGGCGAACCCGCGCGCCCACTACGAGGGCACCGGCGCCGAGATCGCCGAGGCGCTCGACCGCGTCGACGTGCTCGTCGCAGGCCTCGGCACCGGCGGCACGCTGATGGGCACGGGCGAGCGGCTGCGCGAGAGCTTCCCCGACATCGTCGTCGCCGCGGCCGAGCCTCTGCCCGGCGACCCGGTGATGGGCCTGCGTTCGCTCGACGACGGCTACGTGCCGCCGATCCTCGACGTCTCGAAGCTCGACCGCAAGGTGCTCGTCTCGAACGAGGAGTCGATCGCCGCGGTGCGCGCGCTGCTCGACCAGGAGGGCATCTTCGCCGGCGTCTCTTCCGGCGCGGTCGTGCACGTGGCGCGGAAGCTCGCCGAAGAACTGGATGAAGGCGTCGTCGTCTGCGTGCTCGCGGACGGCGGCTGGAAGTACCTCTCCGCCGACTTCTGGGGCGCCGAAGACGTCGCAGAGTCGATGGAGCGCACCTTGTGGTGGTAGTGCCGCAGGAGGTGCGCGCCGCGCTCGTCGCACACGCGCAGGAGGAGGACCCGAACGAGGCGTGCGGTCTCGTCGTGCTGAAGGACGGCGTCGCCGAACGCTACGAGCGCGGGCGCAACGGCGCCGCGTCGCCGTACCGCTTCGAGCTCGAGGTCGCGCCCGAGCTGTGGTTCCTCGAGGACGACGGATACGAGCTCGCGGTGTTCCACTCGCACCTCTCCTCCCCACCGCGGCCGTCGCGCACCGACGTCGAGAACATCGGCCTCTGGGAAGGCAAGCCCTACCTCATCTACTCGCTGCACGAGGACGAGCTCGCCGCCTGGACAATCGGTAGCGGGACGATCGTCCCGCTACCGATTACCTAGTGTAGTGTCTTGTAAATAAGTGTGGTTTGTGGTAGGGTGGCCTATGCGCTCTGCTACTGCTCCGATGCCGCTGGCCGCCGTTCAGCGAGAAGTGCTCGAGAAGCTGTCTCGAGCGCGTACTG
>Ga0315281_10011253_pt1 | contig 12265 bp, 5 predicted proteins | sample YL17G07_0_MG_FD_204540 | JGI IMG/M metagenome (GOLD analysis project Ga0315281, IMG submission 204540) | Sediment microbial communities from Yellowstone Lake, YNP, Wyoming, USA - YL17G07_0 | ecosystem: Environmental > Aquatic > Freshwater > Lake > Sediment | place: USA: Wyoming | collected... | reverse complement strand
GGCACACCCGGTGCAGCCCGTCGGGTGTCTCGCGCCGCGTGACGACCTGCCCGGGCGCGGCGCCCGGCGGAGGAGCCTGTCATGTTCCAAAGCTTCGAAGACGCACAGTCCTTCGTTCGCGAGAACGCCATCGAGATGGTGGACTTGAAGTTCTGCGATCTCTGGGGGCGCTGGCACCACGTGACTGTCCCGGCGGCGCGCTTCCTCCCGGCATTGATGGAGAAGGGGGTCGGGTTCGACGGCTCGAGCGTCGGCTTTAAGGCCGTGAGCGCCGGCGACATGGTGATGGTGCCCGACCTCGAGACAGGCTTCGTGGACCCGTTCTGGGAGATCCCGACGATCTCCTTCATCTGCGCCACGTTGGAGGCGGACACCCGCCACCTCTTCCCCTACGACCCGAGGAACATCGCGCGCCGCGCCGAGGAGCACCTGCGTGGTTCCGGGATCGCGGACCTGAGCCGGTGGGGGCCCGAGTTCGAGTTCTACCTCTTCGATGGTGTTTCCTACGAGAACGGCATGAATGTGGCAAGCTACAGGGTCGAGTCGGCCGAGGCGGACTGGAGCAGCGGCAAGCTCGGCAGCGGCTACAACATTCCGCGCCACGGGGGCTATCACGCGATCCCGCCCCAGGACCACCTGTACAACGCCCGCTCCCGCATCACGATGGCGCTCCAGGCCATGGGCGTCGAGGTGAAGTACCACCACCACGAGGTCGGCGGCCCCGGCCAGTGCGAGATCGAGACGCGCTTCATGGAGACGCTGCGGGCCGGCGACACCACGATGCTCGTCAAGTACGTCACCCGGATGACCGCCAGCGCCCTCGGGATGACCGCCACCTTCATGCCGAAGCCGCTCTACGGCGAGGCGGGGTCGGGGATGCACTTCCACCAGCAGCTCTGGAAGGACGGGACGAACCTGTTCTTCGACCCGAACGGCTACGGCAGCGTCAGCGAGCTCGCGCGCTCCTACGTCGCGGGCCTCCTGCTGCACGGCGGCGCCGTGATGGCGTTCACCAACCCGTCCACCAACTCGTACCGCCGCCTGATCCCCGGGTACGAGGCGCCGATCTCGGCGATCTTCTCGGTCGGCAACCGCTCGGCGGCGATCCGGATCCCGAAGTACGCCAACCGTCCGGAGAGCGCCCGCTTCGAGTTCCGCCCCCCCGACGCGACCTGCAACCCCTACCTCGCGATCGCGGCCCAGCTCATGGCGGGGCTCGACGGGATACGCAACAAGCTCGATCCCTCCGCGCTGGGCTTCGGCCCGGTGGACGAGGACATCTTCGCCTGGCCCGCAGAGAAGCGCGAGAAGATCAAGGCCCTGCCAACCTCGCTGGAGGAGGCGACGAACGCGCTCGAGCACGACCGCGCCTTTCTGCTCGAGGGGGACGTGTTCAGCAAGGACCTCATCGAGCGCTGGATCGTGCGCAAGCGCTGGGAGGAGCGCGAGGTCCGCAACCGCCCGCACCCCTACGAGATCGAGCTCTACTACGGGCTGTGACAGCCACGTAGGCGAACTCGGTTTCAGGCCAATTCACCGTCCGTTGTAGAGGAATGGCTGTCACTGCGAGGCCCCGAAGGGACCGAAGCAGTCCCGTTCCCCCTGCTGTCATTGCGAGGACGCCGAGCGTAGCGAGGGGGACGAAGCAATCCCGTCGACATCGATGAGATCCCGCCACGCAGCCTTGTCAGGCTGCTCGCGGCTTCGGCGTCGGCCCCCTCGCGGCGCTCGGGGGCCTCGCGATGACAACGAAAACGCTACGTTTGAACGAAAAGCGGTCTCACGCGCGCGCCGAGCAGGGGTGCTTCCAAACGCCGCGTGCGTGGCTCACAATCTGGGATGGCGTTCTCCGGCGGCACGGGTGGCGCCTGCGAGGTGAAGGCATGAGGACATCCACGAGAGTGCCTGGCTGGCTGCGTCCGTGCGTCGCGGTGGTTGTGACGCTGCTGGCGGGGGCAGCCCACGGGGCGTTCCTGCGCAACGTGCCGCAGACCGTCAGCCAGCCGGACGGAACCGTGCTGCACCTCTTTGCCACCGGCGACGAGTACTACAACTGGCTGCACGACGCCGACGGCTACGTGGTCGTCCGCGACCCGGAGACGGGCTTTCTGGTCTATGCCGTCAAGGTGGACGGTCGCCTGAAACCCTCGGCTTTCCTGGTCGGCGTGGACGATCCCACCGCAGCCGGGCTCGAGAAGGGCCTGATGCCCGACCCTCGGTACCTGCCGACCCCGGAGGAGCTGTACCCGATCGGGAGGCGCCACGTCCTGGTGCGTGCGCAGGACCTCTCCAGCGCGCCGATGTTCCCGGCGGTCGACAACATCGTCGTCTTCGTCAGCTTCGCCGACGAGCCGAACCCCGGCTTCAACTCCCTCGACACGTACCAGCGGTGGTTCAACTCCACGACCGCCAGCGATTCCTCGATGCGGCGCTACTTCCTCGAGGCCTCGTACAACGTGCTCGACGTCGAGAGCACGTTCTACCCGACGCCATCGGGATCCGTGGTGGTCTCGTACCGGGACGCCAGGAGCCGGTCGTACTACAAGCCCTACGATGCCACGACCAACCCCGACGGCTACCAGAACGACCAGCGCAGCGCGCGCGAGTGGGCGCTGCTGCAGGCGGCGGTCAACGCGATCACCTCGCAGGTTCCGCCGTCGCTCAGCGTGGACGCGAACAACGACGGCTACGTGGACAACGTCGTGTTCGTGATCAGCGGCGCGGTCGTGAGCAACTCCGACTGGGGCACCCTGCTGTGGCCGCACCGCTGGGCCATCGACGACCAGCAGTACCCGGCGAGGATCAACGGCAAGCTGGTCGGGGACTACAACCTTCAACTCGACGGCAACATCCAGGTGGGCGTGCTGTGCCATGAGATGACGCACACGCTGGGGGCGCCGGATCTCTATCACTACACCGACTGCTCTTCGGAGCCCAACCGGAACCCGGTCGGCCAGTGGGATCTCATGGGGTTCGACATGGATCCGCCGCAGCACACGACCGCCTTCCTGAAGTGGCGCTACCTCGGGTTCCTCAACACGATCCCGCTCATATCGTCCTCGGGAAACTACACACTGAATCCGCTCACGTCCCAGGCGAACAACTGCTACCGGATCGCTTCGCCCAACTCCACGACCGAGTACTTCGTGCTCGAGTACCGCAAGCGGACGTTCCCGTTCGAGAACTCCGTGCCGGGATCGGGTCTCCTGGTCTACCGGATCAACACGGCCGCGGACGGGCAGGGCGACCGGTGCGGTCCGCCCGACGAGATCTACGTGTACCGGCCGGACAGCACGCCCACGAACGACGGCGCCCTCAAGCAGGCGTTTCTCGCGCCCAACACGGTCCCCCCGCGCCCGGCGATCAACGACACGACGAACCCCGCCTCGCTGCTCTCGGACGGCTTCCCCGGAGGGCTCTCGATCTCGAGCATCGGCACGCCCGGGGACACCGTGTCGTTTCACGTGGAGATCCAGTCCCCGTGCAGCCAGCCGGGCGCGTTCACGCTTGCGTCGCCGTCCAACGGGGCCAACCTGCCGGGCACGACCTCCGCCACGCTCGCCTGGAACGCCTCGGCCGGCGCCACCTCGTACGACGTCTACTTCGGCACCGATCAGGTCCCGGCGCTGCTCGGCACCCAGACCGGGACCAGCGTGTCTGTGAGCGTTACCAGCGACACGACCTACTTCTGGAGGGTGGCGGCCAAGAACGCCTGTGCCCAGGTGTTCGGGCCTGCGTCGGGAACGTGGGCTTTCAGCGTCGGGACCTCCGGCGGCATCACGATCCTGTCCGACGATTTCGAGGGCAACCTGTCGAAGTGGCAGCTCGCGAGGACCGCCGGCGCGAGCGCCACTGCGTGGGGGATCGTGAGCTGCAAGAAGAAGGACGGCAACGGCGCGGCGTGGTGCGCGGCCGGTGGCTCGGCGCCCCAGCCGGTGTGCACGCAGTACGCCCCCGACCAGGGAACGTTCATGATTGCCGGGCCGTTCTCGCTCGCCGACGCGACCGAGGGCTCGTGGGACTTCGACCTGTGGGCCGACATCGACGACGGCGGGAATCCGAACGAGCCGCCCGACGTGGTCTACTGGATGTGGTCGCTCGACGGCAGGAGCTACTACGGCAGCGGTGCCTCGGGCACGACCTCGGACTGGGAGCACGTGTCGCTCGCGATGAGCGACATGAAGATGGGGAACGGGACCCCGATCCTCGGGCAGCCGAAGGTCTGGTTTGCGTTCCTGTTCTTGTCGGACCCGACAACCCAGAAGGAAGGCGCCTACGTCGACAACGTCGCGATCAAGAAGGTGATCGGCCAGCCGGGCCCCCCGCCGGCGCGAGTGCGGCGGCACCTGCCCAGGCGGTAGCGACCCCGTCAGGCGCCGTCCGCCGAAGCTCCAGCCGGACAACAAGTTTCGTGCCGAATGGGCGCTTCAGCCACGTGGGTCCGGGCGGCGTCCCGAGCTGCCCGAAAGGCCGTTAGTTGAGATTCTTTTTTGTCTGTTAGCAGTTCTTTGAGTCCAAATGGGCACCGTGACCTACAATTGATATGGAAGTCTCAGACGAGAAAGACGCCTGCGGGTTTGAGGAGGAATCATGAGCGACCGCCGTCCCCGGAAGCACCATCGTCTCTGGCCTTTAGTACTTGCCGTGCTCCTGCTTTCGGCGCCCTTCGCACAGGGGGCCTTCCTGCGAAACGTGCCGCAGACGGTGATCCAGCCGGACGGCACCGAGCTGCAGCTTTTCGCAACCGGCGACGAGTACTACAACTGGCTGCACGACGCCGACGGGTACGTCATCGTGCGCAACCCCTCAAACGGCTGGCTCGTGTACGCGACGAAGGTGGACGGCCGGCTCAAGCCCACAGAGCTCGTCGTCGGGAGGTCGGACCCCACCGCCGCCGGGCTCGAGAAGGGTTTGAAGCCCGATCGCCGGTTCGTTCCCGAGCCGAGAACGCTGTTCCCCGGGCCCATGGCGGCTCGGGCTCTGGGAACCCCCGGCGTCCCGTCTTTCAGCTCGATCAACAACATCGTGGTTTTCGTGCGGTTTGCCGACGAGCCCGAGTTCGGCGCGCCCATCAGCACCTACGATGGGAACCTGAACTCGACCGCCGCCGGTGTCAGCTCGCTGCGCAACTACTTTCGCGAGGCGTCCTACCAGCAGCTCACGGTCGCCAGCACGTTCTATCCGGCGCCGTCCGGCGGCTACGTGGTCTCTTACACGGATTCGCAGCCCCGCGCGTACTACAAGCCGTACGACGCCACCACGAACCCAACCGGGTACGACAAGAACTCCGACGCCGACCGCGCGCAGCGTGAGCACACCCTGCTCGGCAACGCGATCAACGCCGTGGCGTCGCAGATCCCAAGCTCGCTCAACGTGGACACCAATGGCGACGGCTACGTGGACAACGTCTGCTTCATCGTCTACGGGAATGCCGTTTCGGGCGACTGGGGGAACCTCCTGTGGCCGCACCGCTGGTTCATGAGTTCCGACGTCGCGGTGAACGCGTATATCAACGGCAAGCTCGTGGACGCCTACAACCTGCAGCTGAACGACAACCTCGGCGTCGGCGTGCTGTGCCACGAGATGACCCACACGCTGGGCGCGCCAGACCTCTACCACTACACCGAGTCGGCCAAGGACCTCGCGCCTGTGTGGAAGTGGGACATCATGGAGGTCGACTCGAACCCACCGGAGCACATGGGCGCGTACATGAAGTACCGGTACCTGGGGTGGGTCCCGTCGATTCCCCAGATAACGACCTCCGGGACCTACACGCTCCAGGCCCTGACCTCGGCGACGAACAACTGCTACAGGATCGCGTCTCCCAACTCGTCAACCGAGTACTTCATGGTGGAGTACCGACGGAAGACCGGGACGTTCGAGTCTTCGGTGCCCGGCTCGGGGCTGCTGGCTTACCGGATCAACACGGCGGTCAACGACGGGTCCGGCAACCGCAACGGCCCCCCCGACGAGGTCTACATCTACAGGCCCGGCGGGTCCCCGACAACCAACGGTGACCCGAGCAACGCCCACCTGGGGATCGATGTCGTGCGCCCGACCATCAACGACACAACCGATCCCAACTCTTTCCTTTCGGACGGCAGCCCGGGTGGGTTTTCGGTCTCCAACATCGGCTCCGCGGGGAGCACGATCTCCTTCACGGTGACGCTCGGCGGCGGCGGCGGGGGCACGACGACGGTCTTCTCGGACAACTTCGAGGGTGCGTTTCCCGGTAACTGGCAGCTCTGGAGGAGCTCCAGTTCGGCAACCACCGAGTGGGGCAGGGTCACCTGCAAGAGCAGCGGAGGCAGCGGGTCCGCCTGGTGCGCGGCGGGCGGCTCATCGCCCCAGCCCGCCTGTGGCCAGTACGTGGGGAACATGAACACCTGGATGATCTACGGTCCGTTCTCCCTGGCAGATGCCACCGAGGCCACCGCCGAGTTCGACGCCTGGGTCGACAGCGAAACCTACAACCAATCCGTCCCGGAGGGCGACCAGTTCGAGTGGTTCATCTCCACCGACGGAACGAACTTCTCCGGCTACTACACCTCGGGCAACAGCAACGGGTGGGTCCACAGGGTCTTCAACTTCAAGGACGTCACCAGCATCACCGCGGTCGGTAGCGCCAACGTCTGGTTCGCGTTCGTCTTCAAGTCCGACCCGTACGTCCAGGGCGGGGGCGCCTTCGTGGACAATCTCGTCATCAAGAAGACCGTTGCGGGCTCGTGCACCTACTCGATCCTGCCAACAACGCAGTCGTTCTCGAACGCAAGTGGGACCGGCACGGTAAGCGTGACCGCCGGAAGCGGGTGCTCGTGGACCGCGGCAAGCAACGTGAGTTGGATCTCGGTCACCAGCGGGGCCGGCGGCAGCGGGAACGGGACGGTCGGGTACTCGGTGCAGGCCAATGCGGGCGCGGCGCGCTCGGGCACCCTCACGATCGCGGGCCACACGTTGACGGTCAGTCAGGGAGGCGCGAGCTGCAGCTACTCGATAAACCCGATGAGCGGGACCTCGGCGGCGGGCGGCGGGACCGGGAGCTTCAACGTCACCGCGGGCGCCGGTTGCGCGTGGACGGCCAGCAGCGACTCGAGCTGGCTGCGGGTCACCTCCGGCGCCTCGGGCAGCGGCAACGGGACCGTCTCGTACGGCGTGGACGCCAACGGCGGTGGGGCGCGGGCCGGACACATCACCGTCCAGGGGCAGTCGTTCACGCTCAACCAGTCCGGGACGAGCGTCAGCCTGCCTTACTCCCACTGGATCGCCGCCGCGAGCCACGTGGACGGGGCCGGCAGCTCCCACTGGCGCAGCGACGTCGCGGTGCTCAACCGCTCCGCCTCGCAGGCAACGGTCGAGTACCGCCTGTACACGCCCGCCGGGGTGAGGACCCAGCAGGTCGCGCTCGCGGGCAACGCACAGGACTTCCGCAAGGACATCGCGGCCTGGCTCGGGTACACAACCGGCTCGGGACCGCTGGAGGTGCGGTCCAGCCAGGACGTCTTCGTGATGGGCAGAACGTACAACCAGGTGGACGCGACGCGCTCCTACGGACAGAACTACGACGGGCAGGACCCGGGCTCCAGCCTGCTCTCGGCCGGGCAGTCGGCATGGCTGCCGCTGCTCGCCCAGACTCCGAGCTTCCGGTGCAACATCGCGATCACCAACTCCGGGACCACCACTGCAAACGTGACGCTGGCGCTCTACGACGGCCAGGGCAACCTGCTCTGGAGCGGCAACGCCGAGTCGGACGCCATCACTGCGGGCGGATTCATCCAGTACCTGAAGCCTTTCCAGAAGTACGCGGGCAGGAACAACATCGAGCACGGCTACGCGAAGGTCACGGTCAACTCGGGGTCGGGGATCATCGTGTGGGCCTCGGTAGTGGACGAGGCATCTGGCGACCCGACGACGATCTTCATGAAGCGCTGATCGCAGCTGCGCGTCGAAGACGATTGAGGCGAGCCCGGGGAACCGGGCCCGTACCTCATTCTTGCCGGCGCCACGGGTGGCGGGTGCTGTTCTGTTTTTCCACTCCGTGGGGGTTTTCTCTTGCCCCGCGGGCTGATTCTCTCTTGTTTCACTGCGTGAGGCTTTTGTTTTGCCGGTGCCACGGTGGCTAGCTGCAGGCTTGTGCGCCCCCGCGCACTGCGCCTGCAGACTCCTCCGCCCGCGACCCCGCAGCGCGCCTCGGCGCCGTGACCCTCGCTGTTCCCTGCGCTGCGCTTCGGGCCAGCGCCTCCCGCCGCCGATGCGCACGCGGGGTGCCCGCGGGCTCCGGAGATATCGGCCACCCGCGGCACCGGCGGATTGAATGCCCCCCTCCCGCAGTGCGGGTGGGCAAAGCTGTCTAGCCGCTTTGCCGACATGGCGAAACAGCTTGTGCAGGTGCAAGGCAAACGGGAGGGTGGAGGCAAAACCCGCCCCGCGGGCGGCAGGAGCCATCGCGCCGGAGCGTGCGGGTCCTGAGCGGCCAGGCCGGCGGGCGGATACGCTGGCCCCGACCGATTGTCTTGCGCGAGGGAGGGGAACAGCGAGGGTTCGCACGCCGGGCTGTGTCCCGCCGCAGGCGGGATCGCACGCGGAGGCGGGTCGGAGGGCTGGGCTCGATGCCCAGCCCGAGCGATCGCTCCCAGCCCGCGGGGCAAAAGGAAACTCAGAGTTCGATCTGCGTGCCGAGCTCCAGCACGCGGTTGGGCGGGATCGAGAAGAACGCGGTCGCCGATTGCGCGTTGCGCGACAGGAAAGCGAACAGAGCCTTGCGCCAACGCCACATCTTCGAGGGGCCCGTGGTGAGCAGGGTCTCGCGACCCAGGTAGAAACTGCACTCGCGGGTCGTGACCTTGAGCCCTTGCGCGCTTGCGAGGCTGAGTACCTCGGACACGTTGGGCGTCTGCATGAAACCGAAGTGCCCGATCACCTGGAAGAAACCGCTGCCGAGCTCGTGCACCTCTACTCTCTCGCTCTGGGCCACGAACGGAACCCCCTCGGTGCGTATGGAGAGCAAGACGACGCGCTCGTGAAGCACCTTGTTGTGCGTGTAATGGTGGAGCAGCACCACGGGCGCCACGCCCACGTCCGATGTCATGAAGACAGCGGTGCCGGGGACACGCAGCGGCATGTGGGCCGGCAGGTCTGCCAAGAAGAACTCGATGGGGAAGGAATCCGCTCGCAGCTTAGCGGCAAGCTCGGTTCGGCCGCGTTTCCACGTAGTCATGAGCGTGAAGATCAGGCCGCCGATAACCAGGGGGAACCATCCCCCGTGCTTGACCTTGCCGGCGTTGGCGAGAAGGAATGAGAGATCCACCGCCAGGAAGAAGCCAGTCACGAGGAACGCGGTGGACACGGGCCACTTCCACCGCTCCCTTGCCACTGAGTACAGCAGGAGCGAGGTGGCGGCCATGGTGCCCACGACGGCGATCCCGTATGCCGCCGCGAGGTTAGTGGATTTCTGAAAGGCAAGGACCAGTCCGCAACACGCCACCATTAGTGCCGCGTTGACCTCGGGCACGTAGATCTGGCCGCGCGCCTTGTCGGACGTGTGGACGATGGTCAGCCGTGGCGAGTAGCCGAGCTGCACCGCTTGCTGGGCGAGGGAGAACGCCCCCGAGATCAGGGACTGGGAGGCGATGATCGCCGCGGCCGTCGCCAACACCACCAGCGGGTACACGAGGTCGGGAGGCGCCAGCAGGAAGAACGGGTTATCGCCCGCCCCCTCGCCCCGGGCGATGAGCAGCGCCCCCTGGCCGAAGTAGTTCAGCAGCAGCGCAGGGAAGACCACGATGTACCAGGCCACGCGGATCGGCGTGCGCCCGAAGTGCCCCATGTCGGCGTACAGGGCCTCGGCGCCGGTAATGCACAGCACGACCGCGCCCAGGATCAGGAACCCGCGCCAGTGGTGCTCGGCCATGAAACGAAGCGCCCACATTGGGCTCACCGCCTCGAGCACCCGCGGCTCGCGCAGGATCCAGGATGTTCCGAGCACGGCGATCGAGACGAACCACACCATCATCACGGGCCCGAACATCGCGCCGATCCTGCCGGTACCCCTCTTCTGAAGCACGAACAAAGCGACCAGGATCGCCAGGGCGATCGGCACTACGAAAGGCCGGAAAACGGGGGTGGCGATCTCCAGCCCCTCGATTGCGCCGAGGACGGTGATCGCAGGCGTGATCATGCCGTCGGCCCACAGCAGCGCTGCGCCAACGAGGGCGAGGAGAATGAGGGCGAACCTGCGCCTCTGGCCCTGGCCGTTGCCCTTGGGCATCACCAGCGCCAGCAGCGCCAGGATCCCGCCGTCGCCGCGGTTGTCGGCTCGCATGACGAACGTCAGGTACTTGACCACGACCACGAGCGTGAGCGACCAGAAGACGAGGGAGAGCACACCGAGCGTGTTGGGGACCGTGGGCGGGATCCCGTAGGTGGGGTTGAAGCACTCCCTGATCGCGTACAGCGGCGAGGTGCCGATGTCCCCGTAGACCACGCCGAGCGCACCCACCGCGAGCTTCGCGAGGTCCCTCGCAGACGTGATCCTGGGGGCGTCGCTGTGGGCCTGGGTTGAGGAGGTGGGGGGGGCGCTCATCTCGGTGCAGCGCGTAGCCTACCACCCCTGACGGCCGCCGCGCGCGGCGACGCCCGGCCGGGTGTAAGAACCAACGATCGGGCCTCCGCGATGCCGGTGGCCCTGGGGCTAAGCCGATGTCACTCGGACAAGGTGGCGCTCGCAGGCGGTCTTGACGTTTTCCTAACGCGAAAGCCTCGGGCACTTATGCGCCCTTGACCTCACCGGTTGTCGAATTGCCGTGAGTGGAGGTGCGACGTGGACGTCATTGTGCTGCTTCTCGTGGCCGCTCTGCTGATTGTCACGCTCCGGTTCGTCGCAGGCGTGGACCGAATCGGCAGCGGGAGGTCGGCATGAACTGGCTCTACTTCATCGCAGGGCTGATCGCCCTGGGGCTTGTGGTTTACCTCCTGCTCGCCTTGCTGAAACCGGAGGAAATGGGATGACCGGGTTAGCCGTCGTGCAGCTGCTGGTCTACCTGGGCGTGATCCTGGCGCTGGCCAAGCCGCTCGGGATCTACATGGCTCGCGTCTACGAAGGCCACCCGGGTGTCCTCGGCCGCGTCCTCGGTCCCATCGAGCGCTTGCTGTACAGGACCTCCGGGGTGAGAGCCGACGACGAGATGGGCTGGAAGCGCTACGCCCTCGCCATGCTGCTGTTCAACCTCGTGGGCTTTCTTCTGCTCTACGTTCTGCAGCGGTTGCAGGGGGCGTTGCTGGCCAACCCCCAGCACTTGCCGGGCGTGCGGCCCGACCTCGCTTTCAACACGGCGATATCGTTCGCGACCAACACCAACTGGCAGAGTTACTCCGGCGAAACGACGATGAGCTACTTCACCCAGATGTTCGGGCTGGCGGTGCAGAACTTCCTCTCCGCCGCGTCTGGGATGGCGGTGCTGGTGGCGCTGATCCGCGGCATCGCGCGACGCACCGCGTCGACGATAGGCAACTTCTGGGTGGACACGGTTCGTGGCACGTTGTACATCCTCCTGCCGCTATCCTTCATCGTGGCGCTGGCACTCGTGTCGCAGGGAGTGGTCCAGACGTTTTCGCCGTACAAGAACGTCGCGCTCGTGCAGCCGGTCGTCGCGGACCAGCCGAAGCTCGACTCCTCCGGCGGTCGGTTCACGGACGCGCAGGGCAACCTGGTCACCGAGAAGGTCACCGTGACCGAGCAGACCCTGGCGGTCGGCCCGGCGGCGTCGCAGATCGCGATCAAGCAGCTCGGCACGAACGGCGGCGGCTTTTTCAACGCCAACTCGGCCCATCCTTTCGAGAACCCGACACCCCTCTCGAACTTCCTCGAGATGCTCGCGACCTTGCTGATCCCCGGCGCGCTCTGCCTCACCTTCGGCGAGATGGTGCGCGACCGCCGCCAGGGGTGGGCGATCCTGGCCGCGATGTCGGTGATCTTCCTCGCGGCCGCGGTCGTCGCCATCTCGAACGAGCAGCGCGGCAACCCGTTGCTGGCAAGGCTCGGCGTGGACCAGCGCCCCTCGTTCGTGCAGTCGGGCGGACCCCCAGCCGCCGGACTGGTCGGGGGCCAGTCGGGTGGACCCACAGCCGCCGGACTGGTCGGGGGCCAGTCGGGTGGACCCACAGCCGCCGGACTGGTCGGGGGCCAGTCGGGTGGACCCACAGCCGCCGGACTGGTCGGGGGCCAGTCGGGCGGACCCACAGCCGCCGGACTGGTCGGGGGCCAGTCGGG
>Ga0315281_10011252_pt1 | contig 12266 bp, 10 predicted proteins | sample YL17G07_0_MG_FD_204540 | JGI IMG/M metagenome (GOLD analysis project Ga0315281, IMG submission 204540) | Sediment microbial communities from Yellowstone Lake, YNP, Wyoming, USA - YL17G07_0 | ecosystem: Environmental > Aquatic > Freshwater > Lake > Sediment | place: USA: Wyoming | collected... | reverse complement strand
GTGCAGGAAGACGTTGTTGAAATTTTGCTGAACCTCAAGGGTCTGGTGCTCAAGCTGCATAACGCAACAGAAGCAACACTACGCCTGAATAAGTCTGGTGCGGGCGTAGTGACTGCCGGTGATATCGAGACCAATGCAGATACCGATGTGGTTAATCCATCGCATGTCATCGCTCACCTTACTGCTGGCGGCAAGCTCGATATGGAAATCAAGGTTGAGAAGGGTCGTGGTTACGTCTCTGCTATTTCCCGACAGGTTCCTGGGATGACTCGCCCGGTTGGACACATTGCTCTGGATGCATCATTCAGCCCGGTTTACCGTGTTAGCTATGCGGTTGAAAGTGCCCGTGTGGAACAGCGTACTGACCTGGATAAACTGGTCATGGATATCGAGACAAACAGCGCGATTGATCCTGAAGAGGCGATTCGTTTTGCTGCCCGTATCCTGGTAGATCAGTTCCTGGTATTTGCCGAGCTGGAAGGTACGCCCACTCCAGTAGAGAAGCCACAGGCACCAAAGATAGATCCATTGTTGCTGCGTCCGGTTGACGATCTGGAGTTGACTCCACGTTCTTCAAACTGCCTCAAGGCTCAAAGCATACATTACATAGGCGACCTGATTCAGCACAACGAATCCGATCTGCTGCGTACGCCTAACCTTGGTCGCAAATCATTGAACGAAATCAAGCAAGTATTGGCTGAACATGGCCTTTCGCTTGGTATGAAATTAGATAATTGGCCTGCGCCAGTTGAGCAGTAAGCCAATAAGCAGTAAGAAAGGATAATCATGCGTCACCGTCTAGGATTAAGAAAACTTAACCGCACCAGCAGCCACCGTTTGGCCATGTTGCGCAACATGACTGTTTCTTTATTGCGTCATGAAGCGATTAAAACAACTTTGCCAAAAGCCAAGGAATTACGCCGCGTTGCCGAACCCATTTTGACACTGGGCAAAAATCCAAGCTTGGCAAACCGCCGTTTGGCATTTGCCCGCCTGCGTGACCGTGAAATGGTGACCAAGCTGTTTGATGAATTGGGCCCACGCTATGCGGCTCGCAATGGTGGTTACTCACGCATACTGAAGTTTGGTTTCCGCAAGGGCGACAACGCTCCCATGGCCTTGATTGAACTGATGGACAGGCCGGCGGATATTGAAGCTGTGGAAGACGCCAGCGAATAAAGTAACTTTATGGAATGAGAAAAAGCCGGACTAGACCGGCTTTTTTTATTTGGCAGTGGGGGATTTTTTATCCAGAACCTGCTTCAAGTATTGCCCGGTGACGCTTTCAGGATTGGCTGAAAGCTCTTTAGGGGAGCCTTGCGCAATAATCCGACCACCTCCAACCCCGCCTTCCGGCCCCAGGTCTATGACCCAGTCAGCTGTCTTGATCACGTCAAGATTATGCTCAATAACCACCAGCGTATTACCCTGGTCTCGAAGCTTGTGGATGACCTTTAGCAGCAGTGCGATGTCATGAAAATGCAGGCCGGTAGTGGGCTCGTCGAGTATGTATAAGGTGCGCCCAGTGTCGCGTTTTGAGAGCTCCAGGGACAGTTTTACACGTTGCGCCTCACCACCCGAAAGCGTAGTAGCACTTTGTCCCAGGGTAATGTAGCCCAGACCGACATCGAGCAAGGTTTTCAGCTTGCGGGCGATGATAGGTACGGCTTCAAAAAATGCATGTGCCTGTTCGACAGTCATGCAAAGAATTTCATGGATATTTTTCCCCTTGTACTGCACCTCCAGCGACTCGCGGTTGTAGCGCTTGCCGTGGCATACATCGCAATCGACATAAACATCCGGCAGGAAATGCATCTCCACTTTAATGACGCCGTCGCCCTGGCATGACTCGCAGCGCCCACCCTTGACGTTAAATGAAAAACGCCCAGGCCCATAGCCGCGCTCACGCGATTGGGGTACGCCTGCAAAGAGTTCACGTATGGGGGTAAAAAGCCCGGTGTAAGTGGCGGGATTGGAGCGTGGTGTGCGCCCGATGGGAGACTGGTCGACATTGATCACTTTATCAAAAAACTCAAGCCCGCTGATTTCTACAAAAGGCGCTGGCTCGGTGCTGCTGCCATATAAATGCTGGGCAACGGCAGGATAAAGCGTGTCGTTGATCAGGGTGGATTTACCCGAACCCGAAACCCCTGTTACGCAAACCATCAGCCCAACCGGTAAATCCAGCGTCACATCTTTCAGGTTATTGCCGCAAGCTCCCTTGATTTGCATCATGCGCTCCGGGTCTGGCGCGCGATATTTTTTTGGCGCGGCGATACTGCGTCGCCCCATCAAATAGTCGCCTGTCAGAGACTGCGGATTGGCGCAAACTTCTTCAGGTGTACCCTGGGCAATAATCGTCCCGCCGTGTTCGCCTGCTCCAGGCCCCATATCCACCACGTGGTCGGCAGACAGAATGGCATCCTCATCATGCTCCACCACAATCACGCTGTTGCCCATGTCGCGCAGGCGTTTCAGGGTGTCCAGCAGGCGGCTGTTATCGCGTTGATGCAAGCCTATGGAAGGCTCATCCAGCACATACATCACCCCGGTTAACCCGGAACCTATCTGGGAGGCCAGGCGGATACGCTGAGCTTCACCGCCGGAAAGTGTCTCGGCAGAGCGATCAAGCGATAAATAATCCAGCCCGACGTTGTTGAGAAAAGTAAGGCGACTGATGATTTCCTGCAAAATCCTTTCAGCAATCGCCTGCTTGTTGCCGGGCAATTGCATGTCCTGAAATAAAGTTAGCGCCTGCTTTAATGGCAGGGCGCTAATCTGGAAGATGGCGTAATCCGCCACGCGGACATGCCTGGCTTCAAGGCGCAAGCGCGTCCCTTTGCATTCCGTGCAACTACAGTTATTGAGAAACTTGGCGAGTTCCTCGCGCACGGTTGGTGACTCTGTTTCTTTGTAGCGCCGTTCAAGATTATTAACAATGCCTTCAAAGCTGTGCTCACGCAGGGTAGGTTTGCCGCGCTCGTTCAGGTAGCTGAAGGGTATTTGTTCCTTGCCGCTGCCATATAAAATAACCTGCTGAATATTTTCCGGCAGGCTTTCAAAGGGCCGCTCCAGATCAAAATCATAAAATTTAGCCAGACTATCCAACATCTGGAAATAAAATTGGTTGCGCCTGTCCCAGCCCTTGATCGCACCGGAGCTAAGTGATAACTGGGGGAAGGCGACGATACGTTTTGGATCAAAGAAGCTGATATTGCCCAGGCCATCGCACTTCGGGCAGGCACCCATCGGGCTGTTAAAAGAAAACAGGCGAGGTTCAAGTTCCTGTAGCGAGTAGTTGCATATCGGGCAGGCAAACTTCGCTGAAAAAAGGTGCTCCTTGCCGCTATCCATTTCTACCGCCAGTGCGCGGCCATCTGCATGGCGCAATGCGGTCTCAAAAGATTCTGCCAGACGCTGTTTGCTGTCAGCACTTACTTTCAATCTGTCCACCACGATTTCCACGGTATGCTTTTTATTCTTTTGCAATGTAGGCAGGGCATCCATTTCACACACCTTGCCATTTACGCGCAGACGCACAAATCCCTGCGCCTTGAGCTCGTCAAATAACTCAAGTTGTTCACCCTTGCGTTCAACCACCAGCGGCGACAAGATCATTATCCTTGTGCCTTCAGGAAATGCCAGTACATGGTCAACCATCTGCGAGATGGTTTGGGCACGCAGCACAATGTCATGTTCCGGGCAGTAAGGGTCACCAGCGCGTGCAAACAGCAGGCGCAAATAATCATGGATTTCGGTAACTGTGCCTACGGTAGAGCGGGGGTTATGGGAGGTTGCTTTTTGCTCGATGGCGATGGCGGGGGAAAGTCCCTCGATCATGTCCACATCCGGCTTGGCCATTAACTGCAAAAATTGGCGTGCGTAAGAAGAGAGAGATTCCACATAACGCCGCTGGCCTTCGGCATACAAGGTATCAAAGGCTAAAGATGACTTTCCTGAACCTGACAGGCCGGTGATCACCACCAATTTGTTACGGGGTATTTCAAGGTTAATGTTTTTCAGGTTGTGAGTGCGTGCGCCGCGTATTCTAATGCTTTCCATTTTGAGCCCTAATGTTTCATCAATTGACGAGCGCCCTCGCTTGTATTTTGATTCGTATGAAAACCTTGTTCAGTCGGGCGTATGAATAACTACGCCACTCCTTCACAAACTTTCCCTACAAATCAAAATACTGCGCGATCATCGCCCGAATTTATAAAACATCAGGGCTAAGCTTTCGTCGAATCCGCTAAACCTGCTAATATACGCGACTTTACTCGCACACCCAACTATCAAATATGCAGTCTGGCAAAGATACAAGCCTACATCCCGGATTTAAATCTATACATTTGGGCGATTCCATGTCCCCAACCGAGCTTAGGGCCAGCATAGGCCTGGCTAGCGTGTATGGATTACGCATGCTGGGGCTATTCATCATCCTGCCCATCTTCGCCATCTATGCCGAACATTTGCCCGGCGGGGACAGCCACTTGCTGATAGGCGTTGCCCTGGGGGCTTATGGCCTGACCCAGGCAATTTTGCAAATCCCGGCAGGCTGGCTGTCGGATCACTATGGGCGCAAACCGGTTATCTACGCCGGGCTTATACTGTTCGCAATTGGCAGCCTGATTGCGGCCTCGGCGGACAATATCTACTGGATCATCGCCGGGCGCATCATTCAGGGAGCTGGAGCGATCAATGCCGCTGTCATGGCGCTCACTGCAGACCTCACCCGCGAAGACCATCGTACCAAGGCAATGGCCATGATAGGTATGACCATAGGCTTCAGTTTTGCCCTCTCCATGGTGCTTTCGCCCCTGCTGTATGCGCGTATCGGCATGTCCGGTATTTTCATCATGACTGCCGTGCTGGCCGTGCTCGCTATACTGGTGATAGCATTTTTTATCCCCAACCCCGCCATAACCCGCTTCCATACCGACACCGAGGCCAACGGTAAGAGGCTCGGAGAAGTGCTGCGCAACAAGGATTTGCTGCGGCTTGATTTTGGTATTTTTTCCCTGCATGCCATCTTGATGTCGGTATTTATGCAGGTACCTTTCCTGCTCAAAAATAATGGCTTGTACACTGATTTTCACTGGAAAGTCTATCTACCGGTCATGTTGCTGGCATTCGTGTTGATGATCCCGCCCATGATCCTGGCCGACAGAAAATCAAAGCCCAAGGAAGTCTTCATGGGGGCCATTGTGCTGGCAGCGCTGGCACAACTGACACTGCTCATCTTTCACGCCAGCCTGTTCAGCATTGCTGTATCGCTGCTGATGTTCTTTATCGCATTTAATTTGCTGGAAGCTATGCTGCCCTCGCTGGTCAGCAAAACAGCTCCCCTTGCTGCCAAAGGTACTGCAATGGGCGTCTACAGCAGCGTGCAATTCCTTGGCGCATTTGTCGGTGCGACTGCGGGGGGATTTTTGATGCAATTTTTTGGCGGCAATGCCGTACTGATCTTTGCAATGGTATTATTAGCCCTCTGGTTATGGGTGGCCAGCGGCATGCAGTCACCGGCAGCGGTTCGCACCAGGTTGTATCCGCTGCCCGTTATAGACGAAGCCTCCGCCAGAGTACTGCAAAGCCGCTTGATGCAACTGAATGGCGTGCGCGAAGTGATGGTGGTAGCAGCCGAACAAATGGCCAGTATCAAGGTTGAAATAAGTGGTTTTGACGAAGCAGGCGTTGAGCAATTATTAAAAGGGGAGTGACATGTCGGTAAACAAAGTAATCTTGATAGGACGCCTGGGTAAAGATCCGGAAACCAGATACATGCCAAATGGCGAAGCGGTAACCAACGTAACACTCGCCACCTCGGAAAACTGGAAAGACAAATCCGGTGAAAAACAGGAAAAAACCGAATGGCACAACCTGGTGTTTTACCGCCGCCTGGCCGAGATCGCCGGTGAGTATTTGAAGAAAGGCTCGCAGGTCTATGTAGAAGGCAAGCTGCAAACGCGCAAGTGGCAGGACAAGGAAGGGAAAGACCGCTACACGACCGAAATCATCGTCAATGAAATGACCATGCTGGGCGGCAAATCATCCGGCGGTGGCAATTTTGAAGTAGTGGAAAAACCTGCCGCAGCAGAAAAATCTGCTGCTGCGCCTGCAAGCAAAGCACCCGCCCAGGCGAAGAGCAACTTCGACAACTTTGATGACGATATTCCGTTTTAGAAGAAAAGCTTGAAAGTTTTGAAGAAACCGGCGAATAGTTCATTTGCCGGTTTTTTTATTGATATTGATCTTCTGTAAGTCATATCACTATTAAACCCCTCCCAACCTCCCCTTAACAGGGGAGAATCTAGCTTGTCTCTCCCCCTGTGAAGGGGGAGCCGGAGGGGGTTTGAGCCCAGTGAACAATTTCCGTTAAAATTTTTGATGTCATGAAATATGAATGCTCGGCGCGCTCAATAACGTCAACAGTTATTTTTTCAAAATCCCCTGTATATAACTAGCCGGAATAGCATAGGCAATCCCGCTGGGGTTGGTAATAGCATTTTCTTTCGTGCCCTTGACGAACACCATATTCATGATGCCTATCACTTTACCTGTTGCAATATCATACAAAGGGCTGCCGCTATTTCCGGGATAAGCTGTCGCATCAAGCTGAAACACCTCAAAGGGTGAACGGATGCGCCTTAACATGGTGACGCTCAATTCTTTTGCATTGTGAGCTGGTGTAACAATTGGCGTAATGGCAGAAACCGTCGCACGGTGCGTCACAGGATAAAGACCCAGAACCATCCCAATCGGGAAGCCAGTAAAAGCAAAAGATTCACCTTCCCGGATCGTGCTGGAATCGCCAATAGTCAGCGCAGGCAAGGGCTCACCCGCAATTTTCAACACGGCCAGATCATGATCCTTATCCACGGAAATAATCGTTGCTTGCCGTGCCTGTGCCAACTCACCACGGCCTATAAAAATGGCCAGCTTCTCCATATGCTCAACGTCCAGCAATGGCGCAACCACATGCGCATTGGTGATGATATGCAGCCCGTCACCCACAACAAACCCGGTACCGCGAAAACTGGTTGGTGGAGAGCGGGTTTGCATCACAGTGCCAACGCCTACAATGGAGGGTCTGATTTTTTCTATGGTTTGCGGCAGAGTGTTTTCTGCTAGAGCGCTAATGGGTAAGGCCAAAAGAGCAAATAATAATGCACGTAACGTGAGTGAACTGTTAGATATATTTCTTGCGATTAAATAAATCATATTGCCCCTATTGCATGAATTGATTGTACTTGAGTGTCGAGTGCGACCTTTTGTGACTTTGATTGTGTATACAAACTGACACATCCAGAAAAAAACGAAGATAGATTTGACTACGCCCATGATCACTCATGGTATGCGAACAAAAATATAAACCTACCGCCTGCCATCCAAGTAGCCGGGCTTCCTATGCTGATGGCGAACGATCAGGATTCTAATGCCGCTTTCAAGGTTTCGATATACGACCAGGTAAGGAAAGACCTTTAGTGGAAATGATCTTCGTCCTTTCGTCGTAGGCGTTCCGAGGCTGGGATGTTCAACCAGGAGCTTTGCAACACGCTCAAACTCTTCGAGAAAACGTTTAGCGACAGCAGTGCCAGCTTGCGTACCATAAAAATCCAGAACGTTGGCAATATCTTGCTCCGCTCCGGGGTGGAGCGAGTAGCTCATTGCTGAAGTCGTGCACGAAGACGCGCAATGGATTCTTGTCCTGAAACTACCGAAAGAGAACCGGACTCCAGCTCGGCTTCCCTTCGATCTGCTTCTCGCTCCCAAGCTTCCTCGACCTCGGGGTCCAGATCAAGGCTGGCGATTAAGCGCTCAAGCAGGTGTGATCGTTCGACCGGGGCTAATTGCAGTACTTCGGCTTCCAGAACTTCCAGGTTAGTGTTCATCTTGACCTCCAATACAGTAGAACGGACGGTTTATAGTTTATCACAGTGAGTTGAGGTCACAGAGGCCTGATTTTCTTATTTGGTTTGCGGCGGGATGTTTTCTGCCAAAGCACAAATGGGAAAAATAAAGAATAAAAATGCACAAAACAAGTGGGAGTGGCTAAATGAATTTCTTGTATTAAAATTAGTCATATTGTCACCATTGTTAATTTTTTCTACTTGCGTTTTATAAAAGTGCCCGAAGGAGACTGTCTACTTTGAAAGAATATTGCCAGAAAGTTATCGTTCACTTTTCCCATGATTAATAAATCGCATCCAAGTTTCACGATATCGGTCATTGGCGAGTTTAAATCTAGCGCAGTGGGGTAATTTGTAATGAATTTTTGGATTGATTTGACTGAGCTCGCAATGATTCAATTCTAGTTCGATAATAATGGCTCAAGCATGCAACATTAGTGGTGCAAGTAATACTCACTTTTTCTCTCCATTGTTTGAGTTCGTTAATGTCCTTCTGCTTATCCTTGCTGTACTGAAGCGCTTGCTTGTGTGTTTCGATTAAAACAGCATACAACTGGGTCAGCTCCCCATATTTTTTTTCTTCCTCTTGCTTGGTTTTTTCTTCCTCTTGCTTGGTTCGTTTCACATAAGGGGCAGTTTTATATATCTCAGAAATAAAATTAAACCATGATTTTCCTCTGGCATCTGGGGTGCAGTTTGAGTGAATGAGAACCAAACCAAGTGGTTTCAATGAAATGTGCCAAGGATTTGGCTGAGTTCTCTTTACTTCGTTTTTATTATCTCCCGAGACAGTCAATATACGCTTTGCAAGAACATCTTGGTTTTTGACGTCAATTAATCGTTCCTCAACAATTGAAAACGGTAACATTGGATAAGGTTCATGATTAGTTATTTCTACTTGAAGTTGATCGTAGAAAAATTTTTTTTGTATATTTCTCGTATGTCGTGAATAACTGTCTTGAAAAAATCGATTATTTTCCATATTGGTGATTGGTAGGTCAGGATTTTCCGCTTGCCATTCAGGTATGGTTTTGTATACCCAAGTACCAGCCTCTGCTTTGCAATAGTACGCACTAATGAATGGCGTCAGAATTACGTCCCAAATTTGTGGAAGGCCGATAAGCAAACCAGTTACAACACCCCATAACCATGGCTTTGGTTTCTTTCGCATTACTGCCCAAAATGCCACCAAAGATGAAAGACCAAACCAAACTATTACAGGCATGAAATAGTAAACTATGCCTGCAATTCCCATAAAAAGAAAAAATGCCATTGCCATGAGATCTCCTGCAACGGAATACCCTTGTTGTTTTTGCAAATTTTCGGTCAAGATTCGTTTCATTTCCCTCTTTCAGAAAGTAATGCACCAATTGCAGCTATTTTCCGTATACAGGCTGCTTAACTTCGTTGCTACAAAAAGCTCAATTTGGCAATTAATTGCGTATAACAGTTTTAGACTTACCTTTTACATGGGGAAGTGCACGTCTAAGCTAGCAAATGCATATGTCAGTACAGGTATGAATTCAAAAACTTCCCTTCAAGTATCTACTGAACAATACTCAGTAACGAAATCCCGATCAGATGCGTGCTAACCGGATGCGACAAGGATATGTTCCCAACATCATAGTGCTGGTACCCCAGCCGAATAGCTTTATGCTTCCCTTTGTACTCAATGCCTGCGCCGTAAGTGGGTGAAAGAACATAGACCAGGTTGTTTGGTTCGAAGGAGTAAATGATCGCACCACCTCCTTTGATAAATAAATTGAAGCCACTTTTTCCCAAGGGGAGCAATCCAGTGACAGCGCCATCAATCAGGATGCTGCGATCAAACTGACCGGTTTTGCCCAACAGGCCGATTTGAAATTCGGTTGCGTAATAAGCGTTGGGGCGTATGGAAGCCAGGCCGCTAATCCCATATGAATCATTATTGGTGCCATTCTGGGTTGACTGGGCTGCGCTTAGGGAGAAGCCATTCAGCAATTCCTCGGCAAATACATGGGTGCTTAGGCATATTGTTACGATCGTTGAGAAAGCTATTTTTTTCATTTGTAGTCTTTCGGTTAATGCTGTCCCGCCGGAGGCGCAACTCTTACCACTTCTTCCAGCGTCGTCAAACCATTCGCCACTTTCAAAGCCCCCGAAATCCTGAGTGGTTTCATGCCTTCCTTGTTGGCCTGTTCGCGCAGCGGGGCGATGTCGGTGGTGGGGGTGACGAGTTTGCGCAGGGCGGGGGTCATTAAGAGGATTTCGTAAATGCCGACACGGCCTTTGTAGCCGGTCAGGCGGCACTCAAGGCAACCTTCCGGTTGATGAATTTGAGCAGGTGGTGTGGCTTTCCAGGGGGCGACCAATTCGTTCCATTGGGTGGTTTCCTCTTCCTCTAGCGGCATGGGTTTTTTGCAGTGCGGGCACAGGGTGCGCACCAGTCGCTGGCCCATCACACCCAGCAGGGTGGCGTTGATCATGAAGGGCGCGACGCCGAGATCGAGCAGCCTGGTGATGGCAGAAGGTGCATCGTTGGTGTGCAAGGTAGAGAGCACGAGGTGGCCGGTAAGCGCTGCTTGTATTGCCATCTCAGCGGTTTCCAGATCGCGTATCTCGCCTATCATGATGATGTCCGGATCTTGTCGCATCAGGGCTCGCACACCGTCGGCAAAGCCCATATCGAGGCCGTGCTGGATCTGCATCTGGTTGAAGGCAGGCTCGACCATTTCTATCGGGTCTTCGATGGTGCACACGTTTACCTCGGGGGTGGCGAGGTGCTTGAGGGTTGAATACAGCGTGGTGGTTTTGCCCGAACCGGTGGGGCCGGTTACCAGAATAATGCCATTGGGCTGCTCGGTCATTTTGCGCCAGCGAGCCAGGTCTTCGTCTGAAAATCCCAGTTCAGCAAAATCCCGCACAAGTACCTCGGGGTCAAAGATACGCATCACCAATTTCTCGCCAAAGGCGGTGGGCAGGGTAGAGAGGCGCAATTCCACTTCCTGCCCATCGGCGGTGCGCGTCTTGATGCGTCCATCCTGCGGGCGGCGCTTTTCCACCAGATCCATACGCCCCATCACCTTGATGCGGCTGGTCATGGCGTTCATCACCGACATCGGTACCTGGTAAACCTGGTGCAAGATGCCGTCAATGCGGAAACGCACAATGCCAAGCTCGCGGCGAGGCTCGATATGAATATCGGAAGCGCGCTGGTCAAATGCGTATTGCCACAACCAATCCACAATGCGCACGATATTCTGGTCGTTGGCATCAAACTGGCGGTTACTGTTACCCATTTCCACCAGTTGCTCGAAGGAGGCCTGGCTGGAGGTGTTGCCACGGTTATTCTTTTCCGCGCTTTTGACCGAGAGCGCCAGATTGTAAAACTCCACCAGATAGCGGCTTATGTCCGCGGGCGAAGCAACCACCCGGCGAATCTCCTTGCGCAGTATGGGTTTGATGACATTTTCCCATTCGCGCAAAAATGGTTCGGAAGTGGCGATGACGACCTCATTTGCGCTTACCTGCACCGGCAAAATGCCAAAACGTGCGGCGTAGTCGCTGGACATAATGTCGGTGACACCGGTGAAGTCGATCTTGAGTGGGTCTATGTGGAAATAGCCCAGTCCGGATTGTTTTGCCAGCCATTCGGTGAGTGTTTCTACATGCAGTAATTTATTGGGTGGGAGGAGTGAGCGCCAGTTCTGGTCAGCGATAATAACCAGAGGATGGCTGTCATGGCGCTGACCACGGCGTGCGGCGATCAGTGAGTCGGCCTGGGATTGACCAATCAGTCCATCACTGACCAGCATGCCCAGTACCTCGGCGAGTGTCAGCTTATGTTCCGAGGTATTGATCTGAGCCATGTGATTACCCTTGTATGCTTGTCATTGCAGCATTGTCGTGAATGAGGCTATTTTACAGATAAAATTCATCTGCTATGGATAGCTCAAGCATAACATGCGCAGAGGCTGTCGGCAGGGATACGATGTAAGCCGTTTATGCGGTAAAATGCACCATTGTTTTAGGAAGGAAAAGTAATGACACTCACCGCCGCCAGCGCAGCACAAAAAGCGCATACCCTGTCCGAGGCGATGCCTTATATCCAGCGTTTTTTTGATAAAACCATCGTGATCAAATACGGTGGCAATGCAATGACTGACCCCAAGCTACAGGAAGGCTTTGCCCGCGATGTGGTACTGCTTAAACTGGTGGGGATGAATCCGGTGGTGGTACATGGTGGCGGGCCGCAGATCAACGATCTGCTCAAGCGCGTGGGCAAGGCGGGTGAATTTGTGCAGGGCATGCGCGTTACCGACGAAGAAACCATGGACGTGGTCGAAATGGTGTTGGGCAAGGTGAACAAGGATATTGTCA
>Ga0315281_10011251_pt1 | contig 12266 bp, 11 predicted proteins | sample YL17G07_0_MG_FD_204540 | JGI IMG/M metagenome (GOLD analysis project Ga0315281, IMG submission 204540) | Sediment microbial communities from Yellowstone Lake, YNP, Wyoming, USA - YL17G07_0 | ecosystem: Environmental > Aquatic > Freshwater > Lake > Sediment | place: USA: Wyoming | collected... | reverse complement strand
AACCCTCTACATGGACAGACGCGACTACTACTTCTCATACGGCGAGCCAGGCGACCACAGGACCTCCCTGAGGGACGACTGGTCGACGCCCCCTGACTGGGACCACGAAGACACCATCTACCCCTACGCGATATCAAGCGGCAACGTGATCGTCGTCGGGGGACCCATCAACAGCGTGACGGCCGAGTACTTCAATGACTTCACGGACGCCCTCATCTACACCGAGTACGGTGCCGGCTTCTACGCCCCAGGCTGCTGGGCGAGGACAAGCCAGCCCTCGCTTGCCTCCCTCAAGCATCAGGGAGTCAACATGAACCTCCTGCCGCCTGACCACCTCTGGTACGACAGCGACGTCGTCGGGGACCGCTATGGATACGCTATAGTCTCAGCCTACAAGGACCTCAACGAGACACAGGGCTTCATAGTCTACGGCTACACGGCCGAGGACACGTACTGGGCATGCTACGCCCTCAGGGGAGGGGGAGCAGAGTGGCTCCAGCTCCTGCAGCCGGGCGTGACGACGGTGGTCCTAGAGATGGACTACGACAGCATCCACCCGGTGGCGTTCCACGTCAAGGAGTGCCTGGGACCCTTCACAGAGTGCACGGGCGCCTTCACAAGCTTCAAGACCGCGGAGTACTACAGCAACGTCGCGTGCGGCATGACCGAGGTTGAGCAGGAGGCCCACGATCTGGGCATCTGCTACAAGCTCGTCGACATGGAGTTCTGCGCTCAGGTTCACCCGGACCCGTAAACAATCCCTTTTTTCTTCCCCCATTTTTATCAACCTTCTCCCGGAGCCTAGGAAGATTTTTCTATGCAGCCGCGGGAAATCAACAGGGTAAACGTTTGTCCGAGAGGGAGCTCCTGGTCAGGAAGATCGAGAACGGCATAGTCATCGACCACATCCCCGCCGGCAGGGCGTTCCAGGTCCTGAGGCTGCTTAAGGTCGACCCGGACGCCAGGGCGCTCGTAGCCCTCAACGTCGACAGCGGGAGCATGGGCACGAAGGACCTCATGAAGGTCGAGGGGACCTACCTCACCTCGAAGGACATAGACATAATAGCATTCGTCGCGCCCTCCGCGACCCTGAACATCATCCAAGACTGGAAGGTGAAGGAGAAGCGGAGGATAGGGCTCCCCCAGAGGATCGAGGGCCTGTTCAGGTGCCCGAACCCCCTCTGCCAGACGAACGCCAAGTACACGCCTCCCAAGACCATCTTCACCGTCGAGACTGGGCAGCGGCTCGAGGAGACAAAGCTACACTGCACCTACTGCGGCTCGGTCACCTACTACGGCACCCTGCTGGAGTACCTGAACAGCAGCGACTTCACCGCGGAGGGACGCGGCCTCGTCAGCCAGGAGAAGATCGAGAGCGTCTTCCTCGACGCCCTCATAAAGGGCGGCGCCCTGAGGTTCCAGCCCAACCCCAATGAGCCCTTCATACTGAAGAGCGGCCGCCCGAGCCCATACTTCGTCAACCTAGGCACCCTCACGGACGGGGAGAGCCTCGCGAAGCTGAAGTGGGCGTTCGCCAGCTACATCGCCCTCCTAATGGAGCGCGGCGACCTCCCCGACTTCGACTACGTCTTCGGCCCAAGCTACAAGGGCATAGGCCTCGCCGCCCTCGCGTGCGAGGGGCTGAAGGAGCTCTACGGCATGGATAAGCGCTACATGTACGACAGGAAGGAGGAGAAGAGCTACGGCGACCTCACCGCCGACCGCGTCATCGTCGGCGCCGGCTACTACAAGCCGGGGCAGCGCATCCTCGTCGTCGACGACACCATAACCACGGGCGCTACGAAGCTCGACACCTTCGAGAAGCTCCGCCTACTCCGCGACCACAAGGTCGTCGGCCTCGTCATCGCCGTCGACAGGCAGGAGAAGATGGGGGACAAGGACAACATAGAACCGAAGGGCGCCGTCGAGAACATTAAGGAGGAGCTCGGCATCAGGGTCTTCAGCATCCAGAACATAAAGACCATCTACAGCCTCATCAAGGACAGCCTCGACGCCGACATGCGGAGGCTCTGGCTAGACTACTACGAGAGGTACGGGACGGTCAAGCTCGAGTAGGCGGGTTCCCGGCGGGCCTCCACTTCCCGCCTATCGGGTAGGCGTCCCAAGGCGCGTTCTCGTAGCTCAGCGTGAGGAGGTCGGCGGACGTCGTCCCAGGCGGGTCCACGGGGAAGTCGACCCTCCCCCAGGTGTCCCAGAACGCCCTGTGGTGGACCCTGCTCTTGATCTCCACGATCTCTAGGCTGTCGACGTCGATGCCGATCGCCTTGAGGGGGTCGGCGCTCATGGGCGCCCTCAGCCTCTCGCTTATCACCACGTGCCTGTTGCCCCCGAGGTCGAGGGAGGCGACGAGGTCCTCGTGCTCCACCGCCCCCCTGCCCATCGGCCCCGTCTCGGTCCAGTCCGCGCCTCCGAGGTGCTCGATCACGCCGGTCACCTCAACCGGCTCGCCGGAAGTGGGGTGGGACCAGCCCCCGATCTTGACGGTCACCTGCTCTCCTACGCCATGTTTTTCGGCGAGGAGGCGGAGGACCTTCGGGTCCGCGACGCTCGTCGAGCACCAGTTCCGCGCGCCCTGACGGATCAACTCCTTCAGGACGTGGGTTCCGTCGCCCATCCTGTCGTCGTGGTAGGCTATGACGATCGGCTTCACCCCCTCACGCACCATCCTGATGACCTCGGCGACTCCCTCGGGCGCCTTCGGGAGAGGCCTAGTGAGCTCGTGCCTCAGGCTCCATATCAGGTCTGATAGGTCCTGCGCCGCCTCCTCGGCGAGGGCGCGGTCGCCGTCCGCGACGACGAAGACCGAGGCACCCACGTCAGGGACGTCGGCGTAGGCGAAGCCGGGTGCTACGGATGCGCAGTAGACGCCCCTACCCTCCCACTCCCTGCAGCGATCGTACACCAGCTTCATCGGCCGAACGCCGGAGGCCTGGAAGACGCTGGCAGAGACGACGCCCGGTTTCCTGACAGCCATCACGGGTCTGAGCCCACCCCTTATGGTCTCGATCATGCACCGTGCCGCCTTCGCCGAGATCTCGTGGTCGTCGAGGTGGGGGTAGGTCTTCAGGATGAAGACCGCGTCGGCGGCGTTCGCCAGCTCCACGTCCTCGTTGGCGTGGAGGTCGAGGGTCACCATGATGGGCCTTCTCCCCACGACCCTCCTCACCCTTCTGCACAGCTCGGCCTCTGGTCTGGGCACCCCCGTCACGGCCATCGCGCCGTGGAGGGCGAGGAGGACGCCGACGAGGGGCCCTGCCGCCCTGATCCCGTCCACGATCCTGCCGGCTATCGTGTCGAAGGCCTCTCCCGTCAGCCAGCTCCCCATACCAGTGGTCCTAGGCCCCATCGTCCTCAGGACGCCGACGAGTTCGACGCCCGCCTCACCCTCAGCAGCCTCCTTGAACCCTGTGATGTAGGATTTCCCCTCGCCCTCCGTCCTGAGGGCGTCGGAGCCGTACCTGATGCCGCCCCTCTCCCACGCCTCGAGGGTCGTCTCGTCCGGGCAGAAGGTGCAGGTCTCGTGTGAGAAGCTCGCCACGCCTATCCTCATCATGTACACCGATCATTGAGCCGCTGATGAGAGATAATTGGTTTCCCCTGAGTCGGCTTACGTGCACATGGTAAGGTCTAAAATCGACCGTTTCCAGATTTTAACCATGGAGACCTTCGACGTCCTAGTCATCGGCTCCGGCTCGGGGGCCACGATAGCCGACGCTGCGGTTCAGATGGGGAGGAGGGTAGCCCTCGTCGAGAGGGACGCCTTCGGAGGTACCTGCCTCAACAGAGGCTGCATCCCATCGAAGATGATCATATACGCCGCCGACCTCGTCTGCCAGATCAAGCAGGCGGAGAGGCTCGGCGTGAGGGCGAGGATCGAGGAGGTCGACTTCGGCTTCATAATGGACCGCATGAGGAGATCCATAGCCGAGGACAGGCGCCACCTCGAGGAGGCGGCGAGGAGGACGGAGGGCCTCACCTACTACAACACCACCGGGGAGTTCATCTCAGACTACACGATGAGGGTCGACAAGGAGACGATCAAGGCCGAGAACATCTTCATAGTCTCGGGCGCCCGCCCCATGATCCCGCCGATAAGGGGGCTCGAGGGCGTCGACTACCTCACGAGCGCCAACGTCTGGGGTCTGAGAGAGTTGCCCAAGAGCATGATAATCGCGGGCGGGGGCTTCATAGCCGCCGAGATGGCCCACTTCTTCTCTGCGATGGGCGTCGAGGTCACCATCATAAGCAGGAGCCCGAGGCTGCTGAAGAACGCCGAGCCCGAGGTCTCCGACGCGCTGATCAAGGCCCTCAGGGGCAGGATGAGCGTACAGACAGGGCTTGAGGTCAAGGGGGTCAGCGAGAAGGGCGGCCTCAAGGAGATCACCACAGCGGACAAGGGGGGCAAGACCCAGGTTTTCAGGGCGGAGAGCCTCTTCATAGCCGCTGGCCTCCGCAGCAACGCAGACCTCCTCAAGCCGGAGAGGACCGGCGTTCAGCTGGTCGAGAACGGCTACATAAAAGTGAACGAGTTCTTCGAGACGACGAAGCCCCGGATCTGGGCCTTCGGAGACGCCATAGGCAGGGCGATGTTCAAGCACGTCGCAAACAAGGAGGCCGAGATCGTCTGGCACGCTTTCAGCCACGGCCACAAGGGGCAGTTGAACTACGACAGGGTGCCGTACGCGGTGTTCAGCTGGCCGCAGGTCGCCTCGGTCGGACTCACTCAGGAGGAGGCGGAGAGGAGGGGACTCAGATTCCTCGTCGGCCGGTCGAACTACGGGGACACGGCTAAGGGGGAGGCGATGGGTGAGGAGGATGGCTTCGTCAAGGTCGTCGTCGAGGAGGGATCGCACAGGATCCTCGGCGCCCACATAGTCGGGCCTGAGGCGCCCACCCTCATCCAGGAGGTGATAGACGTGATGAACGTAGGCGACGGCGCGGTCTACCCGGTCATGGACGCGATGCACATCCACCCGGCGCTTCCCGAGGTGGTTCAGAACGCCTTCTACAACCTCAGGAAGCCGATGCGGGGCGGAGGGCCCTCCGAGACTGTTTAAATAGCCCTATTTTCTTGGATCATGCTAGTTCTCCAGGCGCCGTCGTCGTGGCAGAGCCGAGAGCAGGCGGCGTCGGGGAGAAGCTGGGGGACTTGAGGGATACATGAACGTCACCGACGCCATCAGGGCCAGGAGGGCTTACCGCAGCCTTGAGCCCGTCGAGATCACCGAGGAGCTCGTCAGGGACCTCGCCACACATGCGGGGCTCTCGGCTTCATGCTTCAACAACCAGCCCTGGAGGTTCGTCTTCGTCTACGACCCCGGGCAGCTGGCGAAGGTGCACGCCGCCCTGCCGAAGTCGAACAAGTGGGCGGAGTTGGCCAGCCTCGTAGTCGCCGTCTTCAGCAGGGATGAGGACGACTGCAGGATCAGGGGGCGGAACTACCACCAGTTCGATGTGGGCATGGCTACCGCGACGATGATCCTCAGGGCGACTGAGCTCGGCCTCGTCGCCCACCCGATAGGCGGCTACGACGAGGAGGCGATCAAAGGTGCTCTGGGCATACCGGCGGGCTACCAGTTGATCACGCTGGTCAATGTAGGCAGGCACTCGGACAAGATCCATCCATACCTGACGGAGAAGCAGGCCGAGGGGGCGCGGCCACAGCGTCTGCCCTTTGAGAGATACGCCTACATTAATCACTTTACCGAGACAGAAAAAATAGAATAGGCTTAAGGGTGCCTACTTCGTCGCCATCGTGTACCTGACGCCGAGGGGCGCCAGTGCCTTGTCGACCTTGTCGACGAGGTCGTTGATCTCCTGCATGGTCGGCTTCTTGAACCACTCGAAGTAGAAGTCGTACTCGCCCAGGCTCTCGCCTGACTTGCTGATGATCTTGCCGCACCTCTCCTTCGGCACCTCGCCGACGGTGCTGAAGTAGCGCATGATGCCCTCGATGTTGTTGGACTGGATATCTGAGGATGCGATGAAGGGGTCCATGATGCAGACCTGAGGCACGTCGATGGCTACCTTCTCAAGCGCCTTGATGGCCTTGAGAAGCGGTGGCCCATAGACCTTTATGTAGCTTTTCATTTTTATGAACCTCAATTAGCCTTCAGAATGATTCCTATTAAACATTACCTAACTCAGAAAAGAGGTAGAAATAGGTTAATTTGGAGGCGATGTCTGATCCTCGCCGCCTCGTCCCCCTTACGATGGCGGATGTCTGGGGCGCGGCGTGGCGCCTATTTTAGGAGGTTTTTCCATCCTAAAATCTATACCCCCCTACGTTTTTTCAGTGCGTTCTGACAGGCCAGTTGTTGTCCGGCGAAAAAACCCCTCTTTCTCCTCCCCACGGTCTCCGCGTGGATGCGTGCTGATCCTGTGGCGCCCACGGACTACCCGAATGACGGTTTTTTAGTCCATTCGGCGATGCCCCCTACGTTTTTTGCACACGGGCCGCGTCGGAGACACGGTGAGCCCGAGTAATCACTGTGAACCAGAGGCAACACTAATCTTATATGAGGAACAGGTTAATTCAGGTGGAACTATCATGGTTTTCGACTTCCTTACCCTTGACGATGTCGAGGTGAAGGGGAAGACCGTGTTTCTACGCGTAGACGTGAACTCCCCACTCGACCCGAACTCGAAGCGTATCCTCGACGACTCCAGGATAAAGGCCACCGAGGCGACCCTCAGGGACCTCCGCGACGCGAGGGTGGTCATCGGCGCCCACCAGAGCAGGCCGGGGAAGTACGACTTCACCAGCCTGGAACTCCATGCCAGGGTTCTCCAGACGTACCACAGCGGAAAGGTGCGCTTCGTCGAGGACATAGACGGCCAGAAGGCTCAGGATGCGATCAAGGCGCTGAGGAAGGGGGAGGTCCTGGTCCTCAACAACCTGAGGATGCACAAGGATGAGAACCTCGACGCACCGCCGGAGGAGCTCGCGAAGACCGGTATGGTGAAGACCTTGGCGCCGTTCTTCGATCTCTGCGTCAACGACGCCTTCGCAGCCGCCCACAGGGGCTCCGCGAGCCTCACCGCCTTCGGCGAGGTGATGCCGATGGTCGCCGGCCGGCTGATGGAGAAGGAGCTGAGCGCCCTCAACAAGGTGATAAACAACCCCGCCCGGCCATGCGTCTACCTCCTCGGCGGGGCGAAGGTCGACGACAGGATACCGGTCATCCGCCGCGTCTGCAGGGACAAGATAGCGGACAGCATCCTGATAGGCGGCCTCATCAGGGAGAGCTTCTACATGGCCCAGGGCGGGATGCCCGAGAAGTTCGAGGGGTTGAAGGATGAAGACAAGAAGCTCGTCAAGGACGCGGGCGACATCCTGAGGAACTACGACGGTAGCATAGAGCTCCCCGTCGATGTCGCCCTCGACACGAAGGGCGGACGGATAGAGGTGCTCGTCGAGAGGCTGACGGACGAGACGAACATCTACGACATCGGCCTCAACACCATCGCCAAGTACAGCAAGATAATCAAGGAGGCAGGCACCGTCGTGGCGGAGGGACCCCTAGGCATGTTCGAGAGGCGCGGCTTCGACGTCGGCACCAAGGAGCTGCTACGCGCGATGGCTGACAGCCCCGCCTACACGGTCATCGGAGGAGGCCACATGGGCGGACTCGCCTCGATGCTTGGCATAGACGGCGAGATGAGCCACGTCAGCACGGGGGGAGGCGCGATGCTGAGCCTCCTCGCGGGCGAGGACCTGCCGGTGATAGAGGCGATGGCCAAGGCGAAGAAGCGTTGGGGCTGACGCCGAAGAACCGTTACCCTCCCTGTTTTCATCCACGCGGGCGTCGGATTTTTACATGAGTCCCCAGCCTACGGCTTCTCGATCGTGCACGCGACATCGACAGGCTCGAGGCGGTGCTGGGCGGGCTCGACGAGTCCGGCTGACCCCTATTCGATAAGATTAAAAACCGTGGACCCCGTCTATCGGGGTGCGGGATCGTGGTCTAGCTTGGTCTAAGATACGCGGCTTGGGCCCGCGTGGTCCCCGGTTCAAATCCGGGCGGTCCCACCACCTTCAGCCTACACCGCCGCCTGAGCTCCCGTGGTCGGAGACTAAGAGTTAAATTTCCCGTCCCCGATCCATTCAGTGCGCGCCGGGTTGGCTGAGCGGTTTAGGCGGCTGCCTGCAGAGCAGCTCTACGGGGGTTCGAATCCCTCGCCCGGCTCCATTAATTAAAAGGGCTTTTCCCAGCTTCTCGCGAATGCTGAAAATGAGTTTTTATTGGACATAAACGGATATCTGATTTGTACGGTATGTCATCCAGCGAAGTTGAAATCAAACCTTGTCAGGACGAGTTTATTGCACAATTGGCAGAGCTCTGGAAGAACTATCTTGTGGACCAGGGTGAAGACCAGCTACTTCCGTACTTCGATTTCGAGGCCAGCACGGAGGGCTTTCGCAGGGTACTGGAAGGCTACATGAAGAGGGAACCCGGGGGCTTCCTGGTAGCCATGGTTGGCGACCAAGTCGTCGGCTTTGTCCTTTCTTTCAAGGACGCCTTCAGCCAAAACTACGTGATGAAGAGGAGGATCGGATATCTGCAGGTCGTTCACACTAAGCGGGAGTTCAGGCGAAGGGGAATAGCCAAGAAACTTATCAATGCGGCGCTCGTGTACCTCAAGAAGAACGGCTGCTACATCATCTTGACCGAGACCGGAGAGAAGAACACCAGGTCGATTAAGATGCTAGAGAAGTTTGACTTCTATGAGCGGGGAAAACTAGTTACCTTTATGAAAGAAGCATAGCCCATCACGAACTCATTCCTTCGTTGCACCCAGTTGGCCGAGTGATTTAGGCGGCTGCCTGCAGAGCAGCTCTACAGGGGTTAGAATCCCTCGCCCGGCTCTTTCAGATAAAAAATAAGATATCGAAATCCGTGAATTGTTTCAACGGAATAATCGTTTTTCTTCCTTCCTTATTTTAACGTTAACTCAGGATTTTCGCGCGCGCCAACATCAAAGTTCTTCAAAAAAATTTGGATTTACTTTTCTTCCATCGCCCCCTTCAGGGGATTAGGTGTGCCGACATACTTTTTAAGCGGATTTGATTTCGGGGGACTAAGATATTTCGAAAGGAAGTCGTAGACCTCCCCCCTTACGCCAAGGGCAAACCTCTCATCGGTTCTGTTGAAGGTGTGGGCGGCGGGAGTTGGTGGATATATCTTATACCAGAAGTCCTTCCCAGGCTCGTTGCCGGCGGCGATCAGCGCCTCTATCAGATGCCTAACCTCGAGGAAGTTGACATCCTGGTCGTTCTCCGTTGAGTGTATCAACAAGGGTATCTTTAACTTGACAGCGTTCCAGGCTGGTGACCTACGCCTATACTCGGCTACATCCTCGTACGCCGTCTTACCTATATGATATGGTGCGGAGAGGATCCCTCTGTAAACATCCGTCTTATAGCCCACCCTGGCGACGATGTCGCTGACAGGTACGCCCGCGTAGGCGACCCTGTATGACTCGGGATACTTGAAGGCGCTCCAAACCGTGTTCAGCCCTCCGTGGCTCCACCCGATTATGCCGACCCTTCCGGGGTCTACGAGTTCGCAGTTCTCCACCATATAGTCTCTAGCTGCGAGGCAGTCCTCCGTCTCCAAGCCACCGTAGTCTATGAGCTCGTAGAAGTCCTTCCCGTACCCGGTGCTTCCCCGGTACTCCGGGGCTATGACCACGTATCCCTGAAACATGAGCTCCCTGATGATGTTTGATGTGGCTGAACCGAAGTTTGAGTGCACTCCGCCGTGCGGGAGAACTAGCAATGGATGCTTTTCACCTTCCATCGCGTCCTTAGGGGTGAAGATGTATGAGCTGAATACCACCTTGTTGCCCGCCCCCTGAGCCGTAGGATTAGGCTGATATCGCGAGGGTGGGCCTGTCAAGACGACCTTGTCGATGTGTGCGACGTCCTCGAGCCTGAGGCGCATCAGGGCGTCATCCGCCGTTTTATCCATCGATTGGACCCAGTGCATCAGCTCGCTCTTGTCGCTCAGTAGTTTCTTGACGACGGCCTCCGCTATCTTATCGATGTCCTCTTCCCGAACACCCATGACCTTCACCCCTGCCCCTTCCGCGATCTCCTCGTCACCCTCTCATAGAAGACGAACTCAGACAACGGCCTCCTCCCCCTCTTCTCGGGCCACGACTCCGGAACCCCTATGGGGATGACGCAGATGATCGAGTACCTCTTCGGCACCCTGAAGAACCTGCGAAGCGTGTCAGCGGACACGGACCCCGTGATCATGACCGAGCCGTACCCCAGGGCTCGGGCTGCGAGCATGATGTTCCCCGCCGCCAACGCTCCATCCTGCTCAGCGTAGCCTCTATACCTGACAACGGTATCGATGAGGACGACGATGTGAAGCGGCGCCCCGAGTATCCTGTCGTAATGAGCCTTCATCTCCTCGTCGGTGTCCGCTTCATAGCCGTTGTCGAGAAGCCACTTCTTTCTGCTCCGCCAAGCCACATCCCTGAACTCCTTGAGTCTCTCCTTCTCCTGGACGACAAGAAACCGCCAGGGCTGCTGGTTACCAGCGTTCGGTGCTTGTCGCGCGGCCTCAAGTATCTGCTCGATGTGCTCCGATGGGACCGGATCAGGTTTGTAGCTCCTGACAGATACCCGCTTCCGGACGACCTCGAAGAAGGTCATCTCATGCTCAGACTCCGATTTTTCCGGCATCTCGCATCAGTTCAATGTTGGGTGGGATCCTACAAAACATTTGCTAGGAACCGACGCGTATGTATCTAAGGGACAAAGATAAAACTGGCGCGCGAAAGTACAATCCCTCGCTCATCTTGGCGCACGAGATAGCCGTGACGCTGAAGACGTCGGTGGATGAGCTATTCATTTTCGATGATGATAAGGATGTAAATTTAACTACATAATGCGCCCGCGCATGGTCTCCAAGCTTAGAGACTCGGTTTAAATAGCGCGATCCGACCCGGAATAGGAACCGGTATGCGTCACGGAAGCACCACAATAGTCGCTGTTCTGCTCGTACTCGGTGCGAGCTACAGCGCCTTCCTATACCTGAACAACCAGAGGGCGAGCCAACTCCCCTCAGTGGAGGTGAGGGAGTACCAGGGCGAGAAGCTCGGATCCATCACAGACTTTAGGGAGAACTCCATAAAGGGACCGCCAGCGATAAACACTACAACCTACAGGCTGAGAGTGACCGGCCTCGTAGATACGCCACGCGCATACACGTACGAGCAGGTGGTTTTGGGTTTCAAAGCCTACGAGAAGGTGGTGACCCTGAACTGCGTCGAGGGGTGGAGCGTCAAGACCCTCTGGGAGGGAGTGAAGCTGACGGACCTCCTCAGGGAGTCAGGGGCCAAGGGAGACGCCAAGGTCGTTATTTTCCACGCCCAGGATGGATACACCTCGTCCCTCCCTATAGAGTTCATCGAATCAAACGACATACTTCTGGCCTACAAGATGAACGGCGTCATCCTCCCGCAAGAAAGGGGATACCCGTTCCAGGTGGTAGCCGAGAGCAAATGGGGGTACAAGTGGGTGAGGTGGGTGACCGAGATAGAGGTCTCAAGCGACGACACCTATAGGGGCTACTGGGAGAGCAGAGGCTACAGCAACGACGGGAGCATTGAGAGGAGCTCTGTGGAGCGATGAACCCTCGACTCGATGTGGAGAGAGCCGTGCACTGGACGTTCACCGTCGCGACAATTGTTTTCATCGTATCAGGTTACGGGATAACCGAGTACAGGACAGTCGAGGCGATCACCCTCGGGCTGCTGTCCAAGTCCCTCGCCTTCCAGATCCATATGAGCCTCGGCCCACTATTCATCGCTCTCCTGGCCTCACACATATACATTATACTTAGGCGAAGGGCGTTGACGAAGAAACCCGCCTGATTCAGGCGTTTCTAAAAGGTTTACCTTAGCCGGCTAATGGAAACCATAGAGGGGGGTTAAAACTACGTGACGAAGACGTTCCTGACGTGGTCGAATTTGACCGATTTGGTCGCATGATTCGCGAATCGAACCGATAGAACGGGAATTAAATGGGAAATAAGTCCGAAATACCGGTTATTACATAAAATAGGATTATTTTTCTTAGTTACAGGTTATATGGTTGAGGCTTGGGGGTTAAATTTAAATAATATCGGCGATAAACATGTTTGAATGAAAAATCGTAGTCAATGGCGCACATGATATACGAAAAAGACCAATATTTAGAGGTGAAAACCTCCTACGACGACCATTCC
>Ga0315281_10011249_pt1 | contig 12267 bp, 8 predicted proteins | sample YL17G07_0_MG_FD_204540 | JGI IMG/M metagenome (GOLD analysis project Ga0315281, IMG submission 204540) | Sediment microbial communities from Yellowstone Lake, YNP, Wyoming, USA - YL17G07_0 | ecosystem: Environmental > Aquatic > Freshwater > Lake > Sediment | place: USA: Wyoming | collected... | reverse complement strand
CCGTGTGTCCTCCGTGCCTTCGCCCAACGTGACGAGACGCAAAAACAATTGCCGCGCCACGGCTTGCCCGGACTCCGCCAGCCCCGTGAACACTTCTTCGGCGCGGCGGCCCAGCGCGCCCAGCACGCCGCCGATTTTTTGATAGGCGGCTTTGGTCAGTAAGGGCGGATGGCTATCCGCCCCTATGCTTTGCTCAAAGAGTTCGGTCAGCGCGTATTGCACGAGCGGCAGGGCGCCGGGTTGGTCGGCGACATCGCGCACCATCGCCGCGACCAGCCCGGACTCAAATTTCAACTTCATCCGGTCGGCGGGGCTGACGATGGCTTGCTCTAATTCATCCGGCGTGAGCGGCAGGACGAGTTCATTGCGCTGGCGCAGGAGTTCGCCAAAATCCACGTAGCGCAGGGGGCGGTCAATAAAGTCGGCGCGCAAGGTGAGCAGAACCCGCACCCGGCTACGCTCATCCAACACCGCCGTCACCAGACTGCTCAAGAACAGCGCCCGTTCCGTTTCATCGGCCAGCAAGGTGAAGACTTCTTCGAATTGGTCAATGACCAAGACCAATTCCACGGCGGCCTCCTCCGGCAAACAGCGGCGCGCGGCGCGCAACAGACCGCGCTCGTTTTCCTTCAACTGCGCCAGCAAGTGTTCCGGCGGATTGACCGCGACCCGCAATAGCGCGGCTTCAAGCTCTTCAAAAGGATGCGCGCCGGGGAGCATCTCCACGATGAACCAGTTCTCCGAGCCGGGCAGTGCGCCGCGCCGGAGAGCAGGCACAAGGCCGGCCCCTACGACCGACGACTTGCCACTGCCACTGGGCCCGACCACCGCGAGGAACCGCGCCAAGTCGCCGCCTTCGGCCAAGCGCACCAGCAATTGTTGGGTGAGCGCGTCGCGCCCAAAAAAATCTTCGGCGTCGGCTTCACCGAAAGCCCGCAAGCCTTTATACGGATTAACGAGCGGCGGCAACACCTCCACCGCTGGCACTGTGACCGGCGGGCGCGTGCCCGCCACGTCACTCACGGCCCGCTTGAAGTCGGCCACCAATTCCAGCACGGTGTCATAGCGCGCGTGCGGGTCTTTGGCGGTGGCTTTGGCAATCACCGCATCCAACGCGCGCGGCAAGCCCGGGCGGTTAGCGGCCAGCATCGGCATGGGCGCGGTGAGATGCTGGTGCATCATCTCGACGGGCGTGGGGCCTTGAAACGGAATCGCGCCCGTGAGCAATTCGTACAACATCACGCCCAAACAATAAATATCGGTCTGCGGGCGCGGCTGTTCCGAGCGGATTTGCTCAGGCGAGATATACGCGGGCGAACCGACAATGGCATCGGCTAGAGTTTGGTCTTCGAGATTCGGATTGCCTAAATTTTTGGCAATGCCAAAATCGGCGAGATACACATTGTGGTCTTCATCGAGCAAGACGTTGGCGGGTTTCAGGTCACGATGCACAATGCCGATGCGGTGCGCGGCGTGCAAAGCCGACCCGATTTGCTCCACGAACTGCGTCGTCAACGGCATGGGCAAGGGGCCGCTTTCGAGCAGGGCGCGCAGACTGCCGCCACGCAGAAGCCGCATGACGAGATAAGCCACGCCCGGTTCGCGCCAGTAATCGTAGAGCGGGACGATGTGCGGATGTTCCAGCCGCGCCACGAGTTGCGCTTCGGCCTCGAAGCGGCGAATAAAGTCGGGATGATTGGCGAAGTGCGGCAGGATGATTTTGATAGCGACTTCACGCTCGACCAGCGGTTGCACCGCGCGATAGACCGCGCCCATGCCGCCCTCGCCGATGCGCTCGCCCAACGAATAGCCGCGAATCGCGCGCCCGGATAAATCCGCCATCCCAATTTCTTCGGGCGTGGGCATCGGGGTGGGCGTCAGCGGTTCGGGGGCGCGCTCCAGGCGGGCGAGGCGCACAAATGCCGCCCGTTCTTCCAAGGGGATGTTGAGAGCCATCGCCAACCGCTCGGCGATTTGCACCGAGGGGCGCAGGTCGTCGTATTCTATTTTGCGAAGCGTGACGGGGGCACAGCCTACGCGCCGGGCGAGTTCGTCTTGCGTGAGGCCCAGTTCACGGCGGTGGTTTTTGATGAGTTGGCCGAAGGATTGCGAGGCGTCCACGTTGCCCTCCACCCCCCTCAGTCCCCTCATTTGCGCCACCGGCGAACTGGGATGTCGTAGCCGCGCTAGGCGCAAATGGGGGGAGGTGGGGGGTAATGAGAATTGGAGATTGTCGCTCCAATTTCACTCTATACTTTTTGGAGGGCGAAGGCAAGAGGAAGCGGGAGTTTATATCAGTTTTGTATCACTCTTACGGGGCCGCGACAATCCGAAACCCCACATTCTTCTGCGCTTTGTAGGGATACTGCCAATTGCGGTGGGCGCACCGGAGTTGTTTGGGCGACGAGTCAAACGCGCCGCCGCGCAGGACACAGCCCTCGCCGGAGTTCGCGCCCGAGGGGTTGGGCGTGACCGGGCGGGAGCGCCGCCCGTACGTTTGGTGCGAGAACCAATCGAGACACCACTCCCACACATTGCCCGCCACATCCGCGAGGGCGTAAGGACTATCGCCGAGGGGCGAGAATTGCCCCACGGGCGTCGTGTCCCCGTGTGCGCCGCCGCCGTTCGCGCGAGCCGCGTCCCACTCGTCGCCCCACGCATACACGCGCCCGTCGTCGCCGCGCGCCGCGCGTTCCCATTCGGCCTCCGTCGGCAAGCGGAACTCGCGCCCGGTGACGTTGCTCAACCATTTGCAAAACGCCACCACGTCATCCCAGGTGACATTGACCGCCGGGTGATTGTCTTTGCCGAGCGGCGCTGGCCAAGCCCCCGCATCGGATTGATGGCGCGTGGCTTTGACGAAGGCGTGATACTGCGCGTTGGTGATCGGGTACTGGCCGATGAAGTAGGCGGAGAGGGTCACGCGGTGCTGAGGCAGTTCGTGTTTAAGGGCGAGCGGGTCGCGGAGGGGATCACTACCCAGGCGGAACTCGCCCGCCGGGAGGCGGAGCAGTTTGGTCCACACGCCGGGGGCGAAGGTGAGGATGATTTCGTTTTCTTCGACGCGCAGGCGCGGATAAGCCTCGGCGGAAGTGCGCTTGATTTTCTCTTCGGCTTCGCGGCGCTCGCGCTCGGCTTCTTGCGCGCGGCGCTGGGCGTATTCGTCGGCGCGGGCCTCGGCTTCGCGCTCTTTTTGCTCGTACATCCACGCGCGATAGGCGGCCTGATCGGCGGCGCGGCGGGAAGAGGCGCGTTGCGGATACACGACCCAATCGTCTTCCACCGGGTCGTCGTAATAGGCGGCCTCAGCCTGGCGCGCGGTCTTGCGGTTGGCGGCGTCGTAACGCTGGCGCTTGTCCGGGTCACTGAGGACGGTGTAGGCTTCGTTGATTTTTTTCAGGCGCTCCTCGGCATATTCGCGCACGCTGGCGTTCATTTGTTGCAAGCGGTCGGGATGGTGCAACTGCACGAGGATGCGATAAGCGACTTTGATTTGTTCGGGAGTCGCGTCGGGTGGAATGTCGAGAAGTTCGTAATATTTCATATCACGGGATGGATTACAGATTGAGATAAGACGGATTATACCTGTACTGCTGATCTCGACCCGCCAAAATCCGCTTTTACTTTTTCACCTCCCCCGTTACAATCCCCCTCACCCGCCGTTGGCAAAAGACCATGGACCTTTACTTCTACAACACCCTCACCCGCCGCAAAGACAAATTTGAACCGCTCACGCCCGGCACAGTCAAAATGTACTCCTGCGGCCCCACGGTCTATCGCCACGTCCACATCGGCAACCTGCGCACCTTTCTCATGGCCGATCTCGTCCGCCGCGTCCTCGAATACGCGGGTTACGCCGTCACGCAACTCATGAACATCACCGACGTGGGCCACATGGCCGAGGACGACTCCCTCACCGTCACCCCCGGCGAAGACAAAATCCTCTCCGCCGCCGCCGCCGAGAAAAAGACCCCCCAAGAAATCGCCGACTACTACACCGCCGACTTTCTCGACTCCGTGCGGCTCATGAACATTCAGCCGGCGCACCGTTACCCCCAAGCCACCGCGCACATTCCGCAGATGCTCGCGCTTATTGAACAACTCGAAGCCAAAGGCCTCGCCTACGAAAAAAACGGCGCAGTCTTCTACGACGTTTCCCGCTTTCCCAACTACGGCCACCTCTCCGGCCATCAACTTGCCGACTTGCAAGCGGGCATCAGCCGCGTGGCGATAGATGAAACCAAAGACGACCCTAACGATTTTCTGCTCTGGCGCACGGCGGGTGAGCACCGCGTCGTCAAATGGGATTCCAAATGGGGCCCCGGCTTTCCCGGCTGGCACATCGAATGCTCGGCCATGTCCATGCACTACCTCGGCCCGCAGATTGATTTGCACACTGGCGGCGAAGACCTCGTCTTCCCGCATCACGAAGGCGAAATCGCGCAGAGCGAAGGCGTCACCGGCCAACAATTTGTCCGCTACTGGATGCACGGCGCGCACCTGCTCGCCGAGGGCCGCAAAATGGCCCGTTCCGTCGGCAACGTCCTCCGCCTCGCCGACCTCCGCGCCGAAAGCCTCGACCCGCTCGCCTTCCGCCTCCTGTGCCTCGGCATCTACTATCGCGGCCACATGAACGTCACCTGGGATTCCCTCCGCGCCGCGCAAGCCAACCTGGATAAACTTCGCCGCTACGTAAGTGAATGGTCACAAGCCGCACCCTCCGACCTCCGGCCTCCGACCTCCGACTTTCATTCTCGCTTCCTCGCTTTTGTCGGCGACGATTTGGGATTTCCGCAAGCCCTCTCCCTCATCTGGGAAATGGCGAAATCAGATTTGTCCCCTGCCGAAAAACTGGCTCTGCTCCTCGACTGGGATCGCCTCCTCGGGTTGAATCTCGCCGCGACGGTTTCAGCCGCGCCCGCCGGAACGCTTGACCCCGAACTGCAAGCCCTGCTCGACCAACGCGCCGCCGCCCGCGCCGCCAAAGATTACGCCGCCGCCGACCGCCTCCGCGCGCAGTTATTAGAACGCGGCCTCATGGTCAAAGACAGCAAAGAAGGACAAACTTGGGAAAGGCTGAAGGATAAAGGATGAAGGATGAATTTTCTCTTCGGCTTCTTTCATCCTTCATCCTTCTGCCTTCATCCTTATGAACCTGCCTCACGACTACCACACCCACACCAACTTCTCCTGCGACTGCCGCTTTTCCATGCGCGAGATGTGCGCCAGCGCCCGGGCTCAAAACCTCCCCGAACTCGGTATCACCGAACACTACGACCTCCACCCGCTCGAAGCGTGCCGCAATTGGTTCCGCCTCGACGAGTGGGCCGCCGAACTCGCCCGCTGTCGCCGTTTTTACGCGGGGCGCCTCACCCTGCGCGCAGGCATCGAGCTCGGCGAGCCGCATATCTTTCAAAAAGAACGTCAGGCCATGTTGGCCCGCTACCCATTTGATTATTGCCTCGGCTCCCTACACTATGTCGGCGACCACAACCTGTTTGATGACAACTTTTACCAAAGCCGCACCCCGGCGGAGGCCTTTCGCTTGTTCTTTGAAGAACTGGAGCGCATGACGGCTAGCGGCGGCTTTGACATCCTCAGCCATTTTGATTTGCCCGCCCGTCGCGCGCTCCCCGTCTATGGCCGCTACGACCCGCGCGAACACGAAGACTGCATCCGCCCGGTGCTGAAAAACTGCGTCGAGCGCGGCATCGCCCTCGACATCAACACCGCGCTCCTCCGCAAACTCCCCAACGGCGTTCTCACCCCCGGCGTCGAAATCCTGCGGTGGTACAAAGAAATGGGCGGCGAGCGCATCACCCTCGGCTCCGACTCGCATCAACCCGAAAACATAGCCGCGCATTTAGACGTGGCCCTCGCGGCGGCCAAAGAAGCGGGCTTGAAGTACGTGACGATGTTTGAACAAAGACAGGCTAAGCTTGTGCCCATTCAGTAAGACACCCTCTCCCAGCGGGACTATAGCCCCCGTAGCGTAGCGAAGTGGGGGAGGGGCTATAGTTGAGGGCGAACTCTCATCCCACTCGCCACAATGCATTCCTCCTTCCTCAAACCCCGCTACCCCTCCCACTGCTTCTCCGCCCTTCCCGCCGCCGTGCGCCACCTGCTCACCGGCCTCGGCCCGCTCGGCCTCGCCAAAAAGCTTTTCGGCGGCCTGCCTACCCGCTACGACACCGTTCTCCTCTTCTTCGTAGATGCCTTCGGCTGGCGCTTCTTCGAGCAGTACGCCGACGATTACCCCTTTCTCAAGCGTTTCGTAAAAGACGGTGTTGTGTCTAAAATCACTTCGCAGTTCCCCTCCACCACCGCCGCGCACGTCACCACTATTCACACGGGGCTTCCCATCGGCCAGAGCGGTGTCTTCGAGTGGCAATACTACGAACCGCAAGTGGACGCGCTCATCGCGCCGCTACTGTTCTCCTTTGCCGGGACGCGCGAGCGCGATACCCTCCGGCCCGCGCGAATTGCGCCCGCGAGCCTTTACCCCGCCCGCACGTTGTACCGCGACCTCCAGCGCCTCGGCGTGACCTCGCACATCTTTCAGAGCCGTGAGTACACGCCCTCCACTTTTTCCGACATCGTCTTTCAAGGCGCCAACGTCGTCCCCTACAAGACCATTCCCGAAGCCTTCGTCAATCTCGGCCAGGCGCTGGAGAAGCGCCTCACCCCGGCCTATTTCTTTCTCTACTTCGACAAGATTGACGCCCTCATGCACGACTACGGCCCCGCCTCGCCGCAAGCCGCCGCCGAGATAGATGGCTTCCTCACTAATCTGGAGCGCCTCTTCTTCAAGCCCACGCTCCGCAAACTCAAGCGCACGCTCTTCATCTTCACCGCCGACCACGGGCAAATGGAAGTTTCGCCGCAGACGACGATTTACCTTAACCAACGCCCGGAGTTCGCGGGCGTGGAGCGTTTTCTCAAAACCAACGCTCGCGGGGAATTGCTCGTCCCCGCCGGTTCGCCGCGCGATCTCTTCCTCTACGTCCACGCCGATCTGCTGGACGAGGCCCGGCATTTCTTCGCCCAGCGTCTGGCAGGCCGCGCCGACGTTTGCCAAACGCAAACCCTCATCGCTCGGGGCTTCTTCGGCCCTCAGCCCGTCTCTCCTCAATTTCTCGCCCGCGTCGGCAACCTCGTCATCCTGCCGTATGAATCCGAATCGGTCTGGTGGTACGAGCCGGGCAAGTTCGAGATGAAATTTCTCGGCCATCATGGCGGGCTGACTAAACAAGAGATGGAGATTCCGCTTTTGTTGTACACTAACGACTGAGGTTGCAACTTGAAACTTGCAACTTGAAACTTCAAACAAGCCGAGGTGTGGTTTTGAAGTTTGTAGTTTTCTTCAAGGAGACTCTTATGGGCGAAATGACTCAACTCAACTCGATCTCCGGCTACCTCGCCAAGCCTTCCGGCTCCGGCCCGCATCCGGCGCTCGTCGTCATTCAAGAATGGTGGGGCCTCGACCAACAGACAAAAAACATCGCCGACCGGTTTGCGGACGCGGGCTATCTGGCCTTCTCCCCCGACCTGTATCACGGCGAACTCGCACAGTTGGGCGACGACGACAGGGCTATAGCGCTGGTGCAGAAGTATGCGCCCGGCGCGCCCGCCGAACTCGCGCAAGTCTACGACGCGCTCAAGGCGCATCCCGACTGCAACGGCAAAATCGGCAGCGTGGGCTTTTGCTTCGGCGGGCGGATGTCGCTCATGCTCGGCCTCCAGCGCCCGCTCAACGCGGTCTGCACCTTCTATGGCGGCGGGATGCAACAAATCTTCGACCAACTCGGCAACCTCCACGCGCCCGTGCTCGGCCTCTTCGGCGACAAAGACCAGTCCATTCCGGTCGGCACCGTGGAGGAGTTCGATAAATTGCTCGACCAGATTGGCGTGGAGCACGAAGTCGTCGTCTATCCTCACTCCGGCCATGCCTTCTTCCGTGACACTGACCCGGAGGTTTATCGCCCCGAAGCCGCAAAGGATGCGTGGGAGCGGGTGACAAAGTTTTTTGGTAAAAACTTGAAATGAGTTGAACCACGAAGAACACGAAGCGCACGAAGATTTTTCTTGGTGTTCTTTGTGCTCTTCGCGGTTAAAAAATGTCGTTTTGTGAAGTCCGTCGCCTCGGACTCATTCCCTACGCCGAAGCGTGGGAACTGCAACGGGAACTCGCGTCCGCGCGGGCGTTGGACAAAATTCCCGACACGCTTCTGCTCCTCGAGCATCCCCACACCTACACGCTGGGGCGCACCGGCCACGCCCAGCATCTGCTCTTGGACGAAGCCCAACTCGCCGCGCGCGGCATCGCACTGCATTGGGTTGACCGGGGCGGCGACATCACTTATCACGGGCCAGGGCAACTGGTGGGCTATCCGATTTTCAAGTTGGGCCGCCCGCAATTCGACGGCGATCAGATCCTGCGCGCCGATTACGTGGGCTACGTGCGGAAGATTGAAGAGACGCTCATCCGCGCCCTCGCGCATTTTGGACTCGTCGCGGGGCAACTGCGCGGCCTGACCGGCGTTTGGATTCAAGCCGACGTGGCCTCGCGTTGCCCGCACTGTCCGCCCGCCGCGCGCCGCGCCCCGTCCAAGATTGCGGCCATCGGCGTGAAGGTGGACGCGCGCGGCATCGCGCAACACGGCTTCGCGCTCAACGTCAACCCCGATACGAGTTACTTCGATGGCATCATCGCCTGCGGCCTCCGCGACCACGCCGTGATTTCCCTGTCCGACTTGTTGCCCGATCCGCCGGAGATGGAAATGGTGATGGCTGAAGTGGCGCGGCAGTTTGGGAGGGTGTTTGAGAGGCAGATGATGGAAGAGCGAATGAAGAATGAAAAATGACGCTCAATTGGTGGAGGTTATGATGGAGTTCGTCAACCGATTTCTGCATGGGGATTGCGAGGAAGTGCTTAAGCATCTCCCCGATAATTCAATTGATTTAATTTTTACCTCGCCGCCCTATGCCGATCAGCGTAAAAATACTTACGGCGGTGTTGCGCCGAACGAATACGTGGATTGGTTCTTGCCCAAAGCCAGCCAATTTCTGCGAGTGTTGAAGCCAACCGGGACATTTATCCTCAATATCAAAGAGCGTGTCGTCAATGGTGAGCGCCACACCTACGTCCTGGATTTGATTGTCAAGATGCGCGAGCAAGGCTGGCTATGGACGGAGGAGTTCATGTGGCACAAGAAGAACTCTTATCCAGGCAAGTGGCCGAATCGCTTTCGGGATAACTGGGAAAGACTGATTCAGTTCAACAAAGACAAAAAGTTCGCCATGTATCAAGAGGCCGTTATGATCCCAGTGGGCGATTGGGCGAAGGGCCGCTTGGCGAATTTGAGCGAGACCGACAAAATTCGGGACGAGTCAAAAGCAGGAAGCGGGTTCGGCAAGAATGTTTCTAATTGGGTCGGGCGCGATATGGTCTATCCGACCAATGTATTGCATATGGCGACTGAATGCGCCAACCGTGACCACAGCGCCACCTTTCCAGTGGAACTCCCGTCCTGGTTTATAAAACTTTTTACCCAACCGGGCGAGATGGTGCTTGACCCTTTCATGGGGTCCGGCACAACGGCGTTAGCGGCTATCCGACAGGGTAGAAAGTTTTTAGGCATTGAAATTAACAAGGAGTACGTGGAGCTGGCGCGCAAGCGCACAGCACGAGAGCAAATTGGCTTGCCGGGAATTGCCGAAAAGAAAGCGGCCTATAAGGTTGCCAAGCCGCGCTCAAAGAATGGGGCTAAGGCTAAACCATGAATCCGCTTAATCTTGGCCAAGTCAATCGGTATGTAAATGAGAACATAGCTGATTTTCACCGCCGCCGCATCAAGTCGCTGGAAGAATTGCAACTCAAAAAACTCATCGCTAAAAACCCCTATCTGCTCAAAGCTAAAAACATGGCCACCGCAGGCGAGCTAATAACCAGTTCCCTTGATGCTCTTTTGTCATCCTCTGAAGAAAAGATGTTCGGCGATTTCTTTGAGGGCCTGGCAATTTTTGTTGCCCGGCAAACTTCTGGCGGCCACAAATCTACAGCCCCAGGCGCGGACTTGGAATTTTTTAACCGGGGTGTTCACTACGTTGTCTCGATTAAGTCTGGGACAAGTTGGGGCAATAATTCTCAGCAAGATAAATTGGAGCAGGGCCCTCTATACAGATATTATTGAGCCAATCGGCTATCGCGCTAAAGAGCATAATGAGAGCTATGCGCGTGAGCGCGCCCACGTCACCAATCTTCTTACCAAACAATTTATTGACCGTTTTTGTAATGAGCGGGGCGCAATTGATTGGGAGCAATTAGTCGAGTTCAACTGTGGCAACTACGACTTGGATAAGTTTTTGCCGTAATCCCCAATCTCTCAATCACCCAATCCCTCAATCACCCAATAACCTATGTTCTCCTCCCTCATCGGCGCGCGCGTTAAACGCAAAGAAGACCCCCGCCTCATCACGGGCGCGGCTAAATACACGGGCGACATTCAAGTGCCGGGCTTGCATTACGTCGCCTTTGTCCGCAGTCCGTATGCCCATGCGCATATCCGCGGGATAGATTCGGCGGGGGCGCGGCAAATGCCGGGGGTGCGGGCCGTCATCACGGGCGCGGACTTGCCCGAGTTCTGCGGCCTCATGCCCGAAATCGGCGACAGCGAAGGCGGCGCGAGCGAGGAACCACGCCAACCGTTCAGGCGTTACCCCCTGCCCGTTGACCGCGTCCGCCACGCGGGCGAGGCCGTCGCCGCCGTCATCGCCGATACGCCCGAGCGCGCCGAAGACGCCGCGTTGAACGTCCTCGTGGATTACGAGCCACTGCCCGTCGTCGCGGATCCGCTCAAAGCCACCGAGCCGGGCGCGCCGCAACTCTTCGCCGACCGCCCGCGCAACATTGAATCCACGTCCGCGCGCAAAAAAGGCGACCCCGACGCGGCCTTTGCCAATGCTTATCGCGTCGTCTCACAGCATATGGTCAATCAACGCCTCGCGGGCGTCTCGTTGGAAACGCGCGCCGTCCTCGCCGCGCCCGACCCCGCGACGGGCGGGTTGATCGTGTGGGACAGCACTCAAGTCCCGCACGACGTGCGCGCGAACCTCGCGCAAATGCTGAACCTGCCGGAGAACCTCGTCCGCGTCATCGCGCCCGAAGTCGGCGGCGGATTTGGGATGAAGGGCGGGTTCTATCCTGAAGAAGCCCTGCTCCCCGCGTTCGCGCTCAAATACAACCTGCCTCTGCTGTGGACGGAGACGCGCAGTGAACATATGCTGGCGACGACCCAGGGCCGCGCGCAAATTGCAGATGTTGAAGCGGCGGTTATGGAAGACGGGACAGTGACCGGACTGCATCTCCGCATCCTGAACGATTTGGGCGCGTACCCACTGGGTTTTTGGCTCCCCGGGCTGACGGCGCTCATGGCCGTCGGGGTGTACCGCATCCCGAACGTTCACCTTGAGACGAGCGGCGTGCTGACCAACACCACTCCCATCGCGGCTTATCGCGGCGCGGCGCGGCCCGAGGCCGCCTATTACATTGAGCGGCTGATGGACCTCATCGCCCTCGAACTGAATCTCGATCCGGTGGATGTGCGCCGCAAAAACTTCATCCCGCCCGAGGCCTTTCCCTACCAGACGCCGACGGGCCTGGAATACGACTCGGGTGAGTACGACCGCGCGCTGACGAAGGCCTTGCAAATCTCCAATTACCAATTACTGCGTGATGAACAACATCGCCGCCTGACCAACGACGACTCGCATCTGCTCGGCATTGGCCTCTCAACTTACGTCGAAATCTGCGGGCCGGGGCCGTACGAAAGCGCCGTCGTCCGCGTCGAGCCGTCGGGTGATGTGACGGTCATCACCGGGCTATCGCCGCACGGTCAAGGGCAGGAGACCACTTTCGCGCAAATCATCGCCGACAAATTGGGCGTGGACTTCGACAAAATCAGCGTCAGGCACGGCGACACGCTCAACACGCCGCGCGGCATCGGGACCTACGGCAGTCGGGGACTGGCCGTCGGCGGGTCCGCGGTTCTCCGCGCGGGCGACGTCGTCCACGCTAAAGCCATTCGCCTCGCCGCGCACATTCTCGAAGCCGCGCCGGATGACATCGTTTTATCCAACGGGCAATATCAAGTGCAGGGCGTGCCCAGCCGGAGTGTGACGCTCAAGCAAATTGCCGAGCGCGCGTATTCCGACGATTTGCCCGACGACTTGGACTCGGGTCTCGAAGCGACGGATTTCTTCCGCCCG
>Ga0315281_10011248_pt1 | contig 12268 bp, 12 predicted proteins | sample YL17G07_0_MG_FD_204540 | JGI IMG/M metagenome (GOLD analysis project Ga0315281, IMG submission 204540) | Sediment microbial communities from Yellowstone Lake, YNP, Wyoming, USA - YL17G07_0 | ecosystem: Environmental > Aquatic > Freshwater > Lake > Sediment | place: USA: Wyoming | collected... | reverse complement strand
CGAGTCGACGACCTTGTCGCCGAGATGGCTGCAGTACGGACACTTCATGGTCGCCTAGGGCTTGGCGGCTTCGGGCTGCGCCTCGGCCTCTTCAGCCAGACGCCGCATGCCTGAGAGGTTGAGGCCCGCCTGCGCCGCAAAAAACAATCCCAAGACCAGGGCGGGCCCGACGGAAAACAGGTGCGCGATGATCGCGGCGCCAACGGCGGCGCTGCCAGACGCGCCAAAGAACATCGTCGCGCCGACGCGATAGGCCTCGTGGAACCCGCCGATCGCACCAGGCGTCGGCACGGCGACGCCGATGACCAGCAGCGCAATCAGCAGGAACGACCCTGTGAACGGCACGTTGATGTGGAACGCCAGGGAGACGGCCCAGAGCCCGGCCGCAATCGTCAGCCATAACGGAAACGACCACAACAGCGCGACAAGCAGGCGGCCGGGCCGCCGGACAACGCCAAGTCCGAGCGAAAACTTTTCGGCGACGCGGCCGATGAGACCGGCCAGCGTCGAGGGCACGGCCCGCTCGAGGCGGTTCATCCACCGTCCGACGCGGCCGGGGTCGCCGGCGAGGACGAACATGACGGCCAGCGCGGCCAGCGATCCGCCGAGCGCCGTCGCGCCGGCCCACTTCATCGCCGCAAACGCCGTCGGATTCGCCGCGCCGACGCCGCGATCGAAGACAAAGACAAACGACGCCAGCAGCACGAGCACCGTCAGCACGTCGAGCACACGTTCGAGGATGATCGTCGCGAATGCGCCGGTCGCCGTCATGTTCTCGTGGCGCGCGAGGAAATATGGGCGAATGACCTCGCCCGCGCGCGCCGGAAGAATGCTGCTCGCCGCAAATCCCACGGCCGTCGCACGGAACGCATTGGCAAAACTCGCGCGCCCGAGCGGCTCGAGCAGGTACTGCCAGCGCAGCGATCGAATGACCAGGCTGAGGACCGCGGAGACAAACGACACGGCGAGCCAGCTCACGCGCGCGCGCACGATTTCTCCGGCGACGTGACGCAAGTCGACGTTGCGCAGAAACACCGCGACGAGCGCGGCAGCCACGGCCAGGACGATGGCTGTCCGGATGGGCGATCGCATGTGCGAGATCGCCTTCTACTATAACGCTCAATCGGCGGCCGAACCCTCGCGCCGCAACATCTTGTTGTTGTTCGTCGCGTCGCTCCCTAGTAAGATGCCCTGCTTTCCCTAACCCACACGAAGGACGCGCCGTGCCTCTCGCAGATCCCGTGCTCCACACCCGCCTCGGCAGCCGACAGCCCGACCGCACCGGCAAAGTCAGAGACATTTACGACTTCGGCGACCGCCTGCTCATCGTCGCCACGGATCGGATTTCGGCGTTCGATTACATTCTCGGCACGGGCATTCCCGACAAAGGGAAAGTCCTGACGCAGATCTCGCGCTTCTGGTTCGATCGGCTGCGTGCCGTCGTGCCGAATCACATCGTGTCGATGGACCCGAACGAATATCCGGCCGAGGCGCAGCCCGCCGCCGCGATGCTGCGCGGCCGGTCGATGCTCGTGACGACGACCGAGCCACTGCCGATTGAATGCGTCGCGCGCGGATATCTGTCGGGGTCGGGCTGGAAGGACTATCAGTCGACGGGCGCGGTCTGCGGCCATCAGCTTCCGAAGGGGCTGCGCGAATCGGATCGGCTGCCGCAGCCGATCTTCACGCCGGCCACGAAAGCGCCAAGCGGCCACGACATCAATATCAGCGAAGCCGAGGCGGCGACGATCGTCGGGCAAGGCGTGTTCGACAAGGTGAAAGCGCTGACGCTCAGGATCTACGCCGAAGGCGTCGGGTACGCCGAGACGCTCGGCATCATCATCGCCGACACCAAATTCGAGTTCGGCATCCTGCCGGGCGCCGGCCGCCCGGAAGACCGCGTCATTCTCATCGACGAGGTGCTGACGCCCGACTCGTCGCGCTTCTGGCCTCGCGACGGCTACGCGCCCGGCGGCGCGCAACCCAGTTTCGACAAGCAGTTCGTGCGCGACTACCTCGAATCGATCAGGTGGAACAAGCAGCCGCCGGTGCCGTCCCTGCCGGCCCACGTCGTCGAGAAGACGCGGGAGAAATACATCGAAGCCTTCCGTCGCCTGACGGGCAAGGAGCTCGAGTCATGATCAGCGACCGCCTGGACAAGCTCGTGGAAGAGATGGTCGACCGGGGCGTCCAGTTCGAGGACGCCATCCGCGAATTCGAAAAGCGGTTCATCTCCAAGGTCCTCGGCGGCTGCGACGGCAGCCTCACCAAGACGGCCGGCACCCTCGGCATCCACCGCAATACCCTCACCCGGAAGATGGGCGAGTACAAACTCAAGCGCCACCTCTAGCCCCTGGCCCCTGGCCCTCTTGCTTGGCAGTCGAGGGTTGACACTGCCAACAGCTGCAATATACTTGGCAGTCGGGCTGCACGACTGCCAGCCGCCAGGGACATACCAAACACTTTTTTCACGCCAGACGGAGTTACGAGCATGAACGTCAGACCGCTGCACGACCGCATCATTGTCCAGCGCATCGAGGAAGGCGAACAGAAGATCGGCGGCATCATCATCCCGGATACGGCCAAAGAGAAGCCCCAGCAGGGCAAGGTCATCGCGGCCGGCGCCGGCAAGGTCAAGGACGACGGCAAGCGCGTGGCGCTCGACGTCAAGGCCGGCGACCTGATTCTGTTCGGCAAGTACTCGGGGCAGGAAATCAAGCTGGACGGCGAGGAATATCTCATCATGCGCGAGGACGAAGTGCTCGCGGTGATCGAAGGCGGCGACGCCAAGAAGTCCAAGAAGTAACTTTCGGATTCAGGAGCACATCGACATGGCAAAACAGATTGTGTACGGCGAGCAGGCCCGCCAGGCGATTCTGAGCGGCGTCAACCAGCTGGCCGATGCGGTGAAAGTCACGCTCGGGCCCAAGGGCCGCAACGTCGTCCTCGACAAGAAGTTCGGATCGCCGACGATCACCAAGGACGGCGTCACGGTGGCGAAGGAGATCGACCTGAAGGACCCGCTCCAGAACATGGGCGCGCAGATGGTCCGTGAAGTGGCCAGCAAGACCTCCGATACGGCGGGCGACGGCACGACGACCGCCACGGTGCTCGCCCAGGCGATCTACCGCGAAGGCGCGAAGAACGTCGTCGCCGGCGCGAACCCGATGGACATCAAGCGCGGCATCGAGAAGGCCGTTGAGGCCATCACGGCCGAGCTCAAGAAGATGTCGAAGCCGGTCACCGGCAACATGGTCGCGCAGGTCGGGACCATCTCGGCGAACAACGACGAGACGATCGGCAAGATCATCGCCGGCGCGATGGACAAGGTCGGCAAGGACGGCGTCATCACGGTGGAGGAATCGCGCACGCTCGAGACCTCGCTGGAAGTCGTCGAAGGCATGCAGTTCGATCGCGGATACCTCTCGGCGTACTTCGTGACCGACGCGGAGCGCATGGAGACGGTGTTCGAAAACCCCGTCATCCTGATCCACGAGAAGAAGATCAGCTCGATGAAAGACCTCCTGCCGGTGCTCGAGCAGGTGGCCCGCCTGAGCCGTCCGCTCGTGATCATCGCGGAGGACATCGAAGGTGAAGCGCTCGCGACGCTCGTCGTCAACAAGCTGCGCGGCACGCTGCAGGCGGCCGCGGTCAAGGCGCCGGGCTTCGGCGATCGCCGCAAGGCGATGCTCGAAGACATCGCCATCCTCACGGGCGGCAAGGCCATCACCGAGGATCTCGGCCTCAAGCTCGAGAACATCAAGCTCGAGGATCTCGGCAGTGCGAAGAAGATCACGATCGACAAGGACAACACGACGATCGTCGAGGGCGGCGGCAAGCCAGGCGCCATCGAAGGCCGCGTGAAGCAGATCCGCGCGCAGGTCGAAGACACGACGTCGGACTACGACCGCGAGAAGCTCCAGGAGCGCCTGGCGAAGCTCGTCGGCGGCGTCGCCGTCATCAAGGTCGGCGCGGCCACCGAGACCGAGATGAAGGAAAAGAAGGCGCGCGTCGAGGACGCGATGCACGCCACGAAGGCGGCCGTCGAAGAAGGCATCGTCCCCGGCGGCGGCGTCGCGCTGATCCGCGCGTCGAAGGTGCTGGCCGGCCTGAAGCTCGGCGGCGATCAGCAGATCGGCGTCAACATCGTGGCGCGCGCCATCGAGGAGCCGCTGCGATGGATCGCGACCAACGCGGGGCTCGAGGGGTCGATCGTCGTGCAGAAGGTCCGCGAGATGAAGGACACCGAAGGCTTCAACGCGCTGACTGACACCTACGAAGACCTGGTGAAGGCCGGCGTCATCGACCCGGCGAAGGTCGTCCGCTCGGCGCTGCAGAACTCCTCGTCCATCGCGTCGCTGCTGCTCACGACCGAAGCGCTGGTCTCGGAGATTCCTGAAGAGAAGAAGGATGCGCCGATGCCCGGCGGCCACGGCGGCGGCATGGGCGGCATGTACTAGAAATCTGAGAATCTAAGAATCTGGGATTTGAGGATTGAAGGCCCGGCGGGAGAAATCCCGCCGGGCCTTTTTACGTTTTACGTTTGCCGTTTTACGTTCAGCCGTTATCGCAACGTAAAGTCGAGCTGGATGATGACGAGGACCGAGACCGGCTCGCCCATCCGCGTTCCCGGGCGGAAGCGCCACTGGCGCGCCGCTTTCATCGCTTCCAGATCAAGACCGAACGTCGAATCGAGCGACCGCAGCACTTTGACGTCGCCCACCGAGCCGTCTGGTCTGACGACGCACTCGAGCCAGACCGAGCCCTGCACTTTGGCGCGCATCGCATCGGACGTGTACTGAGGCTTCACTTCGCGCAGCACGATCGGCGTCGTCACGCCGTTGCCTGGACGGTACGTCCCGCCGCCGGTTCCCCCGCCCGATCCAGGGCCAAGGCCGGAGCCCGACCCAGGACCGATCCCGGTTCCGCTTCCAGTGCCCGCGCCGCCGCCGCTTCCACTGCCCTGCGACGCTGTCGGTGGTCCGGGCGGCGCTTCGATGGCGCCCGGCAGTGAGTCCTGCGCCGCGGACAGTTCCTTCGCCGGGATGTTCAGGGTTTCGATCGGATTCGGCTCGACCTTGGCCTGCTGCTGCTCGAGCTTCGGCTGTCTTTCGACCGGGACGGTCAGTTTGTCTTTGCCCGGCAGCTCGGCCTGGCGCGGCGGCTCTTTCATCTTGTTGCCGCCGCCGCCGCCGCCACCGCCGGGACCCGGCTGGCTCAACCAGATGATGTTCTTGTTCGGATCTTCAGGCAGCAGCGCCGAGGCCGCCACGGCCGGGTGATAGCGGCTCGCCACCACGAGCAGGAGCACGACCGTCACGTCGATGATCGCGGAGGCGACGAAGGCCACACTGAGCCGCCTCGGCTCACGATCGAAAGAAAAATCAATCTCGACGGGGTGCGCACCTTCGACGTGCAGGGACAGGTGCCCCGCCGAGGTGTTGATGCGCATTTGGCCGGTCTCGCCGACCTTTGGCACGTCGTTCATACCCACCGGATATACGCTTGAAGTATCTTGGCGCACGAGTCTTGCACCGGACAACAGTAAATGCGGCTGCAAAAGGAGTGCCTCCGCTTTCCTGCGTCTTTGTTAAGACTCACGACGGGTGGCCCTGGTTGGCAGCCCGGGGCCGACCGCTTTTCTAGACGCGGCCGGTCCAGGCGCCAATGGCGGCGTTGCCGCCGCCGTACGAGTGAAGGATCGCCAGCGCGTCGGCCGCGCGAGGCTCGGTTTGAACGGCCACCAGCACGCCGCCACGCCCGGTGAGCGTGTCGAAGATCCAGCCGTCGTGCGACTGAAATCCGACCTTCCGCATGGTGCCTGACAGACCCAGCTTGGGAAGATCGCCGGTGCCGAGCGTCGCCACCAGGGGACCGCGCGCAAGCGCGCCGCCGATGCCCGCGAGATCCACGCGCAGCGCCGGCGCACCGAGCGCGCGCTCGATGAACGCGGACGCCTCGGGACCGTCTTTCATCAGGATGGTCAGCGAGTCCGCCGGAAAGCCCGCCTGCTTCAGCGCATCGACGCCCTTCTGCGCCCACGCGACGTCCTGGAATACACCGATCGTGAATCGTTCTGTCTCCGCGTCAACCATGGCGTGTAATGTATCACGCCGAAGTGACGGACAAAGTGAATGACGTCGTCGTCGTCGGCGCCGGGCCCGCCGGGTGCTGGGCGGCCCGGACGCTTGCGCTCGGCGGCGCACGCGTGTCGATCGTCGACGGCTCGCATCCGCGGGAGAAGCCATGCGGCGGCGGCGTCACGGGCCGCGCCCTCGCGCTCGTCGGCGACGCGCTCGATCGCGACGCCCTGCCCCGCTGCGACATCCGCTCGGCACGCTTCGTCGATTCCTCCCGACACCGCTCGACGCCCGTGCCTCTCGCCTCCGGCGATCTCGCCGTCTCCAGCCGCGCTGACTTCGACGGCGCGCTCTTCGCGGCGGCCGCGGCCGCGGGCGCCCGCGTCGTCCGCGCCCGCGTCACCGACGTCGCGCGCGACGCCGGCGGCTTCGCGGTACAGACGAGCGCAGGCGCGCTGTACGCCGGCGCGCTCGTCGGCGCAGACGGCGCAAACAGCCTGGTGCGGCGACGGCTCGCGCGGCCGTTCGATCGCACGGACATCTCGATCGCGACCGGCTACTTCGTTCACGGCGTCACGAGCGATGAGATCGTCGTCGAACTGCTCGCGGATCCTCCGGGCTATATCTGGTCGTTCCCGCGGCCGACGCATCTCGCCGTCGGCATCTGCGCACAGGCCGACGTCGGGATCCCGGTCGGCGCGCTTCGCGCGCGAACGCTCGCATGGATTCGCTCGATGCAACTCGACCATTCCGACAGGGGCACGCTCGACGCGTACTCCTGGCCGATTCCATCGCTGTCGGCCGCGAGCGCCGCGTCGCTGACGACGTCGGGGCCGGGATGGTACCTCGTGGGCGATGCCGCGGGCCTCGTCGACCCCATTACACGCGAGGGCATTTACTTCGCGCTGCTGTCCGGCGAGTGGGCGGCGCGCGCGATCGCGACGTCGAACGGCGGACCGCCCGAACGCCGGTATCACGCACGCGTGCAGGACGAGATCGGCACCGAGCTCGTTCGCGCGGCGCGCTACAAAGCGGGCTTCTTCAGGCCGAGGTTCACGGGGCTGCTTGTCGAGGCGCTGGCTGAAAGCGCCGGCGTGCGAGCCGTCATGGCGGGACTGGTGGCCGGGACGCAGCCGTATGCGACGCTGAAGTGGTCGCTGGCGAGGACGGCCGAACTCGGTCTCGCGTGGCGGCTGCTCCGATCAAAGTGGTACAATCAATTTTCGTAACACAAGGAGCAACGCCATGGGCAGTCTTGGTTTACCAGAACTCCTGGTGATTCTGGTGATCGTCGTGTTGATCTTCGGAGCGAATCGCCTGCCGCAGCTCGGCAAAGGCGTGGGCAGCGCCATCAAGAACTTCAAAGAGGGCATGAAAGAAGGCTCGACCGACGACCACAAGCCGTAGCGCCTAGCGCCGCTTCTTTCCCTTCGACCTCTCCCGTTCGTGCCGGCCCGGCCGCTGCTTCCGGCGCGGGTCGTGTTTCGGGTTCGCGCGGCTTCGGCGCGGCCCATGCGCGCCTTCCCGCACGCGTTCGAGAATCTCCACGAGTCCCAGATCCACCTGGCGGAGTTCCATGTTGACACGGATGACCTGCACCTCGACCTTGTCGCCAAGCCGATAGACCTTCTCCGTATTCTCTCCGCGCAGCAGATGCGCACCTTCCATGAACCGGTAGTAGTCGTCGGCCATTGTCGACACGTGGACGAGGCCTTCCACGAAATGCTCGACCAGCTCGATAAACAGGCCGAACGCCGCGACACCCGTGATGTACCCCTGAAATTCATCGCCGACTTTGTCGGCCATGAACTTCACCTTCTTCCACTGCAGCAGCTCGCGCTCCGCGTCGTCGGCGCGGCGCTCCATCTCCGAGCAGTGGCGCGCGACCTCCGGCAGCGCTTCGCTCTGCTCCTCCCGGTCTTCCGCTGACAGCGTCGCGTGGCGCGACGCACGCAGCGCGCGATGCACGACCAGATCCGGATAACGGCGAATCGGGGACGTGAAGTGCGTATAGCTCAACGCCGCCAGCCCGAAGTGCCCGAGGTTCTCCGGCGCGTAGCGCGCCTTCTGCATCGTGCGCAGCATGAGAAACGCGATGGGCTTCTCCTCGGGCTTCCCTTCGATGCGCTGCAGCAGCTTCTGGAAATTCCCTGGACGCAGCGATGTCAGCGGCGCGCCGAGGCTGAAGCCGAAGCCCGAGATGAAGTCCTCGAACTTGCTGACCTTGATCACGTCGGGTTCTTCGTGGATCCGGTACAGCGCAGGCGCCGCCTGAGATTCGAGGTGCGACGCGACCGTTTCATTCGCCAGCAGCATGAACTCTTCGATCAGCCGATGGGCGACGTTCCGTTGCAGCGCGATGATGGCTTCGACGACGCCGCCTTCGCCGACCACGACCTCCGCTTCGTGCAGATCGAAATCGATTGAGCCGCGGCGCTTCCGCGCGTCGTTCAGGATGACGAACAGCTCCTGCATCAGCTCGAACATCGGCACGAGGGCCGTATAGCGCCTGACGAGCTCCGGATCGCGATCGGTCAGAATCCCGTTCACCGCGGTGTACGTCATCCGCTCATCGCTGTTGATGACGCCGTCGTGCATCTCGTGGCGGACGACCCGGCCGTGTCGATCGATCTCCATCAGGCACGACTGCACCAGCCGATCGACGTGCGGATTCAGGCTGCACAGTCCGGTGGCGAGCTCCGAGGGGAACATGTGCACGGCGCGCTCGGGGAAGTACACCGACGTCGCCCTCTCGTACCCCTCGCGATCGAGCGCGCTGCCCTCGTGGACATAGTGCGAGACGTCGGCGATGTGCACGCCGAGCCAGTAGTGGCCGTTCGGCAGCTTCTCGATCGTGATCGCGTCGTCGAAGTCGCGCGCGTGTTCGCCGTCGATCGTGACGGTCGGCGTCTGGCGGAAATCGGTGCGGCCGCGGATGTCCTTCTCGGCGACGGCTCCACCGAGACGAACCGCCTCGGCCACCGACTCCTCGGAGTGTTGGTCCGGGATGCCGTACTTCCGGATGATGATCTCGGTATCGACGCCGGGCGCGTCGATGTCGCCCAGGACGTCGGTGACGCGCCCGAGCGCCGAACGCGTGGCCGTGGGCCATCGCGTGATCTCCGCCGTCACCATCTCGCCGGATGCTGCGCCGCCGTCCTGACCTGGCGCGATGATGATGTCCATCAGCAGGCGCCGATCGAACGGCGTGACATGGCCCATGCCGTCCTTCTCGCGATCGTAGCGGCCGATGATGCCCGTCCTGCCGCGCTCGAGGATGCGGATGATGCGGCCTTCCGCGCGGCCGCCGTCTTTGACGCGCTCGATGCGCGCGACAACGCGATCGCCGTTGACAGCCTCGTTGAAGTTCGTCCCGGCGATATAGATGTCGCCCCCGTCCTCGAGCGGCGGATCGGGAATGACAAAGCCATAGCCGGACGGATGCGTCTGCAGCCGGCCGGCGTGAAGGTCCATCTTTTCCGGCAGCCCGAAGCGATGGCCGCGGATGTGAATGAGCTCGCCGGAGGCGACGAGCGACTTGATGTGACGCTTGAACGCGGGGTGACCGTCGCGGGGAATCTTGAGGAGTTGAAGGAGCTCCCGCATACCGGCGGGATGGTGCACACGCTCGCGCATGAGCGCGAGCACTTGATCTCGAGAGAACATATTTCCTGTCTGTAGTGTCCGCCTTCAGGCGGACTTCACGCTAACACAATGATTTGAAGGTCGCCGACATTCGTTCCAGTCGGGCCCGTGTTGATGAGATCGCCGAGCGACGCGAAAAACCGATACGCGTCGTTGCGATTGAGAAACGCCTCGGGCTGAAGGTGCGACGCCCGCGCCCGCTCGATTGTGGTCGTGTCCACGACGGCGCCGGCCGCATCGGTCGGGCCGTCGATGCCGTCCGTGCCCACGCTCGCCACCGCGGCCGCGATGCCGAGCGACGACAGCGGCACGGCACACGCCAGCGCGAATTCCTGATTGCGTCCACCCGTCCCGTCGCCCGTGACGCGCACCGTCGTCTCGCCGCTCGAGACGATGCACGCGGGGCGGCCGGCGCCCGCCGCTTTCGCAAGACACGCGCGCAGGTGCGACGGCCCGGCCACGCGGGCTTCGCCGACCACGGCGTCGTCGATCCGGATCACGTGATACCCGCGCGACTCGGCGTCGCGCACGGCGCCGTCCATCGCGTCGCGCCTGCCGCCGATGATCGACGCCCGCGCACTCGCGAGACGCGGGTCGCCGGCCTTCGGCGTCTCTTCGAGCCGTCCCGCGGCGCCGTTCTTCACGCGCTCGACGACCGCCGCCGGATACGCGCCTTCCCCGCCAAATCGCTGCAGGATGTCGAGCGTGTCACGGAACGTGCTGCCGTCCGGCACGGTCGGCCCCGATCCGATGACGCTCACGTCGTCGCCGACGACGTCAGAGATCACAAGCGCGCGGCACGCGCCAGCGGTCTTCGCCGCAAGCCAGCCGCCTTTGATTCCGGAGAGATGTTTGCGGACCGTATTGAGCGCGTGAATATCGGCGCCCGCGCGAAGCAGCTGCCCGGTCGTCGCCTGCTTGTCTGCGAGCGTGAGACCGTCGGCGGGCACGGCCATCAGCGCCGAGGCGCCGCCGGATAGCAGCACGACGAGCGTTTCATCCGCCTTCAGCGACGCGGCCAGCCGCAGCGCCTCGCGGCCGCCGCGCTCGCTCTCCGTGGTCGGCGTCGGATGACCACCCGCCACCATCGGGAACGGCAGGCCTGACATCGCCGGCGCCACGCCGACGATCAGCCCGCGACGAATCCGGTCGCCGAACAACCGTGTCGCTGCAGTCGCCATCGACACGGCGGCTTTCCCGACGGCGATGACGCTGACGGCGCCGCCAGGCGCGACGGCCGCCGACACGACGGCGCGTTCGACCAAGCGTCCGGCGTCAACCGCGGCGATGCCGGCCCGGGCAATCGCCAGGAGGTCGTGTCGAAGAATGTCGAGAGAACGAGTCAGTGCGTGCGCTTTGGATCGGACCAGGCCGACAGGCCCGTGACGACGTCGAATTGTTTCAGGAGCGATGAGACCAATTGAGGAGCGTCTTCGTGCGAGGAGAGGTGTTCGAGTTCGGCAATGATCTTGGTGAGGGCGGCTTCCACGTCGGTGATCGCCGTTTCTGAGTAATACGGCCGCTGCTGTTGCAGACAGCGGTGATGTTTCAGAAACTCCTCGCGGTAGAACTCCGTAATCGGGTGCGGCGCGCTGATCGGCCTCATCTCGGTCGCAATACGTGGCATGCGGTTCCCTCAGAGGATCAACTGTCGACGGGCGATTTCCCAGTGTAGGGCGTTTTGAAAACCAGTGTCAAGGCGGGGCAAATACGTCAGCTGCGGGCCAGTGCCGCAATCAGCCCGCCGACGCATCCGACCAGCATCCCCCCCACCACGAGCAATAACGAAAGCTCGATCGGCAGGAAGCTCACGCTCGACAGGTTGATGGCCGAGGCCAGCGGCACGAGATAGCGGCCCTTGAGTCCCAGGAAGACCGCGCCGAGCACGACAAGCGCGACGACCGCGCCGATCCCGCCCTGAAGCGTCCCTTCCATGACAAACGGTCCGCGGATGTAAACCTGCGGCGCCCCCACGAGCTGCATGATGTCCAGCTCGTCGCGCCGCGCGTAGAGTCCAAGCCGGACGACGTTGGCCACCGTCAAGGCGGCGGCAATGGTCAGCAGCGTGCCGAGCGCCAGCCCGACGCCTCGGAGCATCGCGATCGCCAAGGACAGGCGCTGCAGCCACTCGCGGTCGTAGCGCACGTCGGCGACGCCAGGGAGCTGCCGGATTTCCGCCAGCAGGAGGTCGACGCCAGCCTCCGGCCCTCCGCGGAGCCGGACTTCGTACGACGCCGGCAGCGGGTTGTCTCCAATCCCGTCGAGCGTCGCGCTGAGATCGGCGAACGTCTGTTTGAAGCGCGCCAGCGCGTCCGCCTTCGACAGATATCGATGGCTCGCGACGGCACTGCCGCTTGCCAGCGTCATTTCGATCGCCGTCCGCTGCGCGGGCGTGACGGCATCGGCGAGGTACACTGACAACTCCGCCGAGTTGTTCCATTCGCGCCCGAGCCGCTCGAGGTTGGAGGTCGCGATGAGAAACGCGCCGAGCACGAACAGCGCGACGGCGATGGTCGCCGTCGACAGCGCCCCGGACTGGCGCC
>Ga0315281_10011247_pt1 | contig 12268 bp, 11 predicted proteins | sample YL17G07_0_MG_FD_204540 | JGI IMG/M metagenome (GOLD analysis project Ga0315281, IMG submission 204540) | Sediment microbial communities from Yellowstone Lake, YNP, Wyoming, USA - YL17G07_0 | ecosystem: Environmental > Aquatic > Freshwater > Lake > Sediment | place: USA: Wyoming | collected... | reverse complement strand
GGTGACGAGCACGATGCCGATCACGTCCCCGAGCCACCAGCCGCGGCCCACGCCGGCGATGGCCTGCCAGGGGAAGCGTCCAATCGCGCCGAATCCCGCCACGGCGATCGTCGCGCCCACCGCGGTGGACACCAGCGCCGCCGCCAGGAGGCCGAGCATGTCCCGTTGGCGGCTCAGCGCCTGGTCCAGACGCACGACGTGCCGGAGGAGGTACGTCCCCAGGAGCGCCTGGGCCGCGTTGGCCACGGCGGCGACGATCCCGACCCCCGGGCCGTAGCCGAGCGAAACCATCAATGCCAACTCGCCCAGAGCGATGCCTGGCCAGCGCGAGGTCCCGAAGAGGAAGAGGGCGGAGAGGGCGACGCCCGCGGGGAGCCAGACCAGGCTGACGTTCGTGCCGGGGAGCGTGAACAGCAGTCCCAATCGAGCCAGCGCGAAGTACGCGACAGCGATGGCCGCCAGATCGATTCCGTACCGGGCGCGGCGCGTCATGGGGTGCGGCCAATCTACGCCGGATCGCCGCGGTTGAAAGAGGCCCCCTTCCTCCGCTAGCTTTCGGCGCCGCTGGACAGGTGGCCGAGTGGTTGAAGGCGCCGGTCTCGAAAACCGGTGGGCTCGTAAGGGTCTCGTGAGTTCGAATCTCACCCTGTCCGTCCTGTGCGCTGACAGTACCCAGTGTCGCAGTGTGCAGTAGTGAACAGACGCGCAGACGCCACAGTGGTGCGCAGGCAGGCGGTGGGCAGTTCCCGCACCCTTCAAGCTGTACACCGCTGGGCGTCTGTTGCGTCTGCACACTACCGCGTACTGCGATCCCTAGTGGCTGCCGAGATCGCTGCAGGATGGGTGGCCGAGTGGTTGAAGGCGCACGCCTGGAGAGCGTGTGGACGCCAAAAGCGTCTCGTGGGTTCGAATCCCACCCCATCCGTTCACCCCCGCGTTGATTGCGGCGCTCGCTTGCCTTAACTTTCGGCCTCGATATGCCGCCTGAAGAGCGCCAGCTCATCCTGGACGACCGCGCCCTCGCGCGCACGCTCCACCGGATGGCGCAGGACATTCTGCGGCAGACCCCCGATCCCATATCGCTGGTACTCATCGGCGTGCAGCGCCGAGGCGTCGAGCTCGCCGCGCGGCTGGCGACCGAGGCGCGCACCCAGTCCGGGATCGAGGTGCCGAGGGGCGCCATGGACATCACACTCTATCGCGACGACCTGGAAGCGGTCGGCCCGCGGCCGCTGGTGGGCCCGACGCACCTGCCGGTGGATCTGAGTGGCCGGCATGCGTGGATCGTGGACGACGTGCTCTTCACCGGGCGCACCGTGCGCGCCGCCCTCGACGAGCTGGCGGACTTCGGCCGGCCAGCCCGCATCGGTCTCGCGGTGCTGGTGGACCGGGGCGGCCGCGAGTTGCCCATCCAGGCCGATGTCGTGGGGGAGCGCGTGGAGACGGGACCACGAGACCGGGTGGAGGTGTTCGTGAAGGAGCTGGACGGACGCGATGCCGTGGAGGTGGTCCGGGGCGCGAAGGTGGGCACGTGAGTCCGGCCCTGGGGAAGGATCTCCTGGGGCTCGAACCCCTTTCCGCCGACGACATCCGCCTCATCCTCGACACCGCCGAACCGTTCAAGGAGATCTCCGAGCGCGCGATCAAGAAGGTGCCCGTGCTGCGGGGCAAGACGATCGTCAACCTCTTCTTCGAGGCCTCGACCCGCACCCGCATCAGCTTCGAGTTCGCGGAGAAGCGGCTGTCGGCGGACACGGTGAACGTCGCGACCTCGGCCTCCTCGGTGCAGAAGGGCGAGACGCTGGTGGACACGGCGCGCAATCTCGAGGCGATGCGGATCGACATGGTGGTGATCCGCCACGGCTCCTCCGGCGCGGCGCGGTTCCTCGCCGAACGCATCCAGTCCAACGTGGTCAACGCCGGCGACGGGATGCACGAGCACCCGACCCAGGGCCTGCTCGACCTCCTCACCATCCGCGACCATCGCCCCATCGCGGGATGCAAGGTCTGCATCGTCGGCGACGTGCTGCACTCGCGGGTGGCGCGTTCCAACATCTGGGGCCTCCTCAAGCTGGGCGCCGAGGTGGCGGTCTGCGGGCCGCAGAGCCTCCTCCCGTTAGGCGTCGGCGCGCTCGGCGTGCGGGTCTTCCGGCGCGTCGAGGAAGCCATCGAGTGGGCGGACGTGCTCAACGTCCTGCGGCTCCAGCTCGAGCGCATGCACGCCGGCTACGTGCCGTCCCTGCGCGAGTACTACCGGGTCTTCGGGGTCACCCGGGAGCGGCTGGAGCGCGCGCCCCGGGACCTCCTCATCCTCCACCCCGGCCCGATGAATCGCGGGGTCGAGATCGATTCCCGGGTCGCGGACGGCCCGCACTCGCTCATCCTCGACCAGGTGACCAACGGCGTGGCGGTGCGGATGGCGGTCCTCTACCTGCTGGCGGGCGGTCGCCCGGAGCTGGCGGAAGCCGCCAAGGGCGGAGGCGAACGATGAAGCCGGTCCTGATCCGCGGCGGCCGGGTGATCGATCCGTCCACCTCGCGCGACGAAACGGCGGATGTCCTGCTCGCGGACGGCAAGGTCGTCGCGGTCGGCCGCACCCTCGGCACGCCCGACGGGGCCGAGGTGCTCGACGCGACGGGCCTGGTGGTGGCGCCGGGTTTCGTGGACCTCCACGTGCACCTGCGCGAGCCCGGGCGCGAGGATGTCGAGACGATTGCCACCGGGGCGCGCGCCGCCGTGGCCGGCGGCTTCACGTCGGTGTGCGCGATGCCCAATACCGATCCCGTCACCGACAACCAGGCCGCCGTCGGCTTCATCGTAAGCCAGGCACGGCGCGCCCGCACCGCCCGCGTCTATCCGATCGGCGCGGTGTCGCTCGGCCAGCGGGGCGAGCAGCTGACCGAGATGGGCGAGCTGGTGGCCGCGGGCGCCGTCGCCGTCTCCGACGACGGGAGGCCGGTCGCGACGTCGCACCTCATGCGGACGGCGCTCGAATACGCGCTGACCTTCGGCATCCCCGTCATCGACCATTGCGAGGACCACACCCTCTCGGCCGGCGGCGCGATGCACGAGGGCCTGATCTCGACCCGCCTCGGCCTCAAGGGGATCCCGCGCGCCGCGGAGGACGTGATCGTGGCGCGCGACATCGCGCTCGCCGGGCTGACGGGGGGGCACGTCCACCTGGCGCACCTCTCCACGGCCGGCGCGGTCCGGATGGTCCGCGAGGCCAAGACGCGCGGCGTGCGCGTGACCGCGGAAGCGACGCCTCACCACTTCGCGCTCACCGACGCCTGCTGCGAAGGCTACAACACCAACGCCAAGATGAACCCGCCGCTCCGGGAGGCGCCCGACGTCGAGGCGGTGCGCGCCGGACTGGCCGACGGCACCATCGACTGTATCGCGACCGACCACGCGCCGCACCATTACGACGCCAAGGAGGCGGAGTTCGATTTCGCGCCCTTCGGTGTGGTGGGTCTCGAGACGGCGCTCGGCGTGGCGCTTGCCGAGCTGGTCGAGCCCGCGGTCCTGTCGTTGCCCACGCTGGTGCTGCGGCTCACGGCGTGCCCGGCGAAGATCGCGCACCTTCCTGCCGGCACCCTCGCCCCGGGCGCGCCGGCCGACGTGGTGGTGTTCGACCCGGCGGCGGCGTGGACGGTGGTCCCGGCGTCCTTCTTCTCCAAGAGCCGGAACACCCCGTTCGCGGGACGCCAGCTCCGGGGCGTGGTCCGCTGGACGCTCGTCGGAGGCGCGATCGTGCATCGCGCCGGTGACGTCGCGCCGGGCCGGTGAGCGGCTCCGCCACGTGAACCATCTCGGGGTCGCCCGCGACATCTGCCGGGTCGGGCGCCGCCTGATGGAACGGGGACTCGTCGCGGGCACCGACGGCAACATCGCCGTCCGCCTCGCGGGCGACCGGGTGCTCGTCACGCCCAGCGGGCGGGCCAAGGGGGAGCTGTCTCCGGAAGACCTGGTCGAGGTCGACCTCGCCGGGCACCACGTTAGGGGGGCGAACCAGGCTAGCTCGGAACTCGGCATGCACCTAGTTATCCTTCGGGTGCGTCCGGACGTCGTCGCGGTGGTGCACGCGCACCCGCCGACGGCCACCGGGTTCACGCTCGCCGGACTGACCCTCGACGAGGGTGTGATCCCCGAGCTGGTCGTGCTGGTCGGGCCGGTGCCGCTGGTGCCGTACGCCATGCCGGGCACGCCGGATCTGGGCGAGATGGTGGCGTCCTATGCCCGGGACCACGACGCGCTGCTGCTGGCCAACCACGGCGCGGTGACGATGGGGCGCACGCTCGACGAAGCGCATCACCGGATGGAGAGCCTCGAGCATTCCGCGCAGATCCTGCTCGCCGCGCGCCTGCTCGGCGGGGTCGAGGCGCTCGGGCCGGCGGACGTGGCGCGGCTGCTCAAGCTGCGCGAGCAGGGTGAAAAGGAGATGTAACCATGAGTCGGAAGAGCCGGACCAGCACCTCGACGGTGGAGCGGCTGCTCGACCAGCGACGCCTGTTCCAGGATTGGCTCCAGAAGCTCGAAGGCGGCGTGGGCGAGGCGATGCCCGCGCACGTCGTGCAGCGAGTCCAGAACGACTACCGCACCCGGCTCACCGCGGTGATGGCGGAGCTGACGCAGCACGACGACTCGATCCGCCAGGCCCTTGGCGAGGCGCAGAGCCGGCACGAGGCGCTGGAGCAGCAGCAGCAGGCGGCGAAGGACGAGCTGGCGGAGGCCCGGCTACGCAAGCAGGTGGGCGAGCTCGACGACGTGGTGTTCAAGGAGCTGCTGGGTCGGCTCAAGGGCACCATCGACGAGACCGGGAAGGAGCTTGCGGTCTCGCTGCGGGATATCGAGCGCTACGAAGAGACCCTGGACCAGATCGCGAGCGAGGGTGGGGCCGCCGAGCCTGACGAGCCTGCCGAGCTTGCCGAGCTTGCCGAACCCACCGAACCCACCGAACCCGCCGCGCCCGCCGCGCCCGCCGCGCCCGCCGCTGTCGTGCCCCCGGTCGCGGCGGCCGCCCCGGTCGCCGCGCCGGTGGCGAGCAAGGCGGCACCGTCGAAGGAGGCGCTCGACGAGATGGCGTTCATCCGTTCGATGACCGGCGTGATGGCGCCGACCAAGATCCCACCCCGGCCGGTGGGGAAGGCGGCGCTACCGCCGGAGCGGCCCGCGCGCGCAGCCGCGAACGAGCCGGCGCGCGAGGAGCCCCGGTTCGCCGAGCCCCCGGAGGTGGCACTGGACGAACCCCCGGTGGGAGTGACAGCGGTGCCCGCCGAGGTGCGGGGGACGACGTCGGAAGCGGTGGCGAGCCGGAGGTCGGAGGAGACGCGCACGGCGCACGGCGAGGGGAAGGCGCTGGTGTGCGGGGAATGCGGTGCGCCGAACCTGCCGACGGAATGGTACTGCGAGAAGTGCGGGGCGGAGCTCTCGGCGTTCTAGCTCTTCGACTGCAGCTTCTTCACCAGCCGTGACTTCTTCCGCGCCGCCGCGTTGCGATGGATCTGACCCTTGCGGGCGCCGCGGTCCAAGGTGCGGATCGCTTCGGCGACCGTTTCCGGTGTCATCTCGGCACGGGCCTTCTTCACGGCGGTCTTGATGGCCGAGCGCTGGGCCCGGTTATGCAGGGTCCGCTTGCGCGCCTGACGCATGGCTTTCTTTGCTGACTTGATCCTGGGCACTGACAAACTCCGGGTTGAAAAGGCAACTCTTGAGCGGCCATCACGTTACCCAGGCTCACGCCTTTTGACAACCCTACCAGCCGCCGTTACGTTGCTCCGCTCCACTCGCCGAAAGACCCTCTAGCCAACGTGTCGCACTTCATCGGTGCCTCCAACCTCCCGGCGATCGCGTGACGGACGCCGCCCGCCTCCCCGTGGCGGCCGACGAGGGGGGCTTCGTCGTCGCCCTGGACCGATTCTCCGGCCCGCTCGACCTTCTCCTGCATCTCATCCGGCGGGAAGAGATCGACATCTGGGACATTCCCATCGCGCGGATCGCGGACCAGTTCCTCGCGGTGATCCACGACCTCGGCTTGAACGAGGCGGCGGAGTATCTCGAGATGGCGGCGCGCCTGGTGCGCATCAAGGCGCAGATGCTGCTTCCCCGTCGCGGGGACGAGGAGGCGTGGGAGGACCCGCGCCACGAGCTGGTGCGGCGCCTGCTCGAGTACCAGCAGATCCACGAGCTGGTCGGGTGGCTGGAACGCGCGGCCCGCCGCCGCGCCCGGTGTTACCCCCGCGGCTACCTGCCGGCGGCGCCGGACACCCCGCCGCCGCCACTCGCGTTCAGCATCGAGGAGCTGGTCGAGGCGGTGGAACGCGTCCTGGCGATGATCCCGGACTCGGTGATCCACCGGGTGCTGGCACGTCCTCTCGATGTCGAGGGCGCCACCGCCCGCGTCCTCGCGCTGCTCGAGGCCCGGGCGTCGTTCGGATGGCGGGAGTTGTTCGGCGACGCGCCCAGCATCGTGGACGTTCTGTCGGCGCTGGTCGCGGTGCTCGAGCTGGCGCGGCGTGGGACCCTCACGCTCTCGCAGACCCGGCCCTTTACCCCTTTCTCGATCGATCGTGGACCAGCGTACCAGGCTGCTTGAAGCGGCGCTGTTCGCGTCCCCGCGGCCGCTCGCCCTCGACGAGCTGCACGTGCTCGACCCCGAGGCCACGGAGGCGGAGTGGCGCCGCGCCGTCGAGGAGCTGCGGGACCACTACGACACCGATGGGCACGGCGTCGAGGTCGTCGCCATCGCCGAAGGGTACCAGATCCTCACCCGTCCCCACTTCGCCGAAGCGATCGAGCGGGCGGCCTTCGCGTCGCGGCCGGTGAAGCTGTCGGGCGCCGCGCTCGAGGTGCTGGCGATCATCGCGTACCGGCAGCCGGTGGGGCGCGCGGAGATCGAGGAGATCCGCGGGGTGTCGTCGGGCGGGGTCCTGCGGCTGCTCCAGGAGCGCGGGCTGATCGAGGTGGCGGGCCGCTCGGAAGGGCTGGGCCGGCCGTTGCTCTACGCCACGACGCCCCTCTTCCTCGAGCACCTGGGCCTGGGCCAGCTGGGCGACCTGCCACGCACCGACGAGCTGACCGTCGCACTGCGGCCGCCGCCGCCCGACGCGTGACGCCGATCCGCCTCGCGCGGTTCCTGGCGCGGGCGGGGGCGACATCGCGGCGCGGCGCCGCGGACCTGGTTCGCACCGGCCGGGTGGCGATCAACGGCCGGCCACCCACCGGCCCGGGCGATCCGGTGGACCCGGACGCGGATCGCGTCACCGTGGACGGACGCCCGCTCACGCTGTCGGACCTGGCGTGGCTGGCCCTGCACAAGCCGGTCGGCTACGTCACGTCGCGGGCGCCGACGGCCCGATATCCGAGCGTGTTCACGCTGCTTCCGGCGGCCTCGCCGTCCCTCGTGGTGGTGGGTCGGCTGGACGTGCTGTCCGAGGGGCTCCTACTATTCACGACCGACGGCGAGCTGGCCGGGCGGCTGATGCACCCCCGGTGGCAGGTGCCGCGCACCTACCGGGTCTGGACCACCGGGCGGCCGCCGGTGACGGAGCGCGAGGCCCTGGCCCGGGGTGTGCCGGTGGAGGATGACGCGCCGGCGCGCCCGAGCGCCTGGCGCTTCCGGCCCGACGCCCAGGGCGGCCAGCTCGAGATCCGTCTGGCGGAGGGGCGCTCGCGCATCGTGCGCCGCATGGCCGCCGCCCTCGGCATTGGCGTTAGGCGGCTGCTCCGGGCGGGGTACGGCCCGATCGCGCTCGGCACGCTCGCGCCGGGGCGGTCCCGGCCGCTGACGCGGCGCGAGGTCGAGGCGCTGTACCGGGCGGTGGGGTTGTTGCCGCCCGCCAACCCAGCACCAGCATAAAGGAAAGCGATCCGCATGGATCTGCAGGGGACATCCATCATGATCCTGGGCGGCAGCGGGCTGGTCGGCCACGCGGTCGCCCGCCGGCTCATCGCCTGCCACCCCAAGCGGATCGTCCTGGTGGCGTTGAGCGAGCGGGAGACGGAGGACGCGGCCGCGAGCCTCCGCCCGGTCGCCGGCGACGCGGCGATCGTCCCCGAGTACGGCAACGTCTACCTGCCCGGGATGCTGGCGCGCAGCGACCGCGCGGCCTTGCTCGACGACCCGGTGCACCGCCGCCTGCTGGTGGATGACGTCTTCGGCGATCTCTCCGAGGAGTTGCTCGCACGGAGCTTCCTCGTCCAGCTCCTGGTGAAGCACAAGCCCGATGCCGTCGTGGATTGCATCAATACCGCCACGGCGTTCGCCTATCAGGACGTCTATACCTCGTCGCGGGACCTGCTCGGGCTCGCCGCGCGCGGCGAGGCGGACCAGGCGGCGATCGAGCGGCACATTCTCACCCAGCCCATCCCGCAGCTCACCCGCCACATGCAGGTCCTCGTGGAAGGGCTGAAGCGTTCGGGCGCCCGGGCCTACGTGAAGATCGGGACCAGCGGCACGGGAGGGATGGGTTTCAACATTCCCTACACGCACTCCGAGGAGCGGCCGTCCCGCACCCTGCTCACCAAGTCCGCCGTCGCCGGGGCGCACACGCTGCTGTTGTATCTCCTCGGCCGAACGCCGGACGCCCCGGCCACGATCGAGATCAAACCGACCGCGGCGATCGGGTGGCGCGAGATCGCGTTCGGCCCGGTGCGCCGCGCCGGCCGTCCGATCGAGCTGGTGGACTGCCCCGAGGCGATCCCCTTGGCGCGGGCCTTCGACGGCGGGCGGCCGTGGGTCGAGCTCGGCCGCGACCTCGAATCGGTGTACGTCAACATGGGTGAGAACGGGCTCTTCGCGAACGAGGAGTTCGCCACCATTACCGCGCTGGGCCAGATGGAGTTCATCACGCCGGAGGAGATCGCGGACTACGTCGTGATGGAGCTGCAAGGCCGGCCCACGGGGCGCGATGTGATCGCCGCACTCGACGGTGCCACCGCGGGCCCGACCTACCGCGCCGGCATCCTCCGCTCCGCCGCGATGCGCCGGTTGCAGCAGCTGGAGTCACAGTCCGGGGTCCGGTCCATCGCCTTCGAGATGCTGGGACCGCCGCGGCTCACCAAGTTGCTGTTCGAGGGCTACCTGCTCTCGCGCCTCTTCTCGAGCGTATCCCAGCTGGCCGCGGCCGACGCCGCGGGGGTCGGGCGGGACGCGGAGGAGCTGCTCAAGCGCGACTCGGCGCTGCGCTCCGAGATCCTCTCCGTCGGCCTCCCCATCGTGAGCCCCGAAGGAACCCACCTTCGTCGCGGCTCGCACGTCGTGGTGCCGCCGGTGGCCGGTGACCCGCTGGCGGCGGCGCCGCGCGGCTGGGTGGACCTCCGGCCCGGCAACTGCGCGTTGTGGATCGAGCGGGCTCGCCGCATCGTCGAGCAGGCGGGCGGGCGGGCGGCGGGCCCCGGCGGGTCGGGCAGCGACGAGGAGTGGAACGCCATCGATCCGGCCGATGCCATCGCGCCCTGGCGGCTCGCGACCTGGGTCTTCCGCCACGAGGACAGGGGAGAGCGCACCAAGCGCTGAGCGATGGACGTCCAGTCGGTCGAGGCCGTGCTCGCGGAGGTCGGCAAGGCGTTTCGGCTCTGCCGGTTCTACCCGTCCACCCACCCCTCGGTGCAGCAGGCCCTCTCGGAGCTCGCCGCCGCGCTGCCGGCGCTCACCGCCATCGGCCTCGTGGACTTCGCCATCGCGCCCACCGGCTTCATCCTCGGCACGACGCCCATCGCGAGGCGGAACCCGCCGGTCCAGGAGCTGGCCGGGTTGCTGTACGCGCAGGGCCACCGGGGGATGCAGATCCAGCCGGGCGTCACCGCCGACGAGTTCGCTGCGCTGATCCGCATGGCGGGCGGCACCGGCAACAAGTCCATGCAGGCGCTCGGCGCGCAGGCCACGGCGCCGCCCCTTCCGCACATCAAGCTCGAGAAGGCGGTACGCAGGATGAGCGCGGCGGCCCGGGCAGCCGCGGGGGGCCTCGCCTCGAGCGGCGGCGGGCTGGGCGACGGGTCCTCCCCCGGCCGGCGCAGCACGGGCGTGTTCCGCCCGGACGCGTTGCCTCCCGACATCGAGGCCTCGCGCCTGGTGACCATGCTCGAAGTCGCCGCGCCGGCCGAGGCGCCGCGGATGCTCACCCGGCTCGCCGAGGTCTCGATGGACCTCGCCGATCGCCACGACGTGGTGGGCGTCGCGCGGACCATCCGCGCCATCGCGCACGCCCGCGCCTCCGGACCGCCGGAAGTCGCGGAGGCGGCGCGGCAGGCGATGGCGGCGTGCGTCACCAGCGCGACGATCACCGCCCTCGTGTCCAGCCTCGCGGATGCCCGTCGCGCCCCCGACGAACGCGACACGGTGGTCCAGGCGCTCGGCGCCCTGGGCGCCCCGGCGATACCGCTGGTCGCCGATTCTTTTCTCACGGTGGGAAGCGCGGACCAGCGCGACGTCCTGCTCGCGGTGGTGCGGCTCGCGGGCGAGGCGGCCGTGGCGCCCATCGCCTCGCGCGTCGCCACCGAATCACGGCCGGAAGCCGCCCGGGCCTACGCCCTGTTCCTGGGCGTGATCGAGAGCCCGTCGGGCGTGCCGATCCTCGGCACGCTCCTGCAGCACCGGGACGCCGCGGTCCGCGCCGCGGCCGTCACCGCGCTGGCGCGGATCGGCGGGCCGGAGGCAGACCGCTCCGTCGCCGGTGCATTGCGCGATCCGAGTCCCTCGGTCCGGATCGAAGCGGCGCGCGGCATCACCTGGGCCGGCGACCGCTCGGTGTCCGGGATCGTCATGGCGCGCCTCAAAGAGGAGACGGAGGAGGCCGTGGTCGTGCCGCTGCTCGAGGCGTTGGGCCAGCTCAAGGAAGTGCGGTCCGTCGCGCTGCTCAGCGACCTCGCCAGGGGGGTGAGCGGCGTCTTCCAGCGGCACCCGGTGTCGGTGCGCGCCGCTGCCATCCGCGCGTTAGGCAGGCTCGGCACTCCGGAGGCGCGGACCGCGGTCGAAGCCCACCGGAACGACCGCACGCCCGAGCTGCGCGCCGCGGCGCTCGAGGCGCTGCGGTGACCCGATCCCGGCTCGCGTGATGGCCCGGCGCCGGATCGCGATCCTCCCCGACAGCGTGGCCAACCGCATCGCCGCCGGCGAGGTCGTCGAGCGACCCGCGTCGGTCGTGAAGGAATTGCTCGAGAACGCCCTGGACGGCGGGGCGCGCGCCATCGCCGTCGAGATCGAAGCCGGCGGGAAGAGCCTGATCCGCGTGGCCGACGACGGGGAAGGGATGGGGCGCGACGACGCGCTGCTCGCGCTCGACCGGCACGCCACGAGCAAGGTCCGCACCGCCGACGACCTGGTCGGCATCGCGACGTTCGGCTTCCGCGGGGAAGCGCTGCCCAGCATCGCCGCGGTTTCGCGATTCGAGATGGATACCGCCACCGCCGAAGAACCCGTGGGGACGCGCATCGTCTCCGCCGGCGGCCTCGTCACGGCCGTGGAGGACCTGGCGCGGCGGCCCGGGACCAGCGTCACGGTGCGTTCGCTGTTCTACAATACGCCCGCGCGCCGCAAGTTCCTCCGATCCTCGCGGAGCGAGACGCGCGCCTGCGCCGAGGCCGTCACGACGCTCGCGCTGGCGATGCCGGAGCTCGGCCTCACCCTCCTCTCCGACGGCCGGCGTCTCGTGGAGGCGCTCCCCGCGGCATCGCTCGCGGCGCGCGTCGCCCAGCTCCTCGGCCCCGCGCTCGCCAACACGCTCGTGCCGGTGGACTGGGACCAGAACGGGATCCGGGTGGCCGGGCTCGCGCAGCGTCCGGCGGACGCGGCCCCCGGCGGCCGCAGCGTGTACCTGCGCGTCAACGGCCGTCCCTTCCGCGACCACTTCCTGGTGCGCGCCGCCGAGCGCGGCTACCGGGCGACCATCCCCGCCGGGAGCCGGCCCACCCTGGTGCTCACCCTGGCGGTGCCGGCCGCCGATGTGGACGTCAACGTGCACCCGTCGAAGCTCGAGGTGCGCTTCCGCGATCGCTACGCGGTCGAGGCCGCCGTCGAGGAGGCCGTGCATCACGCGCTGGGCGAGCTGGTGGCGGCCGCACCGCTCACCGCGGGAGGGGTGCTGCCGTGGGAGCACCGTGCCGTGCCGGTCCCGCGCTACGGTGAGCCAGGCGATGCGGCGCACGACGCCGCGGCGGAGGACCTGTTCGCCAGCGGCGCCACCGAGGCGGGCACGCCTCCTCAAGTCCTGGACGGGGTGCGGCCGGCGGAAGGCGGCACGCCCGGCGCGGTCAGGGGGGGGACGGGCGG
>Ga0315281_10011246_pt1 | contig 12269 bp, 14 predicted proteins | sample YL17G07_0_MG_FD_204540 | JGI IMG/M metagenome (GOLD analysis project Ga0315281, IMG submission 204540) | Sediment microbial communities from Yellowstone Lake, YNP, Wyoming, USA - YL17G07_0 | ecosystem: Environmental > Aquatic > Freshwater > Lake > Sediment | place: USA: Wyoming | collected... | reverse complement strand
GGGCGCTCGCCCGCGCCGCCGGACTGCCGGAGCTCGACCGCACGCCGGCCGGCTTCGTCTGGGCGGGGCGCGACTACCCGGCCGGCCGGATCTCGCTGCGCTCCGGCGACGCCGACGCGTTCACCGTCGTCCACGGCGAGACGGGCGACGTGCTGGGCCTCGTCGAGCGCGAGCGGGCCTACTCGACGGTGCACGACGGCGCCGTCTACCTTCACCTCGGCGAGCAGTACCTCGTGCGGGCGCTCGACCACGAGGCCCGCACCGCCGTCGTCACGCCGTTCGCCGCCGACTGGTACACGCAGGCGAAGCAGGAGACACAGACCGCGATCGAGGAGACGTTGCGCGGCGAGCGCCGCTGCGGGCTCGACCTCCACTTCGGCCGCGTGAGCGTTACCGAGCAGGTCGTCGGCTACCAGCGCAAGTCGATCCGCGGCGGCGCGACGCTGGAGACGGTGCCGCTGCTGCTGCCGGAGACGACCTTCGAGACCGAGGCCGTCTGGTTCTCCCCCGAGGACCGGCTGCTCGAGGGGCTCGAGACGCCGCCGCGGCTTCTCGGCTCGCTGCATGCCGCGGAGCACTCGCTGATCGCGCTCCTGCCGCTGTGGGCGATGTGCGACCGCTGGGACATCGGCGGCCTCTCGACGAACCTCCACTTCCAGACCGGCCGCCCGACGATTTTCGTCTACGACGGCCACGCCGGCGGCGTCGGCATCGCCGAGCGCGGCTTCGAGCGCTTCGAGGGCTGGGCCGCCGACACGGCGCGGCTGCTCGAAGGCTGCCCGTGCGAGCGCGGCTGCCCGTCGTGCGTGCAGAGCCCGAAGTGCGGCAACCTGAACGAGCCGCTCGACAAGGGAGGCGCACTCACCCTCCTCCAGCGCCTCCTCGACGCCACGTAACAGACTGTCGATTTCGTCGCGGCCTGTTCGTCGTCATGCTGCAATCACGCAACAGGAGGTCTCTCCGTGAAGTACATGGCGTTGATCTACACCGACGGGCAGGGCACCGACGCGGCCGTGTTGGAGAAGTACATGGCCTTCGGGCAGGAAGCACGCGCCGCGGGCGTCAACCTGGGCGGCAACGAGCTCGCGCCGGTCTCGACCGCGACGACCGTTCGCGTCCGCGACGGCGAGACGCTCGTCACCGACGGCCCCTACGCCGAGGCGAAGGAACAGCTCGGCGGCTACTTCCTGCTCGAGTGCGCCTCGATCGACGAGGCGGTCGAGTGGGCCGCGCAGATCCCCGGTGCCGCGTCCGGAGCGGTCGAGGTGCGACCGGTTCACGTCGACGAGGAGGCGGGGTCGTGAAGTACGCGCTGCTCGTCTACACCGACCAGGCCGCCTGGGCAGGCATGACCGAGGAGGAGGCGCTCGCGGCGCGCGCGGCCTCGATGCCGAGGTGGCTCGCCCTCTTCGAGGAGCTCGCGAAGGTCGATCCAGGGGTCGACGGGAACGAGCTCGCGGCGGCGCTCGACGCGCGGACGGTTCGCGTCCGCGACGGCGGGCGGCTCGTCACGGACGGCCCGTTCGCCGAGACGAAGGAGCTGATCGGAGGGATCTTCATCCTCGACGCGCCGGATCTCGACGAGGCGATTCGGCTCGCCGCCCTGGTTCCGGCCGCCGAGTATGGCTCGATCGAGGTCAGGCCGATCGTCGAGCATTGAGCGACGTCGCAGCCGTCTTCCGGGAGGAGTGGGGACGTGCCGTCTCGATCCTCATCCGCGTCCTCGGCGACTTTCAGCTCGCCGAGGACGCGGTGCAGGACGCGTTCGCGATCGCGCTCGAACGCTGGCCGCGGGACGGTGCGCCCCGCAACCCGAGTGCCTGGATCGTCGCGGCCGCGCGCAACCGGGCGATCGACCGCCTCCGGCGCGAGCGCACGCTCGCGCGCAAGCACGTGGAGCTCGTCGCCGCTCTCGAGCGCCTGCCCGCCCAGGACGAGGAGGACGACGTGAGCGCGATCCCCGACGACCGCCTGGCGCTCGTCTTCACGTGCTGCCACCCGGCGCTTGCAGCCGACGCCCGTGTCGCGCTCACCCTGCGCGAGGTCGGCGGCCTGACGACCCCCGAGATCGCTAGGGCCTTCCTCGTCGCCGAGCCGGCGATGGCGCAGCGGCTCGTGCGCGCGAAGCGCAAGATCCGCGAGGCGGGCATTCCCTTCCGCGTGCCGCCCGATCACCTGCTGCCGGAGCGGCTGCAGCCGGTGCTGGCGGTGCTTTACCTCGTCTTCAACGAGGGCTACGCGGCCACCGCCGGCGAGCCGCTGCGGCGCGAGCTCTGCGACGAGGCGATCCGGCTCGCCAAGCTGCTCGCCGTCCTGATGCCCGACGAGCCCGAGGCGCTCGGCCTGCTCGCGCTGCTCCTGCTCCAGGACTCACGCCGCGAGGCCCGCTTCGGGCCCGACGGGGAGCTCGTCCTGCTGGAGGACCAGGACCGGTCGCTCTGGGACCGCGACCGCATCGCCGAGGGCCTGCGCGTGCTCGAGCGGGCGCTCTCCCGGCGCCGCCCCGGGCCGTACCAGCTCCAGGCCGCGATCGCGGCCGTCCACGCCGAGACCGGCGACCCGCGTGAGATCGCGCTCCTCTACGACGAGCTGCTGCGGTTCGCGCCCTCGCCGGTCGTGGAGCTGAACCGCGCCGTCGCGGTCGCGCTGGCGGAGGGGCCGGAACGCGGCCTCGAGCTGCTCGCGGGGATCGAGGGCCTGGACGCCTACCACCTCCTCCATGCCGCCCGGGCCGACCTCCTGCGCCGGCTCGGCCGCCGGGAGGAAGCGGCGGCGGCCTACCGCGCCGCGCTCGCGCTCGAGCCGAACGCCGCCGACCGTGCCTTCCTCGAGCGGCGGCTTGCGGAAGTGGCCGGCGGACCCAAGTAACACCGTGTTACTTGGCGGGGGCGGCGCCGCGGGCTTGCGCGCCGGTGGTAGACATCCGCCATGGCCTCGGCGCTGGCAGTCAAGGATCTCGCCAAGCGCTACGGCTCGGTCGCCGCGCTGGACGGCGTCGACCTCGCGCTCGGGGAGGGCGAGCTCGTCGGCCTGCTCGGCCCGAACGGCGCCGGGAAGTCCACGCTCGTCAAGATCGCCTGCGGCCTCGTCCGCCCGACCGGCGGCACTGCGGAGATCTGCGGCGCGCCGGCCGGCTCACGCGAGGCGCGCCGCGCGCTCGGCTACCTGGCCGAGCTCTTCCGCTTCCCCGGCTGGTGCTCGGCCGACGAGGTGCTCACGCTGCACCAGCGGCTCACGGGCTCGGATGGGGGCGCGCGCGAGCGGGGCGAGCTGCTGGAGCTCGTCGGGCTCGCCGACGCGCGCCGGCGCAAGGTGGACGCGATGTCGAAGGGGATGCAGCAGCGGCTCGGAGTCGCGCAGTCCCTCGTCGGCTCGCCGCGGGTGCTCCTGCTCGACGAGCCGACGAGCGCGCTCGACCCCGTGGGCCGGCGGATCGTGCGCCGCCTGCTCGAGGAGCTGCGCGAACGCGGAGTGTCCGTGCTCCTCAACTCCCACCTGCTGAGCGAGGTCGAGCTCGTCTGCGACCGCGTCGTCATCCTGCTGGCCGGCAAGGTCGTCGCCGCCGGGCGGCCGGAGGAGCTCGCCCGGCCGCGCGGGATCGAGCTCGAGACCGCGGCCGGGACGCGTCTCGTCGAGGGGACGCGCGAGGACGTGCCGCGCCTGCTCGCCGAGCTGGCCGCGGCCGGCGAGCCCGTCTACGGCGTGCGCGTCCTGCGCTCGACGCTCGAGGACGTCTACCTCGACGCCGTCGGGGAGGCCGACTCGTGAGGGCTGTGCCGGTGATCGCGGCCTACGCGCTGCGCGAGAACCTGCGCCGGCGGGTCTTCCTCGTCGTCGCCGTGCTGACGCTCGGCTTCCTGGGGCTCTACGCGTTCGGCGCCTACAAGCTCTTCGACGCGGCGGACACAATGAACACGCCGGCGGGGATCTCGGCGGACGACGTCATCGGCTCGACCCTCTGCGGGCTCGCAATGTTCGCGACCCTCTTCCTCGGCACGGTGCTTTCGGTCTTCCTCACGCTCGGCGCGATTCGGGGCGATGCCGAGCGCGGCCTCCTGCAGCCGCTCGTCGTGCGCCCGGTCGGCCGCGCCGCCTTCCTGCTCGCCCGCTTTCTCGGCGGCGCGTCCGTCGGCGCCGTCTACGCCGTGACCGTCTACGCCGCCGCGCTGGGGCTGACGGCGCTCGCGGGCGGCTGGTGGCCTGACCGGATCGCCGCGCCCGCGCTCGAGCTGGCCGCCGGCGTCGCGACCCTGACGGCGCTCTCGCTCCTCGGCTCCGTCTTCCTCTCCGCCACCGCAAACGGCATCGCCGTCTTCATGCTCTTCGGCGGCGGCCTCGTCGCCGGAGTGCTCGGCCAGATCGGGAAGGCGCTCGACTCGCACACGCTGCGCACGATCGCCCGCATCACGTCCTGGGCCGTTCCCTACGAGGCGCTCTACCAGGATGCCCTGCACCGGATCACGCTCGACACGACCGGGCTGACCGAGTGGGTGCTCCAGCTCGGCCCCTTCGGCGGCGCCGAGCTCGGCGGCAGCTGGCTGCCGCTGTGGGCGGCCGCGTACCTCGCCGCCGTGCTCGCGCTCGCCGTCTGGGGCTTCGCCCGCCGCGACCTCTAGTTCGTGGATGCGCCCGGCTACTTCGCGTCGAGGAACGTGAGCGTCGTCGCCGTGCTCGTGTTCCCGGCGACGTCGGTCGCGGTGACGAGGTACGTGACCGAGATCTTCGTGCCCGAGGTGCCGGGCGTGTTGGCGACGTTCACCGTGTAGGAGCCGGTCCCGCTCGCCGTCGTCGTGTACGGCCCGGCGGCGGAAGGCACCGTGCGGTTGGCCGTCACGGTCGAGCTGGCCTCGGCGGTGCCGGTGATCCGGTCTGCGCCGGGCGAGCTCCGGTCGGTGTACGCCGCGGTCGGCGCGGTCGGCGCGACGGTGTCCTTCGTCGCCGTCGCGGTCTTCGCGGTCGAGACGTTGCCGGCGATGTCCGCCGAGGTGGCGCTCAGCGTGACCGCGCCGTCGCCGAGGGTCGAGACGTCGATCCCGGTGAAGGCGGCGGTGCCGGCGCCGGCGGTCGCGGGCATCGTGCGGGTGACCGTCGTCGCGCCGTTCGTGAGCGTCAGCGTCACCGTGTCGGTGGCGAGCGAGCCGGCCGGGAGCGTGACGTTCACCGAGAGGCTCGACCGGTTCGCGAGGTTGATGTACGCAGAGTCGGCGCCGGCGCCGTTGGCGAGCGCGACCGCGGTCGGAGCGGCCGGAGGCGTCGCGTCGGCGGTCGCGTTCGCGGCCGGGCTGTCGGCGCTCGTGAAGGAGGGCGAGCCGCTCGACGTGGCGCGGACGACGTAGGTGTAGGCGGTGCCGTCCACCGTCGCCGTGTCGTCGTAGGTCATGCCGGCGAGCGTCGAGGCGTTGAGCTTCGCGTAGGCGCCGGCGCCGGACTTGCGGTAGACGTCGTAGCCCGCGAGGTTCGTGGTCGTCGTCGAGGCGGCCCAGGCGAGGCTGATCTTGCCGGCCGGCTTCGGCGTCGCGGTCAGCGTCGCCGGCGCCTCGGGCGCCTTGTCGATCGCGACGGCGTAGGTGCGGTAGAGCCAGGTCGAGCCGGAGAGCTGGAGCTTCAGCGAGCCGGAGCCGCGGCCGGCGACCGTCGTCGACGTCGCGATCGTAACGGCGCTCGTGGCCCCCGGCGCGAGCGTCACGCTGCCCGTGCCAGAGGTCGCAAAGACCGCGGAGGCGATCTGCGTGGGGCCGGAGAGCGTCAGCGTCGCCGTCCTCGACGCGGCGCTCACGTTCGTGACCCGGAAGACGTCGGCGACGGCGCCGCCGGCCTGGACCGTGCCGAAGGTGAGGGCGAGGGTGTCCACGTTGCCGGCCGCGACCGGCGTCGAGGTGCCGGGCTGGAGAGCGGTTCCGGGCACCGCGGTGAAGTAGTTGGCGAGCTGGTCCGCCGTGAACGCGTTGCCGCCGGCCGTGAGGCCGGCGGTGAAGGACGCCGAGGTGGGCCGGACGGAGGCGCCGAGCAGCAGCACCGCGACCGCGGCGGCTGCCGCGAGCACGAGTGTCCGGCGCCCCTTCATCTAGGCCGGCTTCCCCAGCGGAGGCCGCGCGGGCCGCCGCCAGATCCAGCGCAGCGTCCCGACCAGCAGGAACGTCCCCGACAGGCCGATCAGCGCCATCCGCACCTCGACCGTGCGCATGTAGACGAGCGCGTAGCCGGCGTAGGGAACGTGAAAAGCGAGCCTGCCGACCTTGCCGGGCAGCTCGATCGCCCAGGGGTCGACCGCCGGGTTGGCGTCGCCCTTCGTCCGGTAGGCGAGAGGCCGGCCAGGCCGCTCGACGATCTGGACGATGCGGTGCGTAACGAGCTTGCCGGGCACGTACGGGTCGGTGAACGTGATCACGTCGCCGACCTTCACCTGCGCGGCCGGAGTCGGCTTCACGATCGCCAGCGAGCCGATCCCGAGCGCCGGCCGCATCGAGCCGGAGTAGACCGCCACCGCCCGGTACCCCGAGAGCAGCAGCACGCCGTAGGCGAGCACGGCGAGGACGGCGAGCCCCGAGCAGAGGCTCGCCGCCGTCCGTGCCGTCCGAGCGAGGACCGACATCGTCGTCACTCCCGCCTTAGGCCTGCGTCGCCGCCCACGTGAAGCTCGCCGTCGCCGACAGGCCCTGGAAAGCGTTGTCGCCGGCGTCGGAGCCCGTGGTGGGCAGGCTGACGTGGAAGTAGTAGGTGCCGGTGCCGCTGGTCGCCGCGAGGGTGCCCAGGGCCACGGAGCTGAAGCTCGACAGCGGGCCGTCGTAGATCTTCGAGGCGACGTCGTTGTCGGTGTTCTTGTAGAGCACGAGCTTGAGCTGGCCCGCAAGCGCGGCGCTGCCGCTCGTCGAGCCCGTCAGCGTGTAGACGCCTGCGAGGCTGCCTGTGTTGAGAATCGTGACCGAGCCCGTGGCCTCGTCGCCCGGCTTCATCGTCGCAGCGGTGAGGATCGCGCCCGAGCCGGAGCGGCTCATGGTCAGTGTGCCCGTCGTGAACGCGTTCGAGGCGATCGTCGTCGGGCTCGCCGTGAAGTTGGCGTAGGTGCCGCCCACCGCCGCGACCGACACGACGCCGGCGGCTGCGAGTGAGGCGAGGATCTTCAGGGTTGTGCTCATTTCCGTTCCTTTCGCTCGGATGGACACTCCGAGGATCGGGCCGGCGCAGGTGAGCGAGGGGGAAGCCCCGGTGAGAAAGGCGTATGAGGGATCCCCGATTCGGGTGACCGGGACTACCGCTGTTTGCGGTAGCGGTACCCGAAACCGCGTACGGTCTCGATCAGTTCCGGGCGCGCGGGGTCACGCTCGAGCTTGCGGCGCAGGTAACGGACGTAGAGCTTCACCTGGTCGCCGCCCGTGTCGAAGTGGATGTCCCAGACGAGGTCGAGCAACTGCTCGCGCGAGAGCACCTGCCCCGCGTGCTCGGTGAGAGCCCCGAGGAGCCTGAACTCGAGCGGCGTCAGCGTTGCGGGCTCGCCGCGAACGGTCACCTCGCGCTGGGCGAAGTCGATCCGGACGACGCCGTCGTCGAAGAGCGCGCGCGCCTCGACGTGGCCGCCGGTACGGCGGAGCACGGCTTCGATCCGCGCCTCCAGCTCGGCCGGGGCGAAGGGCTTGCCGACGTAGTCGTCGGCGCCGCCGCGGAGCCCGCGCACCCGCTCGATCTCCGTGTCGTGCGCGGTCAGCATGATCACCGGCACGTCGCTCACCTCGCGCATCAGCTCGAGCGTCTTCCAGCCGTCCAGCTCGGGCATCTCGATGTCGAGCAGAACGAGGTCGGGGTGCGAGGCGTAAAGCGCCCGCAGGCCCTCGCGGCCGTCGTTCGCGAGGACGACGTCGTAGCCCGCCTTGCGCAGCCGCCCGGAGACGATCGCGCGGTCGGTCTCGCTGTCGTCGACGAGCAGGATGCGGGTACCGTCGCCGGTGGCCATGCGCGCATTCTGCCGACACCGTCGGCGTGCCACCGGGACCGTAGACTCCGGGGCGTGAGCCCCCGCACTCTGAGCGGATCGCTTTCCCGGGCCGACATGAGCCGGCTCGCGGCAGCGGGCGGTCTCGCGTTCGAGGACGCCGACGGCACCGTGCTCGCCGGCGACCCGAGAGGGGGCGACCGCGCGCCGGTCGTCGTCGGCGGCGAGACGCTGGGCTGGGTGTCGGCCGGCGGCGGCGCCGAGGCGATCGCGCACGTCGTCGCCGAGCTCGCCGGGCGGGCGGGCGAGCTGGAGGAGATGGCCGGCGAGCTGCTCGACCGCTACGAGGAGGTGACGATCCTCTACGCCCTCTCCGAGGCGCTCGGCTCGGTCGTCGAGATCGGACGGCAGTGCGAGGTCGTGCTCGAGAAGGCGCTGCAGACGGTCGGCGCGCGGCGCGGCTTCGTCGTGCTCGCGGACGGATCCGAGCTGCGCGTGGCGGCGGCCCTGAACGAGCAGCGCCTCCGGCCGGGGGACACGATTCCGGCCGGGCGCGGGATCACGGCGGAGGTCGCCGAGACCGGCCACCGCATGCTCCTCCACCCCGAGGAGAAGCTCGAGGCCGGCGGCGCGCCCGGCGCGCCGCTCGAGGCGGTGCTCTCGGTCCCCGTCGCCACCTCGGACGAGGCCGCCCGCCAGGGCGCCCTCGGCGCGCTGACGCTGATCGGCAAGCCCGAGGGCGAGCGCTTCAGCGCCGGCGACGTCAAGCTTGCGACCGCCGTCGCCGCGCAGCTCGCGGCCGCGATCCAGAAGACACGCCTCGTGGACTCGCTGCGCGACGCCGAGCGCATGCAGCGCGAGGTCGAGCTGGCGGCCGCCGTCCAGCGAAGCCTGCTGCCCGCAGCGCCGCCGGAGCTGCCCGGGATCGCGCTCGCCGGCCGCTGCTCGCCGGCGGCGAACGTCGGGGGCGACTACTACGATTTCCTTGCCGGCGACGGCGGGGTCTCGCTGCTGATCGCCGACGTCTCCGGGCACAGCATCGGCGCAGCGCTCATGATGGCCATGGCCCGCTCCATCTTCCGCCGCGAGATCGCCGAGGGAAAGCCGCCGGCCGACGTGCTCGCCGCCGTGAACGAGTCCCTCTTCCAGGACCTCGTCGCGAGCGAGCTCTTCATCACCGCCTTCTGCGCCCGCTACGAGCCCGCGACCCGCGAGCTCTCCTACGCGAACGCCGGCCACAACCTGCCGCTGCTGCGGCGCGCTGCCGGCGGGCTCGAGGAGCTCGACGCAGACGGAGCGGCGCTCGGCATCCTCGAAGACGTCGTCTTCGAGGAGCGGCGGACGGCGCTCGCCGCGGGCGACGTACTGGTCCTCTACACCGACGGCGTCGTCGAGGCGCGTACGAGCGACGGCGACGCCTTCGGCGAGGAGCGGCTCGGCGCGCTCGTCGAGGCGGCCGCTCAAGGCCCGGGCCGGCTGGCCGACGACGTGTACGCCGCCGTGCGAGCCCACACCGGAAACGTGCCCCAGCAGGACGATGTCACGCTCGTCGTCCTCGGCTGCGAGGAGGCAACGTGACCCCACCGATCGTTGTGGTCGACGACTCGCGCACGGCGGTGCACGTGCTCGCGCTCGCGCTGCGGCAGGAGGGATACACCGTCGAGACGGCCGAGGACGGCGAGACGGGGCTCGCGCTGATCCGCGCTGTCCGGCCGCGGCTCGCGTTCGTGGACGCCGAGATGCCGCGCGTGAACGGCTACGAGCTCGCGCTCGCGGTGCGTGACGACGCCTCGCTCGACCCGCAGCCGTACCTGATCATGCTCACCGCCGGCGGCCAGGAGGCCGACCGCGAGCGGGCGGAAAAGGCCGGCGTGGACGAGTTCATGACGAAGCCGTTCAGCCCGTCCCAGCTCCGCGGCCGCGTGCGCGAGCTGCTGGGGGAGGCGTGATGCCGAGGACGGAGCGTGGCGCCGAGGAGCGCTGGCGGCAGGTGCTCTCCGTCCTCGCCCGCGAGAGTGGGTACGAACGGCGGCTGGACGCGCTGCTCGACCTCGTCGCCGAGCTCGGCGGCCTCCCCTCGGGGCACCTCTACCTCCTCGACGAGGGGGGCCGCCGCTTCCACCTTCAGCGCAGCCGCCTGCCCGCCGGCACGCACGGCGTCCAGGCCGGCGGCGGGCTCGAGGGCGGCGCGGGCTCGGTGACGCCGGCACCACCGCTCGAGCTGCCGCGCACCCCCGCCGACGAGGGCGAGCGCACCGTGGACACCCCGGCGGGACGCCTGCGCTCGCTGCCGCTGGCGCTCGACGGCGAGCTCCTGGGCCTGCTCCAGCTCGGCCCGGTGGACAACGACCTGCCGCGCCACGCCCGGCACGCGCTCGAGCCGCTCCGCTTCCCGCTCGCGCTCGCGCTCCAGCGGGCCCGTGACGAGCACGCGCTCCGCCAGCAGCTCGACGCGGCGCTCGCCCGCATCGACGTCTCGCGGCGGCTCGAGGGCTCGGCGCTCGACCTCGACCGCTTCGTCGACCTGCTGCTCGAGCTGGCGCTCCGCTCGACCCGGACCGAGGCAGGCTTCGTCGCCACCGTCGACCCGAACGGCGGGCCGCTCGCACTGCGCTCCCACCGCGGCCTGACCGACGGCGTCGCCGAGCAGCTCGACCTCTCGCCCGAGACCGGCCTCTTCGACTGGTCGCCCGCGGCCGAGGGCGGCGCGCTCGTGCTGCGCGACTTCGAGACCGCCTCCCGCCTCGGCTTCCGCTCGCTGCTCGCCGTGCCGCTCCTGGACGGCGACGTGCCGCTCGGCGTCTTCGCGCTCGTCAACTTCGGCGAGAGCGGCACCTTCGACGAGGACAGCCTCGAGCTGCTCGAGACGTACGCGGAGCAGATCAAGCTGATGCTGCGCAACGCGCGCCTGTTCGAGAGCTTCGCCGAGGAGTACCTCGCGACCGTGAAGAGCCTCGCGCGCTCCCTCGACGCGCGGCGGGCGCTGACGCGCGGCCACCACGAGCGGATGGCGGCCGTGGCCGAGGCGCTCGCGCGCGAGCTGGGCCTCCCCGGCGACGAGGTCGAGGCGATCCGCACCGCCGCGCTGATCCACGACGTCGGCCTCGCCGGCGTCGTCGAGGCCGAGGCCTACATCGCCGACATCGCGCACCCGACGATCGGCGCCGGGCTCGTCGCGCATCTGCCGCTCCATCCCTTCGTCGCCGAGGCGATCGCCGCGCACCACGAGTGGTTCGACGGCTGGGGCTTCCCGCACGGGCTGAAGGGCGAGGAGATCCCGCTCGGCGGCCGCGTGCTCGGCGCCGCGGAGCTGCTCGTCGAGCTGGGGACCGGCGACGCCGTGCGCGGGCCGATGCCCCTCGACGGCATCGCCGCCGAGCTCGACGTGCGCAGCGGCAGCCAGCTCGACCCGCGCGTGGCTGCGGCGGCGGCGCGCGCCCTGCCCCGGCTTCCGCTCTACCCCATCCACGAGAAGGAGACAGCGTGAACGTGACCACGGAGGAGCGGTCCGGCGTCAAGGTCGCCGCGCTCGAGGGGGCGCTCGGCGTCGCCGCCGCGCTCGAGCTGCGCGACCTGCTCGACGGGCTGCTCGAGGGCCCGGGAGCGAAGGTGCTGCTCGATCTGGGCGCCGTGACGCTGATCGACAGCTCCGGCGTCGGCATCCTCGTCACCGCGCACCGGCTCGCGGACTCGCGCGGGGCGGCCTTCGCGCTCGCGGCTGCGCCGGGCCCCGTCGGGCGCGTCTTCGAGCTGACCCGGACGGACAAGCTGCTGCGCATCTACGCGACGGTCGAGGACGGCCTCGCGGCGCTCGCCGCCTGAGGCCGTGGCCGGACCGGCGACAGAGGCTCTCTCCCTCGCCAGCCGTGTCGAGGAGATCGACGGCGCCCGCCGCTGGGTGACCGAGCGCATCCGCGCGGCCGGCTTCGGCGACGACGACGTCTGGGCGCTCGAGCTCGCTCTGACGGAGGCGCTCGCCAACGTCATCCATCACGCGTACGGGGGAGATCCCGGGCAGCGGATCGAGCTCGAGCTGCGCGTCGGGGAGGAGCGCGCCGAGGTCACGATCCGCGACTACGGAGCGCCCTTCGACCCGCATGCCTACGAGCCGGAGCCCCTGGATACGCCGCGGAGCGGGGGCTATGGTGTCCACCTGATCCGGGAGGTCCTGGACGAGGTCGCCGCGGAGCCGGGGGCCGGGGGCGGGACTCAACTGCGGCTCACCAAGTACCGATCGCCAGGAAGCCCACCACCAAGGAGCTGACCGTGACCGACGTCTGCCTGATCCTCGCAGGGAGCTACCCGTACGTGACCGGCGGCGTCTCCGCCTGGGTGCACGACC
>Ga0315281_10011245_pt1 | contig 12270 bp, 8 predicted proteins | sample YL17G07_0_MG_FD_204540 | JGI IMG/M metagenome (GOLD analysis project Ga0315281, IMG submission 204540) | Sediment microbial communities from Yellowstone Lake, YNP, Wyoming, USA - YL17G07_0 | ecosystem: Environmental > Aquatic > Freshwater > Lake > Sediment | place: USA: Wyoming | collected... | reverse complement strand
CAAATCAGCGATTAGACAAGCCTTTTGCCGACCTGTGAAACCCGAGTAGCTTCCGCTGTCGTTCCCAGTCCAAAGGTAACCGCTTCGTCAGCTTCGTCAGCGACAGTCCACTCGGCTCCTCACCCATCAGAATGGCTTCGACTATATCCGGCGCGAGGAGCGTCAGCCGTAGCAACCTGGCGGCGAAGGAGGGGTCCAGCCCGATCTCGCGTGCAAGGTCAGACACCGACTTGAACTTGCCCTCGTCGAGAAGCTTCTGCCACCTGTGCGCCCGGGCAATCGCTATGACGAGCGCTTCCTGGTGCGAGGGACGCATAGGGCTATCGGACGCAAACGCCTGTGGCAGGATCACCTCCTTTCTGCCTCCTCGCTTCTTCAATGTGAGCGGCACGTTGACCACTATGCCGCTGTCATCATAGCCGAAGCCGTGACCGCAGGTCACGTGCCCTTCAGTGACGAATGAGGACGCATGTCTCGCTGGCACAGTCACTACCCTGACGGTCACGCGTTCTTCTGCACCTACAGCGTGCAGGACTGGTGACCAGTCCTGCAGATTGGCGGCGGTCGAGCTTTCGGCAGTTGGTGCTGGATGACTTGTCCGGGCGCTTCCTGTGTGATGGTTGGGAGGTCGTGCCGCTGTGATCACTTGCTGCGGGTCCTTCGGACCGGGCTTCGGCTGCATGCAACCGAAGGAACCATAACTCCCTCTCACCAAGCGTGAACTGTTACGCTGCAAGCTTGACCGGGACCTCGCCGATTGGTATAATAGATCGTGCGGCCCTACGGGCCGTCGTGTATGTACGGCCGCGCTGTGGGCCTGGAATCCGGCCACCTTCGGCTGCGGTTCCGCAGACCAGAACATACGTGCTGCCACCAGCACAAGAGGATAGCCAGCTTGAGCACAATCGCACGAGAGATAATCCCGATCAACATCGAAGACGAGATGACCCGCTCGTATGTCGGCTACGCGATGAGCGTCAACATCGCTCGCGCGCTCCCGGACGTGAGAGACGGGCTGAAGCCAGCCCAGCGGCGAATCCTCGTTGCGATGAACGACCTTCACCTCGGCCCGAACGCCCAACACCGCAAGTCCGCCAAGATCGCCGGCGATACCTCTGGTAACTATCATCCGCACGGTGAGCAGGTCATCTACCCGACGATGGTCAGAATGGCGCAGGACTTCAGCATGCGCTATCCTCTGATCGATGGCCAGGGGAATATGGGCTCAATCGATGGCGATCCGCCGGCGGCGATGCGCTACACCGAAGTCCGCCTATCTCCGCTTGCTATGGAGATGCTCGAAGACCTGGACAAGGATACGGTCGATTGGGTGCCCAACTACGACCAGACCCGCCAGGAGCCCACCATCCTTCCCGGCAAGTTCCCGAACCTGCTTGCAAACGGCTCGGCAGGGATCGGCGTGGCGATGGCGACCAACATTCCGCCCCACAACCTCTCCGAGCTTGTGCACGGGGCAATCCACCTCATAGACCATCCCGACGCAAGCTCATCCGAGCTGATGGAGTTCATCAAAGGCCCGGACTTCCCGACGGCGGGCCTGATCCTGGGCACAAAGGGAATCCGCCAGGCATTCGAGACGGGCACGGGTTCCATCACGATGCAGGCCCAGGTACAGATCGAGCCGCTCGATGCCAGCCGCTCGGCAATCGTCATCACCGAGCTTCCTTACCAGGTCAACAAGAAGAACCTGATCGAGCATATCGCAAGCCTGGTGCGGTCGAAGAAGATCGAGGGCATCTCCGGACTCGACGACTACTCCGACCGGACGGGCATGAGGATCGTGATCGAGCTGAAGCGCGACGCGCATCCGAAGAAGGTGCTGAACTACCTGCTGAAGCACTCCGCGCTCAGACAAACGTTCGGCGTCATTATGCTTGCGCTCGTGGACGGCCAGCCGAAGGTGCTGAACCTGGCGCAGATGCTGCAGGCGTTCATCGACCACAGGTTCGAGGTGGTCACCCGACGCACGCAGCACGAATTGGAGAGATCCCGCTACCGGGCGCACATCCTCGAAGGACTCCGAATCGCGGTTGACTTCCTCGACGAGGTCATCAAGGTCATCCGGGCATCGAAGAACACCGACACCGCGCGGGCGGAATTGATGTCGCGCTTCGGGCTGTCGCAGCTCCAGGCGGATGCGATTCTGAACATGCAGCTCCGCCAGCTCACCGCTCTCGAACGGCAGAAGATCGAGGACGAGTATAAGGACCTGATCAAGCGCATCGCCTACCTCGAGGACCTGCTCGCCGATCCGAAGAAGCTGTACGCTCTCATCAAAGGCGAGCTTAACTACCTGAAGGACAAGTACGGGGACGAGCGCAGGACTCGGATTGTCCCGGTCGAGGCCGAGGAGATAGGCGACGAGGACTTGATCCCTGATGAAGAGACGATTATTACCATTACTCGGGATGGCTATATCAAGCGAGTGCCTATCTACACTTACCGCAGCCAGCGGCGGGGCGGCAAGGGCATAATCGGGGCCAACACGAAGGAAGAGGACAGCATTCAGCAGCTCTTCGTCGCTACGACGCACCATTTCATTCTCTTCCTGAGCGACAGGGGCCGGGTCTACCGCCTGAAGGCTTACGAGGTCCCCCAGACCAGCCGGACGGCGATGGGCACGGCTATCATCAACCTAATCTCTATAGAGCCGGGGGATAACATCACGGCAACCATCCCCGTCAGGGAGTTCGACAGCGATGCTTACCTCATCATGGGAACTGAGAAGGGGGAAGTGAAGAAGACCTCGCTTCAGGAGTTCATCCACCTTCGAGCGAATGGCCTTCGGGCATTCGACCTGGAGGAGGCAGATTCCCTTAAGTGGGTCGAGCTGTCTCACGGGGACGACGAGGTGATCCTTGTCACGCAGAAAGGGATGTCCATCCGGTTCCACGAGAAGGACCTGCGCTCGGCGGGGAGGGCTGCGGGCGGAGTGCGCGGGATACACCTCTCCGAGGGGGATCGGGTCGTCGGGATGACGCTGGCCCGATCGGATTGCGAGCTGCTGTGCGCGACCGAGCACGGCTTCGGTAAGCGCACCCCTATAACGAGCTACCGCAGGCAGACCCGCGGCGGCAAGGGACTCATCACCATGCGCCTGAGGCCGAAGACCGGCCGCATAGTCGATACCGCCGTCGTTGACAACACGGACAAGATCATCATCATAACCTCGAACGGCATTGTGATGAAGTGCCCGGTGGGCGAAATCCGCTGCTGCGGGCGGAGCACTCAGGGCGTGAGGCTGATCCACCTCGTGAAGTCGGACAGCGTCGCCAGCATCGCTCGCGTTGCCAAGGCCGAGACGACGGAGAGCGCGGAGCGGGGTTGAGGGGCGGGGCGGCCGCCACAGGCGGCTTTGTCCCGTGCGGGCGGGGGGTGGCTCCAGCTCCTGGGTAGGGATTTCCGAATCCCTACCCGGCAGCTGGTAGGGGGGATTTCCGAATCCTGCCGCTGCAGGTAACCGGATTCGGAAATCCGGCGCCGGCTCGCGGGTGGCGATTCGGAAATCGCCACCCAGGAGGGAGACGCACCGGCGGTCGGGCATCGGGGCAAAGCTCGTCCACGAGATGCTTCGACTCTTCCGCGAGCGCGGCATACGGAGAGTCGAGGTAACCGCGGCAGACAGCAATGAGGCCGCAACGGCCTTCTGGCGGAAGATGGGCTTTGTTCCCTATGTGCAGAAGTCCTGGCTCGCGATCGGCGAGCCGGATTAACCACGAAATCACGAAAGGAGAGGAAGCACGAAATCTCGTGTTTTCGTAGCTTTCGATCTTTCGTGGTTGAGCGCACTGGAGCAATATGGCAGCATGCGTCGATGAAAACCTGGTGGCTCGGATTCAGGACCTCCGCCGCGAGCGAAACGCGGTGATACTTGCGCACAACTACCAGCTCGGCGAGGTGCAGGATATCGCCGACTTCACGGGCGATTCCCTCGAGCTTTCGCGGAAAGCCGCGGCGACGGATGCGGACGTGATCGTCTTCTGCGGCGTCCATTTCATGGCCGAAACGGCGAAGATACTGTCCCCGCAGAAGACCGTGCTCCTACCGGACCCTCACGCTGGCTGCCCGATGGCGAATATGGTGGACGTGCCCCGGCTTCGGGAGTTCAAAGCCCAGCATCCCGGCCTGCCGGTCGTGGCCTATGTCAACACTACGGCCGAAGTTAAGGCCGAAAGCGACGTCTGCTGCACATCGGCGAATGCCATCAAGGTCGTCGAGTCGGTCGAAGCGGATGAGGTCATCTTTATCCCGGACAAGTCGCTTGCGGCTTACGTCGCATCGAAGACGGCCAAGCGGATCATCCCCTATCCCGGCTTCTGTCCGACACACCACCGGATACTTGCCCAGGACGTCGTGCTTACGAAAATGGAGCACCCGAAAGCCAAGGTCCTCGCCCACCCGGAGTGCACGGCGGATGTGATCGAACTCGCGGACGTGGTGGCGAGCACATCGGGCATGATCCGCTGGGTGGCCGGGCACGATGACGAAGAGATCATCCTCTGCACCGAGCGCGGGATTATCCATAGGATGCAAAAGGACAGTCCCAGCAAGCGGTTCTACAACCCGTGCAGCCTCAATATCTGCCCGAATATGAAGAAGATCGAGCTCGAAAAGGTCCTCTGGTCGCTCGAGGATATGACCTACGAGATCACGGTGCCGGAGGAAACGATAGGCCGGGCAAGGAAAGCTATCGAAGGTATGCTGGCCGTTGACTGAGCGGCGAGCAGGCGGTCGGGCAGGATCGACGAGCGTACCCGGAAGATCATAGGGGGAACGGATCGGCGGTTCCTGGACCCGGCAGGGGCAGTCGTCGAGCTGGTTCGTTGGAAGCTGTGAGATGAAAGCCGGCATTGTAGGTCTCGAGCAATCGGGCAAGACAACGCTCTTTCGCGCGATAACGAAAGGGCAGGCGCCGGTTGACGAGTACGGCGGGCGCGCGAACGTCGGCGTCGTCCCCGTACCGGATGAACGCCTCTGGTGGATCGCAGACAAATACCGACCCAGGAAGGTGACTCCGGCGTCTATCGAGTTCATCGACGGCGCGGCCAGGATGACAGAGGAGCAGCGAGGCAAGTTCGGCCAGCCTGCCGGGACCGGCGCCCCGCCTCGGGGAGGATTTCAGATCCTGCCCGAGATGAGGGGGAGCGATGCCCTTCTGCACGTCGTTCGCGCCTTCACCACCCCTGCCGGAGATCCGCCTACTCCGGCAAAGGACGCACGCGAGCTGACGGATGAGCTCGTGCTGGCCGACCTGCAGGCCATCGAGACCCGCCTGGCGAGGCTGGAAAAGTCGCTCATCAGCGTCCGGCACGGGACGACCACTCCAGAGACCATCGAGCGGGACCTGCTTGCGCGGGTGAAGGCCGTGCTCGAGTCGGGCCAGCTCGTCAGGTCCGTCCCGCTCGCACCGGATGAGGAGAAGATGGTGCGGGGGTTCGACTTCATGACCGGCAAGCCGCAGGTAGTGGTGGCCAACATCCCCGAGAGCGACATTGGGCAGCCAAAGAGCGGCGCTGCCGGTGAGCTCGAGGCGTACTGCGAGGAAACCCGGCTGCCGATGGTCGCGCTTTCGGCGAAGGTGGAGGCCGAGATCGCGGAGCTGCCGGAGGACGAGCAGCGGGAGTACCTGGAAGCGATGGGACTGACGGAGCCGGCAAGCGATCGGCTCGCCCGCGAAACCTATGATGCGCTCGGGCTGATCACGTTCTACACGGCAAGCGAGCCGGAGGTCCGAGCCTGGACGGTACCGAAGGGAACGCACGTGATCGATGCCGCAGGCAAGGTGCACACCGATATGGCCCGGGGGTTCATCCGCGCGGAGGTCGGCCACTTCGACGAGGTGAAAGCGGCGGGCGGCTGGGAGGAAGCCAAGCGCGCTGGTGTCGTGCATCTGCAGACGAAGGATTACGTCGTGCAGGACGGGGATATAGCCTACATAAGGTTCAAGGTATGATAGCCAGAAAGAGAGACTGGCCGTAAGCCGCTCGAAGATCGGGCTAGACAGTGCGCGTCCGGGGCCGGAGGAAATCGAACCCTCCGGCCCTAAGTGTGAAAGGAGCAGGCGAGCGGCAATCGTCTGGGATAGGAGTGTCAGGTATTGTGTTGAACGAGACACTGGAACAGCTTTACCTCGACAAGCTGAAGGAGCGGTACGACGAGATCGGCGGCCTGATCTACTCGAACGTCACGCCAATAGAAGGGATCGAGCTGTATGAGACGCTTGCATTCGAGCGGTTCGAGGACGCGAGCAAGGCGGCGGGTTACCGGCCGATCCGGCCCGGCGAGAGCTGGGGAGGGGACGGCAAGAGCGGATGGTTTCGGATGCGGTTCTGTCTGCCGGAGTCGTTTGCGGGGAAGCCGGCGGCGGCGATCATAGACGTCGGCTACGAGGGCTGCGCGTTCATTGACGGCACTCCGTATCAGGGGGTTGACCGGTGGCACGAGGAAGTGCTTCTTGCGGATAGGTCGGAGGCCGGTAAGAGCTGCGAGTTATACGTGGAGGCGACCTCCGGCGCCTTCTGGCAGGGGCAGACGGAGCCGGCGCGGTTCAAGCGAGCCGGTATCGCCACCATCAACCGCGAGGTGGCAAGCTACTGGTACGCTCTCGGCTTCCTGGTCGAGCTGGCAAGCGCACTTCCGCAGGGCAGTGTCCGCCGGGCAAGGCTCATCCGCGGGCTGAACGAGTCGGTCAACGAGTTCGACTGCGACCGGACCGATGAGGAATCACTGCGGGAGTCGGCGGAGCGGGCGCTCTCCGCGCTCCGGCCGATCCTTGACCAGAAGGCGGAGCCGAGCGCGCTTCAGTTCACCTGCTGCGGCCACGCTCATATCGATACCGCCTGGCTCTGGCCTTACGCGGAGACGATCAGAAAGTGCTCGCGCTCGTTCTCCAGCGTCGTGCGGCTTATGGAGCAGTATCCAGACTACCACTTCAGCCAGAGCCAGCCGCAGCTCTACGAGTTTGCGAAGGAGCATTATCCGCGGCTCTATGAGGAGATCCGGAAGCGCGTCAGGGAGGGCCGGTGGGAGCCGATCGGCTGCATGTGGGTGGAAGCGGACACGAACATACCGTCGGGGGAGTCGCTCATCAGGCAGATCATCTTCGGCAGGCGGTTCATCAAGGAGGAGTTCGGCGTCGATACGGACGTCCTCTGGCTGCCGGACGTCTTCGGCTACTCGGCAGCGCTCCCGCAGATCCTCAAGAAATCCGGCGTAGACTACTTCACCACGGTGAAGCTGATCTGGGGCAACCAGTTCAACCAGATACCATATTCGAGCTTTTGGTGGCAGGGGATCGATGGGTCACGGGTGCTCGCGCATTTCCCGCCGCACGGCGACTACAACACCCAGATACTGCCGGAGCCGCTGCGGCGGGCCCAGGAGAGCTATAAGGAGAAAGACCGGTCGAGCCATGTGCTTCTCCAGTACGGATGGGGAGACGGGGGCGGCGGCCCGTCGAAGGCGCACCTCGAGCATCTGAAGCTGGCGAAAGACCTGGAGGGGCTGCCGAGGTGCGTCCAGGGCCGGGGGCACGATTTCTTCCAGAAACTGCGCGCCGAGGCGGATTCCTTCCCAACATGGCAGGGTGAGCTGTACTTCGAGCTTCACCGGGGCACTTACACGACTCAGGCCAGGACGAAGTGGAACAACCGGAAAGCGGAGCTGGCGCTTCGGGATGCGGAGATGCTCTCGACTGCGGCGATGGTCCTGGGCGCGCCGTATCCGGCCGACGACCTGGCGCGCGCTTGGAAGCTCGTGCTCAAGAACCAGTTCCACGATGTCATCCCTGGCAGCTCGGTCCCTGTCGTCTACAAGGACGCCGAAGAGGACTACAAGCAGGTATTCAGCCTGGTGAAGAACGCTGCGGCCAGGGCGGAAGCGTTCATCGCTGACCGAATGGACACATCCGGCCCGGGCATGCCCCTCGTTGTCTTCAACACGCTGTCCTGGGCCAGAGACGACGCAGCCTTAGTGACGCTGCCGGACACGGCAAGCTACTCGGTGCTGGACGCCAGCGGCGCTCCCGTGCCCTCGCAGATTTCGAAGGATGGACAGACGCTTTACTTCACGGCACACGCGCCGCCGCTTGGGGCCGCGGTCTACCGGCTGGTCAGAGGCGCCGCGCCGGAGGTCGAACCGGGCGTGACCGTCTCTCCGACGCTTCTCGAGAACCGGTTCTTCCGGATCGAGCTGGATGACCGTGGGCTGATCACGTCCATCCATGATAAAGCGGCCGGCCGCGAGGTGGTCCCGGACGGCGAAGCGGCGAACGTCTTCCAGTTGTTCGAGGATAAGCCTTGCGCGTGGGACGCTTGGGATATCGACTTCTTCTACAGGGAGAAGGGCTGGGAGATCAGCGACATCGAGTCGATCGAAGTCGAAGAGCTTGGCCCGGTAGTTGGCGCGCTCCGGCTTACGCGCCGGTTCGGCAGTTCATCGGTCGAGCAGTGGATCGTCATCTACGCGGAGAGCCCTCGCCTGGATTTCGTCACGAAGGTAGACTGGCACGAGAAGCAGAAACTGCTCAAGGTTGCCTTTCCAGTTACGATCAACTCGCCGACCGCGCGCTACGAGATCCAGTTCGGCAACCTGGAGAGGCCCACTCATTGGAACACGAGCTGGGACTTCGCGAAGTTCGAAGTATGCGGGCACAAATGGGCGGACCTGGCGGAGGGCGGCTACGGCGTGAGCCTGCTCAACGACTGCAAGTACGGCTACGATATCCATGAGAACGTAATGCGGCTGACTTTGCTGCGCTCTACGACCGCCCCCGACCCGACGGCCGACCGGGGCGAGCAGTTCTTCACCTACTCGCTCTACCCACATCAGGGCGACTATGCCGCGAGCGGTACGGTCCGGGCCGCATATGAGCTGAACGTGCCGCTTCGGGTGCTGCTCACGTCCGCCCACACGGGCGCGGTGCCCCCCAGGGCTTCCCTCTTCAACCTGAACGCCGACAACATGGTCCTTGACACGGTGAAGAAGGCGGAGGATGATGAGTGTATCGTCCTGCGCTTTTATGAAGCGCACAACAAGCGGGGTCGAGTTTCGCTCTCGACCGAACTCCCGGTCCGGCAGGCATGGGAATGCGACCTTCTCGAGAGGAACTTGGGACGCATCGACGTTCGTGAGGGCGTGATCAGCTTCGACATCGTTCCGTTCGAGATCAAGACGGTGAAGCTGGCTCTTGGGTGAAGGGCGCCGCCGTGAGTCAGGATGGCCCGTGCAGTTGGGCTGAGGCGGCGGTCTTCGGGCGGCTGACGGCGTAATGGGGATAGGTGTACCAAAGGGAGATCTAGGTTGAAACAGGTTTACATCGCGGCCACGAGGCAGAACGACGGCAAGACGATCACATGCCTGGGTCTTATCGCCGCGTTCAAGCAGCGCGTGAAGAACGTGGGGTATATCAAGCCGGTGGGCCAGCGCTACATTGAGATCAACAGCCACCGGATCGACGAAGACGCGGTGCTCGTCAAGCACGTCTACCAGCTCGAGGGCGACCTTGCTGATATGTCGCCTGTGGCGGTTCCGCGCGGGTTCACGGAAGCGTACATCGACAACCCGGACAGGGAAAGCCTGGTCCAGGCCGTAATGGGCGCTTACAAGCGGGTTTCACGAGGGAAAGACCTGGTTGTGGTGGAGGGCACGGGCCACGCCGGCGTAGGGTCGGTCTTCGATATGTCCAATGGCGACGTTGCGAAGATGCTCGGGACTAAAGTGATCGTAGTGTCGTCGGGAGGCATCGGCCGACCCATAGACGAGATTATGCTGAACAAGGCGACGTTCGACCAGTTCGGCGTGGATATCCTGGGCGTGATCGTGAACAAGGTCCAGGCCGAGAAGTACGACAAGGTGAACCGTGCGGTGCGGAAGGGTCTGGCCCGCAAGGGGCTTGAAGTCCTCGGCGTAATGCCCTTCCGGCCCGTTCTCTCCAGCCCGACTGTGGCGCAGCTTCTGGATGACATCGACGGAAAGCTGCTGTCGGGTGATCGAGGGCTGTCGAACACGGTCGGCAGGATGGTCATCGGGGCCATGCCTCCCCACGAGGCGCTGAACTACTTCAGCCGGGACTCTCTCCTGATCACACCGGGAACGCGGGAGGACCTTATCCTCGCAGCAATGAGTTCGTGCGTCGTTGGTGTCGGCAAGAACCACTGCGTGTCCGGGATAGTCCTGACAGGGGGCACGGCGCCCCATCACAACGTAATGGACCTGATCCGGCGGACCTACATTCCGGTCATCCTCGTCGAGGAGGACACTTTCAGCGTAGCCACGAAGATCGACCGGCTGATAGTGAAGATCAGGTCAAGCGACCGAGACAAGATACAGGCAACCGAGCAGATGGTCGAAGAGTTCGTGGACGTGAACCGAATATTCGAACTGCTCGGCTGACCGCCGCGCTACCGCGGCTTATCCGTCTCGGGCGCAGCCTTCTTGGGCGGGCTGCTGCCCACGAGCTTGGGCACTTCCCACCGCACGACGTTCATCTCCGCGGTGTCCGGATCGGTGGTATAGGTGATCAGGAACTCCCGGCCGACCTCAAGCGAGTTATAGGCAGCTTGGTCAACGACCTTGGGGACTCGCCATCGGCCGAACCGGAAGCTCACGATCCGCCTGGTCTTGCCATCCTTGGTCTCTACACGTTTGGCGACAACGCGGGCGAGAGCTGGTTCTCCTTTGAGAGGCTTAGCTCTCTGCCGATTGTGCCGAGGAAGCAAGCCCCTTGCCGAAAACGTGATCACGAACGCGGCGGCAACCAGGCCAAGGAATACCCAGAGCGCCTTCCAAAGCTTCGCTTTCCGCTCCAGCGAGCGAAGCTCACGCCGCCGCTTCTTCCACGCCGGCTCTTCCTGCAGTAACTTCGGATTCCTCATACGAGCTCCGATATCAGATCCTTCAGAAACGCCGCATTAGAGTGTTCCACATCCGATGCGCCAAATGCCAGTGTCACGTTCTCTGTCTTCGCGCGCTCTCCGATCTCGCGGAGACGGTCCATCCTCCCGTTCTCGCTCAGCTCCTTCTTGTACCGCCGGCGGAACTCGTCCCATTTCGCCGGATCGTGGCCGTACCATCTCCGCAGGTCATCCGATACGGCGATATCGCGCGCCCACTCGTCCACTCTTGCGCGGTCTTTGCTGATCCCTCTCGGCCACAGCCGGTCAACGAGAATGCGGTACCCGTCCTCCGGCGACGGCTCATCATAAATCCTTTTGATCTTGAGCACGGGGAATCCTCTCCTTCTCACTTGACGGTCTGGAGGTATGATTCCCGAGCCGGGCACGAGCTACGCCCCGTCCGGGCCTGCGTTCCCGACGGCCTGGACAGCGCCCGATCACCACTGTTTCCTGCTACCTATCCCGGCTTCTGGGCGATGATCACATACTCATGCTTGAAGATGTAGAACCCGCCGGCGAGGGCGCGGTAGCGCCAGAGGTTGTTCGCCTTCCCCTTGCCGATCTCGTTGCCCTCGATGTTCTTGACGACGATCGACTTCAGCCGGAAGCCGATGTCCGTCATAACCTGCATAGTCAGGGAGCCGAGCGGGACGAGCTCGCCCGCAGTGTATTTGTCGCCGATGACCAGCCCGGCGAAGCGGCCGGGCTCCAGCAGTTCGTAGCCAATCTTCGCTGCCCGGCGGAAGCTCGTTAGGAACTCGTCCAGCGACCGGCTGTTCGACATATCAAGAGGATCGGGGCTGAACCGGATGATGTCCCAGTAAGGCGGGTGAAGGATGAGGAGATGAGCATGGGCCTCGCCGAGCCGCGCGAGAACCCGCCGAACGGCTCGGGCGGTCCGGCTGCTCGTGCTGTCGCCCTGCAGGATGAATATATCCCGGTCGATCCGAGGTTCCCCGATCTTCGATCTGACCTGGCGCACGAGGTCCGGCTGGATCTCGACCCCAATGCAGCGCCTGCGCGTGTTCGCGGCTTCGATGGCAGTCGTCCCGGATCCCAGGAAGAGGTCAAGGACGATGTCACCCGCTTTGGTGTAACGTGTTAGAAGCTGAGCGGCTATCTGGGGGATGAAGCTGCCGTGGTAGTCGAGGGAATGGCCGTTTCCCTTCTCTCGGGAGCCAAAGAGCCAGAGGGAGCCAAGCTCGATGTCCGGATAGTCGCGCCAGCGGGATGGGTCAAGATCGCAGTAAGGCAGAGTCTTGCGCCGCCTCGCCTTCGCCGCGCCGATCCCGACTTCGTCGGACGGCGGCGGCGCATCCGTATCCTGCCCTGCTGTGGCAAAAGGGAGGCTCTG
>Ga0315281_10011244_pt1 | contig 12270 bp, 7 predicted proteins | sample YL17G07_0_MG_FD_204540 | JGI IMG/M metagenome (GOLD analysis project Ga0315281, IMG submission 204540) | Sediment microbial communities from Yellowstone Lake, YNP, Wyoming, USA - YL17G07_0 | ecosystem: Environmental > Aquatic > Freshwater > Lake > Sediment | place: USA: Wyoming | collected... | reverse complement strand
CAATACGAGGTGCAGGGCGCGATACAGCGGTTGATGTAGTAGTCCAGGCAGGGACGCGCGTCGGTGCCGGTGATCTGCTTCGTGCAGGAGCGCCAGGGGAAGAGCTTGTTCACGATATCGAGGGTGTGGCGGACAGAGCCGGCGTTGGCGTACGGGCCGAAGTACCGCGCGCCGTCCTTCTCAACGCGGCGCGTGATGTAGACGCGCGGCCACGGGTCGGTCAGATCGACCTTGAGGTACGGGTAGTGCTTGTCGTCCTTGAGGCGGATGTTGAAGAGCGGCTGGTGCCGCTTCACCAGCTCGGCTTCGAGGTGGAGCGCTTCCTGCTCGGTGTTCGTCACGACGTACTCGAAGTCGGCGATGGCAGCGGAGAGGGCGCGCGTCTTGCCCTCAAGGCTCGCCGGGGCGCCAAAGTACGAGCGCACGCGACTGCGGAGATTGGCGGCCTTGCCGACGTAGATCACGAGCCCGTCGCCGTTCCGCATGAGGTAGACGCCGGGGCCGACGGGGACGCGCGCAAGCTGCTCGGCGAAGCGTGTGGATGTCACGCTCCATTCTAGCGACCGGCTGGGAGCCGCAGTCAGCCGGCTGATCGCCGGCGCGGCGGGCGGTGCGATCCGGCGCTTATGTCACACGGTCTGCTTGCGCATCAATCGCTGCAGACGGTGGCTGAGGGCCGCCCGTTCGCATGCCGGCGCGCGTGCCAGGAGTGCTTGCGTGACGGCGGTCGCGCTCGCGAGGTCACGCTCGTGGTGTTCCAGGTGCTTTGCCAGCTCCAGCCCCGACGGGCGGTCGCCCTGCGCCCACAGCGCGCGCCACAGCGCGGCCGCTTCCGCCCGCTCGCCACCGCGGCGGCACAGGCGGGCGTGGCGCGCGGCCGCCCACACCCAGTCATCGCCGCCTTCGAGCCACGGCAGCGCCCAGCGGTAGAGGCCGGCGGCGCGCTGCGGCTCTCCCGCGTGCTCCCACCAGCGGGCGACGGCAACGGCGTCCGACGGGTCGGGGTCCTCGCGCGAAAAGAGCGACGCGACGCCGGCGAGCACGCCGACGAGCGAGAGCACGTCCTCGGCGTTGTGGCGGAAGACGCCGCGCAGCGGGCTGACCCGGCCGGCGCGCAGGTAGTCGAAGTAGATCGCCGGGATAAGCGAGCCGGGGATGTCGTCCGGCCGGTCGATGCCGAGCAGGCGGCGCTCGGCCTCGGCGAGGCGGCAGCCGGGCATCCGGTGCTTGTAGAGGCGGCGGACGATGTGCAGCAGGTCGAAGTGCGGCAGGCCGTCGCAGGGGTAGCCAAGGCGCGAGAGCGTGAGGCGCGCCTGCACGAAGGGCATGTCGAACGCGCGCCCGTTGTACGTGACGAGCCCCTCGAAGCGGGCGAGGTCGTCGGCCAGCATCGATAGCATCGCCCGCTCGTGCGCGATGTCGGCGAGGAAGTACTGGCGCATGCGGAAGGCGGGCGGCTCGCCCGGCGCGGCGGACTCGTACGAGCCGAGACCGGCGAGCACAACGTAGGTGCCCGTGCCGCCCGACAGGCCGGTGGTTTCGATGTCGAAGAATGCGAGCCGGCGAGCCGGCGGCGGCGCAGCGGAGCTGCGGAGCAGGGTGGCGAGCGCGGCGGGTGCGGCCTCCAGCGCCGAGCCCAGCGGCAGCGAGCCGTGGCGGTGGTCGAGCCCGAACCACTCGTCGCGGACGAAGACCGGTCCGTCGCGCGTGTCGTGCCACTCGCCGCGGAGGATCTGCGCGAGCGGAGGCGGCGCGGGGGCGAGCGGGGGGGGCGGCGGGCGCATCGCGGCCGTCTGCGCCGCCACGGCATACCGGAGGCGGTCGCGCGTCGTGGGCGGCGCCGCTGCCGTCATACGCCGCCCGCCCTACTCACAGAGCCGCCGCAGCAGGACCAGCGCGGCGCGCTTCGCGGTCGGCGCGTCTGACTCGGCCGACTGGTTCGGGCCGATCGAGGGGCCGACGCAGCCCGGGCAGCCCGCCGGGCAGCCGCAGTTGGAGACGAGTTCGCGCGCCGCCTGCATCAGCTTCGGGTGAATCTCAAAGAGGCGGCGGGCCATGCCGACGCCGCCGGGCTGGTTCTCGTACAGGAAGAGCGTCGGGCGCTCGGTGAACGGCGAGCGTACCTGGGCGACGGCCTGCAGGTCGCGCGGGTCGCACATCAGGAAGATCGGCGCCAGGTTGCGCAGCAGGTGGGCGACGCCCCACAGCCCGTCCTGCAGCGCACCGCGGCCCAGGCCCTCGGTGGCGGCATCGCCCAGCGCGAACCAGTAGCCGGTCGTGTGGCGGCTCTCCTCCGGGATGCTGATGCGGCCCCAGCCGACGTTCTCGTTCGTGTCGAGCTTGATCTTCTTGAAGATCGTGGCGACGTCGCGCACGGCCACCTCGCCGTGGTCGACCTCGCAGCCCTTCGCCGGCGCGCTCTCGAACGACTCCAGCACCTCCAGGTCGACGGCGAGGTTGGCGTCGGTGTAGTAGTCGACATCGACCTTGCGGACGTAGGCCTTCTTCTCGTGCCAGTCGAGGCGGTCGACGTGGTACTGCTGGCCGCCGTGCATGTAGATCGCCTCGTCGTGGATCAGCAGCGGCGCGGCGGGGCGGTCCACCTCGCCGATGACGCGCGGCTTCGGCCCCTGCTCGATGACGACGAAGTTGTCGATGGCGGCGGATCGGAGGCTGACGTGCTCTGCGGGGAACACCTCGGTCATCCAGTGGTAGCGGCCGCCGGCCTTTACGAGCACGCCCTCATCGGCCAGCATCTCGAGCAGCTCGGCCGAATCCGGGCCGTACTCCTCCTGCTCCTCGAACGGCAGCTCGAAGGCGGCGCACTTCATGTGGCTGATGCGCACGAGCAGGTTGTCGGGGTCGATCAGGCCGGCCTCGGGCGACGTATCGAAGAGGTAGTCCGGATTCGTGGCCACGTACTGGTTAAGCGGCGATGACGAGGCGATCAGCACAGAGAAGCCGAGGCCGTGGCGGCGGCCGGCACGGCCCATCTGCTGCCAGGCGCTGGCGAGCGTGCCGGGGAAGCCCGTCAGCACCGCCGCATCGAGGCCGCCGATGTCGATGCCCAGCTCGAGCGCGTTCGTCGCGACGACGCCGCGGATCCGCCCCTCGCGCAGGCCGCGCTCGACGGCGCGGCGCTCGTTCGGCAGATAGCCGCTGCGGTAGCCCTCGACCTTCGGGGGATCGCCGATGCGCTGCTTCAGCGACTCACGCAGATAGCGGAGCAGCAGCTCCACCCGCACGCGCGACGGCGCGAAGACGATCGTCTGCACGCCCGCCTGCAGCAGCTTCGAGCCGATGGCGCGGGCGGCGTTGACGGAACTCTGGCGGATGCCCAGCTCGCGGTTGACGATCGGCGGGTTGTAGATGGCGACGACCTTGCGGCCGCGCGGCGCGCCGTTGTCGTCGATCAGGTGCATCGGCTGGCGCACGATGTTCTCCGCCAGCTCGCGCGGGTTGGCGATCGTCGCGGAGCAGCAGATGAAGATCGGGTCGGAGCCGTAGAACGCGCAGACGCGGCGCAGGCGGCGGATCACGTTCGCCACGTGGCTGCCGAAGACGCCACGATACTGGTGCAGCTCGTCGATGACGACGTAGCGAAGGTTCTCGAACAGCTTCACCCACTTCGTGTGGTGCGGCAGGATCGCGGTGTGGAGCATGTCCGGGTTCGTGACGACGACGTGCCCCGCTTCGCGCACCTTGCGGCGGGCGTCGCCGGGAGTGTCGCCGTCGTACGTGTACGTCTTTATGTCTACTTCTAGCTCGGTGATGAGGTCGTGCAGCTCCTGCATCTGGTCCTGGGCGAGCGCCTTGGTCGGGAAGAGATAGAGGGCGCGCGCCTCCGGGTCGTCGAGGATCGTCTGGATGACCGGCAGGTTGTAGCAGAGCGTCTTCCCCGACGCCGTCGGTGTCACGACGACGATGCTCTGCTGCTGCATCACCGCAGCCAGCGATTCGGCCTGGTGTGTATAGAGCGCACCTATACCACGGTTGGCGAGCGCGCCGATCAGCCGCGGATCGGTCCGGATCGGGAACGCGCCGTAGCGGGCCGGAAGCTCGGGCAGCTCGCGCCACTCGACGAAGCCGGACGCGAGTTCCGGGTCGGTGCGGAGTGCGTCGAGAGCGTGCTGGAGCGGCATCCTGCCTCCATATCGAACAGGTGTACGGGTGTGGAGTATAGATTCCGAACGCCCGTTCGTCAACTACCGGCGGCGCCGACCCCAGGATTACACAGAACAGCGAGAGCTTCCCGCAGGCACGCAGCAGCGAAGCCCCAACCCTGGGCTCGCCCGTTCCTCGGGTCTATCCCCATCCCGCCGCCCCAAAATAGGGGTTCTGCCCCTGCCTGAATCTGGGTGCTAGCACCGATCATAGGTTCAGAGATGGGTATCAGGACGATCCTGAAACGGTCGCCGGGAACCGGCGGTGAGCGACGGGCACGCATCCCGCGCCGCCTGCCCGCCTTGCGCGTGCCCGCGTTCCGGCTGCCTGCCGTGCATCTGCCGGCGCTGCGCCTTCCCGCCTTGCGCGCGCGCGCATCGAGCAAGCCCAACACACCCCCGCCGGCACCTGCGCCCGCGCCGCTTCCGGCGACGCCCGGCGCGCCCGGACGAGTGCGCGCCATCCGGCTGTCGCCGCTTGCCCTGAGTCTCGGCGTCGTGGCGCTTGTGGCCGGCCTGCTCGCCGGCCTGACCTACTACGGCGCCGGCGCCTTCAACAAGCGCGCCGCCGACACCCGCGCGTCGAACGAGGCATCGTCGTTCGCGGAGCACAGCGGCACGCTGGCCACCGGCGACGCGTTCGCGGGGTACATCCAGATCCTGCACGACGCCGAGGATCCCGTCGTGCGCACGAAGACGGCGGCGCGCGAAGAGCGCGTGGCGGCGCTGCAGCAGCTCCTCTACCTCAACGTCAACCGCTTTGAATCGCTGTCGATCGCGGACCGCAGCGGCCTCGTGCTGGCGACGACGGACCAGGCGATCGTCAGCGTCCGCAACAGCGCGACGTTCACGAAGACGCGCGCGAATCTCTCGCCCGCGAACTCCGACGTGATTCTGCCGGCCGCGGGCAAATCCGGTTATGTCGAATACGCCGCCGCCCTCCATGAAGCCGACGGGACGAACTGGGGGTTCCTGGTCGCGCGCGCGGATCCGGCACGGCTGTGGAACGCGACGCTGGTCGCCACGGTCGATGGCAGTCGCAACGTGATTATCAATAACGCCGGCCAGTTCGCAGCGGGCGTGCCCGACGAGCTGCTGGGGCAGCCATGGAAGGGCTCTACCGTCGGCACGCAGGGTGTCCGCGCGAACATCGATGGCGTCGAATCCATCTGCGGCCTGGCGCCGATCGGCAAAGATACGCAGATCGACCGTGGGCTGGACGTGGCGTCGTGCCTGCCCGTGTCCGTGATCCAGGCCGAGCACGGCCAGGCGATGGGGAAGCAGGGTCTGGTGACGGCGGCCGGGGCAGTGCTGGCCGTCGTGCTGGCTGCGGGGCTGCTGAAGCTGGGGCTGAGGCGGACTTCGCCGACGGCCAGGGCGTCGCAGCCCCAACCTCAGCGCCGGGACGAAGATACCGCGGGAGAAGCTGTGGCTGCGGACGGTGCGGCGCCGGCTCAGCCTCCTGCAGCCTCCGAAACGCCGGTAGCGCCGCCGGCGGCGGATGTAGCGCTTGACGACGCGGATGAACCGCTGCTCGCAGTGATCACCGCCGCCGCCACGACCCCGGAGCAGGCCGATGCGGGCCAGGCGGCCGAGCCGCTGCCAACCCTGGACATCGACGCCGTGGCGCTGATCGATGCCTACGAGCAGCGCAACGCGCGCCTCGCGGAGCGGCTGCGCGAGTCCGTGCAGACGAAGCTGATGGTCGCGGCGACGAAGGCGGACGAAGCCTACAAGCTGGCCAGCACCGACGAGGAACTCTCAACAAGCCTGCACGGGCACGCTATGGAGGAACTGGAGCGGCTGCGCGAGCGGGAACTGCGCGCCATTGGGCAGGAGCTGTACCCCGGCCTGACGCGGCTGGGACTGCCGAGCGCCCTGCGCGGGCTGGTGAAGGACCTCGCGGACGTCATCGACATCACGCTCGACGTCGATGCCGCGGTCGATGCGCTCAGCGTCGGGGCCGGGCGCACACCGATCGCTACGCCGCTGCGGCTGATGCTGTACCGCGCCGCGCAGGATGCCGCGCGGGCATTCGCCCTGGCGGGTGCGAGCACGTGCACGGTCTCGCTGCGGCGTGAGGGTGCGCACCTGGCGCTGCAGGTCAGCGCGACGGCGCCCGAGGAGTTGGACCGCAACCTGCTGGCCGCCAGCGTCGTCTCGATCGAGGCGCGGGCGGGGAGCACGACGATCATCGACGAGGCCGGCAAGACCATCGTATCGGCGCGCGTACCGGCCGGCGCCGTCCCTGAAGAGACGTACGAAGCTGCGGGGGGCATCGATATCGAGCTGGAACCGGCGGAGGTCCACGCAGCGGCGGCGGCCACCGGCGCTGCGCGGACCGCGCGGGTCAGCGCCGGGACGAACCTCATGGAGGAGATCCGGCGAATCGCGCGCGCGTATGCGGGGCGTATGGAAGTCGAGATTCAGGCGCCAGACGACGCGCCCGAGTTGCCCCCGGCCCTGCACAAGACGCTCCTCGGCCTGACCGAGGCGTCGCTCAAGGGGATGGCGGCGGCGGGCGCGACGCACTGCGCGGTCACGCTGAGCGTCGCCGATTCGGTATGGAAGCTGGCGCTTGCGAGCGACGGCGATGGCAGCGAATTCGACGCGCCGTCCCTCGGCGAGTACGAGTTCGGCCTGGAAGCGTTCGAGGGCGGCTCGGCGGTCGAGCGCGGCACGGCGTACATCCACGTCGGGGCGCAGGCGCGCGTCCCCGATACTGGCGCGTCCGCGCCGGACGGCGCAGCCGAGGAGATCGCGCCCGAGTCTCGCGCCCCGGTCGAGCTTGCGGCCGTGGCGGCCGAAGCAGCACCCGACGAACTCGCGACAACAGGCACCACGCCGCCGGCCGGCCTGGCGGCGGAGATCTTGCGGATCGAGCGCGACTACGCCGGGCGCCTGGAACTCGACACCTACCTGCCCGACGACGCGCCTGAGCTGCCGGCGCCGCTGCACAAGACGTTCCTCGGCCTCATGGAGACGTCGCTGGCGTCGATGGCCGCGGTTGGCGCGTCGCGATGCGAAGTCATACTGAGCGTGGCCGACGGCGCGTGGAAGCTGGTGCTGATCAGCGACGGCGACGGCAGCGCGTTCGACGCGCCCGCCCTGGGCGAGTACGAATTCGGCCTCGAGGCGTTCGAGGGGGGATCGTCCGTCGATCGCCGCCCCGGGCACATTCGCGTCGCCGCCGAGGCGCGTGTTCCCGATGCCGAAGGGGGCGCGTCGGAGACGCAGGCCGCGTAGCAGCGGCTACAGCCGGTGATGCCGACCGTGCTCAACCCCATTGAGTTCCCGATTTACACGAACAAGCTTGCCCCAAGAGCGCCCGGACAGTCCGACGTGCCGCGAGTCGACGGCCCCACACGGGAACGCCGCGCGCTCATTTCGAGCTGGACGATACGCTGCCGAAGTCAGGCGTGCACGCACCGAGCCAGGCCAGATGCCGGTCGCGTGATGCACAGGGGCAGGGTCAAGACGCTCCCGAAGCACCCTCAGCGGGCCTGCGAGACGCGTGGCACCGCGGAAGCGGGGATCCAGGGGGTTTGGGGGCAGTTACGCTGCTTTTCGGTTGGAGCGGGGCTCTTCGGCGGCCGTGCCGTCGGCACCACCTGTCGTCTCCTGCAGGTACAGGAGGACCGCCTTCACGCGCGGGTGGGCGGCGTTGTTGCGGCTCAGGTTGAGCTGGCCGAAGATCGCGTTGATGTGGTTCTCGACGGACTTCTCCTCGAGTACCAGAGCCTTGGCGATGGCGGCGTTGTTGTGGCCCTTGGCCATCAGCGACAGCACTTCCATCTGGCGCTGCGTGAGGGACGAGAGGCGTGTCTCGCGCTGGCCCAGGCTCTCGACGACGAGCGGGTCGAGCACGACCAGGCCCATGGCGGCGCCATCGATCGCCCGCACGAGCGTGGCGACGTCGTTCACGGACTGGCGGAGCAGGTACGACCAGCCAGCGGCCCGGAACGCGGGCAGCGCCGCGAGCGTGCGGCGGTCCGGACCTTCACCCAGGAACACGATGCGGGCGCCCGCCGCGGAGATGGCCTGCGCCGTGGCGAGCGCCTGTTGCTCGCTCTCCTGATCGAGGCCGATGAGGGCGACGTCCGGGCTCGTGGCGCCCGCGATGGTGATCGCCCCGGCCAGGTCGCCGGAAGCGCCCACGATGTCCAGTCTCGCCTCGGCGCGCAGCACCGTAGCCAGCATGTCACGCAGCAGGCTATCGGCCTCGACGACCAGGACGCTGATCCGTGTCTGTTGATTCTGCATATGTACCCACTCGGTTATCGGACGCGAAGCGGGCCGGTATATGCGGGAGTGCGCTGATTCTGCGCCGCCGGGCTACTCCCTGGCCCCCTACGGACGCCGGCATCAGGCACGTAGGGCGGCAGTCCGGCGTGGTGGCTCAGGTGTAGGGTGTTTCACCCCGATCCCTTAGGTGCGGCCGGTGCGAGGGCGCGGGGACGGACCCGGGGCTCAGCTTCGCGGTGGGTGGTAGCACCTTCGCAAGTCGGGTGTATTCACCGTGAGGGTTTACCCCTAGGAACACGAACCTATACCCGTAGAGGAATTACCTACACAGACAGGGCAACGGCAGCGCGGCACATTCGTCCGCGGGCCACGGTTCCGGCGAGGAGGAACGCAGATGAAGAAGCTTAAGGAATTCGTCCGCAGGCTGCGCGACGAGCGCGGCATGACAGGTCTGGAGACCGCCATCGTCTTGATCGCCTTCGTGGTGGTCGCGGCGGTCTTCGCCTTCGTGGTGTTGAGCACCGGCCTCTTCAGCTCCGAGCGGGCCAAGGAGACGATCTACGCGGGTCTGGCGAAGACGCGCGGCTCGATGGAGCTGACCGGCGGCGTCGTCGCACATTCGAACACCACGAACCTGACGCAACTCCAGATGGACGTGACGCTGGCGGCGGGCGGCGACCAGGTCAACCTGAACCCGACCGACACGACGAACCGGACGGTGATCAGCTACCAGGACAACAACGTCCGGATTAGCGACGTCTCCTACACGGTCACGACGATTACGGGTAACCCCGACTTCCTGCTGGAGCAGGGCGAGTTGCTGGAAATCAGCATCGACCTGACCCAGGCGGCGTTCGGGGCGACGACCCTGAAAGCGAACAAGACGTTTACCCTCGAAGTGAAGCCGCCGAGCGGTTCGTTCATGGTCATCCAGCGGACGACGCCGGCCTCGATTAACCAGAGCATCATCAACATGAACTAGCGTTGCCCGGAGGCGGCAGGGACGGGCTATAGCTCAAGCTTCCCCTGCCGCCTCCCCTCCTTCCACCCGCAGCGCCAGCGTTCAGCCTCCTTCCTCCAGTTTCAAACTGCCAGCTTCCAGCCAGTGGTAATCCTGAACCGACATGCTAAGGAGGGCGGCCGCCATGGCCGCCCTCCTTACGTGCGGCTGCGCGCGGGCGCGGGCCCCGTAGGGCGGCGCGGACACCCTCCTCCACCTCGTCGCGCTCTCCACGGGCACCTCCGGTAGCTTCGGCCGGGTGACCGCGCCTTAAGAAGCGGGGTGCCGACACCGTAGTGATTTACCCTCACGCGCACGAACCTTCCCCGTACGGGAATGCACTATCAGTCTCGTGCACGGACTGCGCAGCTCTGGCCCCCGCAGGGTAAGGAGCGGGGCGCGCGAGCGACGCCTTTGAGCGAAACCGAGCTACACGAAACAGGCGACGCGCTTCATTCAGGGGGTGACATCAGAACAGCAACTCACACGGGTTCCGAAGCTAGAGCCTCAGCCGAGGCCAGGGCACTGCCCAATCAGGAGGGAAGAGCAATGAATCGGATGATCAATCGCATTCGCAAGGCGCGGGAAGAGCGCGGTATCACGGGTCTGGAGACGGCCATCGTCTTGATCGCCTTTGTGGTGGTCGCGGCGGTGTTCGCCTTCGTCGTCTTGAGCACCGGTCTCTTCAGCTCGGAGCGGAGCAAGGAGACGGTCTACGCGGGTCTGTCCAAGACCCGGGGCTCCATGGAGCTGACGGGCGGCATGATCGCTTCGTCGAACACGACGAAGCTGACGGCCCTCACGTTCGACCTCACGCTGGCGGCGGGCGGAGACCAGGTCAACCTGAACCCGGCCGACGCCACGAACCGCACGGTGATGAGCTACCAAGACCAGAACGTACGCATCGGCAGCGTCACCTACACGGTCCTGACGATCACGGGCAACGCCGACTCCCTGCTGGAGCAGGGAGAAATGCTGGAAATCAGCATCGACCTGACCCAGGTGGCGTTCGGCACGACCACCCTCACCGCGAACAAGACGTTCACGCTCGAAATCAAGCCCCCGAGCGGTTCGTTCATGGTGCTGCAGCGCACGACGCCGGCGTCGATCAACCAGAGCGTCCTGAACCTGAACTAGCCGTTGCCTGGGGGCGGCAGGGGGGCTTCGGCCCGAAATCTCCCTGCCGCCTCCCCTCCTCCAGCCTGGAGCACCCGCCCCAGCCTCCAGCCTCCAACTTCCCGGCTCCAGCTTCCCGCCTCCAGCTTCCCGCCTCCAGCTTCCCGCCAGTCGCCACCCCCAAGCGGGTGACACCACTCCTCCCAAACCATGCTCCTGGCCTCTTCCCGCAGCCTGTCGCAGCTTCAGGCGGGTGCTTGCACCCTAGAGAATCGGGGGCACTCACCGTTCACGGGCCCCTCCCCGCGCACGAATCTTCCTCGTACCAAGGATGTACTCACAGGCCAGTTGCATGGACTGCGCAGCTCTGGTCCCCGGGCGTCATCGCCCACGGGTGAGAGGCGGCCGGGTGGTAGCGGAGTGCGCGAGCAACGCCTGAAGCGGACATTGAGCTACGAACGGCAGGCGACGCGCTTCACTGAGGGAGGTGGCATCAGGGAGCAACTCGAACGGGTTCCGAAGCAAGGGCCTCAGACGAGGCCATATCAGGAGGAGAAGCCAATGAAGCGGGTCATCAATCACATCCGCAAGGCGCGGGAAGAGCGCGGCATCACGGGTCTGGAGACGGCCATCGTCCTGATCGCCTTCGTGGTGGTCGCGGCGGTGTTCGCCTTCGTCGTGTTGAGCACCGGTCTCTTCAGCTCTGAGCGGAGCAAGGAAACGGTCTACGCAGGTCTCTCCAAGACCCGTGGCTCGATGGAGATCACCGGCGGCGTCATCGCCTCGTCGAACACGACGAAGCTGACGGCGCTCACGTTCGACCTCACGCTGGCGGCCGGCGGGGACCAGGTGAACCTGAACCCCACTGACACCACGAACCGGACCGTCATCAGCTACCAGGACAACAACAACAAGATCAACGACGTCGTGTACACCGTGACCGTGATCACCGGCAACACCGACAAGCTGCTGGAGCAGGGCGAGCTGTTCGAGGTGAACATCGACCTGAACCAGGCCTCGATGACGACGGCAGTCACGCTCACCGCGAACAAGACGTTCACGCTCGAAATCAAGCCCCCGAGCGGTTCGTTCATGGTGCTGCAGCGCACGACGCCGGCGTCCATCAACCAGAGCGTCATCAACCTGAACTAAGCACGAATCCGGGGGGCGGCCACGGGGCAGAAACCCGCCGCCGCCCCCTCCGGACACCCCCTCAGATCCCTCCAGAACTGGACTTCCTCGACTCACTCACCGGCCGCACAGCCCGCCTCCCGGCCGTTCGTCCAGGCCTTTCCCGGGCCTGCCGTAGCTTCAGGCGGGTGTCTGTGCCCTGAAAAGCCGGGTGCGGCCACCGTACGCGGCCCCCTCCCCGCGCACGAACCTTCCTCGTACAAGGATGTACTGACAGGCCAGTTGCATGGACTGCGCAGCTCTGGTCCCCGGGCGTCATCGCCCACGGGTGAGAGGCGGCCGGGTAGTAGCGGAGTGCGCGAGCAACGCCTGAAGCGGAAATTGAGCTACAAGCAGCAGGCGACGCGCTCTACTGAGGGAGGTGGCATCAGGGGAGCAACTCGAACGGGTTCCGAAGCTATGGCCCCGCATGGGGCCACGGGTGAGTCTTATCAGGAGGAGAAGGCAATGAAGCGGATTATCAGTCGCATCCGCAAGGCGCAGGAAGAGCGCGGCATCACGGGTCTGGAGACCGCCATCGTCTTGATCGCCTTCGTGGTGGTCGCGGCGGTGTTC
>Ga0315281_10011243_pt1 | contig 12271 bp, 10 predicted proteins | sample YL17G07_0_MG_FD_204540 | JGI IMG/M metagenome (GOLD analysis project Ga0315281, IMG submission 204540) | Sediment microbial communities from Yellowstone Lake, YNP, Wyoming, USA - YL17G07_0 | ecosystem: Environmental > Aquatic > Freshwater > Lake > Sediment | place: USA: Wyoming | collected... | reverse complement strand
GCGAGGTCGAGGAGGTCGGGATTGTCTTTGAGGGCTTCAGCGGTGAGGTCGAGGAGCCACGAGCGGATGACCGTGCCATAGCGCCACGCCTCGGTCACTTGCGCGAGGTCGAAGTTCATCTCTTTCTTGGCGCGCAAAATTTCGAGGCCCTCGGCGAAGGCTTGCATCATGCCGTACTCGATGCCGTTGTGGACCATCTTGCAGTAGTGGCCCGCGCCGTGCGGCCCCATGTGACCCCAGCCCTGATCAGGCGCGGGCGCCAGAGTTTCTAAAATCGGGCGCATCCGCTCCACCGGTTCTTTTTCGCCGCCGACCATCATGCCATAACCGACGCCGAGGCCCCACACCCCGCCGCTCACCCCCACGTCCACGTAATTCAAGCCTTTGGCTTCGACGAGCGCCGCGCGGCGGAGCGTGTCTTTGTAGTTGGTGTTGCCGCCGTCAATGATGGTATCGCCGGGAGAAAGCACGCCGAGCAAATGCTGAATCATGTCTTCGGTGGGTTGGCCCGCCGGGAGCATCACCCACGCGTGACGCGGCGCGGAGAGCAGTTTCGCCACGTCCTCGACCGAGTGCGCGATTTCGCTTTTGCCTTTTTCTTCGGTCTGGATTTGTTGCGAGACTTCAACCGAGCGATTCCATAAAACGACGTGGTGACCGCCGCGCAGTAACCGCCGCGCCATGTTGCCGCCCATGCGTCCGAGGCCGAGCATTGCGATATCCATTGGTTAGTCTCCTTTGGTTGATGGCCGATAGCTAATGGCAAAATCTTCGATGATCCCCCGGTGTTACAGCCTTATTCGTTGTCGCGCAGGAGTTTGAGCGTGTCTTTGAGCGCAGGGAGCAATTTCTGGTCGTCGGGGTTGTCGGTCGGAGCGAAGGTCATCGTGAGTTGGCCCGCGCGGCGGCCTTCGAGGCGCGCCTCCAAGCCTGCGAGCGGGGCTAACGCATCGGTGAACCCGACCAGGCCGATCAATTCGACCGCCGCGCGCCGCAGGGGCAAGGCCAACGCCCGGTCACCGGCCATCCGCGTGAGGTGCGTCGAAGCGCCCGGGATGCGCTCCAACAATTGGGCCAGCGATTCGGCCCGGGGGCGCGCCATCCCCGCGCGAGTCGCGTCATGCAGTTCCACTAAAGCGACGATTTGGGCGCGGTCAAACTTCCGCAGGTGGTTGTTGACGGCGAGGCGGAGGTCGGCGGGATAGCGCGGGTCGCGCCCGCGCAACTCAAAATAATCGGCGAGGGCCTGAGCGATTTGAGCGCGGAGGGCGAGGTCGGGTTCGTCTATGCGCGCGGCGAGCAGTTGATGGGTGAGCGGCGACCGGCGGGCGGCTTCGGACCCGAACAGGATGGCGAACCCGCGCCGCCGTTCCTCGACGTGCGGCGAGACGAACATCTCTCCGGCCATCCACGGATCCACCGCTGGGATGACGCGCGAAACCAGCCGCGGGGCGGGCGCGGTGAGGGCGAGGTTGTAGTGGACGCGGGAACGAGGGCGAGGCATGGCAGAGAGATTAGAGATTAGCGCTTCTTCTTCCGAGTCGCTTTCTGCTTTCCATTATCTTTCACGACCGCTATCGTCTTCCGCAGGCCGCGCTCAATGTTGTCTTCGAGGTTGACGCGCACGGCGCGGCGCTGGCGGGAAGCCAGCGATTCAAAATCGCCTAAGGCTTGCGCGGCCTTGAGGACGCTGAAAGTATACTTCTCTCCGTGAATCGGCGCATCGATCGGGTCGTCGCAATTGAACTGGATGAACACGCCGTCCTCGCCGCCGCCTTTGTGGAATTGCCCGGTAGAGTGGAGGAAGCGCGGCCCGTAGCCGACCGTGGCGGCGACCTGATACTTGTCACGGATGAGGGTGCGGAGTTCGCGTAAAACTTTCTCGCGGCGAGGCGTGCGCTCGACGTAGGCGGTGAGGGCCACGTAGTCGCCGGCCTTGATGGATTGGAGATGCTTGAGCAAAAGCACGGGGTAATCGCGCGCGGCGGCATTGAGCGCGCCGCCGGGATCGGGCAGTTGGCCTTTGGTCAGGTATGTGTTGAGCAAGCGCACGGTGTTGTCTTTGGACTCTTGCACGTTGGGCTGGTCAAAGGGATCAATGCCCAGCACCCAACTCGCGGCGGTAGTGGCAATTTCCCAGCGCATAAATTCCGCGCCGAGGTCGTAAATGTCTTGCAATTGCAACTCAATCACCGGCTGTCCGGCTTTGATCAGCGCCGTGACGGATTTATTCGTCTTCCGGCCGAGAGTCATATTCACAAACACGCGGTCTTTGCCGTATACGGCGGGCTTGCCGAGCGGCTCGCCTTCGATGGGCAGGATGCCTTTGCCTTCTTTGCCGGTGGACTCGGCGATGAGCTGCTCGGTCCAATAGCCGAAGGTGGAAATCTTCTTGTCCACGATGAACGTCAATTTATCGCGCCCGGCTTGCGCCAGCGTGCCTAACGCCGCGCCAAGAAACAGGCCGGGGTTCTGCGCCGGCTGAATATTGCCGCCGCAAGCCAGCATCATCTGTTTCGCGCGGGTGAGGAGTTTTTGCACGTCAATGCCCATGAGCGCGGCGGGGACGAGGCCGAAGTAGGAGAGCGCGGAATAGCGCCCGCCGATCTCGGGGCGGTTGACGAAGATTTTGCGGAAGCCATGTTCTTGCGCGCGTTTCTCCATCGCCGTGCCGGGGTCCGTGATGGCGATGAAGTTCTCGCCCGCCTTGTCGCCTTTGGCCTTGCGGACGTGATTCCAGAAGAAGGTGAAGAACGCGTTGGGTTCGGTGGTACTGCCGGACTTGGAGGCGATGATATACAAGGTCTTGGCCGGGTCGCTCCACGCTTCGGCGTTGATGACGGAGGCGGGGTCGGTGGAATCGAGGACGCGCAAATCGAGATAGCCCTTCTTCACGCCAAACGTCTCGCGCAGAACTTCGGGCGCGAGCGACGAGCCGCCCATGCCGCACAAGACTGCGTGGGTAAAGCCCGCTTGCCGCGCGTCGGCGGCGAAGGCCTTCATCTCGTCCACTTTAGTCAGCATCAAATCCGCCACGTCGAGCCAGCCCAGGCGGGTTTTGATTTCCTTCTGGTGCGCTTCGTCCTCCGGCTTCCACAGCGTGGGGTCTTTCTTCCATAGCCGCTCGCCGAACTTCACCGAGGCCATTTGCTTGAGCGCGCCGTCCACTTTCCTTTGAAAGTTACCCAACTGCGCCTTTTGCCGGTCGCCAAGCATCACGGCCAGGCGGCGCGCTTCGACCACCGCCAGCAGGCCGTCAAACGATTTCGCAAACGAGGCCACGCCGTCGTCTTCCAGTTTTTGCGTCACCCAATCCATCTTGATGCCGAACTCTTCCAATTGTTCAATCGCCTTCGTCGCGTCGTCCAGATGCTTGTCAATCTGAATCTCCGGTTTCCCGTGATCCTTGTAAGCGACGAGCGTCGCGGGCGGCATGGTATCCACCGTATCGGGGCCGATGAGGGCTTCGATGTAATACACGTCGGGATAAGCGGGGTTCTTGGTGGACGTGCTGGCCCAGAGCGGCCGTTGCACCCGCGCGCCGTGATGCGCGAGAGCGGCGTAGCGATCAGTTGTAAAGATCTTGCGGAACTCGGCATAAGCGAGTTTGGCGTTGGCGATGGCGGCTTTGCCTTTGAGATTTTCCATTACGCCGCCCATGAGAGAGTTGGGATCGAGAATTTTGATTTTCTCGTCGAGGAGTTTGTCCACCAGTGAGTCCACGCGGCTCACAAAGAAACTGGCGACGGAGGCAATGTGGCTGATGTCTTGGCCTTTCTTCTCGCGCCTCTCCAATCCCGCGACGTACGCTTCCATGACTTCGCTGTAGCGTTGCAGAGAGAAGATGAGGGTGACGTTGACGTTCAGCCCGTCGGCGATGGCCCGCTCGATGGCGGGGATGCCCGCCTGGGTGGCGGGAATCTTAATCATCAGGTTCGGGCGGTTGACGGCGTCCCACAGGCGGTGCGCTTCTTTGACGGTGGTCTTGGTGTCGTTGGCGTACTTGGGCGCGACTTCAATGCTCACGTAGCCGTCGTGGCCTTTGGTGCGTTTGAACACCGGGGCGAACACGTCGGCGGCGGCGCGGATGTCTTCGATGGAAAGCGTGTCGAAGATTTCGTCCGCGCTCCGGCCCCGGCGCGCGAGGTCTTCAATCGCCGCGTCGTAGTCGGCGCTCTGAGCGATGGCCTGCTCGAAGATGGTGGGGTTGGAGGTGAGGCCGGTGATGTCGCCGTCCTTGACCATCTTTTTGAGCGCGCCGGAGGTGAGCAGGCCGCGCCGGATGTTGTCGTGCCACGGGGACTGGCCGAGTTGTTGCATTTGGACGAGGGGATGGGTGGACATGGGAACCTCTGAGTTGCGAAGTGTCGCGGGCCGAAGTATCAAAGAGCCGTCAGACGTAAGCCAAATTTGGGTCGTCGCGGATATAGGCGGGAATGCTACCCAGAAATGGCGCCGGGGGCAAATGATGCCACTCGCGCAAAAGATGATAAGTGGGCGAGGTCAGGAGGCGACAGGCCTCCACCGCCGCGCGCCATTCAGCGCGCCGGAGTTCGACGAGGGTATCCCAATCGGGCAAGAGGCCGAAGTCCCACGCCGAGCAAAGGCGGGCGATGAAGTCAATCTGGTCGCCTAATGTTTCGAGCGTATCCGGCGCGTCCACATCCGGGTAAAGCGCGCCGTCAATTAGGAAAGTCACGGACAAACTCCGTCTTGAACCACTCGCGCAATTTTTCGGCGGCAGTGCGCTCGGCGAGGTCGGCAATTTGGGTCAACGGGCGGGCTTGCGCGAGGCGCGCGAGGTGCGCGCAAATGGCGGCGGTGGCGCGCTGGCGGTCAGTCTCGGCGTTGACCAATTTTTGGCGTGTTTCCCAAACGCTCCAACAGCCGGTCAAATCGCAATAACCGTTGTGGCAGAGCGCGTAAATGTCGCGGAAGTCGCGCGGCGCGCCGCGCTCGACCAGGGCCGTCATTTTGCTGGCGAGCAGGTCGTCGAAACTATCCACCCCAATCCCGCCGGGCCACAAACCAACCGTCGGGGAGCGCAACTCCGCTGAACGGCGGGCAATCTGGAAACTAAAAATTGTTTTCTGCGCTGGCGCCAGTTCAACGCTGACCACGTCGCCCCACGCGCGGGTGCGGACTTCGCCAAAGAGTTTGAGCGCGTTTTCGAGCGTCTGGATGATTTGTTGACGTTCAGCGCCATTAACCGGCTCAATCCACCAGGCATCAATGTCGCGGGTCCGGCGATACTCAAAGTAATGCGCCAAACCAAAAGCGCCGCCGAGAGAAAGTCGTTGACCATACCCGCTGGCGGCCAGCGCCGCCAGGCAGGTTTGCGCGTATTCAGAAACATGGGAGGGGCGTTGGGGCTGACTCACTGATACGCTCGACAACTACCAGCATACTCTTATGCTGGCGGCAAAGCAAAAATGTGAATGGACTGGTCCACCGCTTCGACACGCTGATTTTGTTCGCCCTTTTTCATCTTGTCCGACACGACCGCGATCGTCCTGGCATCCAGCCACGCCACACCCTCGATATTGCCGTAGCGAATGTTGCCTTTCTTGCTACGCGGGAAGCGATACACCTGCCCGTCGTCCACGAACTCCCAGGCATTACGGCGGAGCGTGCCAACCCAGAGCGCAGAGGAAGTTTGCGACACGACCGCGACCTTGTTGCCGCGCAGGCCGAGGCCGGAGAAGTCCTCGAACAAGACGGTTTTCGGGAGTTTGAGCGTGGCGACTTTCTCCCAGCCCGTCGTTTCCTTCTGCAAAACTTTGATGCGTCCCTTGCCCGGCGCGCGGCCCACTGCGCCATCCCGGCATTTATTGCCTTCGCAAATCGCCAACAGATAATCCTCGCCGCCGCGCGTGAAGTGTTCGATACCCTCGAAGCCTTTGTTGCAATTCGAAAAGACGAAGTTGGCCCAGTGGCTTTCGAGCAGATTGAAGGCTTCGTCATATTCCTCGATGCGCGACTTGAATTGGCCTTTGTCTTCCACGCATTCAATCAGGATGTAGAACCGCCGGGCGTTAGGGTTGTAGGTGAGGCCTTCGTAACCGGAATCTGCGCCGGGTCGGCCAAGCAGGGCGCTATTCTTCGCCTCCAGTTTGCGGTTGAGGCGCCCGATCTGATGCAGGTTGTCGAAGACCACGTAGAAGTACGGCCCGTGAACGATCACGTCGCTGACTTCGAGCCGCGTCTCAGTTGGGCCGCCTTTGAGCAGGGCGGCGACTTTTTCTTCGCGGAGGAGTTCTAAAGTTAAAGGTGTCATGAAAAGCCCATTCGTTTATTGCGACCACGGCGTCGGGCGGCGGTTCCACCGATGGGCGCGCAGTTGCCCGATGAATTCCGGCGGCAGTCCGCCTTTATCGCTGGCCGAGAGATTGGCTTCGACGTTCTTAATCCGGCGCATACCGGGGATGATGGTGCTAACTTCAGCGTTGGCGAGGATGAACCGCAGGGCCATTTCAGGCATAGTCATGCCCGACGGAATCACGGGATGCAAACGCTCGGCGCGCTCGACGCTGTTCTTAAGATTTTCGGGATTGAAGTAGCCGTGGCGCCAATCGTCTTCAGGCCACTGACTATCAAGCGTCAGAGTTCCCGTGAGCGTGCCTTCGTCGAACGGGACGCGCGCAATCACGCCAATGTTCAACTCATGGCAGACGGGGAACAACTCATCTTCGGGCGCTTGATCGAAGATGTTGTAGATGACTTGCACCGCGTCGATCAATCCGGTACGGAGGGCGCGGAGGGCGTTCTCCGGTTCCCAGCGGTTGATGCTGATCCCGATGGCGCGAATCAGCCCCTCACGCTTGAGGTCGTCCACCGCGCGTCCCCAACGGTCATCGCTTGCCCATGCGTCATCCCAAACGTGGAATTGCATCAGGTCGAGGCTGGCGAGGCCGAGGTTCTTGAGACTCTTCTCGGTATACTCCCGAATGTAGTCGGGCGGGAAAGTATCGTCGAGTGAAGATCCAGGCCGCGCGGGCCACTGGCGGTTTTTGGGCGGGATTTTGGTCGCGACGTAGAGCCGCTTAGCGGCCTGGGCGCGCACCACCTGCCCGAGGAGTTTCTCGCTGTGCCCCTCGCCATACGCCCACGCCGTGTCGAAGAAATTACAGCCGAGTTCGACGGCGCGTTGGAGCGAGCGCAAAGACTCTTCGTCGTCCGAGCCGGTCCAGCCGCCCATGCCCCACATCCCATAGCCGATGTCGCTCACTTGCCAGTTTGTTCGTCCAAAGGTGCGGTAGCGCATAGTAAATTCTCTCATGCCCCCACCCTAGCCCCGCTTGCGCGCCGTTCGCTGAAAAGCGCGAACAGGGGAGGGAACTCCCTTCCCTTGTCGTGGTTTTCCGACGGGGGAAGGGTCGGGGATAGGGGCTACTTTCCTTCTTCTTCCATTTTCTTCACTTTCGCCAATCGGCGCACGTGGCGCTCTTCGCCCGTGAACTGCGCGTTGAGAAAGGCGCGCACGAGTTCCGGCGCCAGTTCGGGGCCGATGATGCGCGCGCCGAGGCAGAGGACGTTCATAGCATCGTGCTCCACGCCTTGATGCGCGGAGTAAGTATCGTGGCACACTCCGGCGCGGATGCCGTGCATTTTGTTGGCGGCCACGCACGCGCCGACGCCGCTCCCACACAATAAAATACCGCGCTCGGCTTGTCCGTTCGCAATAGATTGCCCAATGGCACGCGCATAGTCGGGGTAGTCCACCGGGTCAGTGGAATGCGTGCCGAGGTCAAGCACCTCGTGCCCCATCGCGCGGGCGATTTCGATGACTTTGGCTTTGAGAGGAAAGCCCCCGTGGTCGGAGGCGATGGCGAGTTTCATGAGGGTTAGTCGTCAGTAGCCAGATTTAAGCCAAGTTAAAGCGGATGTTATTCAGCGCTAGTCGCATTATCTTCATCTTTCATTAAAGCCAGCACCCGAGTCTGGATGGCTTTAGTCGCTTGCAGGGCTTCGGTGGCGTTGGCTTTGCCAATGTCTTCAAAAGAAATATCACCGGGATAACGCCCAGCGGTCATGTAGGCATTCAGAGATGCGCCATAAGCAACCATATCGCCCAACTCATCGTCATAGTCGGCACAGTAATCAAGCAATTTTAAAATGTCGTGGGTCTTTTCTAAGCGCCAGCCGTGTGCAATCAGATAGCCTTTCAGGGCTTTCTCAGCTGCGCTTTGGCACAGGAAACAGATGACATGATAGACAGGCATCTCTTCCCGCATTTCGCGTTCGGCGACAGTCATGTCATCTTGAGAGTAACGCAACCACTCGCGCGGAGTTTCAACTGGACGTTTGGGCTGGTCGCTCATACAACACTCTCCCTTCTTTGAAAATATGTTGGGTATAGAAGGGGTTATTGTCTTCAATATTCCGCATGACTTCGGCAGGAGTGCGAACAATGAGGTCGAGGCTAAAACGCCGCCCCCAGAGCAGATATTCAATCTGGCGGCGGATTTGGGAGTTGGTCAGTTGGCTGTCCTGGATAACGAATAAATCCAAGTCGCTATCTACAACCGCCTCGCCCCGCGCATACGAGCCAAAAAGAATTATCCGTTGAGGGGCAATCTCACAGGCAATTTTTTCAGCAATGTAAGCCATCAACTCAGGGGTCACTTGAGAAGTGCGGAGACGGACATCACGCTTGGGTTTAGTTGACGTATTTAGCAATATTTTGAAAGCCATATTAATGCTCAAGTTCATCGGCCCCCAATTAAATTGCATCGCTCACTTCAAGTAAATACCGGATTCAGAAGGTTACTTCCCTACCATCTTCATCGTCCGCGCCGCCACATTTTCCGCCGTAAAGCCCAACTGCTTCATCAACACATTGGCGGGGGCGGACGCGCCGTAACGGTCGAGGGTGATGGTCGCGCCGTGGTCGCCGACCCATTTGTGCCAGCCGAGGGAGACGCCGGTTTCAACGGCGAGGCGAGCGGTGACGGCGGAGGGGAGGACGCTTTCGCGATATTCGGCGGATTGCTCCTCGAACAGTTCCCAGCAAGGCATGGAAACGAGACGGGCGGCGATGCCTTTCTCGGCCAAAATTTTTTCGGCGGCGACAATATGCTGAACTTCTGAACCCGTTCCCATCAAGATAACGTCTGGCTTGGGATTTGGGTTTTGGGCTTTGGGATTTAGCACATATGCGCCTTTGGTGAGTCCTTCGGCGGGGGCGTAGAGGGTGCGGTCGAGGGTCGGGACATTCTGGCGGGTGAGGGCCAGCACGGTGGGACGATGACGGTTTTCGATGGCGACGCGCCACGCCCAGACGGTTTCGTTCGCGTCAGCAGGACGGATGAAGAGGAGGTCAGGGATGGCGCGGAGGGCGGCGTAATGTTCGACGGCCTGATGCGTCGGGCCGTCTTCGCCGAGACCGATGCCGTCGTGAGTGAAGACCCACACAGAGCCAATTTTCATGATGGCGGAGAGACGAATGGCGGGCCTCATGTAATCGGAGAAGATGAGGAAGGTAGAGCCGTAAGGGATGAAGCCGCCGTGTACCGACAGGCCGTTGACTGCCGCGCCCATGCCGTGTTCACGCACGCCGAAGTGGAGGTTGCGCCCCGCGTAGCCCCACGCGCCGCCGGAGAGGCCTTGCGCGTTGTGCGCGTCGGCTTCGGGGGATTGGAAATCGCCCTGCCCTTTGAGGACGGTGAAGGTGGAGGGGTTGAGGTCGGCGGAACCGCCCATGAGTTCGGGGAGTTTCGCGCCGAGGGCCTGCATGATTGTCTCGGAGGCTTTGCGCGTGGCGAGGCCCTTCGGGTCGGGAGAAAACGTGGGGAGGTCAAGTGACCACTCGGGCGGGAGGTCGCCAGCGATTCTGCGTTGCAATTCCGCTGAGAGGTCGGGAAACGCTCGGGCGTACAAGGCCGCGCGGGTATTCCAATCATCTTGAATCTTTTTGCCGCGCTCTAAGGCTTGCCGGAAATGTTCGAGGGCTTCGCCGGGGATGAGGAACATCGGCTCCACGGGCCAGCCGAGGTTTTCTTTGGCGGCGCGGAGTTCGTCGGGGCCGAGGGGCGAGCCGTGAACTTCGGAGGTGCCTTGTTTGTGCGGCGCGCCGTAGCCGATGATGGTGCGGACGAGGATGAGGGAGGGTTGATCGGCGACGCTGTGCGCGGTCTTGAGGGCGCGGTCGAGGGAGTCGAGGTCGTTGCCGTCGCTGACGCGTTGGACGTGCCAGCCGTACGCGCCGAACCGAAGGCCCACGTCTTCGGTGAAAGAGATGGAAGTGGTTCCGGCGAGGGAGATGTGGTTGTCGTCGTAGAGGACGATGAGTTTGCCGAGGCGCAAGTGACCCGCAAGGGAGCAGGCTTCGGAGGCGACGCCTTCCATGAGGTCGCCATCACCCGCGATGACGTAAGTGTAGTGGTTGATGATTTCGTGGCCGGGCTGATTAAAGCGCGCGGCGAGGTGGGCCTCGGCGATGGCCAGACCGACGGCGTTGGAGATGCCCTGCCCGAGCGGGCCGGTGGTGGTCTCGACGCCGGGGGTGAGGTGGCTCTCCGGGTGGCCAGGGGTGAGGCTGTCCCACTGGCGGAAATTTTGGATTTGGTCGAGGGTCATGCTCGCGTAGCCGGTGAGGTGGAGGAGCGAGTAGAGGAGCATGGAGCCGTGTCCGGCGGAGAGGACGAAGCGGTCACGGTCGAACCAGTGCGGGTCGGCGGGGTTGTGCTTGAGGTGCTTCGTCCAGAGGACGTAGGCCATGCCCGCCGCGCCCATAGGCAAACCGGGATGGCCGGAGTTGGCTTTTTGGATGGCGTCGGCGGAGAGGAAACGGAGAGTGTTGATGGAAAGGGTGTCGAGGGAGGTCATAGGGTTTTTCTTTCAACGGATTGAGCGGGTTTTGAGTTCTTTACTGCGAATGATGCGAATGAGAGAAAATAACTATCAACACGGACTAACGGACAGGGGCGGACATCCGTTTTTGTCCCGCGCAACGTGTCCGATTCAAAGTCCGTTGACGGTCAACAGAGCGGTTAAGTCGCCGGAAATACCCAGAGAAATATAGTCCAAATTGAAAAGAGAGGGAAATACCGTATAATCCCCTCACCTCACCCAGAAAGGCTCCCTGTCAATGTCCTCCTCCCTGACCGCTCTCAAAACCCATCTCGCCGAAATCGCCGACCTCAACTGCGCCTCGTCCGTGCTGCGTTGGGATCAGACCACCTATATGCCCTCCGGTGGCGCGGCGGCCCGCTCCGAAATCCTCGCCACCCTCAGTAAAATTGCGCACGAGAAATTTATCAGCGCCGAAGTGGGCCAACTGCTGGCGGACGCGGCGAAAGAACTCAATGGCGCCGGCCCCGATAGCGACGAAGCGCGCCTCGTCAAAGTCACCGCCCACGAGTACGAGCGCGACCACAAGCTCCCCACCGAGCACGTCGCCGAGTTGACCCGCGTCACTGCCCTCGCGCAGGAAGAATGGATCAAGGCGCGCAAAGCCAAAGACTTCGCCATCTTCCTCCCCTCGCTCGAAAAAGTGATGGCCCTCACGCGCCAGTCCGCGGACTACTACGGCTTCACCGATTCCCCGTACGATGCGCTGCTCGACGGCTACGAACAAGGGATGCAGGCGACCGACGTGCGCCGCGTGTTCGCCGAACTCCGCGAGGGCCTCGTCCCCCTCGTCAAAGCCATCGCCGCCCAGCCGGAGACCGACGACGCCTGTCTCCATCTGGACTACGACGAACAGAAGCAATGGCAGTTCGCCGAAGACGTCATCAAACAATTCGGCTACGACTTCAATCACGGGCGGCAAGACCGCGCCCCGCATCCCTATTGCACCACCTTCGGCCTCGGCGATGTGCGCCTCACTGCGCGCGTCTTCAAAAACTTTTTGCCCGCGCACCTCATGGGTTCCATGCACGAAGCTGGACACGGGATGTACCAGCAGGGCGTCGCCCCGACCCTCGCGCGCTCCACGCTCTTCGGCGGCGCTTCGCTCGGCATTCACGAATCGCAGAGCCGGATGTGGGAGAATCTCGTCGGACGCAGTCGCGGCTTCTGGGACCACTATTACCCCAAACTGCAAGCCGTCTTCCCCGACCAACTCGGCGGCGTGAACTTGGAAGTCTTCTACAAAGCCATCAACAAAGTGAAGCCCTCCTTCATCCGCGTCGAAGCCGACGAGGTTACCTACAACCTCCACACCATGATTCGCTTCGAGATTGAAGTGGACGTGCTGGAAGGCCGCCTCGCCGTCAAAGACATCCCCGGCGCGTGGAACGCCAAATACAAAGACTACCTCGGCCTGGAT
>Ga0315281_10011242_pt1 | contig 12271 bp, 14 predicted proteins | sample YL17G07_0_MG_FD_204540 | JGI IMG/M metagenome (GOLD analysis project Ga0315281, IMG submission 204540) | Sediment microbial communities from Yellowstone Lake, YNP, Wyoming, USA - YL17G07_0 | ecosystem: Environmental > Aquatic > Freshwater > Lake > Sediment | place: USA: Wyoming | collected... | reverse complement strand
ACCTATCCAGTATTTCACATCTATGGTCTGAACAACACAACTGCCATAGCAGGTTATGTCTATTGGAAGAACTATACTGCATCATCAAGCTGGGTTCAGCTGACTAACAACACAGACTTTGTCTTACAGGCAGGTAATTCAACTTACTTTGGTTATCCCTATACTTTGGTATTAATCAACAAGACATTAGGTGGTGGGACTTATGAGTTCTGGATTTCTAATGATACTACTCCATCATTACCTCCACAGGGAAATACCTATAATGGCTCAGGCTCTTTGTCAATAATTCTTTCATCAGATAAGTTTAGAATTTATGATGGAAAAAGAACAATAAACTTTCCTATGAGCATAGCTGAAGATGGATTGAGAAAAGCTGATTTCCAAAGAATTCAGACTTTGAGCATGGACTTAGTTGAAGATGCCTTAGCTCAATCATTGAAAATTTATTCACGATTGGGAACTTTGAGCATGACTTTAATATCAGCTCCATCAAGAATTTTTAATGGAATAAGGGAAAGGACTTTATCTTTTTCATTGACAGAGGATTCCATTAGAAATTCAATCTTGAAAAGAACAGGAACATTATCCTTAACATTGTCAGAATCTGTTGAGAAATCATTACAGCAATTCATTTCAAGATTAGTTAGTTTGGCTATGAGCTTATCCGAATCAAGTTCAAGAGCAGGGAATTTTAATAGAGAGAAAATATTATCCTTTAGTCTGACAGAGGATTCGTTCAAACAGTTCAAAAGAAACATCGAGAAGTCGTTGAGCATAACATTGACAGAAGATTCTTTGAAGTCTTATATCGCAAACAGATTAGGAAGTTTGTCAATTACTTTAACTGAAAATGGATTGGGAAGCTTGATTGGTGGAATGATAACAAGATTAGCTTCTTTGTTGATGAGCTTGTCTGAAGACGCCAAAACATATATCAAAGCTTGGGAGGAAGTTTCTCCATATAGAGTCTGCTCTGTATTGATGAGAATAGAAGATTCTCCAGCTTATCTATGTGTCTATGATGACGGAAGCTGGAAAATATTGTTTAGAGGAGATTAAGAATGAAAAATATTTGTAAAGATTGTTGGAAAAATCCTGTTTGTAATAAAACGCCATCTAAAGAATATCTTTGTTCATTTAAAAAAAGTAAAAATTTAATAACTTTTATATTGATTTTCTTAGCCATCTTTTCATCAATTGGATTGGCTGATTGGAACTGTCTAAACGATACTCATAGTCAATACTCAACAACTATAACAGTGGGTTCATCTAATGTTCCTGTATCTTTTCCAAAGAGATGTCCGTTCAACTGCAAGAATGAAACAGGAGAATGTAATCCATCTCCCTATGAGATCAACATGATGGATCTAGGAATATTGTTTGGAGTGATCACAATCACAATCATTCTTTTTATATTGTCCTTCAAAGTGGAACAGGAAGGGTTTAAGATATTTTATTTCCTAGTTGGTTTGGTGTTCTTGTTGGCTGTCCTGTTGATTATAATCAACTATATCTCAATAATGAACAAGGAAACCAGCTTGGGATTCATTGCCAATATGCTGTGGTATATCCTGGTTGCTTTGGCCTTTACTGTTGTTGTGATCTTCATTTACATTCTCAAGGATTTGGCCAACCTCATAGCTCAAAAGAAGCTTCTCCAAATAAGATGGTAAGATGAAAGTTTTAATTAGGGTTCATCCTGACTTCAAGAGAATGCTGGTTAATACTCAGAGTTATATTTTACAGGCAACAGGAAAGAAGGTTGGGATGGAGGACTTGACAAAGATGATAGCAATGAGGATCAATGGAACTATCGGAGTTTTTCCTTTAATCCTTTTAGAAAACAATGGTTCTAGAAAAAAGAAAGGATCTATTTGGAATAAGTATGTCAATATAGTTTTAGAGGATAAGCCTAGATAACAATATTACGAAACTTTCTCCAGGAGAATTATTCTATCTTATCAAACTCAACTCTCTTTCCTCTCAAGTATGAAGATACGCTTCTAATATAAAAAGGCTTATATTTAGAGATAAATTTCTTTTCTATTTTACTTAATTTCTCTTTTCCAACTTCTATGAATGATATAAATTTTACCTCATTTTCAAAGGAACTCTTAGATTGTAATCTAAAGGATGTTGTAGGCAAATGCTCTATGATCCTTTTATAGAGATTGACAGTTTCTCCAATATAAATCAACTTCATTCCAGAATTGAAAAGAAAATATATTCCTGACCTCTTAGGGATTTGCTTTATATCCTTAGGAACTTCTATCTTGTGCAATAAGTTAATATCTTCTATCATGTTATCTTATCCTTAAATCTTTTAGTTCTGCTGGGAGCAAAATAATCCTCAAAAGCAGAGCTTTGGTGTCCTGTCCATGATTTGAATTCCTCAGGAAAAGCCCTCTGTTTTCTTCCCATCCATGCCAACCTGGAATGTCTTAGATAATGGAAAGTGATATATTTGCTCTTATCATCTCCATGAATTTTTTTATTCAATTCCTTCAAAGCATTTTGATAGACTCTCTTGCATCTAGAAACTATATCATTAGTAAGCAATCTCCTTAGATAAGGTATCAAAAAATCCATGACAAAAGGATCGTTAAATCCGATTGTTGGAAAGCCGGTCTTACCAAACTTTAAAGCCTTCACAAGGAAATTAACTTCTCGGTATTCTTCGTCAATTGTTATATCCTCCTTCTTCATATTGACTATTTCCTGTATCCTAGCTCCTGTAAGCCAAGCAATCAAGATAGTTATTCTTACTTCATCATCCTGAGTTGATTCAATATAAGGTTTAATCTCATTAGATTCAACTATCTTAAAATCTTTCTTTGGAATATAATAGATTGGCATGATAAAACTTCCATTATAAACTGTTAATCTTAAAACAGTAAGCCTACTTTTTATTTTATTCACTTTCTGTAGAGAAAGTGAAAACCTAAGCAAATTAAGTCGTCTTATCTCTCAAGTCGTTTTTTTGGCCTTCAGCTAATACTAATTTGGAAGAAATGAGAGTCCTGAGGATGTTGTATTGAGGGTTCGTTAGTATTTCCCTCTCTGCTTTATACTTGATGCGTTCTGAGATCCTGAAACCAATCTTGAATCTATCTTCTATCAATTTACAGGAGATGATTGTTTTTCCTCCTCTGATCTTGATGAGGTATTGATTAATCTCCTTTAGAATCTCTCTAGTCATTTCCTCCTCTTGGTCAGATGTTATCTTCTTCCTTCTGACTTCTTCAAACACCCTGGTCTGAATCCAATGCTTGAATTCCTTCTCAGCTTCTTTATATTGCAACAGCAATTCATGGGGAAAGGTTCGCTTCCATGCAAAGGCTTCAACTTTCTCTCCATTCTCATCCAGGAAGCTATGCCTGTAGATTTTACCAGGCTTTCCAACTTCTCCTTCTCCATATTCAACCCAATAAGCTGTAAAGATGTTTGTTTGTTTATCCCTGTCAATCTTCTTGACTTCAATCACTATGTCAATCAATGGATCTAGATTGCTGTCCAAGTATTTGGATGATGGTAAAGTCAGGATGCAGATTCCTCCTTCAAATCCATGAGTCTGCATTATATCCATTATCAGAAGGTTGTTGAACTCATACCATCTTCTCCTGGGCAAACCTCCAGCTTCAGTTCCAATTTCCTCATACATCATTGGATCTCCTCTCTTTACTCCTGAAGTGTATTGCTCGGCAAATTGCTCAGGCCTCCAAACAACATTCTTCATTGTAAATAAATAAGGCAAGGCTCTCCAGGATATTTCTTTGGCAACAGTTGATTTGCCTCTTTGAACCTTTCCCAAGATCTTGATGATGCAGTTCTCACGATCAACATAAATTTTATGCAAGATCCATTTTGTTAAAGGATCGGCTTTCCTCATTCTCAACAATTGAGTTCTAGTCCTGTTCTTCTGAAGGGCTTGAACCAACAATTGCTCCAAGTTCTTCTTTTGTTGGTTCTCCTGGAAGAACTGTTCCTGGTTCTCTTTCATCCCATAACCTCCTGGATTCTAATAGCATTCTTCTTCTTCCTAGAACTCTGTCAATCAAAGCTAGTCTAAGTTTGGAAGATTGAATTCCAATAGAATTTAATCTGACTTCTTTATCCTCACTCATCAGCCTGAGATCAGTAATTATGTCATTGACATTATCGCTGATAGTTTCCATAACTTTTTTATCATCCTTCAAAAAATCAGTATCTTTCTCCAGGTAATAATAAAGAACCAAGTAAAGAGCCTCAACTCCATTGGAGAATTTATCATATTCTCCTTCAGTTAGTTTTTCCAAAATCCTGTCTAGTTGCTTATTGAGAACAGTTTTAAAGTCTAGTTCTCCTCTCTTGAACATTGTTTCTGAAGCTCTAGTTTCAACCATTATTTTTCACTTTTTTAAAACTAATCCAATATGCTATAATTATTATAAAAATTGTAAAAATAACTAAAATAATTAATGGAACTGAATCAGACATTTGTATATCATAAATTAAATTTGACATATCAACCAACAGGAACAGGCTGAGGAGGAGCTGAAATTGGATTAGGGCAACTTACTCTCTGAGAAGCTTCCAGGATTTTAGGAGCTTGGGAATTCCAAAATTCCATAGCTGGTTTTATGAAATAGGAATATTCAGCCCAGCTTGAAAGGACAATGAAAACAGCTATTGTTATGATCAGAGCAACCAAAACAACTGTTGGAGAAATACCTTTGCCTGTCTGCAATCTCAACTGATTCTTCTGCATTTTATAGATTGCATGGTTTATTGTTTCAGTATCAATAACTGTTTCCAAATAAGTTTCATATATCTTCTGATAGATTTCTTTTTCAACTAATTTTTTCTGTTGCTCATTGAGAGTTCCTTCAATTATTTTTCTTTCTTCTTCAGTTATATCCCTGATTTTTTTAACAATGAATTTAATCGGCCAATAAACTCCTTTAGTTGGAGAGAAGCATTTTAATTTCTGTTGACCTTTTGATCCAATAAATATATCTTCAAATTCCTGAGCAGATAATTCCTCCTTCTCTTTTTTCAACCAATAATATTGAGAACCATCACTTTCTTTTCTTCTTTGAACCTTATCATCAACAATCCTTATCATTTCTCCAGCTCTCAATTCAAAGATTTCCATCTCCAGCCATTTCCCTTTAGATCCTAAACCTAACATTATTTTTTTCCTCCTCCTAATAACTGAGTTGTGAAAGATGAAGGCAATTGGATTGCTGGTTTTGGAGGTTGCTGTTGAGTGGCCAGGCTCTCGGTTGTCCTGTAAGTTTCTCCAAAGAACTTTTGAATAGATCCTTCCTGGCTCATCTTAGCAATTGCCTCAATCATGTTGATCAAAGAATCTGAAATCAGATCAGAAAAATAGATCTCCTTTTGCATACCAGCCTTCTTCCAATTCATGGCAAACCAAACATCCAGGTCGTTAGCTGTTATCAGTATCATGTTATTTACTTCATCCCTTTCCAGCTTTGTTAGAATTAATAACCTGGTAACAGTTGGCCTGAGCATATTTGTTAGCTGATAGACATATTCCTCCAACATCATTGGATCAGCTTCTACTGAAACATTATTTTTAGTATAAGTTTTTCTGATCCATTTCTTTCCTGTTTCATCAATAACCTCGTTCAACAGGTAATGCCTGATGAATTCAATTATATCATCTGTAAAGATAACCTGTTTAGCAAATTCAGGAGAATGTGTTGCTAGATGAACTGTTTGTGTGGTTGTTTGGAATGGATCAGCCATAGACAGTATAGATTTTATAAACTGTTAATAGGTTACATGATTCAGCAGACTTACGAAGCAAGACACTCAAAAAATGCAACCTTTTCTTTATATCATGCTTGAGATATAGCTTCTAGTAGAGAAAGGCCTTTTTCTTTAGTCGTTATTAGAAGCGTTGAGCAAATTTCAGGCGTTACGAATCAAGGGGTTAAATTAATGTCAAAATCTAAAAGAAAAGGAATATCACTTGGTCAGATTCCACAGATTCTTATGATAGTAATGTTGATAGGTATTTTTGTCGGAGCTACTTACATAACTCTGGTTGCATTCCAAAACTCTCAACCAAACACATCAAAAGCATATACAGGAATTGGATATGTAATTACAATGGTAGATAGCTTAGCTTCAAACCTTCCAACAGTAGGTATCATGATATTTGTAGGAATTTTGATAACAGTAGTATTCTGGATGGTAGCTTCAGGTAAGATCGGTGGAAAAGGAAAAGGTGGAGGAGCTTAGTTTCAGTTACAATTCTTTAATTTGTTTTTTTCATTTTACTTGATTTAAAAGATGTGATAACTATGAAAGGAATAACAATTCAACAAGTTCCACAGATTCTTATGATAGTAATGTTGATAGGGATTTTTCTAGGAGCTACTTATATAACCTTAGAAGCTTTTCAAGGATCTCAGTATGCAATAACAACAGCAACCAATGAATCAAGAACTTTGACAGTTAATGCTTATAATTCTTTTACAAATCCATATCTGACATCAACATCAGCAGTTAGTCGTGTTGGAAATAACACAATAACTCTAGGAGCTGGAAACTATTCTGTTGTAAATACAGGATATCATACATATCAATTGAATTTTACAGCTTCTACAGGAATAACTACAGGAACTTACAATGTAACATATAATTATAACGCAGATACAAAGGCAACAACAGGAATAGGTTATGTTGTTAGCATGACCGAGCAGTTAGCTTCAAACCTTCCAACAGTAGGAATAATGCTGTTTGTTGGAATCCTAATTACAGTTGTGTTCTGGATGGTTGCTTCAGGAAGAATCGGCAAGGGTAAAGGAGGAGCTTAGTAAATCCTTTTTTTTATTAGGAGTTTTTTATTTTATTCCTAATTTCTTATTTTCTTCATCAACATTCTGAATATTTTTCCAAATGGATTCATTCATCTGATCTTCTGAGAATATTGATCTAGGTTCAAATGGATTTATCTTAAGGGATCTGTTGATCAAAGAATCAGGATTGTTCTGACACCAACAATAATCATACTTGATATATTGGTAACACCATTCCCTCTTTTGCATTTCTGTTGTAAAGGAAGTATAATAAAGAAGTATAACCAAGAAGAAAATAATGAAATCAACGACCAAAGTTTCAAATGTTTTTATTGTGATCTCCATTCCTACCCTCTCTTTCCCAAATAAGTTACCAGCAAAATCAGGAAATCAAAGGCCATGGTTACAAATGGAAGATTCTTCATTATGAAAGTTACAACCCAAAACTGCTCGGCTATAAGCAAGAATGCTGGAGTTGTATGAATTATATCCCAATAGAGATTAGCCAGGAAGTAGCTGAAGAAAACTGAAAGAATGATCATGATCAAAGAGATGGGGATAAACATCGGATGGTTGTTTGTATAGTAAGATAACAATGCGATGACAAAGAACATTCCAAAAACAGCAAACAGGAATCCGTAATTGAAGGTATTGAAGGTATTTTGCATATAGCCTTTGGCTCTGGCTATCTCTGTTATATTGGTTGCTGTGTTGTTTTGGAATGCACTCCATACAATGTTGTTTCCATATGAAAAAATAATAATTCCGATTGCTATAAGAAAAATAAATATCAGGCTAACAATGACATCAACAACGAATCCTTTTCTCATGTATAAATTAACAGTTTATAAACTGTTTATTATTTAGATTTCAATGACCACTCAAGAAGCTGAACTTAGCAAAAAATCTCAACAGACAGGAGAACAACATTTTCAATTCTTACCTGGAGATAAGATGATAGTATCTACTCCTGAAGGCGGAGTTCTAACTTATGTTGGTGGTCAATTAGTTTCTTCCAAGACTCCAGCACAAGTTTCTTTAGAATCACAAATTATTTCAGCTGGAGGAACAATGACTCCTCAAGCAACAGAGCAATTGCAATTAGGATTGCAACAGCAAACAAGAGAAGCTTTGGCTGGACAACAGCCTCAATCTTTTCAAGTTAATGTTCCTGAAGGAACTGTTACAGCAACATCAGGAATTACTCCTAATGTATTGGCTGGAGTTCCTGGATCAATAATTCCGAAAGGTTATTATCAAACTGAATCAGGCCAAATAGCTCCAATACCTCAAACATTTGTAACATCAACAGGAGAAACTTTTGTTGCAACACCAACAGGATCAGCAGTTGCTGGAGGCTATTTATGGCAGACACCTTACGGAGAAGTAAGAGCAGAGCCTCAACAATTGCAGAAAGAAATTGGAAGATTGATTGATGTTCAAAGATATACAGCTGAAGGAAGAAGAGAATTAGAGCTTTCTAAAATTTCTCCAACATTAGCTGAGTTTGGAACAAAGTATCATCCTGAATTAACTGAAGCTGAATTGATTGATATTTATCAAAGAACTAAAGAGCCAGGATTTCAAACAGCATTTTGGGGATCTAAAGGAATTACAGGCCAGGCATTTGGCCAATTAATTGGAGATGTTGGTTCATCATTATTAACAGGAACAGATTTAGAAAAAAATCTTAGAGAATCTTCTGAAATGTATGGAATTCAGCAATTAGATATAATGTATAAATTGGGAATGGGAGCTAGAGGAGAAGTTTTAACAGAACAGGGAATACCTTTAGTTTTGGGAGCTGGATTAACATTAGCAACATTGGGAGCTCCTTCATTAATAGGATTGAAATTTGGAGGAGAAGCTGGATTAATTGCTAGTCAGACTTTGCAATTGGGAGCTGGAACATTCTCAGCTGTTTATGGTTATCAAATAGCTACGATGCCTGAAGTTCAAGCTATGTTAAAATCAACAGATGAAATGCAAAGAGCAACAGCTAGAGGATTGATTGGAGGAGGGGCTGTTGCTGTTGGATTAGGAGCTTATGGAATTGCATCAGGAATAAAAGGAATTACAGGATTAGGATATGAGAATGTTAAACTTACAACTCCTGGAGGAGAGGAAGAAACTGTTTTTAAAGGTTTAGTTGCTAATCCTTTACGAAAAATAACTTATGAAGTTACAGCTGAAGGAATTGCTGTCAAGAATATTTATCCTTTGATTGGAGTTGCTGGAGATAGAGCTTTCATTGGATCATTGCCAACAATTGATCTAGGACAATATACAGGATCAATAACAGCTGAAACTCCATTGGCAACAAAATTAATCTTGGAAAGCTTGGATTCATCAATGCTGAAATCTTCTTTATATCAGCCAATATTCACAGAACAGATGAGAACAGGATTGGAAACCAGGTTTACTGAATCAAAATTCATCCAGGAAAAATTCTCTAGGGAAATGGAAAGACTATCTCCTGAAGAGTTTGGAGCTGTTTTAAAATGGAGTCAGGAGCATACAGGAAAATTAGGATCATTAAGATTTTGGTATGGATCTAAAACAGCCGAGGCTCAGATGCCTGAAGATGCTTTAGGAAGATTATCTCATGATATTGATATGCAATTGAAAGTTCATGAAACTCAAGCTGTTGCATTGAGAGAAGATCTTTTAAAAAATTTAGGGAAAGGTTTTAGAATTTCTCCAACTGAGCCTGTTGTTGTTGAAAAAATGATTGGAGGCCAATGGCAAAAAGCTATAGATATTCATTCTTTGGATACAGGATTGGAAGGAGGATCTGAGGCTGTTTGGGGAATTAAATATTTTGATCAGACTAGAAGGTTGGAAGATGTTGATGTGATGAAATTAGGAGCAACAGGAATGAGAAAAACAGGAGCTTCTTTGATCTTACAGCCTGATGAATCAGGTAAATGGTTTTTTGGAACTGAACCTGGAAAGCCTGTTGGAAAACATATTGCTGATTCTCTAGTGATAAAAGAAGTTTTGTATAAATCAGTTGGAGGTTCTAAAATGGAAGCTGGATTACAAAGCATTACTGATCTTAGAGCAATGTATAAGGATGTTGGAGTTGATCTAACTCCATCAGGATCAATTGAAATTCCAATTTCTAAACTAACTCCTTCTATTGATTTTGCTCCTTCAATATTTGCAATTCCATCTCTAGGAGTTTCTTCAGGAATATCCCCAAGTTTAGTTCCTTCAATCTCACCAAGCATTTCTCCATCAATATCTCCTTCATTATCAATAAGTATTTCCCCTTCTATTAGTCCTAGTATTTCTCCTAGCATATCACCATCAATAAGCCCTTCCATATCTCCTTCATTATCAATAAGTATTTCCCCTTCTATTAGCCCTAGTATTTCTCCTAGCATATCACCTAGCATTAGTCCTTCAATAAGTCCATCCATTTCTCCTTCAATATCTCCTGGTATTTCTCCTGGAATTATAATAGGATTTCCTGATTTAGATTTTGGATTGGAAGAACCTAGAAGGAGAGGAAAAAAATCTAAAAGGAAATATTCTTATGTTCCTTCGTTCACAGCCTTTGAATTAGGAATTTTTGGAAAGCAACCAAAATTTTTAACAGGCCTGGAGATTAGGCCATTGTTAAAAGGAATGAAATTACCTAGAGGTTTGATATGAAAATTAAATATAAAATTTTAACATTCAGTTTTATAGTAATTTTATTAGTTTTAACTATAATAACAGGTTATCAAAGCATTGTTGAAAAGCATGAGATAACTCATGCAGTAATTAATAAGAACTTTGGGATAAGAACTGAAATCAAAACAGATTTTTTTAGTGGAACTGCGACTTATACATATCCTGATAATTTTCCTGAAGAAGATAGGAGAATTATCAAATCTCTGCACTCAATCAATGAATTGGTAACATATCAGTTTCTTATTTTCTACTTGCTTTTAGCTCCTCAGATTTCAGGAATTTTGATGATTCTGCTCGTGTTGGTAATGAGAAATCCTAAAGTGAGAAAATGAAAAAGATAATTTTGTTAGGATTGATAATTTTCCTAGCTTTGGCCATGCCTATTCATGCTGATTTAACTGTTAGATACAATCAAACAACAAATACTTTAGGAAATTCATTATGGAATGAGACTTGGACTTCTGCTGGGAACAAAACTTTTTATATGAATATTCCTAAAAATGCTACTGTCATAAATGCTAAGTTGAATTTGAGTGGATATGAAAATAATTATTCATATTCTTATTCAAGTCCATGTCATCCTACTTTAGGATGTAATGCATATAATACTGGAAATACTTATTGGTATCAACAATTTAATACATCATATTCTCCTATAATAATTAATACTATAACTATAACTTATGCTTATACTTGGGATAAATATGGTAATGTAACTATCGCTATCCAAAATTCAGATGGTTCAACAAATTTATCGGTAAGCACTTCACAATTATATACAGGAACAACTGGTTCTATAACTGCAAACTTTAATAATTATACTATAATTACTGGAACAACATATAGAATAGGAGTATACTGGAATGATTCAGCTACTGGAATATATGAAACTGAACAAAATGTTCTTGGATTGAGTCATAGTCCAGGAATGACTTATGATATGGAATATACTATAAATGGATATAACATAATTTATCCAAACTCTCCTTATCTTGATGTTTCAAACGATGGAGATGCAGAATGGTCTTTTTCAGGAGGATTCAACCAAACAAATAATCAGACATCAGATTTCTCCTCTGAAATAAATTTATATCTGAAGAATTGTTATCCTTATGTTGATGGAACTTGTGATGTTCCAATTATCTTGCATAGCGACTCGGCAGGAATCATGCAGGTTAGATTAAATGCAACAGTAACCTATGATTCACAGACTTTTGATAGTTCTGTCTATGAAGGACAGAATTCAAACTTTTGGGTCAAGGTCAATTCCACGTCTGATATATCAAATGTCAACGCATGGCTGGTCTATAATGGAACATCCTATGCTTACACAACCAAATCACAAGCTGGAAGCTATTGGACTTTTACAAGAGCTTTGACAATACCTTCAGTAAATTCTGATACAAACATAAGTTTCTATTGGAACTTTACCTATTCAAACGCTACAAGCACGTATGCCCAGAACTTCTCATCAAACAACCAGACTGTCTATCAGTTGAAATTAATCAACTGCACGTCAGGAAATATAACTCTGAATTTTACAGGCTATAATGAAAAAACTAAAGCCTTGATGAATTATAACATGGATGCAACATTAACCTATTGGCCTTTAGGAAAGTCTTTTACCAAGAATGTTAGTTATTCTTTTACAGGAAACAACACCTATTACTTCTGCATCTTCCCATCAACTGCTACGTTGTATGCTGATGCTGATATAAAATATTGGAACGATACTTTTTCAACTAGGTATTATTACTTACAAACTGCCACTCTCACAA
>Ga0315281_10011241_pt1 | contig 12271 bp, 9 predicted proteins | sample YL17G07_0_MG_FD_204540 | JGI IMG/M metagenome (GOLD analysis project Ga0315281, IMG submission 204540) | Sediment microbial communities from Yellowstone Lake, YNP, Wyoming, USA - YL17G07_0 | ecosystem: Environmental > Aquatic > Freshwater > Lake > Sediment | place: USA: Wyoming | collected... | reverse complement strand
ACCACCAGCGCGATCCCCGACACCAGGATCATGACGGCGAAGGCCCCCTGACTGATCGAGGCCCACAGACTCTTGATCGCCTCGGAGCCGACGATGCCGAATGGGTCGGGGTCCTTGAAGCCGGTCTTGCGCACCGACCGCAGGATGGTCCGTACCTCGTCCTGGGTTGCGTCGACCGCGGTCATGCCACCGGCCGGGCGGACCAGGATGGCAACGCCGTCATCGCTGGTGAGCACCTTCTGGAGGAAGGTGATGGGCACGAAGACGACGCTGTCACGCGGCTGGCCGAGAAACTGGCCGAGCCGGGTCTGCAGGCCGATGACCCGCAACGGATAGCCGCGCACCAAAATGGTCCGGCCGATGGGGTCGAGGGTGGGGAAGAGCTGGTCCTTGACGTCGGCGCCGATCACCGCCACCGGCGCGGCGTGGAGGTCCTCGGTCGGATTGAAGAACCGCCCGGCGGCGATGTCCAGGTTGAGCATGGAATCGACGCTGGCGGTGTAGCCGGTGACCTGGACGCCGGCCAGCTTGCGGTTGCCGGCGCGGACGGTGACGGTCTGCCCGGCCTGGGCCCCGACCGCGGCGCAGCTCCGGCACTCCTCGGCCACCAGCCGGGCCTCGCGCATGGTCAGGACCTTGCGGCGATTGGCGAGGATGAACTCGGCGCGGCTGCGGATGATGCCGTATTTGGTGAAGACGAGGACGTCGGGGTTGAGGTTGGTCAGCTTGGTGGCGACGAAGGTGTTGAGACCGGCGATGATCGACACAACCGACACCACGGTCATCACGCCGATGATGACGCCGAGGAGCGTGAGGCCCGAGCGCAACTTGTTGCGCCTCAGGGCGACCAGCGCGGTGCGGACCAGGTCGCGGAGACTCATGGCTTACGAGGAGGCCGCCGCTTCGCCCGCCTCCAGCGCCTTGCGCTGTTGCTCGCTCATCGGCCTGACCCGGTCGCCCTCCTTGATCGTCCTGAGCGTCTTGAACGGCCCGGTCACCACCTCGGCCCCGGGCTCGAGGCCCTCGGTGACCTCGATCTGGAGCTCGCCGGAAAGGCCGGTCTTGACCGGGACGAAGCCCACCTTACCGTCGACCACGGTGTAGACGCCCTGCTCGGTCTTGAGCCGGCCGGTGGCGTCCTTCTCACCCTTGGGCGAGTCGCGGATGACGACCGCCGCCAGGGGGATGGCGGGCACCTTCGACCGGTTCCCGGTGATGATGTCGGCGGTCACCGAGAAGCCCGGGCGGATGCTCGGCGGCGGGTCGAGGAGCTTGACCCGGACCTTGAAGTTGATCGCGTCGGAGGTCGTGGTCAGGCCTGCGAGCTCGACGTCGTCCCTGGCGATGGGCGAGTTGCCCACCTCGGTCACCACCCCGTCGAAACGGCGGTCTGAGTAGGAGTCCAGGGTCAGGACGGCCTTCTGGCCGAGGGCGATGCTCGGGGTGTCGGTCTCGTCGACCATGAGCACCGCCTGCACCGTCGTCATGTCGGAGATGGTCATGAGCTGGGTGCCGGGATTGTTCATCGTCCCGACCACGGTGACCTCGCCGGCCTTGATCCTGAGGGCGGTGATGATTCCGTCGATCGGTGAGCGGACGGTGGTCTTGGACAGGTCGTCGCGGGAGGCGTTGAGCACGGCCCGGCTCTGCTCGATTTGGTGCTTGGCGGTCTGGTAGGCCGCCCGCGCCGTGTCGAGGGCAGCCTGGGCGTGCTGGAAGTCCGCCGCCGGGATGATGCCGGAGCGGTAGTTGTCGTCGGCCCGCATGAAGTCGCCCTTGGCCTGCTCGAGGGCGGCCTGGGCCGAGTCCAGTTGGCTCAGGCTGGCGGAGAGCGCCGCCGCCGAGCCGGCCTCCTCGGCCGTGGCGTGGGTCTTGTCGATCTGAAGGAGGAAGTCCCCGGTCTTGACCGGGTCGCCCTCGCGCACTGCCAGGTTGACGACCTGGCCCATGACCAGGGCGGCGAGGTCGACCTTCTTCTCCGCCTGGATCTTGCCGTTGGCTGTGACCTTGGCGACGACGTCCTCGAGCGCGACCTTGGCCACCGACACCTCGGTGGGCGCGTGCTTCTTCTGGTACCAGTAGTAGTAGCCACCCCCGCCAAGGGCCACGGTCAGCCCGCCGAGAATCAGCCAGACTCGCCAGCGCCGCATGCTCACCTTCCTCTTCTCGCAGCCGTCACCCGCCGCGCACTGCCCTTGATCCTCTGGACGCTGCCAGGACCGCCAGAGGTTTCCCCCGAGCGCCGCGCCACCCGGCGCGGACGCCAGCCGCCCGGACACACGCCCGCCTCTTCGCAAGAGGATACGTTGAAGCCGGCTATTTGTTCGCGGCGGGCAGATCGGCGCCGGACCAGGGGGGACCGTCCCCCTGGCAGCGGGCGGCCGGGCCTGGTCAGCGCCGCGGCAGCCGCTCGGCGGCGGAGCGGTGCAGCGCGAGGCTCTCGAGGACGTCGCAGTCGAGCTTGCAGTTGCAGCGCCGGGCGCAATGCGTCTGGGAGTCGGTCCAGAGAGGACAGCTCACGGCTCGCATGGGTTAAGTTATTGAAAGGAAAAGGTGGCGGGGTGGACGAGACTCGCCCACGGCGGGTGGGGGTGCGGGGCCGTGACGAGTCTCGTTGAGAGCGGTCTACGGAAGAGAGATGGCGGGGTGGACGAGACTCGAACTCGCGACCTCCGGCGTGACAGGCCGGCGTTCTAACCAACTGAACTACCACCCCGCATCGTCCCCGGATCGGCCCGGCGGGTGGTGGGAGGTGTGGGATTTGAACCCGCGACCCCCTGCGTGTAAGGCAGGTGCTCTCCCGCTGAGCTAACCTCCCGCGGACGCCTGCGCTCCGGGGACCGGCATCCTAGAGATACCTGGCATTTGTGTCAAGCCGGAATGCCGCCTACATTGTGTCTCGAGAGAACTCGGCGGGGAGGTGGGCATGTTTCGCAGGATCCTGGTCCCGGCTGACTTCACGGATGTGACCGCGCGCCCTTTGACGCTCGCTCTGGATCTGGCCAGGGCCGGGGCAGGCTCGGTGGTGCTTCTCACCGTCGTCGACGACTCCTTCCCAAACCCCGACATCCTCTCGTTCCAGCTCCCGTGGGCCGACTACCACCGGCACCTGCGTGACGAGGCGCAGCGCAGACTGGAGCAGCTGACCAAGGAGGTGAGCGGCGCCGGCGGCGTGGAGATCTGCGTGGTTCGTGGTCACCCGGCCCGCACCATCGTGCGGTTCGCCACCGAGGAGGCGTGCGACCTGATCGTGATGGCGACCCACGGAACCCGGGGTCTGCAGCACGCCCTGCTGGGCTCGGTCACCGACAAGGTCATCCGCCAGGTGCACTGCCCGGTGCTCGTGGTGCGCCTCCACGATCCCGAAGTTCCCGTCGCACCGGCGCCACGGTGACGGACGACTAGTCCCCCTCGAGCCAGTCGGGAAATGTCTTGCGGTCGAGGAACTCCGCCACGCCACGCTGGCACTCTGGGTGGGCGCGCTGGCGGGCGTTGGCGTGGGCTGCCTCGGCGAGCTGCTGGTCGAGCTGCGGCAGGGTGAAGGCGAGCAGCAGCCGCTTGCTCTCCGCGATGGCGCTGGGCGAGGCCTTGTGGCAGACCTCTCGGGCCCAGGCCTCGGCCGCACCGCGCGGGTCGTCCGTGACCCTGTCGACGAGCCCCAGGGTCAGCGCAGCCTGGGCGTCCAGTGGGTGCGGATCCAGCACCAGGCCGGCCAGCGTTGCCGGGGAGAGCCGCCGGGGCAGGAACGTGGCGACCAGCGCCGGCACGAACCCCAGCCGCACCTCGGAGAACTGGAAGTGGGCCTCGGGCGAGGCCACGACCAGGTCGCAGGCGGCCGCGAGGCCGGCGCCCCCGCCGTAGGCCGCGCCCTGCACCGCGGCCACGGTGAGAAGGGGGCACCGCAGCAGTGCGGCGTAGAGCGCCGCAAGGCGACCGGCGTCGCGCTCCTCGGCGGGCGCGCCCGCGCCGGCCGAAAGCTCACGCAGGTCGGCGCCGGTGCAGAAGTGCCTGCCGCTCCCGGTCATCACCAGCGCGCGTGCCCCGCCCTCGTGGGCCGTTGCGAGCGCCGAGCTCAGGTCCGCCACCAACTCCGCCGCGAGGGCGTTGCCGGTCTCGGGTCGGGCCAGCTCCAGCACCGTGACCGCGCCGCGCCGGTGCACCTTCACGAATGACATGGCCGGAATGCTACCACTCGAGCAGGATCCGCCCGCCCTGCGGGAGCAATCGCCAGCGTACCCGCCGGAGCGCCTCGAGCACCGGCACAGCGCGCCTCAGGCCGGCGACGACCCCTGCGTTTCCGGGGACGCGGTCGGCAGCCTCAGCGAACCGCCTCACCAGTCGGGCGAGTTCGGTCCCGCGTACGGCCCCGGACTCCCCCGCGATCGGCCCGCGCGGGAGCCTGCCGAGGAGGTCGGGGCGCGAGGCGACCGCGAGGCCGGGTCCGGGGAGCACCCAGAGGTCGCCGAGCAGGCCGCGCCAGTGGTGCGCGCCGGTAGGCGTCTCGATCGCCGTGTCCCCACCGAGGCTCAGCAGCCTTCGGACATCCCAGGAGAGGGTCGTTGCTGGCAGCGCCACACCCCAACCGCCGCCTTCGAGGACCAGGCAGGCCGGCCCATGAGGCACCCGCTGGACGGGGGCCACCGCAGCCGCGAGGGCCCCGATGTCCGCGGTGGTGACGACGGCCGGATCGGAAGCACCGGGGAGTTCTGGCGGGCTGCCCGACGTCGCTTCGAGCGTCGAACGGCCCGCGCGGACCTGCCACCAGCGGTCGCCGACGCGCGCGAGTGCCGACAACTGCCCCACTCCAGCCACGGACGGACCGCTGCCGCCGCTCGACTCCAGCAGGTCTGGCGAGGACGCGAGTGCGACGTGCACCGTGCCGGTCGGAGTGAGTTCGCTCCGGATCGCGACGCCCTGGGTCTCCGCGACCTGCCGTAGCGCGCGCGCCGAGCCCCCGTCCACCTCTGCCGAGGCTGCGAGGTCGCCGCCTCTCCACCAGAGGACCAGGGGACCCAGCGCGCCGGCGGCGAGGGCTGCTGCCGCTCCGCGCATCCTGGGCGCCGCGAGGTCGGCGTGGGGGGCTGCAAGCCGGAGCAGCGCGACCGCTTGGGGGTGCCGGGCGGCCCAGCGCAAGGTGCGGACCGGATCGGCGACCACGAGCACCCCTTCGGCGACGACGGGCGAACGGCTGGCGGCGGCGGCGAGCGCGTCCGCCGGCGCGAGAGGGGCGGCCGTCCACCACCGCCAGGCGAGCACGGCCGCGGCGGCGAGGGCGCCGACGGCAGCGAGGAGAAGGGTGAAGCGCCGCATGGTCGGGTAGCGTAGTGTAACCTCTTCCGAGCATGAGCCGACGGCTCCGGGTGACTGCGCTGTTCTTCCTGCACCTGTTGCGGGACCTCGTCGGCACGCTGGCGGCGCGGCTGCGCCGCAGCTACCGCCGGACCGTGCTGGGCGAGGAGTCCCTGGCCGTCGGGGTGGACATCTTCCCCTTCTTCGAGCGCATGACGGGCGTGGGCTGGTACGAGTGGAACCTGCTGGCCCGTCTCCCGGAGGTGGACCCGCAGGTCGAGCTGCGGTTTTACGCGCACACCTTCGGCGCTCCGGACGAACCCCCGCCGCCGTTGCTGCCGACCACCGTGCGGAGCCGGTTCCGCTTTCATCACATGCCACGGGGTTTCCTGCTGCCCGTGCGGCCGACCATGCGCCTCTTGCGCCTGATCGCGGAGCCGGCGCTGCTGTTCCTGGACGGCAACGACGTGTTCTTCGCCCCCAACTTCTTCGTGCCACGGCGCCACCTGGCCGCGGTGCGTTCGCTGGTTCCGACCGTTCACGACCTGGCTTTCCTCCGCCTGCCGCACACCGTCCAGCGTGAGACCCTGGACAACCTCCACCGTCACTTCCCGGGCGTGCTGTTCGCGGCCGACGCGCTGATCGCGGTTTCGGCGGCGACGGCTGGCGACCTCGCGGGGTTGGCCGGGGTCAACCCACGGCGCGTGCACGTGATCCACGAGGGTGTGGACCCTTCTTTCTTCGCCGGCGGCTCGAACCCGCCCTACGGCCTGCCGCCCCGCTACCTGCTGTTCGTGTCCACCCTCGAGCCGCGCAAGAACGTGGTCAACCTTCTGGAGGGTTTCGCCCGGGCAGTCGCCCAGGGGTACCCCGGGGAGCTTCTGCTGGTCGGTCGCTGGGGGTGGCACGCGGAGGCCGCCCAGCAGGCCCTGGAGCGCTCGCCGGTCCGCGGGCGCATCCGCCACCTGGACTACCTCGCACGCGAGGCGCTGTCGGGCGTGATGCGTGGGGCGGAGGCGCTGGTGTTTCCTTCGCTGCTGGAGGGGTTCGGGCTCCCGGTGGTGGAGGCGATGGCCTGCGGCGTGCCGGTAATCGTCTCGAGGGCCTCCTCGCTGCCGGAGGTGGCAGGGGAGGCTGGGCTGTACGTGGACCCGGCGAGCCCGGCCGAGATCGCCTCGGCCATCATGCGGCTCGCCACTGACCCGCTTCTGCGTGACTGCCTGTCGAATGCCGGGCGGGAGCGTGCCCAGCGCTTCCGGTGGGAGGAGACGGCGCGCGCGACCGCGGCGGTGCTGCGCCGGGCAGGGGGCCTGCCGGAGCGGTTTGCCGATGCGTATCGCGTTTGATGCCCGCTCGCTGATCGGCCCCCGCACCGGGGTGGGGGTCTGGCTCGAGGGGTTGCTGCGCGGGCTGGTGGCCACGACGGACTGGCGTTTCCTGCTCTGCCTCCCGCGCCGGGTCGCCCGGCTCGGCCTCGAGGACCTGGGAGACAGAGCGGCCGTGCTCGCCCCCACGGTTGGGCTCCCCGGCACGCTCTGGCTGCACACCGTGGCTGCGCCAATGCTGGTCGGGCGCGCGGACGTATACGTGGGCACCCTGGGGGTGCTCCCCCGGCGCCTCGCCACTCCGAACGTGCTGGTGGTGCACGACCTGACGCCGCGCTCCCACCCTGGCCGGCACACGCTTGCCAACCGCTTCTGCTTCAACGCGTACTTCGAAGAGTCGCTGGGCCGGGCGGCGACGCTGGTCTGCATCTCGCAGGCGACCCGCTCTGCGATCGACCGCGTTGAGCCGCGGGCGGCGCAGCGCGCTCTTGTGATTCCCGCGGGGGTGGACTCGTTCTTCTCGCCGGGCGCAGGGGACGGCGAGGGGGAGTCCACGCGCCGACGTTTTGCGGGGGGCAGGCCATACCTGGTGCAGCTCGGGACGCTGGAGCCCCGCAAGGGCATCGCCACCCTGCTGGCCGCCCACGGGATGCTGCTCGGGCAGCACCCCGGCGCTCCAGAGCTGGTGCTCGCCGGCGGCCGGGGCTGGGGCGGAGGGTGGCTGGAGCAGGCGCTGGCCCGCCACCCCCGCCGGGCAAGCGTCCACCTGCCGGGGTACGTGGGCCGTGAAGACGCCCGCGACCTGCTGCGCCACGCCGAGCTCGTGGTCCTGGCCTCCGACGAGGAGGGGTTCGGCCTGCCGCTGGCGGAGGCACTCGGGTGCGGGGCCGCGTGTGTCGCCTCGGACGCGCCGGCCCTGGTGGAAGTGGCCGGTGGCGCCACCCGGCACTTTCCGCGCGGGAACGCCCCCGCCCTGGCGGCGCTGCTGGACGAAGCCCTCGACCCAGAGGTTCGGCGGAAGCTGCGCGAGGCGGCCCGCACGCGGGCCGCGGCTCTCGGGTGGGACGGGCCGCTTTCCGCATGGCGGGAGCTGCTCTCCCGGGTGGCGGGTGGGCACTCCGGGCCGGGCGAGCTTAGAATGCCGGGCGATGGGGCGGCTCGGGATTGACGCGCGCAAGCTCGACGACTACGGGATCGGGTCCTACCTGCAGGGACTCCTCGGAGAGCTGGTGCTTCTCGACCCACCCGGGGGGATCGTGCTGCTGGTCGCGGGCGAAAGCCGCGACCTCCTTCCCGAGGTTCCCGAGACCTGGCGCCTGATCGAGGTGGATGCCCCCGGCTACTCGCTCCGGGAGCAGGCCACCGTGCTCGCCGCTGCGGTGCGGGCCCACGTCGACCTGCTGCACGTTCCCCACTACGTGCTGCCGTGGCTCTTCCCGCGCCGAATGGTTGTCACGGTCCACGACATCATCCACGTGCTCTTTCCCGAGTTCCTCCCGAGCTCCCTGGGGTTTGCCTACGCGCGGATGTCGATCCGCGCCGCGGTCCGGCGCGCCCGACGCGTGATCACGGGTTCACGTACCACGGCCGAAGACCTCAAGCGCCTGTTCGGGGCGAGCGAGAGCCGCCTGCGGGTGATCCCCCACGGCGTCCACGCCGAGTTCCTGACCGGCGGCGACCCGGCCGCGGACGATGCGGCTCGCGCTCGGCTCGGGGTCGCCCAGCCCTACCTGCTGCACGTGGGCAACCACAAGCCCCACAAGAACGCCGAAGGGCTGCTCAAGGCCTACCAGTTGCTGGTGCACGACGGAAGGGGGCCGGTGCCCCCCCTGCTCATGGTGGGCGGTTTTTCCCCCGACGGCCGGCTGGCGGCGCGCGCCCGCGCAATGGGGCTCGCGGAGCGGGTCCGGTGCCTCGGGCACGTCGAGCGCGGGGAGTTGGCGGCTCTCTTCCGCGGGGCCGCGGCCTTCGTCTACCCCACCCTCTACGAGGGGTTTGGGCTGCCGGTGCTGGAGGCGATGGCGTGCGGCGTTCCCGTGGTGGCCGGGGACATCCCCGCGGTCCGGGAGGTGGCAGGAGACAGCGTCGTGCGGGTCAACCCGCGAGACGTGGTGGAGCTGGTCGCCGCGGTGCGTCGTCTCCTCGAGCAGCCCGAGCTGCAGCACCAACTGCGCGAGCGCGGTCGGGCGCGAGCACTCGACTTCTCGTGGCGGCGAGCGGCGGAGGCAACGCTCGATGTGTACAGGGCGGTTCGGGAGGAGTCGTGATGCGGGTAGCGCTTGTGCACGATTGGCTCACCGGGATGCGAGGCGGCGAGGCCGTGCTGGCCGAGATCGCGAGCTTCTTCCCCGGCGCACCCATCTTCACGCTTTTCCACCGGCAAGGCGCGATCGAGGGGGAGGTGACGGCCCACCCAATCCGGACCTCCGGTCTCCAACGCCTCTCGCTGGGCGGCAGATTCTACAGGCCGCTCCTGCCCCTAATGCCCCAGGCGGTCTCGGAATTCAGGCTTTCCGGGTACGACCTCATCATCTCGTCCAGCCACTGCGTCGCCAAGGGCGTGATCCCGCCGCCCGGCGCGGCACACGTCTGCTACTGCCACACACCGATGCGGTACCTGTGGGACCAGCGTGACGACTACATCCGTCGCGTGCCTGGAATCCTGCGGCCGATACTGCGGTCGCAGCTGGAGCGCCTGCGGACGTGGGATGTCGTCTCGGCGGCCCGTGTCGACCACTTCGTCGCCAACTCCCGGCTGGTCGCCCGCAGGATCGAGCGCTACTGGCGCCGGGAGGCGGAGGTCATCCCACCGCCGGTCGACACCGAGTTCTTCTCCCCGGGCGGAGAGCACGGTTCGCACCTGCTGATGGTGGCCGCCCTGGTTCCGTACAAGAGGGTGGAGGTCGGCATCGCGGTCGCCAAGGAGCTGGGGTTGCCGCTGCACATCGTGGGCGAGGGGCCACTGCGGCGGAGGCTCGCGTGGAACGTGCCGGGGTCGGTGCGTTTCCTCGGGCGTGTCACACGTGAGCGGCTTCGTGAAGAGTTCCGCTCGGCGGCCCTGTTGCTGGTGCCCAACGTCGAGGACTTCGGCATGGCTACGGTCGAGGCGCTGGCGTGCGGGACGCCGGTCGTCGGTCTCGAGCAGTCGGGCACGGCCGACATCGTGATCAGCGGCGAACACGGCGAGCTGGCCGCAGACGGTTCGGTCGCCGCGCTCGTCTCGGCCTGCGGCACCGTGATGGCCAAGAGCTTCGACGCGGCGGCGCTGCGCTCGCGCGCGGAGAGCTTCTCCCGGCAGCGTTTCCGCCGCCGGTTCACCTACCTGCTCGAACGCGTGCTGCCAGCACGAGGCGCCTCATGATCGGCGAGAAGCTCCGCATCAACCGCTCCGGCCTCGTGGCCGTGGACCTGGTGGCCACGTACCTGGCGCTCTTCCTCGCCTACCACCTGCGCTTCAACGTCGAGGTGTACCCGATCACCAAGGGCATACCTCCCTTCGAGCCCTACCTGGCACTGTTCCCGATCATCACGCTGATCTGGCCGGTGGTCTTCTACTTCCGTGGCCTCCTGCAGGGACGGCCCCAGCGCTCCCGGGTGGAGGAGGCGTTCGCGGTCACCGTGGCGGTGGTGGTGGCGGTGCTGGTGCTCAACGCCGGGCTCGCCTTCTACCGAGAGTTTACCTACTCCCGTCTCGTCCTCGGCATGTTCGCCGTGCTCGACGTCGTGTTCGTCGTGATCGCGCGCATCGTGTTCTGGGGCGTGATGGCGCGCATCTGGGCCTCCTCCCGGCACCGCCGGCGGGCCCTCGTGGTGGGCGCCGGGGAGCTCGGCCGCATGGTGGCGGAGAAGCTCGCGGAGCACCGGGAGCTCGGCCTGGACGTGGTCGGGTTCCTGGACGACGACCCCGGCAAGGCCAACGCGCGCTTTGCCGGCTTTCCGGTGCTCGGGACGCTGGATCAGCTGGAGGAGGTGGCGCGAAGACACAAGGTCGACCTGCTGTACGTGGCTCTGCCGCTCGGGTCGCAGCACAAGACCGTGCGCGTGCTCAAGAGCGCCGAGCCGCTGCTGCTCGCCGTGAGGGTCGTCCCCGACCTCCTGCAGTACTACACCCTGCACGCAGGGGTCGAGGATCTGGACGGCATCCCGGTCATCAACCTGACCCAGATCCCGCTCGCCGGTTGGAACACCTTCCTGAAGTGGTTGGTGGATCTGCTTCTCTCGGCGCTCGCGGTGCTCGTGCTCTGGCCGTTGATGGCGGTGATCGCGTTGTTGATCTACCTGGAGGACCGCGGGCCGGTCTTCTACCGACAGCTGCGTATGGGGCTCGACGGCAAGCCGTTCCGCATCATCAAGTTCCGCACCATGATCCAGAACGCGGAGGAGTCCACAGGGCCGCGCTTCGCGGTCCCCAACGACCCCCGAACCACGCGGGTCGGCATCTGGCTTCGGCGCACCTCTCTCGACGAGCTGGCGCAGCTCCTCAACGTGGTGCGCGGCGACATGTCGCTGGTGGGCCCGCGGCCGGAGCGGCCGGAGTTCGTCGAGCGCTTCCGCAAGCGCTTTCCCGAGTACATGTCGCGCCACCGCGTGCGCGCCGGGATCACCGGTTGGGCGCAGGTTCATGATCTGCGCGGGCAGACCTCGATTCGCAAGCGCATCGCGTACGATCTCTACTACATCGACAACTGGTCGCTGGCACTGGACTTCAAGATCATGTGGCTGACGATGGTGCGCTTCCTGCGCCACCGCCACGCCTACTAGGCGCCGCCGGTCTCCGACCATCCGCGTTGTTGCGCTTCGCGGCCTCGCATCCTCATGTAGCCTCCGGCTACACTCCGGTGCGGGCCGCTCGCGCGCCTTGCGGCTGGCCGAACCCCGGCGGCGCGGCTACCCGCCATACGCCGAAGCCCTGCATGGACGGCGGCGCGGCTACCCGCCGTTCGCCGCGGCGCCGTACCTGGGACCGACTATCATCGCCGCCTTGGGGGGAGTGCCGATGGAGCAGACACCGCCGGTCTGGACCGAGAGCTTCCGGGTGCGGGCGTACGAGGTGGATGTCTCGGGACGAGCCTCGGTAGCTACGGTGTGTAACTGGCTGCAGGAGACCGCGGGCAACCACGTCACCGCGCTTGGCTGGGCGGTCGATGACCTGGCGCCAAAGGGGCTCACCTGGGTGCTGTCGCGCCTCCACCTCAGGCTGCATCGCCTGCCTGGGTGGCACGACGATGTGCGTATCGTGACGTGGCACGCCGGAGTCCTCAGGCTGTACGGGGTTCGCGAGTTTCGCCTCACGGACGCGCAAGGACGCGAGCTGGGCACCGCAACCTCTGCGTGGCTCCTGATCGACCTTGAAAGCCGGCGGCCGACGCGCCCGCTCGAGGCGCTGCCGGCGCTGGACCACCGTGCGGCGGCGCGCATTCTGGTGGACCCTTTCGACAAGATCCCGGGACCGGCGAGCCCCGAGCGGGAGACCACCCTGGTGGTGCGCCTTGCTGACCTGGACATGAACCGGCACGCCAACAACGTGAGTGTAATCGCGTGGGCGCTCGAGGCCCTCCCCGACGAGGTCGTGCTCGACGCCGCGCTGGCCGAACTGGAGATCGAGTTTCGCGCCGAGGCGGTTCGCGGCGATCACATCCTCGTCCAGACGCAGCGAG
>Ga0315281_10011240_pt1 | contig 12272 bp, 10 predicted proteins | sample YL17G07_0_MG_FD_204540 | JGI IMG/M metagenome (GOLD analysis project Ga0315281, IMG submission 204540) | Sediment microbial communities from Yellowstone Lake, YNP, Wyoming, USA - YL17G07_0 | ecosystem: Environmental > Aquatic > Freshwater > Lake > Sediment | place: USA: Wyoming | collected... | reverse complement strand
CGCATCGTCGAGCACGGCAGCCACCGCGAATTGCTCGCGCGCAATGGTGTTTACGCGCAGTTGCGTCAACGTCAATTTCAGCCGCAAGTACCGGTGTGAAGCGTCTCGATTTTTACTGGGCAGACAAAAATATCGTTGCTGTTTTGTTGTTGCCGCTCGCATGGTTGTTTGCCGGCTTGGCGGCGTTGCGTCGTGCTGCCTATCGCATCGGTGTATTCAAGGCAACGTGCTTGCCGGTGCCGGTTATTGTCGTCGGTAACATTACCGTCGGCGGCACCGGCAAGACGCCGTTGACGATGTGGCTGGTACAGCATTTGCGCGCCGCGGGTTTTACGCCGGGCGTGGTCAGCCGCGGTTACGGCGGGCACGCAGAGACGTGGCCGCAATGGGTCACGGCCGACAGCGATCCGACGCAAGTGGGCGATGAGCCGGTCTTGATTGCGCAGCGCGCCGCCTGCCCGGTGGCGGTGGCGCCGCAGCGCGTCGCTGCTGCACGCATGCTGCTGGAGCGCGCGCACTGCGATGTGCTGATTTGCGACGATGGCTTGCAACACTACGCCTTGGCGCGCGCGGTCGAAATCGCCGTCGTCGATGGCGCGCGCAAATTTGGCAACGGTTGGCGCCTTCCGGCGGGTCCTTTGCGCGAGTCCGTCGCGCGACTGCGCACCGTGGACTTCATCGTGACGCACGGCGCGGCAGAAGCGGCGGAGTTTGCGATGCAGTTGGAACTGGGCAGTGTTTACAATTTGCGCGATGCGGCCAACGTGAGTGACATTACTTCCTTTCGCGGCGGTGTCGTACACGCCATCGCCGGCATTGGTCATCCGGCACGCTTTTTTCAGCAGCTACGCGCGGCGGGTGTGCAGCTCATCGAACACCCGTTTCCAGATCACCATGTCTACACCGCCAGCGATTTTAACTTCGGTGACGACTTGCCAGTGCTGATGACCGAAAAAGATGCGGTAAAGTGTCGCGCCTTTGCCGGCGCGCACTACTGGGCGGTTACCGCGCAAGCGCGTGTCGATGAACGATTGGCTACACTGGTGATAGAGAAATTGAAAAAGGTAAGCGTGCATGGATAGAAAATTACTCGATATTCTGGTGTGCCCGTTGTGCAAAGGCCCGCTGGTATTTTTGAAGGACAAGCAGGAATTGATTTGCAAAGGCGATCGCCTGGCCTACCCGATTCGCGACGATATTCCGGTGATGCTGGAACAGGAAGCGCGCACGCTGGCGGCAGAAGAAGAAGTGAAATGACCGTACCCTTCACCGTGCTGATTCCGGCGCGTTATGGCGCGTCGCGGTTGCCGGGCAAGCCGCTGCTGGCATTGGCGGGCAAGCCGCTCGTGCAGCACGTGCATGAGCGCGCGTTGGCAAGCGGCGCGCGCCGCGTGGTGATCGCCACCGACGACGAGCGCATTAAAAACGCCTGCGAGAAGTTTGGTGCGGAAGTTTGCATGACGGCGGCGCAGCATCCGTCCGGCACCGATCGGCTCGCGGATGCGGCGCGGCAACTGCGGCTCGCCGCCGACGAAATCGTGGTTAATTTGCAGGGTGATGAACCGCTGATGCCATCGCAATTATTGACAAGGGTCGCGCAGAATTTGCACGCGCATGCCGACGCACAGATGGCGACGCTGTGCGTGGCGATTCACGATGCTGCGGAATTATTCAATCCGAATGCCGTCAAAGTGGTTATGGATGCGGCGGGCTACGCGCTGTATTTCAGCCGCGCACCGATCCCGTGGCAGCGCGATGCGTTCGCAGCGCAGCCGAATCAGTTGCCAACGGGCACCGCGTATTATCGTCACCTGGGTTTGTATGCGTATCGCGCGGGCTTTCTCGCGCGATTCGTCGCGTGGCCACCCGCGCCATTGGAGCGCGCCGAGTCGCTGGAACAATTGCGCGCACTATGGAACGGCCAACGCATTCACGTAGCGGTTGCGGAACAAGCGCCGCCGCCCGGGGTCGATACGCCGGAGGATCTTGAGTACGCGGAACGTCAGTTACGCAGGGGAGTAATCCATGGCTAAAATTAAAGTGCTGTTCGTGTGCATGGGCAACATTTGCCGCTCGCCGACGGCGGAGGGCGTGTTCGCCCAGTTGATCGAGCAGCAGGGCTTGACAGAATACGTGCACGCCGACTCGGCCGGTACGCACGCCTACCACGTCGGCAATCCGCCCGATCCGCGTTCACAACAAACCGCGCTGCGGCGCGGCATCGATATCAGTAATTTGCGGGCACGGCGTTTTTCGGAAGACGATTTTCGCGAATTCGACTACGTGTTGGCGATGGACTCGGATAACTACAGCATTCTCAGCGAGGCCTGCCCGTCGGAGGCGCGCTACAAATTGAAAATGTTTCTGGAGTTCGCGCCGCACCTGAACGAACTCGACGTGCCGGATCCTTACTACGGCGGCGAGCTGGGTTTCGAGCGGGTGTTGGACTTGGTAGAAGCGGCGTCGGAAGGGCTGGCGGAGCACATCCGTAACACCCATTTGAACAGGTAGGTTTTACAGATGGGTTGAACGGCAGATTTGTGACGGACGGACCTTGCGTGTCATGAAGCGTCCAAGCCTTTTTTGCTCTGTTTAAGGCTTTATTGTCACGAAACACCCACCCAATCGGCAGCTTCCGAGCAACACGTACACCTTGCCAGCAGGGGCCGCGCCAACTAGATTCTTTAAAGGCCCAACGCCTTCCTCACACTGCCGGGAGCACACGTCGCTTGATTCGTAAAATTCTGATCGCCAACCGTGGCGAGATCGCGGTGCGCATTGCGCGCGCCTGTGCCGAGATGAGCATCCGCTCCGCCGCCGTGTACGCCGACGCTGACCGCCACGGGCTGCATGTCAAGAAGGCCGACGAAGCTTACAGCCTTGGCCCCGATACCGTGTCCGGTTATCTCAACGCGCATCGCATTGTGAATCTGGCGGTCGCCACCGGTTGCGACGCGATCCATCCCGGCTATGGCTTTTTATCGGAAAACCCGCAGCTCGCGGAAATCTGCGTGAAGCGAGGCGTGATTTTTATCGGTCCGGATGCGGAGGCGATCCGCCGCATGGGCGACAAGGTCGAAGCGCGGCGCAGCATGATCAAGGCGAAAATTCCGGTGGTGCCGGGTAGTGACGGCAACCTGGCCAGCGTCGACGAGGCCGTCGCGTATGCGCGCACCATCGGCTATCCGGTGATGCTCAAGGCTACCTCGGGCGGCGGCGGACGCGGCATCCGGCGCTGCGACAGTGAAGACGAACTCAAGCGTAATTTTGAGCGCGTGATTTCTGAAGCGACTAAAGCTTTCGGCAGCGCCGACGTATTCGTGGAAAAATTTGTCGTTAATCCCAAACACATCGAAGTGCAGATTCTCGCCGACCACTACGGCAACGTGATTCACCTGTTCGAGCGCGACTGCTCGATTCAACGCCGCCATCAAAAACTCATCGAGATCGCACCCTCGCCACAACTCGACGACGCGCAACGCAGCTTGATCGGCAAGCTGGCGGTGAAGGCTGCGAAAAAAGTCGCCTACCGCAACGCGGGCACGGTGGAATTTCTACTGGATGAATCCGGCGAATTTTTCTTCATGGAAATGAACACGCGCCTGCAAGTGGAACACACCGTCACCGAACAGATCACCGGTATCGACATCGTGCAGGAACAAATCCGCATCGCCGACGGCCAGCCCCTGCGCTATAAACAGAAAGACGTGCAACGCCGCGGCTACGCGATGGAGTTTCGCATCAACGCCGAAGATCCCAAGAATGATTTCCTGCCCAGCTACGGGCGCATCACACGCTACTTCGCACCCGGCGGTCCGGGCGTACGCACCGACGCGGCGATCTACACCGGCTATGAAATTCCGCCTTATTACGACTCGATGTGTGCCAAGCTCACGCTCTGGGCGCTGACCTGGGACGCGTTGCTGAACCGCGCCACACGCGCGCTGAACGACATCGGCGTGTATGGTGTCAAGACCACGATCCCGTATTACCTGGAGATTTTAAAATCGCGCGAATTCCGCAGCGGCAGCTTCAACACCGGCTTCGTCGACGCGCACCCGGACTTGATTAATTACTCCACCAAGCGGCCGATGCGCGACGTTGCGGCGGCAGTCTCGGCCGCCATTGCCGCGCACATGGGTTTGTAACAATTTAAGGAATCGCCATGCCCCGCGTACACATCACCGACACCGTTCTGCGCGACGCGCATCAATCCCTGATCGCGACGCGCATGCGCCTGGACGACATGCTGCCGGTCTGTCCGAAGCTTGACAATATCGGCTACTGGTCGCTGGAAGTCTGGGGCGGCGCGACTTTCGACGCCTGCGTGCGCTTTTTGAAAGAAGATCCGTGGGAACGGCTGCGTAAACTGCGCGCCGCGCTGCCCAACACGCCGTTGCAAATGTTGCTGCGCGGACAAAACCTGCTCGGCTATCGCCACTACCCCGACGACGTCGTCGAAGCCTTCGTGATGAAATGCGCCGACCACGGCATGGACGTGTTTCGCATCTTCGATGCACTCAATGACACGCGCAATTTCCGCGCCTCGGTCGCGGCGGTGAAAAAAGCCGGCAAACACGCGCAAGGCGCGATCAGCTACACCACCAGCCCGGTGCATGGTATTGACCAATTCGTCGCGATGGCCAAAGAGCTTGAAGAAATGGGCTGCGACAGCCTCGCGATCAAGGACATGGCCGGCCTGCTGACACCGAACGCGACCGCAACTTTGGTGCGCGCGCTGCACAACAGCGTGAGCATTCCGCTGCATCTGCACTCGCACGCGACCAGCGGTCTTGCGCCGATTTGCCAGTGGAAAGCCGTCGAAAACGGTTGTCTGCACCTCGACACCGCGATCTCCACGATGTCGGGCGGCACGTCGCATCCCGCCACCGAAACCATGGTCGCCGCATTCAAAGGCACCGAATACGACACCGGATTAAATCTGGAGCCGTTGCAGGAAATCGGTTTTTACTTCCGCGAGGTGCGCAAAAAATACGCGCAGTTTGAAAGCGAATTCACCGGCCTGGATACGCGTGTGCAGGTGAACCAGGTGCCGGGCGGCATGATTTCCAATCTGTCGAACCAGCTCAAGGAACAAGGCGAACTGCAACGCATGAACGAAGTGTTGGAAGAAATTCCGCGCGTGCGCGAAGACTTAGGCTTCCCGCCGCTGGTCACGCCCACCTCGCAAATCGTCGGCACCCAGGCGGTGTTAAATGTCATCACCGGCGCCCGTTACAAGAACATCACCAACGAAGTGAAATTTTATTTGCAGGGCCGCTATGGCCGCCCACCCGGCACGGTCAACACCGTGGTGCGCCAGCAGGCGATCGGCAACGCCGACGTGATCGACTGCCGTCCCGCCGATCTGCTCGAACCGGAAATGGAAAAATTGAAGGACGAAATCGGCGGCCTCGCGCATTCTCCGGAAGACGTGCTCACCTACGCGATGTTTCCGGAAGTCGGTCGTGACTTTTTACAGCAACGCGCCGCCGGCACGCTCACGCCCGAACCGCTGGAAGCCCCGCCCACGGTCGGCAAAGATTATTACTGCGCCGTCGCCACCGAATTCAACATCTCGCTGCACGGCGAGACCTACCACATCAAAGTCACCGGCACCGGCCACAATACCCAGGACCGCCGCCCGTTTTACGTGAGCGTGGACGGCGTGCCGGAAGAAATCATGGTCGAAACCCTCGACGAAATCATGAGCCCCGGCGGCAGTGGACGCGCACCGAACAATGGCCCGGCCAAGTCGCCAACCCTCAAAGGCAGCAAACGTCCGCGCGCCACTAAGCCCGGCCACGTCACCTCGTCAATGCCCGGCACCATTGTCGACGTGCTGGTGAAAGTCGGCGATCAGGTCAAGGCCGGCGACCCGGTGCTGGTCACCGAAGCGATGAAAATGGAAACCGAAATCCAGGCACCCATCGCCGGCAAGGTCACGCAGGTGCACGTGAAGAAAAGCGATACCGTCAATCCGGATGAAGCATTGATCGAGATTGAATAATGCAGCCACTGGTACTCGCATCCACCTCGCCCTACCGCAAGGAATTACTGCAACGCTTGGGTTTGGAGTTTAGAACCGCCGCGCCCAACGTCGACGAGTCATGCCAACCCGGCGAGGCGCCGGAGCAGTTAGTGAAACGTTTGGCGGAAGAAAAGGCGCGCGCGGTAGCAAAGCAGTTTCCGGACGCGCTGATCATCGGCTCCGATCAAGTGGCTGTCATCGGCACGGACATTTTAACCAAGCCCGGCACACACGAAAATGCCGTCGCCCAGCTACAATGCTGCTCGGGCCAGACGGTGACTTTTTTGACCGGCTTGTGTTTGTTCAACGCCCGTTCGGGCAAAGCACAAACTGAAGTGGTGCCGTTTCGCGTCCACTTCCGCCCGCTGAACGCCGCGCAGATCGAAAATTACTTGCGTCGCGAACAACCTTATAACTGTGCCGGCAGCTTCAAATCCGAAGGTCTGGGGATCTCGTTGTTCGACCGCCTGGAAGGCGACGATCCGGCGACGCTGATCGGCTTGCCGCTGATTCGGTTGATACGGATGTTGGAAACGGAAGGAATGCGGGTGATTTGAAACGTAGGGCGCGTGCACGCGCCCTACGACCATGCCTACCGCAACGTCGGCGTTGCGCCGATCGACATCGGCAACTGGCGACCGATGGCCACACCCAGTCGCTCGGCGAAGCGGTTCAGATAATTCGGTTGCGGCGTGAAGTCGACGATTTTTTCTTCGCCGATGATTTCGCGCGCAACATAGCTGGTGCTACCCAAGCCATCGATCAAGCCGAGCTCGACACTTTGTTCGCCGGTCCACACCAGGCCGCTGAACAGATCGGGATTTTCTTTCAGGCGCGCGCCACGCCCTTCTTTAACCACGTCGATGAATTGCTTGTGAATAGTCTTCAACAGGCCCTTCACATGCATGATGTCTTCTTCCTTGGGCGGTGTGAACGGGTCGAGAAAACCTTTGTGTTCGCCGGCGGTGATCAGGCGCCGTTCGACGCCGACTTTTTTCATCGCTTCGGTGAAGCCGAAACCGTCCATCAGCACGCCGATGGAGCCGACGATGCTGGCTTTGTCGGCGTAAATTTCATCCGCCGCCACCGCAACGTAGTAGCCACCCGACGCGCAGATGTCGGTAATCACCGCGTAAAGCGGGATGTTCGGATATTTCTCACGCAGGCGGTTGATCTCGTCGTTCATATAACCGGCTTGCACCGGACTACCGCCCGGGCTGTTGATGCGCAGAATGACGGCGGCGGTGTTACGGTCTTCGAACGCGTCGCGCAAGCCTTGAATAATGTTGTCCGCGCCCGCTTGTGCGCCGTCTTCGATGACGCCCTGCAATTCCACCAGCGCGGTATGTTTGCCGATGGTTTTGGACCCGCCGAAATCGATCGGCAGCGCAAACAGCAGCACCAGCAGGTAGACGAGCATCGCCGACTTGAACACGATGCCCCAACGGCGCGCCTTGCGTTGCTCAACCAGCGCATCCGTCGCTAAGCGGGTAATCAGTTCACGTTCCCAACCGTCTTTCTTGGCGTCAGTTGCAGCTGCGACAGGCTCGGGGGCCTTTTCGGGTTGCGGCGCGGCAGGCTGCGGCGACGCCGACCAGCCCGCGCCTTCGCCACTTTGGTTTGTCATGCCTGGACCCGTCCACGGATCTTGCGGCGCTTGCGGTTGTTCAGGCGGTGTTTTTTCGTCAGACATGGCAGCTTCCTGGGATGGTGATCATTATGTTACTCGAAACCGACGCGTACACCGCCGGTTAATTCAAACCTGCTCCAACCACGAAATCAACTCGCGGATTTCACTCAGACAATGCAAAGGCGCGTGCTGCGCGAGTCGCGTCCGGTCATGCACGCCATAGTCGACGGCCAGCGCAGGCGTTCCGGCGTTGCTGGCCATTTCCATATCGTAGACGGTGTCGCCGATCATCAAGGTGGCCGCTGCGGGCACCGCCAACTCTTGCATGATCTCCAGCAGCATTTGCGGATGCGGCTTGGAGGTGGTTTCGTCGGCGCAGCGCGTGCTGTGGAACAGCGTCGTTAATCCGGTTTCGTCCAGCACTTTATTCAAGCCCTGGCGCCCCTTGCCGGTCGCCACCGCCAGCAAATATCCCTGCCGTTGCAACTCTCGCAAGGTATCGGCGGCGCCGGGAAAGAGTTCAGAGGGTGTGGGATCGGCGAACATAAAATGGTGGCGATAACGTTCGACGAAGCGTTGATAATCGGCCGCTTCGATCTGTGGATAAAGCCGCTGCGCCGCTTCGCGTAAACCCAGCCCGATCACGTCGCGCAACGCAAACGTCGTGCGCGACTCCCAGCCTAAATCAGTGATGGCGGCACGCAGCGACGCCACGATGCGCGCGACCGAGTCCATCACGGTGCCGTCCCAGTCGAACACCAGCAGATCAAAGCGCCGCGTCATGACATCGCCTCCATGCTGTCCAGCACCTGCTGCAAATCCGGCGGCAAGGGTGCGCGCAAACTCAACATGCGCCCACTGCCGGGGAGCTGGAAGCGCAGCGACTGCGCATGTAAAAACAGGCGTTTTAGCCCGCGTTTTTTCATATATTTATTGAAATCCGCATCGCCATATTTGGGGTCACCGGCCAACGGATGGCCGACATGCTGGGCATGCACGCGCACCTGATGCGTGCGCCCGGTCAGCAGGCGCGCTTCCACCAGGCTCGCGCCTTTATAGAGCGTGCGCACGCTGAATTCCGTGATCGATTCCTTGCCTTCGTCGCCACCGGCCACCATGCGCTCACCCGATTGCAGAATGTTTTTTTGCAAGGCCACATCCACGCGCCGCAGCTTCGCCGGCCATTGCCCTTTGACCAAGGCCAGGTAACGTTTCTCAATGTCGCCGCGGCGCAACATGTCGTGCAAGGCCAATAACGTGCTGCGATTTTTCGCGAGTAATAAACAGCCCGAGGTTTCGCGATCAATGCGGTGCACCAATTCCAGATCCGGCAGGTCGGTGCGCGACGCACGCAAGGCTTCGATAACTCCGTAAGGCACACCGCTGCCGCCGTGCACCGCCCAACCCGACGGCTTGTCGAGCACCAGCAGATCGGCATCTTCATGCAGCACGGCGGCGCGCAGTTCGTCCAAACGGCGCGTGGGAATTTGCTGCGGCGCATCCGGTTCCGCCAGGCGCAGCGGCGGAATACGTAACACGTCGCCGGCCTGCAAACGGTATGGCGGCTTGACCCGACCCTTGTTCACCCGCACCTCACCGCTGCGCAGAATGCGGTAAATCAGACTCTTCGGCACGCCCTTCAGTGCGGTGAACAAAAAGTTGTCGATGCGCTGACCGGCTTCGCCTTCGCGCACCTCACGCATCTGCACGCTCGACTTGGCAACGTCGTTTGCTTGCGCGTCGTCACGTCGATCTACGCGCGCTTCCTTGCCAGTTTGTTCTTTCATGTTAGAATCAGTAGGTTACTTTTTATTGCAGTGGTGTTTCTTAAACTGCGCTTTTGAGCCTAAATCCGGGCTGGAATATTCAACAAAGAACGCGGCGTAGTCGCGTGCCGAAGTCCGGATTCACAGCGATGCTGTCAACAAGCGCGGCAAGAAACAGTTCGGCGGGTCATTGTGAACGAGCCGGTATCTTAAGCGAACGATGCGCAAATTGCATGTGCGCTCAGGACGCGAGATACCCCCTCAAGCGACAACCTGACACGAACAACCAAACAGGGTGCGGACGAACAACCTTTCGTAAGCATCGAACATTAACGAATAAATATTAAGCGTGTGCTCCCGCGAACTGCCTGTGGTCACGGTTGAGTGTGTTGCGGGTTACGAACCAATGCCGCAGTGCGGATTCGGTTCCCCAGCATGACACTCCCGTTCCCGGCACGACGCGCGGTCGAGCACGCTGACAGAGACAACAAAAATGAAGAGAATGCTGATCAACGCGACTCAGCCGGAAGAGTTGCGTGTTGCACTGGTGGATGGCCAGAAACTTTACGACCTCGATATCGAAACCGCCGGGCGCGAACAGAAAAAGTCCAACATCTATAAAAGCCGCATCACCCGCGTTGAGCCCAGCCTCGAAGCGGCGTTCGTCGACTACGGTGCCGAGCGCCACGGCTTCCTGCCGCTAAAAGAAATCTCACCAACGTATTTCAATCCCAACGTCGACATCAGCGGCGGGCGCGTCAACATCCGCGAAGTGCTCAAGGAAGGCCAGGAACTCCTGGTGCAGATCGACAAAGAAGAGCGCGGCAACAAAGGCGCGGCGCTGACCACGTTTATCAGCCTCGCCGGTCGTTATCTGGTGTTGATGCCGAACAACCCCGGCGCCGGTGGCGTGTCGCGCAAGATTTCCGGCGACGAACGCAGCGACGCGCGCGAAGCTCTGAGCGGCCTAACCCTGCCGGAAGACATGGGCGTGATTATCCGCACCGCCGGCATGGGCAAGGGCACCGAGGAATTGCAGTGGGATTTTGATTATTTGATGCACCTGTGGACCGCGATCGACACCGCCAACAAAGAGCGGGCCGCGCCGTGTCTGATCTACCAGGAAAGCAACATCATCATCCGCGCGATCCGTGATTACCTGCGCAAAGACATCGCCGAAATCCTGATCGACTCGCCGGAAGTCTACGAGCACGCGTGCAGCTTCATGCGCATGGTCATGCCGCAAAATCTGCACAAGCTCAAACAGTATCAGGACACCGTCCCGCTGTTCTCGCGCTACCAGATTGAAAGCCAGATCGAATCCGCGTTCGGGCGCGACGTGCGCTTGCCGTCGGGCGGCGCGATTGTCATCGACCGTACCGAAGCGTTGACCAGCGTGGACGTGAACTCCGCGCAAGCGACACGCGGCGGCGACATCGAAGAAACCGCGTTGAACACCAACCTTGAAGCCGCCGACGAAATCGCGCGCCAGTTACGCTTGCGCGACCTGGGCGGCTTGCTGGTGGTCGACTTCATCGACATGACCTCGCCGCGCAATCAACGTGAAGTCGAGAATCGCTTCCGTGATGCACTCGCCGTGGATCGGGCCCGGGTACAGATCGGGCGTATTTCGCGCTTCGGCTTGCTGGAACTGTCCCGCCAACGTTTACGACCCAGCCTCGCCGAAGCCAGCCAAATTGTGTGTCCGCGCTGCAAGGGCCAGGGCACGGTGCGTACCGCGGAATCCATGGCGCTGTCGATCCTGCGCATCATCGAAGAAGAAACGATGAAAGACGGCACCGGCAAAATCATCGCGCAACTGCCGGTCGACGTGGCGACGTTCCTGCTGAACGAAAAACGCGCCATCCTCAACGCCATCGAGAAACGCCAAAAAGTCGGGATCATCCTGATTCCGAATGCGTCGTATAACTCGCCGCACTACGACATCCAGCGCGTACGGGCCAGCGAGGCGGAAAATATAACCGGTTCGAGCTACAAACTCGCGACCAAGATTGAAGAACCGTTGCAGCAGATTGTCGACAAACCCAAACTCACACGCGAAGAACCTGCCGTCAAAGGTGTGGTGCCGAGCATCCCGGCCCCGCCGCCCGCATCGGCACCGGCCCCAGCCGAAGCGAAAGTTGAATCCGGCGGATTGATTAAACGCCTGTGGGCGACGTTAACGGGCTCGACCAGCAAAGCACCGGAACAACCTGCGGTAAACAGCGAAACCAAACCCGCCGCGCCGCGCGAATCGCGCCCGCAGCACAACCGCAACAGTCCGCGTGGTGGACGCAGTGGTCGACCGCAAGAGCGTCGCCCGGAAGGTCAGCGCGGACGCCAAGGGCGTCCGGGTGGCGAGCGCCGCCCCGAACGCGCGCCGAACCCGGCGACCCCAGCACCGACAAGTACCAGCGCCACACCGGTAGAAGTTGCGGCTGTGCCGCGTCCCGAGCCACGTCCCGAATATGTCGCACCCGCACAGGAAGTGCCGACGGTTCCGCTGGACACAACACCAACGGAATCAACACCGGTCACTGCGGCAACTGACAACACGCAGCGCCCACCGCGACGCGAAGGCGAACGCCCGCAGGGATCACGCCGCGGTCGCCGCGGTGGCCGCCGCCGCGGTCGCGAGCAGGGCGAAGACCGTGCGCGCGGTGCGCAGCCATCGGGTGCGGAATCATCTGAAAATGGTCAAGCTGAGACACCCGGCGGGACCTCGCACGAGAGCAGTCTATCTCCGACGTCGCCTGCTCCCGAATTCCACGCCACACCGGCACCGATGCACACCGCGGCACCGAGCAGCAGCGGACCAGAGTCACGCCCAGCTGAGATTGCCGCG
>Ga0315281_10011239_pt1 | contig 12272 bp, 13 predicted proteins | sample YL17G07_0_MG_FD_204540 | JGI IMG/M metagenome (GOLD analysis project Ga0315281, IMG submission 204540) | Sediment microbial communities from Yellowstone Lake, YNP, Wyoming, USA - YL17G07_0 | ecosystem: Environmental > Aquatic > Freshwater > Lake > Sediment | place: USA: Wyoming | collected... | reverse complement strand
AAAAAAGAAAGAGCTACTCGACCGGTACAACGAGGTCATCTGGAGCGTGCCCCATATCCAGACCTCGACCATCGGCTACGGCGATGGCCGCAGGAAGGTGATTTTCGCTAACTCCGAGGGCGCTTATATCGAACAGAGCAAGGTGGACCTTACGGCGAGGTTCAACGCCGTGGCGCGCGACGGCTCAAACGTGCAGCAGTCAGGGCTGAGCCTGGGCAGCAGCGGCGACTACGGCTTTATCGAGAACCTGCACCACGATGTGGAGCAGATGGCGCGCCGCGCTGTGGAACTGCTCAAGGCGCCTCAACTCAAGGGAGGCGAGTACACAGTTATCTGCGACCAGATACTGGCGGGCGTCTTTGCCCATGAAGCCTTCGGGCATCTCTCGGAGTCGGACTTTGTCTACGAAAACGAGCGTATGCGCGAGATAATGGTGTTGGGTCGCAAGTTCGGCGGCAAGCACCTGAATATAGTGGACGGCGCGGCTGTGCCGGGGCTGCGCGGCAGCTATAAGTACGACGACGAGGGCGTGCGCTCGACCAGGACCTACCTCATCAAGGAAGGCGTGCTGGTGGGTCGGCTGCATTCCCGGGAGACGGCGGCGAAGATGGGAGAGGCGGTAACCGGCAATGCCAGGGCGCTGAACTATACCTTCCAGCCCATCGTGCGCATGACCAACACCTTCATCGAGCCAGGCAAGGCCTCCTTCGAGGAGCTTATCTCTGAGATCAAGGAAGGCGTCTACTGCAAGAACTGGTACGGCGGCATGACCAGCATGGAGATGTTCACCTTCTCGGCAGGGGAAGCGTATATGATTCGCAATGGCAAGATAGCTGAGCTGCTGCGTCCCGTGCAACTCAGCGGCAACCTGTTCACCACGCTGGAGAACATAGACGCCATCGGCAACGACCTGGACATGAACCAGGGCGGCGGTTGCGGCAAGGGAGGCCAGATGCCGTTGCCTGTCTCCAACGGCAGTCCTCACATCAGGATTCGCAAGTGTTTGCTGGGGGGAGGATAGAGAGAAGTTTCTTGGAGTGATCGCTGATGAACGAGTACCAAGTTGCAATTAAAAGAGTCCTACCGTATATTCATGAAAATTTGGGTTGGCCTGAGCAACTAATAAGCGAATATGGGCGAGTCCCTGTACAAATTGGTGGCAACACAGTTTGGGCAGATTTTGTTTGCTATATTTCTAAAGATCGGAAAGCAGTTCCTTGGCTACTTATCGAGGTTAAACAACCAGGTATTACCTTGGAGCAAGCATTTCCTCAAGCGGAATCTTACAGCCTTATACTTGGCGCACCCTTCTTCTTGATCACAGACGGAGAAAAGTTTGATTTTTATATGACTGGCGATTCACAAGGGAAAAGTGTAAGTCTTCAAGGCCTGCCTCCAATCCCGATATTGGAATATCTATCAACAGGGGTAGATTATATCTTCTTCCCTCCACGGATCGACGATCTGATCGAGTTATTCTTGGTCGGTCTTAGGGAGGAAAGCAAATTCCTGGAGGACACAAAGTGGCATGACGAAAACGTTCGGCAGCTACATTCGAAGGTATTCCGGAGAATCGATTCCCTCTCACCTCAGGAATTGAAGGCGGCTCTTGACAAGCACATAATGATGAAGCCACCTAATAGAAATCTGATTTTCGGGCAAATTGATAAAGAATTCGCCAAATTTAAAGCGGTTCTCACGTTTATTTGCGACTTTACAGATGATGCTGTAGCCAACATCGATCATCTAATGGATAGGGAAAGCGATCTTTCCATTGCAGGCGGCGGAATCTTCTTTATCACTCAACTTCTTGCTGGTGCACATCCTAATGATTATGTTGTTCTTGAAGAAAACGTTTCGAAAGCGCTTAGGAATTTAGGCGTGACAGAGATTTTGGTAAAAAACGATACATCGAATGGGTATGTATATATCAATGAAATATGCAAGAAGCTATTCAAGGACAAGCTGGAACACAGGTTGACGGATTATGGTTTTGGTTTAGCTGCTGTTCATAATTTCCTTTGGCACTACTTTGTTTATTTTCGCACTACAAAGAAGTGGTTTCCTTGAAGGATTTTAGGCTAGAGAAGGTGCTCTAGGCGTGGTTGGAGCGGATGCTCCAACCCACCCATAACATTTAAGTTATACGATATTAGTAGCTCTGATTAATGAAAGGAATCAGGCTGGATGAAGATTGAGGGTATAATCTGGCTCAGAGATGTTGAGGACAAGCTTGCTCTCAAACATAAAGTTGAGACTCATGAGGTTGAAGAGGCGCTGTGTAGTCAAGCGAAGTTCCGCTTTGTCGAGGGTGGCGAAAGAGAAGGGGAAGATGTATACTTGTGTTTGGGGAAAACTGACGCTGGAAGATATTTGACTGTGCTCTTTATTTACAAAAAGACCAGAGAAGCGCTGATATTGAGTGCTAGAGACATGGCGCGGAAGGAGAGGAGGTTATATGGCAAGGGCTAAATACAAAATCGTTCCTCGCTTCAGGTCTCTCGATGAGCTTGTAGAATTCTTCGATAGTCAAGATATGGGCGATTACTTGAAAGATATGCCTCAGGCAAAATTCGATGTTAATATCAAACGAAGGACACACCTTTTTGCCTTGGATGCCGAGCTTGCCAGCAAATTGACCGAAATCGCTAAGTCGAAGCAAACATCCGCAGAGTCGCTTATTAATGCTTGGTTGAAGGAGAAAATACAGCAAAAAGCGTAGCTTTAAAGGCAGGGTTGGAATGGCTGCTCCAACCTACCCAAATAAGGTGATGTAGGGGCGCGGTTTCCGCGCCCGATTTGTTTTTTGGGGCGACCCAACGGGTCGCCCTGAACCTGATTTGGGCAGACACACAGGTCTGCCTCTACGATTCGTAATCCCCCTTGCCCCCTCCCTGCTCAAGGCAGGGACAAGTTTAGAAAGGGGGAAATTGTGTTGATGTCACCCAGGTTGGTCATGAAGTTTTTGTAGGGGCACAGCGCGCTGTGCCCCTACACCCTATTGACAAGAGGGCATTGTCCTTATAGAATAATGACTGAATGTTCATTCATTACACTGTTGGAGGGGATGATGGCAAAGCGTGAGGAGAGGAAGGAGCAAATCACGGAGTACCGCCGGAAGCAGATTCTGGATGCGGCACTGGCTGTGTTCTCCAGGAAGGGCTACGGCGAGGCGACTATGCCTGATATAGCGCGCGAGGCAGGCGTCGCAGTGGGCACCATCTATAACTATTACCAGAGCAAACGCGACCTCCTGGTGTCGCTTGTCGATACCTATGTGGTGACGGAGCCTTTCAGGGAGCTTCTAGTGCAGTCGGGAAAGGCAGATGAGAGAACCTTTGTCCGCTCGCTCATAGAGAACCGCCTGGATTGGGGCTCGGAGAACTTCGAGAGGTTCCTTTTCGTCTTCACCGAGATACTGCGCGACCCCGAGCTGAGACAGCAGTTCGCTGAGCAGGTGCTGGCGTCTGTGTTGAAATTCCCGGAGAAGTACATCGGGGAGAAAATCTCATCCGGCGAGTTCCGCCGCGTGAACCACAAGGTTATCGTGCGAGCCCTGGTCGGCATGGTCATGGGATTTCTGCTACTGCGCCAGTTGGAGGGGGAAAAGAGCCCGGCACAGGGGATGCCCCAGCCTAAACTGGCTGCTGAGCTGGCGGACTTCGTTTTAGAGGGACTGCAAAGGAGAGGTAGCTGATATGAAGAATGGATACGCTATAGAGACGAGGAATCTGACCAAGAGGTTCGGGATATTCACGGCGCTGGACAGCTTGAATCTGAGGATTGAGAGCGGCGCCATCCACGGGCTGCTGGGTCCCAACGGGGCGGGCAAGACCACCGCTATCAAGATACTCTGCGGTCTGCTCAAGCCCAGCGGTGGCGAGGCTTATATCTTCGGCAAGAAGGTGCCCGACAGAAGCATACTGCCTGTAATCGGGTATATGCCCCAGGAGACCGCACTTTATATGGAGCTGAGCGTGCACCACAACCTCGCCCTGTACGGCGAGCTATACGGCATGTCCAGGAGCAGAATCGCGGAGAGGGAGAAGGAACTGCTCCAGTTCATCGCCTTGGAGAAGTGGAGGGATGAGCCGGTGTCGAACCTGAGTGGCGGCATGAAGCACAGGGTGTCGCTGGCGTGCAGCATGATTCACGAGCCGAAGCTGCTGTTTCTGGATGAGCCCACGGTGGGCGTGGACCCCGAGCTGAGGGCATCGTTCTGGGAGTACTTCAACGAGCTGAAGAGGAAGGGCATAACCATTGTGCTGACCACGCACTACATGGACGAGGCGCAACACTGCGACAGGATAGGGCTGTTGAGGCTGGGCAAGCTCATCGCAGAGGGCGCGCCGGGCGAGATAACACGGCAGACCAACACCACAAGCCTCGAGGACGCGTTTCTGGCCTTGTCGAGGCAGGAGGTGGAAGCATGAATATACGTAGAGCGTTGAGCGTCACCAAACGGATTTTCAGGGGCTTGAGAAACGATAAGCGCACCATCGCGCTGATGTTTATAGCGCCGATTCTCGCCATGTGCGTTTTCGGAGTAGCATTCAGCGGCGACGTCAAGGATGTGCATGTGGTGGTAGTCAACCAGGACGAGGGATTCCAGCCCTCGGGGCTACCCGTACCTGTATCAATATCCAAGATGATTATAGCGAACTTCGATAAGGATGTGCTGAAGGTGGACTATGTTGATACGGAGGATGAAGGCGTCCAGCGTGTGGAAAAAGGCGGGGCATACGGGGTAATTATCTTTCCGCAGAACTTCACTAGGGATATATACAGCAGGATTCAAAATCCGTCCTCGACCATCAGCACCGCAATCCAGGTGAGATTGGACAAGAGCAACGTAAATGTGGCGAACGCCATAGCGAAGGCTGTAAGCGATGCTGTACTGAAGACGATGAGCGAAACCGGGAATGCGGCTCCGGTCACCGTGAACGCAGACAATGCCATCTATGGCAAGGGAGCCAAGTTCATGGACTTCTTCGTGCCTGGCATCATGGCGTTCGTGGTATTCCTGCTCACCACATTGCTCACGCTGATATCCTTCGTGGGGGAACGGACTTCTGGCAATCTGGAGAGATTGCAGGCCACGCCTCTGCGGGCGAGCGAGATCGTGATAGGGTACGCCATCGCCTTCAGCATAATAGGCACGCTGCAGAGCATACTGTTGCTCGTCATAGGCGTCGCTGTATTTAACATAATGATAGTGGGGCATATAGCGCTTGCTTTCCTGGTCATTGCGCTGCTGGCGGTGGTCAGCCTGAGCCTGGGCATATTGCTTTCCAGCCTGGCGAAGAGGGAAGCGCAGGCGATACAGTTCTTCCCACTTATAGTGTTGCCTACGTTCCTGCTGGCGGGGATTTTCTGGCCTGTGGAGGCGATACCTTCGTGGCTGAGGCCGCTGTCCTATGCCATTCCGCCGAGCTATGCTGTGGACGCCACGCGCTCGGTGATGCTGCGGGGTTGGGGGGCAGGTGGCATCTGGGTTGACCTCGTTGCTCTGTTCGGATTTGCAGTGGCGTTCCTGAGCCTGGCGGTGTGGTCATTGCAAAGGGGGAGAGGCTGAAAGCGCAGATTGCAGAGTGAGAAGTATAGGGTGTAAAATGCGAATTGTAGGGGCTTGTGAAAAGTATCTGTAGACATCTTCTGGTACAATAGTGAGGTGAGGTGGTTGCTATGAAAGTGCTAAGCTATCGAGTCCTGCTTCGCAAGGAGCCTGAGGGAGGCTATACGGTGATAGTCCCCTCTCTTCCAGGATGTGTTACCTACGGGGACACCATAGAAGAAGCCATAAAGATGGCAAAAGAAGCCATAGGCTTATATATAGATAGCTTGAAAGAGCATGGCGAGGAGATACCATCAGAGGAAGGGACTTTGGAATATACTCTGACGGTGAAGGCTCATGCTTAAGCTCTCTCCTCTTACGCCTCAGAAAGTCATCAGGATACTCGAGAAAAGGGGATTCGTTTTAGGCAGGGTTTCAGGAAGCCATCATATCTATTACCACCCCGAGACAAAAGAAGAGCGGTTATTCCTGTTCATAAGAAAGACTTACCCAAGGGCACTCTGCTTGAGATCCTAAAACAGGCAGGTATAAGCAAGTCGGAATTGAAGAAATTATAAAGAACCCAAGCCGATTTGGGTGGAGGGATTGTGGCAGGGGAGAAGATAATCAGAAGCCCTGATATTGAGAGGAAGAGCAGGGTTCCTCCGGGGCAAAGGGCTACGGAGAAATTCCCGGTGCTTCAACACGGGGGAGTGCCCAAGATAGATGCGTCCAAATGGACGTTCAGAATTTGGGGCTTGGTGGAGCAGGAGCGCAAGCTCAGCTATGAGGAATTCACGGCGCTGCCTAGGGTGACGGTGCTCTCGGACGTCCACTGCGTCACCGGATGGTCCAAGCTGGATAACACCTGGGAAGGGGTGAGCACTCAGGTAATAAAGGAACTCGTTAAAATACTCCTTGAAGCCAAATTCGTCATAGTGCACGGAGCGGGCGGTTTTACCACTAACCTAGCTCTGGGCGATTTCTTAGAGACCGACGTCCTGTTCGCCGTCAAGCATAATGGCGAGCCACTGACGCCGGAGCATGGCTATCCGCTGAGGCTGGTGGTGCCCCGGCTTTATTTCTGGAAGAGCGCCAAGTGGGTAGAGGGCGTCGAGTTCATAGCTAAGGACAGGCGGGGGTTCTGGGAGTCCCGCGGCTATCACAATCGCGGCGACCCCTGGAAAGAGGAGAGGTACGGCTGAGGCAAATCCTAAATTCTAAGCACTGAGTCCTAAACAAATTCAAAATGCAAATTGAAAAATAACGAAGAATCTTGAGGCGCCTAATCCCCCTTACCCCCCCTGAACGAATCAGGGACAAGTTTAGAAAAGGGGGGATTAAAGTTGAGAAATACGAAGTAAAAAGTGAGAAGCGAGTATCAAAAATTGAAGTTGTAAGACCGTCCGCCTCTGGTGGACTGTGCCTGGGAGACAGCAAATGAAGATAGGTGTATGTGGGATTGCCTGTGAGAAGTGCCCCCAGATGGTAAAGGGGAAGTGCCCCAATGGTGAGAAGGGGTGTGCCCCGAAAGAGAACAAGTTTTGCGCTATAGCTACCTGTGCCTTCAAGAAGGGTGTACGGTTATGCTTCGAATGCACCGAGTTCCCCTGCGAGACGACCAAGAAGGGGCCCATCAGTTACGATTACTGCAAGTTCATAGCAGGCGAAGGGTTTTGAGGAGAAAGAGGACTGATACGTCATCGCCGGGCAAGAGGTAATGACACAATAGGGGGCGTCCGCCTCTGGCGGACGCCCCCTATTTTTTTGACATCTCCCTGGCAGACTATGTTATCATGGGATAAGTGAAAGCGACGTCGGCCAGCGGAGGCTTGATTTAATGGAAGATTTATTAAAGCAGGCTAAAAAGGTGGCTGAGGAGGCGGAGGTCTTTGCGGTCTCGCGCAGCGAGACCGACGCTGTCTTTGAAGCCAACCGTTTGAAGCAAGTGGTGACCCGCGAGACATCGGGCAGGGCGCTGCGCCTGATTAAGGGGGGCAGGATAGGCTTCTCCGCCAGCAACAAGGTGGATGGCACTAAGGAACTGGTGGCTATGGCGCTGGAAATGGCCCCCTTTGGCGCTGAGGCCAAGTTCCAGTTACCCTCGCTTGAGCGCTATTCCAAGATGGATGTCTATGACCCCAAAGTGGAGAAAGTCACCGAGGAGCAGATGGTCGAGTTGGGGCAGTCGCTCATCGATAAGGCAAGAGCGCATACACCTGAGCTGGTCTGCCAGGGCGGCGTGTCCAAGAACACTATCTCCGTGGAGATTCTGAACTCCAGAGGTGGGAAGGCAATCTACAAAAAGAGCGTGTTCAGTCTCAGCGTCGAGGGCGTCCTTATCAGGGGCACGGACATGCTCTTTGTCGGGGACAGCGAAAGCTCATGTCATCCCATCTCCGACCATAAAACGGTGTCTTATAACACATTAGAGCAACTGGAGCGAGCCAAAGAGACCGCTCCTTCGGTTGAGGGGAAGCTGCCGGTGATTTTTACTCCGCTGGGTGTCGCCAGCACGCTGCTCATGCCTCTAGCGATGGCGGTCAACGGCAAGACCGTCTTGCAGGGCGCTTCGCCGCTGGGCCATAGAAAGGGTGAGCAGGTCTTCGATAAAAGGCTCTCTATACGGGATGACCCCATGATAGAGTATCGTCCCGGGAGCAGGTTCTGCGATGATGAGGGAGTGCCCAGCCAGCGCACCCCGCTTATCGCCAAGGGGGTGGTCGCGAATTTTCTCTATGACCTGCAGACCGCTGCCCTGGCGGGCACAAAGAGCACGGGCAGCGCTTCAAGGAGCCTGGCCAGCCTGCCTAGTCCATCGCTGAGCGCCATTGTCATTGAGGAAGGAGACGCCAGCTTTGAAGACATGCTCGCCGATATCAAGGACGGGCTGGTGGTTGAGGAACTCATGGGGGCTTCCATGGGCAATGTGCTGGGCGGGGATTTCAGCGGCAATGTGCTGCTGGGCTACAGGGTGCAGAATGGGAAGCTGGTGGGGCGGGTGAAGGACACCATGGTCACGGGCAATATCTACGAGGCCTTGAAAGAGGTCAAGGCTGTAGGAAACAAAGCGAGATGGGTGGGTGGGGTAGTGCTAACCCCGCATATCTGTTGTCCCAGCCTGGCAGTATCTACAAAAGGGTAGCCTGGAGCACCCGCTCCAGGCTCGATTGGAGCAGGTGCTCCAATCCACCCGCAAATCTAAAGTCAGGGGAGATTATGTCGTCACCTTTGGAAGACTATTTGAAAGACCTGCGCGATACAGAGAAGCCTCTGGTTATCTCGAAGCTGGTCAATTTGTCAGACCTCTCGAGAGAGGAGATACAAACATTCGGGAATGTGTGGGCTGCAATCGATGTGGCGCGGCGCAGGCAGATTATAGATTTGCTGATGGAGTTGGCTGAGGATAATTTCGAGCTGGACTACAATGAAATATTCCGTCTCTGTCTTGCTGATACCGATAGTGAGGTGAGGGAGAAGGCCATTGAGGGGCTATCGGAATGTGAAGAACGCTCTTTGCTCGACCCCCTGATAGGCTTGCTCCTGGGCGACCTGGATGGTTCGGTTCGCGCTGCTGCTGCTGCTGCTCTAGGTACATTCGCTATGCTTGCCGAATTCGGGGAGCTGCCAGTGAAGGACGCAGATAAAGTGCAAAAGGCCTTGCTCACTGCCTTCAATAATAAAAAGGAACAGATAGATGTGCGCTGCAGGGCGCTGGAAGCGATAAGCATGATGAGCAAGCCCCAGGTTGAGGATATGATCCGGCAGGCGTACCAGAGCGACAACCTGGAATTCCGCGCCAGCGCTTTGTGTGCCATGGGGCGGACTTGCAATTCCGACTGGCTATCCATACTTTTGCAGGAACTCAGCAGCCCTCATCCTCAACTGAGGTTCGAAGCAGCCAGGGCTTGTGCGGAGCTTGAGGCCGAGGCGGCTGTTCCCAAGCTCGTTGAGCTCACCCGTGATAGCGATGCTCAGGTTCAAATCTCTGCTGTTGAGGCACTGGGACGGATTGGGGGAAGCGAAGCAAAGCAGGCTCTACAAGAGTGCCTGGACAGCGCAGATGATGCAATCAGCGAGGCAGCGGAGGGTGCATTGGACGAGATGAAGTTCTGGGAGGACCCCTTCGCCATTCAGTCCTAGGTATTTTCCAGCACCAGCGCCACAGCACCCAGGAGCCCTGGATTGTCGCCCAGGGCGGGAGCAGTAATACGCACTGAGATATCGCGCATCACCCTCTTGGCGACGACACGGCGTACCGGTTCGAAGATAAGGTCGCCAGATTTTGAGACGCCACCCCCGATGATGATAAGCTCGGGGTTGAATATATGAACCAGGTTGACTATTCCCACTCCCAGGTTGGTGCCTGCCATATCCATGACAGCCTTAGCCACAGTATCTCCTGCCCTTGCCGCCTTCTCCACTATCTCAGCGGTTATTTTGCTATAGTCTCCGGCTACAAGCTCTGTGATGGCACTTTTTTCGCCGCGAGAGAGGCTTTCCACAGCGAAGCGTGCGATAGCTGTCCCGGAGGCTAGCATCTCCAGGCAGCCTATGTTGCCGCAGTTGCACCTCGGCCCGTTGAGGTCAATAGTCATGTGCCCTACCTCTGCGGCGAAGCCGCTGGTGCCCAACAGCAGCTTGCCCCCTGTGATTACGCCTCCGCCGATCCCGGTGCTGACAGTGATGTAGACGAGGTCGTGGCAGCCTTTGCCGGCGCCGAATTTGTACTCACCCAGCGCAGCGAGGGTGGCGTCGTTGCCTACACAGACCGGAAGCTGGAGTTCTTGCTCAAAGATAGCTTTTATGGGGGTGTGATACCAGGCTAGAAGGTTAGGCGATGTGAGCAATACCCCTGTATCCTGGGTGACCAGCCCGGCAATAGCTACCCCCATGCCCCTCACTGTGGAGCGGTTGATGCCCGAGAGCGAATCGGATATAGCATCCTTGATCCGCTCGATTGTCTGTTCAGGGTCATCCGGTTTGACGGGGGCTGCATGGCGTTTCAGGAGTTCGCCCTTGTCATTCGCTAGAGCGAGGCGGAAGTTTGTGCCCCCGAGGTCGAGGGCTAAGATGAGATGTTTCCCCTGGCTCAAGATACGCTCCTAGACTCCGTTTGTGATAGTATAACATCGTAGTTGCTGGCTGTCTAATCTGGGTGTCTAATAAAGAACTGGGGACACCCCCATACTTCACAGGGGAAAGATGTCTCTGTAAGCCCCCCTACGGTTACTTTGTGCCTCATCTGCCTAAGGCGGAGGCAGCTACATTTTGCCGGGGCGACCCAACGGGTCGCCCCTACTACGGCATCCAAATAGCTGTACGCTTATTGAAGCTGACCGCCCTCAGTTTAACTTGACTTAATGTACACTCGAATGCTATACTCTGAACTGGCCCTTGAAGCTTTGCTAGTTCAGGTATGACCGAGAAAGGAGCACCACATAATGTCAGGATTCGGCTTCACCCCGGAACAGGAGACCCTAAGAGAGGAAGTCAGAAGGTTTGCTCAAAAGGAGCTTGCTCCCGGTGCATTGGCGCGCTCTAAAATGGAGCCGGAGGAACTTCATAAAAATTTGCACCATATCGACAAGCAGATAGTAAAGCTGGGATGGAATCATCTCAACATACCGGAGAAATACGGCGGACAACATATCGATCACGTTTCTCTGGGCATTATTGTAGAGGAGGTAGCCAAAGTAGACCCTACTGTAGAGCCTGTAGGTTCCATACAGGCGACCAGCGCCCTGCTCACGCAACTTCCCGAGGATATTCAGGATGAGTGGTTCCCGCCCCTGATCAGCCGCGAGAAGAGGCACTCCTTCGGTTTCACAGAGTCTGCCGCCGGCTCTGATGCTGCTGGCATTGTAACCAGGGCCGAACGGAAGGGAGACTATTACATTGTCAACGGCGAGAAGACACCGCTCCCCGGCGCTACCGTAGCCAACGTGGTCACGATATCTGTCAAGACCGACCCCAAGGCTGGATTCCGGGGTGTAAGCTTGCTCTGGGTACCCACTGACCTCCCTGGGGTAACAATTAGGCCTCTCCCCTGGATGGGAAATGCAGGATTATTCCCCAGTTTCGTGACATTCGACGATGTAAAAGTGCCTGTGAGAAACCGCATAGGCGAGGAGGGCCTGGGTTTCTACCTGCTGATGGGTACCCTGGACTGGCTGCGCATCATCGTTGCCCTAGAGTGCCTGGCCCGTGCCCAGGCTTCACTTCATGATGCTATGGAATGGTCTAAGCAGCGCAGGACATTCGGCAAACTCATAGCCTCCTATCAGGGTGTGTCCTTTCCCATAGCCGAGCACTATACCATGGTCGAGGCGGCACGAATGCTCTGCTACCGGACCCTGTGGCTCAAGGATCAGGGCCAGATGCACACCATGGAATCAGCAATGGCCAAGTGGTTCAGCGTTGAGGTCTCGGTGCAGTGTATCAAGGACATGCTGGTTCTAATTGGACATCCGGGCTATAGCACGGAACATCCCATTTCGATGCGGCTGAGGGATGTCCTGGGCTATCAGCTTGGAGATGGCCCCCCACAGATTCAGAAGATGATTATTGCCAGACTCCTGCTGGGCAAGTCAATCGCGGGATAACCAATTTCGGTCGACCAATTGTAGGGGCGTCCTTACCCGACGGGGAGGTCGCCCCATTATCAAATAGGGCAGACAAAACGGTGTGCCCCAACTATAATTTACCCCACAAATTA
>Ga0315281_10011238_pt1 | contig 12272 bp, 14 predicted proteins | sample YL17G07_0_MG_FD_204540 | JGI IMG/M metagenome (GOLD analysis project Ga0315281, IMG submission 204540) | Sediment microbial communities from Yellowstone Lake, YNP, Wyoming, USA - YL17G07_0 | ecosystem: Environmental > Aquatic > Freshwater > Lake > Sediment | place: USA: Wyoming | collected... | reverse complement strand
GCATCAAATACAATATGCCCAATTCCTGCAACACCTGCCACAAAGACAAATCTGCCGAGTGGGCAGTGTCAGTGATGAAGGGATGGAAAAAATGAAAACTGAAAGGAGGACAACGATGCGCAAGATCTTGTTAACAAAGTTTGTGATTTCAATTCTTCTCTCTGTATTCAGCCTTGCCTACGCAGCGGAATATAAGAACCCGGAGCTTCTTGTGGATGTGGAGACCCTGAAGAAGATTAAAGACAGGCCTGATGTGGTGATCCTTGATACGAGGGACAAGGCACTATATGACAAGGGTCACATTCCGCGTGCCATCAACCTTGGCGCCCCTGCTTCAAAGGTTTTAAGGGATCAGGCGTTTCGTGTGAAGAAGGTCGCGGCACTGGAGAAGATACTGGGTAATGCAGGGATTGACAATAACAAGCACATGGTCATTTACGGGTCTTCAACTATAAAAGAGTTCCCTCCCCAGCCTGCTGAATATGGAACTGCTGTACCGTTTTTTATACTGGAATATCTCGGCCATAAGAAGGTGAGCGTTCTTAACGGAGGTATCGAGGCATGGACTAAGGCTGGCAATCCAATTGAGACAAATGAAAACAAGCTGCCTCAAACAACCTACAAGGCCGATGTCCAGAAACAGACGCTTGTAACAACGACTGAGATGATTGAACTTGTAAAGAAAAAATATCCCAAAACAGTGCATATAGATGTGAGGATTCCCGAAATTTATCATGGAGAGATTATTAATGGCTTCAGGGGAGGCCATATTCCCGGCGCGATTAACATAGAGAGAACGCAAAACTATGACCGTGATACAGGGGGATTCCTTCGAGCGGACCAGCTCGCAGAGTTATACAAAGGCATTCCAAAAAATAAGCGAATCGTTGTTTCCTGCTACAGCGGCACAGGGGCTGCCCATTCCTATATTGCTTTGAGGCTTCTCGGATATGATGTGGCTGTCTATGACGATTCATGGCTTGTCTGGGGGAATAATGCAAATCTCCCGGCAGAGGAAGAGGTTCCTTTAGATTTCTTCGCCCTTATCCAGAGAGTGCAGGGACTGGAGAAGCAGGTAAAGGAACTAAGGGAACAGATGAAAAAGTAGTCTGTTCTATTAGAAGATCGTCTGGCGGCCCTGATCCCGCCGCCGCGCCGGCATCAGCACCGCTACTACGGGGTGCTGGCGCCCAACGCGCGGGCATGGACATGTTCGTCGCCGCGCTTGGCCTTGTGGGCGCGACGGCGGGCGCCGGGTCAGGAAACACAGCTCGCTCAACGCCTATTCCGTGTTGGACCGGATGGTCAACACAAGCGTATCGCCACGCTCCTGCGTCGTGAGTCGACCGGCGCGGACCAGGGTCGCAAGCGCCCGGTACAGAGCTTCGTGCGTCATCCCGAGTTCGGCAGCCCAGGCTTTCTTTGTCTGGTGCAGTTCGAGATGGCCATTGTTGCCCTCGGTTTCGATGTAGTGCTCGATCCGTTCCGTCGCGCTGCGCAGGCTGAGCCTCTCGCACTGCCCACACAGCTTGCGCACCTTGCGCGCCAGGCGCGCCATCCAGAAGGTGCGGAAATTTTTGTCGTCATGCAGCGCCTCGCGAAATTGCTCGATCGGGAATCCGACCAGCCGGCAGTCCCTGGTGGCCACCATATCGCAGTGATAGCGCGGATTTTCTAGGGTCGCCTCGGCCACGAATCCGGCAGTCGCTCGCTGCAGGACAATTTCTGCTCCGTTGCGCGCACTCCGCTGGAGGCGAATCTCGCCTTCAAGTACGAACAGCATGAATTTTGACTTTGCGCCGATGTGATACAAGGTATCGGCGGCGGCAGCGCGAACATCCGTCGCATGATCCCTCAGCTCTTGCGGAATCGAGGCGAGTTCTGGGTGCGCGCGTATCAGCGTCGCCCAGTCTTTACCATTCAGATTCGAAGCCATCCGCGCCGAGCCCCCTGGTGCACCAGAATGCCGACCAGGACAGCTATGCCGACGTTCCAGATGGCAAAGGCTGCCGTCGCCAACACCACGAAGCGGTCGGTTTTCTCAGCCCCGGTGTCCCGGCTTCCCAGGGCGAGCTGCAAGCCAGCCATGAACAGGATCACGCCGAGGACGTTCTGAGGAAACATTTTAAAGATCGTGCCGATCGACAACGAGAGAAACAAACCGGCGCAAAGAAGAATGCTCCCAAGAATGATCGAAGAACCGCCCGTGCGGGCGCCGAACTGGACATGACCTGCCATGCCTCCCGCACCATGGCACATCGGAATCCCCCCGACCAGACTCGAACCCAGGTTCATCAATCCGGTGGAAAAGGCAACCGAACGCGCGCTGACGGGCCGATCGGGAAACAGCCGGTTGTTTTCTTCGGTGATCGACAGGTACGCGTTGCCGAAGGTCAAGGGAAGCTGCGGCAGCGCCAGCAGGATGAACCCCGTCCAAAGATCACCCATGGACAGGGCTCCCCAGGCAAGGTTGGGAATTCTGAATTCAGGTTTAAGCGCGCCCAGTTCGCGCATCAGGTCCGGCTGATCGACCAGGGCCATTGCGACCCCGATCGCCAGCAGCACCAGCATCGCCGGCACGCGCGGGCGTCCCAGCAACACCAACGTCAGCGCGAGCAACAGCCCACTAACCCAGGGGCTGGCGGACATCATGCGAATTCCTTCAATCATGAAGGAAAACCCCAGCCCCATGACGACTCCCAACAGCGCCGGGCGCGGAACCCAGTTCGCCAGTCGCCCGGCAAGCCCGGTAAGTGCGAGCAGCATCCACATCAGTCCGGTCATCGCGGCGGCGCCGACCACCGCGGCGGGGCCCAAACCCGCCGCGAGCGCGGTCTGACTGACTGCCGCCGCGCCGATGGCCTTCATCGGTTGCACCGGAAAAGGCGTGCGGTAGATCGACCCGACCGCAATCAGGGCCACGCCAAAAGCCACGAGCAGACCATTGGCGTCCATTTTCAGAATCGAGACATAGGCAGCGACGAAAGGAATCAGGGTTCCCAGATCACCGAAGGCACCAGCCCACTCGGGTAGATCAAATCTGTTTTTTGGATGCACGGTCTTAATTTTCATAGGACCAGAATCATATAGGATTCCGGGGGACGCGCGTAGCACCCGGACAGCAGGGCCGACCCGAGGGGGTTATTTGCAGTTATTGTGCAGTTTCCATTTTTCTGCGTGCCCCATGGCGATGGCATAGTCCGGAACCTTGCACCGCTCTTCAACAGGTTGATTGTCTTTCTGCACTGCTTGGGGCGTCAGGTCGGCTTGAGTGGCGTTGCTGCCGGGACTTGAGGCGACTACCCAATGTGCTGCGCCCCAAATAAGAGTCAAGAACGCCAACACGACGACTACTTGTCCCGCGCCGATGGTCAGAATTCCATGCTTTTCGCCCACTTCGCAGGCATTCCCAGGGCAAAGCTGCGCCTTTTCCTTGTTGAACAGATTATAGACGTGGCAACCAATGCAAATGCCAAAAGTGGTCTCGAAGAACAGCAGAACTAGGCAAAGCGAACAGACCAGCAGATTGACCGGTCCGATGACTTGCTTGATCACGACCAAATAAAATACGGTGATGGCCAGAACCAAGCCAATACTCCAGGCAAACCTTTTTTGAGGCGCTCCGACGTACTCGGGTTTTTGCTTGCGGACGAAAAAGCGCCCGATAATCAAGCTCGGCGCGTACTTGGGATTGATGAAAATCCGGATGAAGAAGTCGACCAGGAATGCCATGACAAACACTTTGGTCGGGCGGAAATCTCCCATCAGCCACGCATTCAAGAATGAAACAAGAGCCAGGAAGAACAGGATACCTGCGCCTGCGCGCGCCTCTCTTTCGTTGAGCACGCGAACGCTGTACTCGGGCAACTGCTCGCCAAACTGCAGCAAACCGTCCATGTTTAATCCCAATCGGTTGAATCGAATTCGAGCATTGTCATGCCTAACCGTTCCCTATTCATATGATTGGGATCATATCGGCAGAATAATCACCCGGCGTCCATCTTCAGCGAAGAGATGCAGGCGGCCACGGGAGGAATTGGCGCTCGCGGCGCACACACCGGCCTGGCCCGATCGGGCAGATCGATCCGAACGGGGTAGGGGATTTGCGGCCGATATGATCAAAATCATAAGACGTTCCAGAGTGCTCGGATACCATGCGTTAGACAGGTAGGCAGAACAAGGCGAGTAAAGCTGGTCGCAGATGCGGGCTCTCGTAATCTCCTTCGCTTCTCGAATCGGTTCCGCATCCGTACACGGTACTGTCCAACATGAGAGACGATCCGATGGAGATTGCCCGCTCGGGAACCCCCAGGCGCACGTCGCATGCCACGCGCCTTGCCGGACACAGTGAATCCGCTTCGAGACTGCCGCGGTGCGCCATCGTCGCCGAAACGCTGAGCCGCGCTTTCGGCGAGCGTGTTGCGGTCGACGCGGTCAGCTTCGAAGTTGCTGCGGGAGAAATCTTCGGCTTCCTCGGACCCAACGGTGCCGGCAAGAGCACCACCGCCAGGATGCTAACCGGCTTTATCACGCCGACATCCGGCCGCGCGCTGATTTCGGGCATCGACATGGCGGTACGCCCCTCGGCGGCCCGCCGGCATATCGGCGTGGTGCCCGAGGAGGCAAACGTCTATGCCGATCTCTCGGTGTGGGCCAACGTGATGCTGATGGCCGAGCTGCATGCCGTGCCGAAGGCCGCGCGCATTGAGCGCGCGACGCGCCTGCTAGAGCGCTTCGACCTGGCCGGGCGCGCCGAAGAGAAAGGCGCGCAGCTCTCCAAGGGCCTGCGCCAGCGGCTGATGCTATGCATGGCGCTGGTGAGCGATCCGCAGATCCTGTTCCTCGACGAGCCTACCTCCGGCCTCGACGTCGCCAGCGCGCACCTGATCCGCGACATCGTCGGCGAGCAGAATCGCGGGCGCGGCATGACCGTGTTCCTGAGCACGCACAACATGGACGAGGCGGATCAGCTTTGCCATCGGGTGGCGATCATCGACAAGGGCCGTCTCGCCGCCATCGACGCGCCAGACGCGCTGCGCCGCAGAGTGGAATCCAGGCGCTCGGTCGAAGTGCGTTTCGCGCAGTTCGCCGGCCGGCCGGACGAACTCGCGCCCGAACTCGCGCATGCCGAAGTGACGCTTTTGCCCAACGGCTTTCGCGCCTATACGTCTCAGCCCGGCGCCCTGGCGCAGGCGATCGCCGTGCGCGCCGCGGCCCTGGGGCTGCGCATCGAAAGCCTCGCCACGCTCGCGCCCACGCTGGAGGATGTATTCCTCTCCATCACCAGCCATGCCGCTGCGAAGAACGGTGGCGGAAGAGCGGCATGAGCGAGTTCCTGTGGCAGGCGCGCGCCGCTCTGGTGGTGGCGAAGAAGAACGCGATGGTCTACTACCTCAAACCCCCGGTGTTCACCTTCGGGATCATCTTCCCGTTGTTTTTCTACCTGGCCTTCGCCGCCGGCCACGCGGCGCCGCCCGAGACGATGGCGCCGGGCATCGTCGCGATGGCGCTGTTCTTCACCGCCTCCGCGGTCGGCCCGCTGGTGACGCCCTGGGAGCGGCAGGCAAAGACTTACGAGCGTCTGATCACATCGCCCGCTTCGCTGATCGCGATTTTGTCGGGCGATGTGCTCGCCGGAACGGTGTTCGGCGCGGTGCTGGCGCTGCTGCCGCTCGCCATAGCAACGCTCGCCACCGCGGCATCGGTCGTCGCGCTCCTGCCGCTGGCGCTGGGCATCGTCCTCGGATCGCTGTCGTTCGCGGCGCTGGGCGTCCTGCTGGCGGCGCCGGCGACCCAAGGCCCGTCGCAGGTGATGATGCTGTCGAACCTGGTGCGTCTGCCGCTCATCTTTGTGAGCGGCGTATTCATCCCGCTGTCGCAGATGCCCGCCTGGGGGCGCTGGCTCGCACCGTTCTCGCCGCTGTCCTATTGCGCCGACCTCATCCGTGCGGGCTTCGGCGAAGAGCATTACTGGTCCGCACCCACCGACGCGCTTGCGCTGTGTGCGTTCATCACGGGTTTCATGCTGCTCGCGGCTCGCTGGCACCGCAGGACGCGCGATCGCGTCGTTTGAAAAGCTCATGTCATGAACCCGCAAGGCCCAAAGCCGGGCAAACAGAAACCAGATAGACTCGTCAGGGTTGCAGTTTTCTCGCCACCATTCCGATGAGGGCGGAGCGTCCGTGATGGCCGGATCCTTCGGCGATGTCGTCCTCGTATTCCACCAGCTCCTCTATCGTCCAATCCGGAAACCCTGCGCGCAAAATCTCCGGTGTGTACAGGTTCTCCACGAACGGCGGCCCGCCGGTTCTGTACTCCAGCTGCCGCGGCGTATAGCCGTGGAGCAGGATACGTCCGCCGGAGCGGGCAGCGCGCTTCATGGCGGCGAACTGGCGCAGGCGCTCGTCGGGGCCGGCAAACTGAATGAATATGCCGACGACCCAGTCGAATGCATTCTCGAATGCAGCAGGCGGCCAATCCGGAGCCAGCAGATCGGCCACTACGAAATTCACTGCCACGCCCCGTCCGGCCGCGAGCTTGCGCGCCTTGGCCACGGCGACAGGGGAAATTTCCACGGCTGTCACCTTAAGGCCTTGCTCGGCCAGCCACACCGAATTTCGGCCTTCGCCGTCGGCCACGGAAAGGGCGGTGTGCCCATTCTGGAAAAGGTGGACGCGCCGCGCCAGGAAATGGTTGGGCTCGATGCCGAAAAGATAATCGTCACCGGCGTCGCGATAACGGGCGTTCCAGCGGGTTTCGTGGTCCATCGTGTCTCCTCGGAACTGAAATTACTTCGGATGGTGCATTCCATAATTGATAATATGCGCAACTGATTATATAGTCGCGTCGGAAGCAAGTGGAGATGAAGTGGACAAACTCAATCACGCCTTCGATGCCGTAGCGTCATATTTCAGCGTGCTTTCCGAACCTATGCGGCTGCGGATCATGCATGCCATATGCGAGGAGGAAAAGACCGTGTCGCAAATCGTCGAAGAACTCGGCGCCACGCAGACGAATATCTCGCGCCACCTGAATCTGATGCACAGGAGCGGGATAGTCGCGCGGCGCAAGGAAGGCAATCAGGTCCACTATCGCGCGGCGGACGCGGAGATGGTGGAACTCTGCCGCAGCGTATGCAGCCACATCGCCGCGAAACTCGACCAGAAAAAGCCACTGCGTGGTGATTTGCTCCGCCTGATGCCGCGGCAGAAGCGCAAGAAGCGCTCCCCGTGAGGGCAGGGGCGATGCAAAGGAAAAGGGTCTGAAGACGTCGCCGCCATCAGCCTTTTGTCAGGTTGCAGTTTCCCCGCTCGGTTCGGCTTACTTCCGCTTCAGGTAGAACTCGAAAACCTTGTTCTTCTCGGCACTTTCGAGCAATTCATTGCCGGTCTGTTTGGCGAAGGCGTCGAAATTCTTGACTGAACCGGAATCTGTCAACAGTACGCGCAAGACCTGGCCGGAGACCATGGCCGTCAGCGCTTTCTTCGAGCGCAAGAAGGGCAATGGGCAAATCAGACCGCGGACATCCAGTTCTTTGTCGAAGTTCATGTTCTTGCTCCTCTTGAATCTGGATTGAAAATCATCGGAAGACGACATGGGGACGGCATGAAGCCACCGACCCGGGAAGCGTGAGCGTCATGTCGTCGATACGGTAGTCCATCAGCTAGAGCAACGTAAATTTCTCGGTCGATTCGTTATAGCGCACCAGCGCATACCAGAACAGCAGAACCGCGGCGCTGGCGAACAGGGCCCAACCCCAGCCATCGAACATCACCGGAAAGTAGGCCTGATAGCCAAGCCGTGTCTCCTCGATCTCTTCCAGGGTCATTTCCTTGACGATCAGGCCGGATTGCCTGAGCAGCGCGCTGGCGACGGAACCCGACCAGGCGAAGAAAAACACCGCGACCCAGAGCTTGATGTGTCCCTCGGCCATGCGCCAGAGCGAACCCGAGGCACAGCCTCCGGCGAAGACCATGCCGATGCCGAACACCACTCCACCCAGCAGCGAGCCGACCCAAAACGTGGCCGGAATGGCGATATAGGGATCGATCACCTTGTTCTGAAACAGCAGCGACGCAATCGGTATCCCGATCGCCAGACCGAGGATGATCGCTTTGGTCATCTCGCCTTCGGCCGTCATGAACGGTTCGCGAAATGCCCGCGCGAAGCAAAGACGCGATCGATGCATGACGAAACCCATGGCGAAGCCCGCCGCGATGATGATTCCCCGGACAGCCAGTTTTTCGTTTCCCGAGTAATACCATCCCGCCGCCCAGGCGATTGTTCCCATCACCACGCCCAAACCGAGCAAGGGATAGATGGATACGAGGCTTGCCGGCAGGTTCAGCGTCGGCGGCGCCTGCATGCCCCACTCGATGTGTTCCAGGGTCCATAACAGCAATTTCAAACCGATGGCGGCGCCAAGCAGCAGCCCTACCCACATCGCCCAACCAGCGGGCGACGAATGCAGGGCCGGCGTGAAAAAACCGCCCGTGGTGCAGCCGCCGGCGAGCGTGGCGCCCAGGCCCATGAAGCAGCCGCCGAGCGCGGCCCAGATATACTCGAGTCTGGGCGGCCGGCTGACCCGGAACTGGCGCGACAGCAACGCGGCGCAGAAGGCGCCCAGCAGCAGCGTGATGTTCATCAGCGACATGCGGTGCAGCAGCGGCCCCTCCAGCGTTTGCGGCAGGCCCAGCGCCGGCCCCAGACCGATCGCACTGTTGAACCAGTCGCCCCACAGCTTGAGGCCGCCGAACACGCCCCAGAACAGACCGCTGATCATCAGGCCCACGATCACCATCACCAGCAGGACGCTGCCCAGGTAGGGAGACCATCCTTCGACGAAGATAGTTTCGTAGTCCGCCTTGAAACCGGCCAGCCATGACGGGCCGCTCGCTGTGCTCGTTTCCGCTTCATACCCGATTGCCGTAGTCATTTCGATGGTTCCATGTCGGCGTCAGGCTAGAGGCAGCTCGCCGGGGAGTCGCCATCCTTGGCGCCCTTGAGCATGAAGGCTTTGACGTCGTTCAATAGCTGCTGTTCAGGCACGTCGGCATATTTTTCGGCGGCCTTGTTGGTCGCCTTGATATTGACGCGATACGCACTGCTCACGTACATTTTCAGCGGTTCCTTGGCTTTGGCGTGCTTGTCGGCATTCAGATAGGTCGTCCAGTCCGCCATGGTCCTGGCGTTGGGCGCGATCGGGCCGCCCGCCTTCGCCGTGTGGCAGTCGGTGCACACCTTCTGGTAGTACACGCGGCCGCGCTTCCAGTCGCCGTCGGCGGCATTGGCTGCGCTCGCGGCCAGGCCGCAGCCGAGCAGGCACAGCGACAGCACGTTGATAGGGGATAGTTTCTTGGTCATGGCATGGCTCCTTGTACTGGGATCGTTTCTGTTCTATGTCTTGCTGGGTGACGTTGCGATGGTTTCGTCCTGGTCTTCCCAGCCGGTGATCATCGCCTTGATGTGCGCGAGCGGCGTATGGCCGGTGGTGGAGAGGTAGAGGTGGCCGATCAGGAAGGCGAGCATCATGAACGCCGCCGCGGTATGCACCAGCGCGATCGAGCCGAGTTGCAGGCCGGCTAAAGCGGCGATCTTCGATGCGGCGAGATCGTTGTAGTAAAGGTAGAGCAGGCCGCTCACCCAGATCAGCGGGTTGATGAACAACTTGACCAGCAGATAGGCCAGGCGCTGCAAGGGGTTGTGCTTGCTCAACTGGGTGGCGCGGAAAGGATGCGGCGCGCCGGTGAAAATTCCTACCGAGTAATAATTCATTACGGCGACGATATTCCTGGTCGTCGGGATGTACTGCTTCCATTCGCCGGTGGTGAAGTGCCAGAAGATCGCGAACAACCACAGGCCGATCAGCGTCCACGCCGCCGTGGTGTGCAGGTTCACCGCCCTTTCCCAGCCAAACAGGGCGTAGCTGGCGTGGATCTCGAAGCCGGTCGCGAGCATAAACATGATGAGCGCGGCCTGGGCCCAGTGCCAGAAACGCTCGAAGCGCTTGAAGATATACATGCGTGCCATGATAGATTCCCTTCTACTTATTGCGCTTGGATACGATGACGCGCACTAGGCCGTGGACTAGCGCGCCGAGCAGCGTCAGTGCCGCGACTGCCCAGCCGGCGGTGTCCAGCCAGCCGGCGTGATCGCTCGCGCGGCCGGGAATGTAGATGCCGGGCACCTTCTCCAGGCGGCCACCGGATGCGTGGCAGTCGTGGCAACGCAGCGCGTCCTTGGCCGGCGCCACCATGTGGGTGATGGGCCAGGTGCTCTCAGTGGTGAGGAAATCGACCTTGCCCGAGAACGGCGCGCCGACCGAGGCCATGCCGGTGGCGATCGCTTTCTCCCAATTGAAGTTAGTCCAGTAGCCGGTGTCGTCGTTGCCCGCCGTGTGCACCACGGCCAGCCTCTTGTTGACTGGGTCATAGGCCTGTTTGCCGCGCATTATCTTGACCGGCCAGATCAGCGATTTTCCGTCGCCGGCGCTGCCTTCGAAGTGGTTGATCCGGGTGGGTTGGTCGCTTTTCTCGACCTTGTCGCTGAACAAAGTGTATATAACCTTGCCGTTGAACCACTGGTAGTCGGGCACGACGTTCTCGCCCAGGGCGAAACTGCCTTTGGCGGCGGTATAGATCACGCGACCCTTGGCGTCCTTCCTGATCATCGGCTTGCCCTCGGGCCACATCTTGCCGGCGGTAGACCAGTCCCAGGACATTTTGGTGGCGACGCCGCCGCGCGCGTACTTGGGAATATGGCAGGTCTGGCAGGCCACTTTGTCGGTGTGGTCGTTGAGTTTGGCGATCTTCTTGTGCGGCCCCTGGCCGTGGCAGGATTGGCAGGTGGTCGGGTTGGTGGTGCGCTGCTTGCCACGCACATGCGCGTCGCCCTTGTCCTGCGCCGTCGGCGCGTAACGGCTGCCGGGTACCTGGTGACCTTCGGTCATGTGGCAGGTGGCGCAGGCGAAGTTGAGGCCGAGCGCGTCCATGTGCACATCGAGCTCCTTATCGGGCGACGCGAGCGAGCTGTCCATGTCACCGTGCTTGACGCCGTCGCCGCCGCCGCCGTAGAAATGGCAGGCGCCGCAGTTGTCGCGGCTGGTCTTGCCGACCGCCTGTGCGATCTTCTTCAGATCGATCGGTTTGATTATGTTGCCCGAGCCGGGTGGGAACTCCATCGCCTTGGTGACCACGTTTCCGGCGAGACCCGCGGGCTTCTTGTAGTTGCCGGTGCTGTCGTGACACACCAGGCAGTCGACGTTGACTTCCGAAGTGAAGTCGAATTTGTCGTCTTTCCAGCCGTAGCCGACGTGGCAGACATTGCAGGAGGCCTCATTGGTCGTTATTGAGGTACAGAAGTTGTTGATGACATGCTTCTTGCCCAGGAGCTGGCCTTCCGCGTTCCTGTATTCCCACTTCCAGTGTTGCGTCTTATGGATCTGCTTGGAGGCCTCGGTATGACACGTAAGGCAGGCCTTGGTGACTTCGGGCCCGGAATTGAACTCCTGCTGCAGCGCCTTGAATTTGGTGTGGTCGGAGGTGGACTTCAGCAATTTTTCCGATGCCGGATCGGATGCGGCATGCGCCGCAGAGAGGAGGAGCATGGACGCCATCACGGCCGCGATGAATATTCCGGTGCGCATTATCAGCCTTTCCTTTTGTAAAGAATCGGCTTTGAGGGCCGTTGTAATTGGCCACTCAAAGTAGCGTGAATCATTTTAGGCACAATGAATTATCGAGGTATTGCGCAATATCAATATATGCGCATACGCGCATATGTGGCCAGCCGCGGGCGCGCTCGAAAATACAAAAGATAGAGGCAGATGCGGGCGTTATCGCAAAATGTAATTGATCACATCGGGGAATGTAATTGATCAGAGCTTCCTTATCAGATTCGATACCTCATTGAGTGAGAACGGAAATCGGCGCGGTGCTTGACGGCTGGGCCAACGGCCGCGATACTTGCACTCACGGAAAAACGCGTGTTGGCGCTGTATGCCCATCGCGGCGCCACCAGCGTCAAACGCTACGCGCTGCCGCTGTTGCCCGCGTTCAATTTCGTCATCGAAGATGTGCTCGAAGGCGGCGTGAACGGCAGCCTCAACCTGGACGGTCATGGCAAGAGCAACTCGTTCATATTGCTCGGCATGCAAGTGCGCGTGCCGGGCAAGTTTGTGCGCGCCGCGAATCCCGCGCGATAACCATAACCATAAAAACCTGAGGAGACTACAGCATGAAACTCACCATTGCGCCCGGTTTGTCCGCCGTGGC
>Ga0315281_10011236_pt1 | contig 12273 bp, 13 predicted proteins | sample YL17G07_0_MG_FD_204540 | JGI IMG/M metagenome (GOLD analysis project Ga0315281, IMG submission 204540) | Sediment microbial communities from Yellowstone Lake, YNP, Wyoming, USA - YL17G07_0 | ecosystem: Environmental > Aquatic > Freshwater > Lake > Sediment | place: USA: Wyoming | collected... | reverse complement strand
TCGCGCTGGGGGCCGCCCTGAGCGGAACCGCGGGCCAGGCGCCGCCGCCGCGCAGCCGGTCCGCCGCGGTCGCGGTGCACGCTCCCGTCTCGCCTTCGCGATCCGTCGCGATCCAGGCCTCCGCCGCAGCTCCGGTCTCCGCCGGGCATCCGGCGTCCGCCGTGACGGCTGCACCCGCGCCGGCCCGGGCCGCCGAGGGACCCGGACGCCGTACCCGCCGGACCCGGGCCGAGGCCCGCGCCCGCGCCGCCGCCCGGGCTCTCGCCGCCCGTCCCGCGGCGGATCCCGTGCTCCCGGAGGCTGAGCGATGACGCGCCACGCCGACCTCGTCGCCGACGTCGCCGAGGTCCTCCTCTCCGAGGCCGAGATCCAGGGCCGGATCGCGGAGCTCGGCCGCCGCATCAGCGAGGACTACGCCGGCCGGGATCTGACCCTCGTGTCCGTCCTCAAGGGCTCGCTCCCGTTCATGGCCGACCTCATGCGGGCGATCTCCATCCCCGTCCAGATCGACCTCATGGAGGTCTCCTCGTACGGCGGGAGCGCGACCGAGTCGTCCGGCCTCGTGCGGATCCTCAAGGACCTCAGCTCGAACATCGACGGCCGGGACGTCCTCATCGTCGAGGACATCATCGACACCGGGCTCACGCTGAACTACCTCATCCGCTACCTGCGCGGGAAGAACCCGGCCTCGCTCCGGATCTGCACGCTCCTCGACAAGCGCGCCCGCCGGCTCGTCGACATCGCGGTCGACTACGTGGGCTTCACGATCCCCGACCAGTTCGTGATCGGCTACGGCCTCGACTACGGCGAGCTGTACCGCAACCTCCGGTTCGTGGGCGTCCTCCGCCCCGAGGTCTACACGGACCCCGCCTGATGTCGACCCACCGCCGGGCCCTGGGGCGCGGACGGCTCGTCGCCGCCGCGGGCGCGATCGTGGTCCTCGTCGGCTGCGTTCTCCCGTGGTTCCGCGTCGGCGGCGACGGCGGCTTGCCCGCGCTCTCCGGGAACGCGTTTGAAGGGACCGGCATCCTCGTCTTCCTCGCCGCGCTCGCGACGCTCGCCCTCGTCGCCCTCCCCTACGCGGCCGGGGACCATCCCGTCGCGATCGAGCGGTGGTGGGCGTACGCCGCGCTCGCTGTGCTCGCGGTCGCCGGGCTGCTCGTCCGCGTGGCCGGGATCGTGGGCGATGCGGGCGCCATCGAGGCGATCCTGCCCGACCGGGCGCCGGGACTGTGGCTGAGCGCCGCGGGCGTCCTGGGGCTCGCCGTTGCGGCGAGCGACATGTTCGGCAGCCGCGAGCGCTGACGCAGCCTGCGCGGACGAGGGAACGCCCCGGCCCTTCGCAGGGGACAATGCCGTATAGTAGGTACCGGCGACCCGAACGCAGCACGGCGTTGCGCGCCCCGGCGTGGCCGGCCGAGCGAGATCCGCTCGCCGCCCCGGTGCGGCGCACGACGTCGCCGGCGAACCGGTCGAGCCCGGCCGGGACGTCCGCCCCGAAGTCGCCCTCCTGTGCGAGGTTGGCCCGTCGGCGTGGAATACCAGGTTCGGGCGGCACGGATCACGGACGTGGAGCGCATCGTGGCGCTCTGGTCGGCGGCCGCGCCCACCGCGACGTCGACGGCCCGCGAGGCCGCCGACCTGCTTCGCCAGCTGGTCTACCTTCCACAGGCGAGCGTGCTCGTCGCGGAGGCCACCCGGACGATCGCCGGCGTCGCGGTCCTCGCGCTCCGGACGTCGGTCCGCAGCGGCGGCTTCGTCGGGACGGTCGACCTCTTCGTGGTCGATCCCGACCGCGATGTCGAGCAGCTGACCGGCCTCCTCGCCGAGGAGGTGCTCCGGTCGGCACGGAACAAGGGGTGCGCCATCGTGGAGATGGCGGCACCCGCGGAGGGCGCATCGCTCGCCGCATGGGAGCAGCTCGGCTTCACGGCCGCGGGCCCCCGGATCGAATTTCTCCTCCCGGTGCGTCGGGCCCGCACCGGCCGGAGCTGACCGCCGCGTCGGGCGCAGAGGCGCCCCGGCGGGAACGTGCCGCTCCGCACGGCGGGGCGGCCGACGATAACGACTGAGGAGTCAGCGTGGGCAAGAACGTCGCCGTCTTCGTGGACGTGGCGAATGTCTTCTACGCGGCCAAGGCGGCCGGCGTGGACATCGACTATGTCACCCTTCTGAAGGCGGCCACCGCCACCCGGGACCTCGTGCGCGCCTATGCGTACACGGGTCTCGATCCAGAGAACGAGAACCAGCGTAACTTCCATGCCTTCCTCGGGCGGAACGGCTACCGGGTCGTCAGCAAGGACATCCGGAAGTACGGCGACGGGAAGGTGAAGGCGAACCTCGACATCGAGCTCGTCGTCGACATGATGAAGACGGCCCGCAACCTCGACGTCGCGGTCGTCATCTCCGGCGACGGCGACTTCGCGCCCGCGATCCGTGCCGTCCAGGAGATGGGCGTCCGGGTCGAGGTGATCAGCTTCCGCGGCAACACGAGCTCCGACCTCATGGAGGTTGCCGACAAGTTCACCGACATCACGCACATCGCGAAGGTGGAGAAGGGTTCGACCGTCTCCGGCCGCCGCGTCGCGGCGGACGAGGAGGACCTCTCCATGACAGAGGTCCCGGACAAGGAGTCCGAGGGCACCGGCCGGGGTCGCGGGCGGGGCCGGGGTCGCGGGCGGGCCGCCGAGCCGGCCGTCAGTGCGGCATCCGCGCGCCTGCCGCGCGAGGGCGCCCCGCGCGCGGTGCGCGCCCCCCGCGCCGTGCGCGCCCCGCGGCGCACACCCGCCCCGCTCGCCGAGGCCGGCGAGCCGGCCGAGCAGGAAGCGTCGGCGACGGTCGCCGGCCCCCTGGTGGTGCTGCCGGGCGAGCGGCTGTCGAAGGCGCGCGGTGTCGCCGCGCTCGTAGCAGCGCAGGCACCTGCCGACGAGGAGCCGGAGCCGTCCGGGGAGCCCGGGGAGATCGCGCCGGGCGAGGAGGCAGAGGCCGCCGGGCCGATCGAGGGTGAGCCGGGACTCGACGGCGAGCATCGTCGTCGCCGTCGCCGCCGCGGCGGCCGGGGTCGGGGCCGCGGGCGGGCCGGGGACGAGGAGGCCGGCCTTCCCGAGCCGGGCGCCGCAGGTGAGCCGGTCGAGGAGGAAGAAGAAGAGGAGGAGATCGCGGCTGCGCCGCGCGCGCCGCGACCGGCTGCCTTCGGCTCCGTCTGGGATTCGCAGATGGGCATGCCGACGGCCCCGCGGCCCGCGTCCACCGTCGCGGACGAGGAGTTCGACGAGGAGGAGCCGGAGATCCCGGAGTACCTCCTCGCGGAGGCGCGCCGGGGACGTGCCCAGGGTCGTGCCGGACGCGGTTCCAGCCCCGCCGGCAGGGGCGCTCGCGGCGGGTACGCGGCCGCGGTCCAGCGCGAGCGGTACGGCCGCGGCGGCGCGATGACGACCCGTCTCCCGCAGCCGGCGCCGCGAGGCGGCCAGGGTGCCCAGGGTGGCCGTGGCGATCGCCAGGCGCAGCCGCGCCGCGACATGCGCCCGGCGACGGGCGGGCGACCCGACCGGTACCCGGAGAGCCGTTCCGCCGAGCCCTGGAGCGAGGTCCCGCCCGAGCTCGAGGAGCTGCTCCGGGCCCAGCTGGCCCAGAAGCTGGCGAAGCCGGCGGAAGCCGTCCCGGCCCGCGAGGAAGCACCCGCTCCCGAGGCCGCGCGTGCCGGCGAGGCGTCGCGCGTCCGCGGCCGCCGGAAGCCGGCCGGGGAGACGGTCGAGGCGCCCACAGCGCCGAAGCGCCGGGCGGCTCGCCGACCTGCCGGCGGAGCGGCCGCCCCGGATGAGGCGCCGAGCGGCGCTCCGGCGGAGGCTCCGGCGATCGAGGCGCCGAAGGCGCGCAGCCGCCGCAAGCCCGCGGCAGCGGCAGGTTCGGCGGCGGCGCCCGTCGCCGACGCGCCCGCGGTCGAGACGACCGGGGCCCAGGCCGCTTCGACGCCGCGGCGTCGGACGACCCGCAAGCCGGCCGTGCCGGCCGCGGAGGCCGCCGGTAGCGTCGGCGACCGGACTCCGTCCCCGACCGGGGAGGCGCCCGGCGCGCCGAAGCGGCGGCCGCGCAGGACGACCGCCCCGGAGGCCTGACCCGGCCGCGGGACGAGCCCATGCACGCGAGGGCGGATCGCCGTCCGGCGGCCGCCCCGGGCCCGGATCACTTCCGGACCCGCGGGCAACCGGCGGCGGTCGCCGCAGTCGCTCGATGGGTCGTCCACGGGGCGCCCCATGCCGTCCTGCTCGCCGGACCCGAGTCGGTCGGCAAGACGACGCTCGCCCTGGACCTCGCAGCCGGCCTCCTGTGCGCCGCGGACGACCCGGCCGATCGCCCGTGCCGGCGCTGCCGGCCGTGCCGGCTCGTGGATGCCGGCACGCACCAGGACCTCCATCGTCTCGCCCCGCAGGGTCCCGGCCGGCAGGTGATCATCGGAGACCCGGACAACCCGGAGCCGGGGAGCGCCCGCGAGCTCATCCACGAGCTGGCCCGCCTGCCCGTGGAGGGTCGCGGCCGTGTCGCCATCGTGGAGGGCGCGCACCGGATGAACGAGGATGCCCAGAACGCGCTCCTCAAGACGCTCGAGGAGCCGCCCCGCGGCGTCACGATCGTCCTCTGTACCGACGAGGCGGACCGGCTCCTGCCCACGGTCCGCTCCCGCGCGGCGATCCTGCGCCTCGGCCCGGTCGGCCCCCGTGCGATCGAGGAGCTGCTCGGCGACCGCGGGATCGACGCGCCGCGCGCCGCGCGTCTCGCCCGCCTCGCGGGCGGTCGGCCGGGTCGGGCCATCGCGTACGCGGCGTCCCCCCGTGCCGTGGGGGCCCGCGAGGAGATCGCGCGCGTCCTCCTCGACCTCGTGGTCGCCGACCGGACCCGGCGTCTCGGGGCCGGCCGGGAGCTGCTCGCCCGGGCCGCCGAGCTCGCGCGACTCGGCGCCGAGCCGGCCCGGGCCGCGGGCACGGCGCCCGGTGACGGCGGCACGGTCCCCGGTGACGGCGGGGCCGTCACCGCCCGGGGCCCGGACGGGCCGGACGAGCCCGCGGGCGACGCCGAGACCCTTCGCGGGGCCGGCGGGAAGGCCGCGAAGGCATCGCCGGCCGAGCGTCGACAGCTGGCGCGGGCGCTCCTGGAGGCGTGGGCGGACGTGGCGCGGGACCTCGCGGTGGTCGCGACCGGGAACCGGGCCGCCGTCCACGACCCGGCCCTCCTCGAGGACCTCCAGGCGGCAGCGGACCGGCTGCCGCCCGGTGCCGCGGCCGCGTTCCTCGACCGGATCGCACGGACCGCCGAGCTCCTCGATGCGAACGCGAACCCGCAGCTCGCCATCGACGTCCTCGTCCTCGCCTGGCCGCGGGTTGCCTGAGGGGGAGGTGCCGTGTCGGACGCGATGTTCCCCCTGCCCCCCGGCGCCCGGCCCGGCGAGCGGCGGCGCCTCGAGGCGACCGTCATCGGGAAGGTGCAGGGCGTCGGCTTCCGCTGGTTCGCCGTGGAGGAAGCGCGCCGGCTCGGGCTCGGCGGCTGGGTCGCGAATGCCCCCGACGGGACCGTGCGCTGCGTCGCCGAGGGCCCGGTCGAGGCGCTCGCCGCGTTCCTCCTGGAGCTCGGCCGCGGCCCGATCGGCGGCTGGGTCGACCGGGTGATCCCGGCCTGGTATCCCGCCACGGGGTTCCCCGCCCGCTTCGAGATCCGCTCGAACGCCCATCCCGGCGACTGACCCCGCGGCGCGGGGGGCGACCGCCCCGTGGAACCCGGGCGGGCTTCTCGCCGCCGCGAGGGCCTCTCCCGGCGGGCGGGCTTCTCGCCGCCGCGAGTCGATCAGTCTCTCTCCCCCGGACCGTTCGCCGGGGTCGCGCAGGCGCAACGACCGACGCCCGACCGGGCGATGCCGGTGACCACGCTCGGCGAGCCGGCGTGCGGTTCGCGACGCGCCGCCGGAGCGGCCTCGGCCTCACCTGACGTGACGCATACGGTCCCCGGGCGAGAACCTGATCGAGTCGCAGGGCGCGCCGCGCGGCAGTGGGCGGGCGGCGCGGCACGCCACCCGGGCCGGCCAGCGGCGCGACCCGGTGCGCGGGCGCGCCACCGCTCGACGGACCGGTACCTGTGGGGGATGGCTCGCCGGTGCCTTGCGGGACGATCGTCGGCGTGTGAACTCGGACCCGTCAGTCGCCGAGGCGCTCCCGGTCGCGTACCGGGCGATCCTCGACGCGGTGATGCGCCTGGAGCAGCTCGGTGCGCGACGCGCAGCGGCGCGCTTCCGCCGGGCTGCCGTCCGCACCTACTCAGGTCCCTGGGACGGGGGCGGCCGGCGGCGATTGGAGGGACTCCTCGCGCGGGCCGAGGCGGCCTGCCGGGAGCAGGAGCGCAGGGCCGGCCGGGCAGCCTGAGGCCGGCCGCGCAGCCCGAGGTGCCGGAGCCGATTGGCGGCGCGATCCCGCCGTGCGGTCCAGCCATCCGGGAGCACCCCGCCGGGGCCGGCGCGCTACGCTCTGGGGGTGATTGAGCCCCCCGACTTCCCCGCGACCCGCGGCGCCGCGCTCGAGCGCGCCCTCGCGGCGTACGCGGCCCTGGCCGAGCTCGGCGAATCCGTCGAGGACGAGTGGACGTACGTGACCGCGCTCGCCGCGGCCGGCCGGGCGCGGATGGCGGCGGTCGCCGGCCGGGACCCCGGCCGACCGCTCGACCCGGTCGCCGGCACGGCCGTCGTCGCCGCCGCGACGGAGATCGCCCGGATCAGCGACCCGCACCGCGCCATCGACTGGCTGTCCACCTTCCCGGCCGTCGTGGAGCTCGCGCTGGGCGGCCCCCCCGCGGCCGGTCCCGGGGCAGTCGGGTCGTCGGCCGCCGCCGGCGGCCCGGGCACGCCGGGCGGACCGTCGCCCGTCCCCGGGGACCGCTGAGCGTGCGCTTCCAGGACGCGGCGAGGGACGCCCGCACCGTCGTCTACGCGGGGATCCAGGCGGATCCCCTCGTCGCCCGGGCGGCCGGGCTCCTCGCTGTCGCCTCGTACGCGCAGCGGCTCATGGCCCGGGCCGTCATGAACGGGGAGTCGTCCGATCCCGGGACGTGGCGGGCGACCTTCCCGACCGTCCTCGGCCCGGGCGCCGCGGGCCGTGATCAGGCCGAGGCGCTCCTCGCCGCGTCGCTCGAGGTGGCGGCACGCGGCGACGAGGTCCGCAACCAGGTCCGCGGGGCGATCGTGGAGGCGCTCGCGGAGCGCCTCGTGGGGCGCCGCGTCGGGCCGGTGCGCCGGGAGCGGCGGATCCTGTTCGACGGCGTCCCCGCCGAGATCCATCCGTACGACCTGACCGTGGAGGCGCCCGGCCGCGAGGAGGCATGGGACTGCAAGTGGGGCGCCCGCGGCATCAACGCGGACGTCCTCAACCAGCTCGACGACGCCCGCCGCCATGCCGTGGACGAGGATCGCCGGGTTCGCGTCGGGCTCATCGTCTTCGACCTCCGGACGAGCTGCGCCGTGCGGCTCGCCGGCCTGACCGCCCCGAAGGCCGGCACGCTCGTCGTGACGATCGAAGGGCTCGACGCCCTGGCCGGGACCGGCGCTCGATGAGAGACCGCGTAATGACCGACCCGCTTCCCCCCGACCCGACCGCGGGCGTGCGCGTGTCCGCCGACCCGGCTCCAGCCGCCCCTCCGGACCGCCCGCTCCGGATCGAGGTCCCCTACCGTGTCCGCTTCGACGAGGCAACCCCGGCCGGCCTGTTGCGCAGCTCCGCCTGCCTCGGGTACCTGCAGGACGTCGCCTGGCGGCACTCGGAGGCCCTCGGCTTCGGCCGCGACTGGTACCGCGATCGCGGCCTCGCCTGGCTGGTCCGGGCGGTCGACCTCCGCCTCGTCGGCCCGGTCGGCGACGGCGACCTTGTCACGGTCTCCACGCAGGTCACCGGCTTCCGGCGGGTGCTGTGCCGCCGCGACTCGGAGATCGCCGCCGCCGGGGCGCTCGCGGGGACGTGCCGGATCGACTGGGCGATGACGGACGGTCGGACCCCGGTCCGGATCCCCGGCGACTTCGCGGCGTTCGGGATCGGCGCGTCGTTCGTGCCGACCCGGGTGGACCTCCCGCCGGCGCCCGACGGTGCGGCCGCGCTCGCGATCACGCCCCGCCTCCGCGAGTGCGACCCGATGGGCCACGTGAACAACGGCGTCTACGTCGACTGGCTCGACGAGGCGGTCACGGCAGCCGGCGGCGACGCCGACGTGGGCGCCTTCCCGCGCCGCTACCGGCTCGAGTACTTCCGCCCGGCGACGGCCGGCGCGCCGCTTGTCGCGCGCGCCTGGCGCGACGAGGAGGGCTGGGCCTTCCGGCTGGTCGGCGAGGAGGGCGACGACCTCGTCCGCGGGCGCCTCCTGCTGGGGGCCCGGGCGTTGGATGACTGACGACGCGGCGATCGTGGCGATGCCCTCGCCGCGCGCGAGAGGGGACCGACAGATGGAACGGATTGTCTTCACCGGTGGGCAGGTCTTCGACGGCAGCGGCGCGGACCCCGCGCCGGCGGACGTCGCGATCGAAGGCGGTCGGATCGCCGCGGTCGGCCCCGGGCTCGACGGCGATCTTGCGGTCGATGTGGCCGGGCGAACGCTCCTGCCGGGCCTCTTTGACTGCCACGTCCACGTGACGGTCAGCCGCTTCGACCCGTGGGCACTCGCCAACACGCCGTTCTCGCTCCAGTTCTACGAGGCGGAGCGGAACCTGGCGGCCACCCTCCGGACGGGCATCACGTCCATCCGCGACGCGGGCGGCGCCGACCTGGGGATCAGGCAGGCGGTGGAGACGGGCCTGATCGCCGGCCCGCGGATCCAGCTCTCGCTGGTCATGCTCAGCCAGACCGGCGGGCACGGCGCCGACTGGCTCCCGTCCGGCGTCGACGTCCCGTTCTTCGTGCCCCACCCCGGCCGGCCGGACGCCATCGTCGACGGGCCGGACGAGATGCGCCGGAAGGTCCGCCAGCTGATCCAGATGGGCGCGGACGTCATCAAGGTCGCCACCTCGGGCGGTGTCCTCTCGCCCCGCGACGACCCGCGCCACGCCCACTTCCGGCCGTCCGAGCTGGAGGTCCTCGTCGAAGAAGCGACCGCCGCCGGTCGATTCGTCATGGCCCACGCCCAGGCCACCGACGGGATCAAGAACGCGGTGCGCGCCGGGATCCGCTCCGTCGAGCACGGGATCTACCTGGACGACGAGGCGATCGAGCTCATGCTCGCGCGCGGGACCTGGCTCGTCCCGACGCTCGTGGCTCCGCAGGGCGTCCTCGACGCCGTTGACGCCGGGGCCGTCCTCGCCCCGGAGGTCGTCGAGAAGGCCCGCTCGGTCATCGAGGTCCACCGCGCCGCGTTCCGGCGGGCCGTGGCGGCCGGCGTGAGGATCGCGATGGGCACCGACTCCGGCGTCACGCCCCACGGCCGGAACCTGCGCGAGCTCGCGCTCATGGTCGCCGGCGGGATGACACCCGCGGCCGCCCTCGTCGCGACAACGAAGAGCGCCGCCGAGCTCCTCGGGGTGGACCGCGACCTCGGCACGATCGCGCCCGGCAAGGTCGCCGACCTCGTGATCGTGGACGGCGACCCGTACGCGTTCGAGGGCATCGCCGAGCGCGTGCGCGAGGTCTGGAAGGCGGGCGCCCGGGTCGCCTGAGCGGGATCCCCGCCCGCCCGCGGCCGCCTGACCCGCCAGTCAGGTAGTCGGCGTGCCCCCGAGGGCCTCTCTCATGAGCGCGAAGGCCCGCTCGAGCTCACCGGCGCTCGCGAGAACGTCGGCCCACTCCGCCAGCACCTCGCGAAGTCGAGCCGACGATGTCCCGTGCCGCGCGAGGTCCGCTGCCCGCTCGTAGTCCGCGAGCGCGTCAGCGGCTCGGCCGAGGGCGATCTCCGCCCGAGCCAGGGTCACGCGGGCGCTCATCGCGGCCTTCTCGTTGGAGCTTCGCTCGGCGAGCTCCAACGCCTCGCGGGCGAGACGGATGCCGTCCTCGGGCGAGCCCGCGCCCAGCGCGATGCGCGCCTGGGTCTCGACGACGTGGGCAAGCCAGCGCTCGTCACCGAGCCGCTCGAACCGGGCACGCGCGCCGGCCGTGAGCTCGGTCGCCTTCTCGCCGTTGCCGAGCGCGAGATAGGAGAGCGCCAGGTCGTTCTCCAGGGCGGCGCGCTCGAGCTCGGCCTCGGCAGCCCGGAAGAGTGCCAGGCTCGCGGCGCCGGCCCTGATGGCGCCCTCGAGATCGCCGGTCTCGCGGTAGCTGTAGGCGAGATCGTAGAGGTAGGCCGCCCGCCGGCGATCGTCGAGCTGGCCGGCGAGGCCCCGGATCTCCTCCAGGTAGGCGAGGGCGGCGGCGTGGTTGCCGTCCCGCGACTCGGCGCTCGAGAGGGCCATCAGGAGCCGCATCTCGAAGTCGGGCTGCACCCGGAGGCCGGCCCGGACTTTGTCGAGGACGTTTCGCAGAAGGCTCTTGGCCTCTACGGTGTTCCCCTGCTCGTACTCGGCACAGGCGAGCCAGTAGGTGGCCATGGCCGCATCGGCCTGGCGCCTGAGGTCCATGAACAGCCTGGTTGCCTCACCTGCTGCCGCTGCCGCCGCCGGACCTCGATCAAGCCGGGCAAGCGCCTCAGCGATTCCCAGGAGCAGCTCGGCACGCTGTGAAGGAGTCGTGTCCGCGTCCAACAGGCCACGGTAGGCATCGGCTGCCTGCTGCCACTGCCCGGACGCAAGGGCCAGGTCGGCGTCCAACCGGCTCCAGGCGGTCGGCCCCCGCTCGACGAGGTGCGCGATCGGCACGCCGAGACGTTCGGCGAAGAAGCTGAGGGCAGCCATCGACGGCTTGGAGAGGCCGTTCTCGAGCGCGCTGACATACGCCTTCGTGTACCGCCCCTCGGCCAGCCGCTGCTGGGTGAGTCCGGCTGCCCGCCTGGCCTCGCGGAGGCGGGTCCCGATCCGATGAGCCAGCGCACTGTCGTCGACCACGACCCGCGGGCTTGTGACTCTCATGCTCGTCAGTGTACGTGACCGTCGCAAGGTCGTTGACTCCGTCGACCAGCTCGCCGACCGTCGTCCCCAGGCGGCCCGCGAACAGGCAGAGCGTCGCCGGCGATGGGAGAGATCGCCCCTGCTCCACGAGTGACACGTAGCTCCTCGTCATCGGGTCTCCGAGCTGTCGCTGTGTGAGCCCGAGGGCATGGCGCCGCTGCCGGATCCGCGACCCGAGCCCTACTGCCGCGCTCGAACCCGGGCCGCGGCCCCAGTTGTGTAGCAATACTTGACTGTCCCATGTCGCGAGAGTGGCATCCGCGCGCCGTCGCCGGCCAGGTCGGCGAACCGCTCGAGTCCCTGGGCGGGCAAGGCCAAAGGAGAGATCCCGTGTTCGTTCGCCTGCATCACGCCCGCCATCTTGTCGCTGCCTGGATCCCTGGAAGCGCACTGGCGTTGCTCGGGGCCGCCACCGCGCTCGCCGACGGAGGAGGAACCATCTTCCCGCGCTGAACGCAATCACCTGCCGAGACGGTTCGCACATCCCGCAGGACGGAAGCATCCGGCCCCGGGCTCGAGCACCACGGCACCGGCCGCGGGGTCCCAGCACCGCCTCGGTGTAGTCAAGGGCGAGTTGACCGATACGCCAAGCTGTGGCACCCTCGCTCCGCTGAGGGAGGGCGCCCCTGAACGGCCTGATGGAGGACCAAGGCTTTGGCCGCAGCGAGATCGCGGCGGCCTCACCGCGCGTGTTCGAGCTGTCCCTTGGCGAACTGCTGGGCAACACCACACTCCTGGCCGTCTCGCTCGAGCGCCGCGGGCGGGTCACGTTCGTGAATGAGACGGTACTCACTCTCCTCGGGGCCGCGGAGGAACAGGTGATCGGGCGCGACTGGTTCGCGACGTTAGTTCCCGAAGCGGAGCGCACCGTCGCGGCATCGGTGTTCGGCGAGGCCATGCAGAGCGGGACCATGCCCGCACGGGCCGAGTACACGCTCCGGTTCCCGGCCGGCGAACGACGCACGGTTGCCTGGCACAACGTCGTCTTGCGCGATGCCTCGGGAACGCCCGCAGGCGCCGCCAGCATCGGCGAGGACGTGACGGAGCGGCAGCGACGCGAGGTCGAACACGGTCGACTTGCGGCGGCCGTGGCGCAGGCCACAGAATCGATCGTGATCACCGACGCCGACGGGACGATCCTGTACGTCAACCCGGCCTTCGAGCGAACGTCTGGATATGGGCGCGCCGAGGTCGTGGGCGCCAACCCCCGGGTCCTTCACAGC